>ERZ808037.49-NODE-49-length-129026-cov-11.070571_pt1 | contig 129026 bp, 110 predicted proteins | sample MGYA00380190_ERZ808037 | MGnify/ENA primary metagenome ERZ808037 (study PRJEB31490, sample SAMN06133399) | mouse gut metagenome | isolation source: J9 | host: mice | place: China: Chengdu | collected 2015-05 ...
GATCCGGTGCTTGGCAATGTGAAGCTGATTGCGGAGGCATGGGACGCCGGCGGACTTTATCAGGTGGGCAGCTTCCCCTCGTGGAACCGCTGGGCAGAGTGGAACGGTAGATACCGCGATGATATGCGCTGCTTCCTCAAAGGAGACTATGGCATGGCACAGGCGGCGATCAACCGCATCACAGGCTCGTTTGACCTGTATGGGAAGGAGAACCGCGGTGAGAACGCGACAGTCAATTTCCTGAACTGTCATGACGGCTTCACGCTGTATGATATGTATGCTTATAACCAAAAGCACAATGAGAAAAACGGCTGGAACAACACGGACGGCGCCAATGACAACAACAGTTGGAACTGCGGTGTGGAGGGAGATTCTGATGACCCGGAGGTACTGACACTGAGAAACCGCCTGCGCAAGAATGCGTTTGCAATTCTGATGTGCAGCAGGGGTGCGGCGATGTTCCTTGCGGGCGATGAGTTCTGCAATACGCAGTTTGGCAATAACAACGCCTACTGTCAGGACAATATCATCTCATGGCTTGACTGGAACCGCAAGGAAGCGTATCATGAGATGTTTGAATTTTGCAAGTTTATGATACAGCTGCGCAAGAAGCATCCGATACTCCGGGGGCGTTCAGGACCGAGCGGCTGCGGCTTTCCAGAAGTCTCCATACACAATAAGACAGCATGGAACAGCAACTGCGGACCAGACACACGCACGATCGGCATTATGTTTGCCGGGCGTACAGCGGGGAACCGTGAGGACGATATCATCTATATCGGAGTCAATGCCTTCTGGGAAAAAGAGGAGGTGCAGCTTCCGAAACTCCCGCTGGGAAGAAAATGGCACATTATTATGAATACGGAATTTGAGCATACACCCGAGACAGATTATCACAGACTGACAAACTGGGTGACAAAGGATACGCTTCTGATGTATCCGCGGTCTGTAGTAATTGCGATTGTAGATAAATATTAAAAAGATTTTCTGCTGCATACCAGCGATTGTGGTGTGCAGCAGAAAATATTGGCAAAAAGGATTGATTATGAAAAAATCTGTGCTACAATAGGATAAGAACGCTTGAAAGGTGGAAATATAATGGCGAGAGTATTAGTTGTGGATGATGCAATGTTTATGAGAATGACAATCAAGAAAATGCTTGAGGGAAACGGCCACTCTGTTGCAGGAGAGGCAGGAAATGGCGTGGAGGCAGTAAAAAAATATATGGAAATCAAGCCCGATGTGGTCCTGTTAGACATTACCATGCCAGAGATGAACGGGGTAGACGCGCTCAAACGCATCAAGGAAGCCGATGCAAAGGCGAGAGTGATCATCTGTTCGGCAATGGGGCAGCAGGCGATGGTTGCGCAGGCGATCCAGAACGGTGCAAAGGACTTTGTCGTAAAGCCGTTTGAGGAGAGCAGGCTGGTTGCGGCAGTGAACCGCGTAATGGCATCGTAAAGCGTACAGATAAAAAAATATACATAAAAATGAAAATAATGGTAGACAAACCGTTATTTTTGTTGTATTATTAAGAAAACGTTTTCCAGAAAACGTTTTCTTGAAACTTTCAATCTGTTCAATATGGTTTGGTCGTTGATAAAGAAGGTGGGTTGTTTTTTGGTTTCGATAAGGGATGTGGCAAAGGAAGCAGGAGTAGCGATCTCGACAGTTTCAAAGGTGTTGAACCACTACCCCAATGTGAGTAATGAGACGAAAGAGAAGGTCAATGCGGCAATCACAGCGCTTGGGTTTGTGCCCAATACCATTGCATCAGCATTATCCTCCAAAAAGACAGGCAGGGCTGCGCTGGTGCTCGATGTGAACCGGCATGCGCAGACCGTCGATGAGATTCCGATGCAGTACATTATCGGCGCCATCAACAAGGCAAAAGAAAAAGGGATTGATATTATCACCGTATTCTTTACAATGATTGCCGAGATGAATGTCGAGGAGATGATACGGTATTTCCAGTCGCAGAGTATTGAAGGGCTGATTATCGGCGGCTTATCCAAAGAGGACATCTCACTGAGAAAACTGGTTGAAAGCGGAAAGTTTAAAAGTGTTTTGATTGATGCGCCCGGTGTCGATGAAAATACATCGAGCATTCATATTGATAATGAAAAGGCGCAGTATGAGGTTGCCAAGAAGTTTTTAAACGGGAAACCATACAAAAAAATACTCTATATCTCAGGCAAGAAAAATGGCTATGTATCTGAGGAGCGTCTCATAGGTATGAACAGGCTGGCGGACGAGCTGGGATTAGAAGTGCTTGTTCGGACAGGAAGTTTCAGCGAACTTGAGGCGAGAAAACTGACAATGCAGTATGCGGCAAGCAAGGAGGCAATTATCTGTGCATCGGACTTGATGGCGATCGGTGCGATGAAAGCGCTGATTGACATGGATATCTACAGACCGGTCTGCGGGTTTGACGGGGTGAGTCTGATGGGGTATGCGGGCAAGCAGATGCATACGGTGAGACAGGATTTTCAAAATATTGCCGCGCGCGCTGTCGAGGAGCTCTCCCGCCTGATGGAAGGCGGCTGCGGTCAAGACCTTGTCATGCCGCACAAATTAATCCGCATCAAGTATCTTGACGTTCTCTCATAAAATTTAGTCCTAAGAACTTATAATGTTGCACATAAAAGGAACTTATTAAATATTTACAAGAAAAGGAGTAGCATATGAACGTAAAAGCAAATTTGGAAGCAGTAGCACAGAAAATGTACAGCAAGGCAATCAAGGAGCTTGATGACAGCCAGCTTTACTTCGCAATCCTGAACATGACAAAGGATTTGATGAAGGATAAGGGCGTGATCAAGGGCAGCAAGAAGATTTACTATATCTCGGCTGAATTTTTGATCGGGAAGCTGCTGTCAAACAATCTGATCAACCTTGGCATCTATGAGGAGCTGAATGCAGCACTGAAGGAGGAAGGAAAGGAACTTAGCCGCATCGAGGAGGTTGAGCCAGAACCCTCTCTTGGCAACGGCGGTCTTGGCAGACTCGCAGCATGTTTCCTTGATTCCATTGCAAGCCTTGGACTTCCCGGTGATGGTATTGGATTGAACTATCATTTTGGTCTGTTCAAACAGGTATTTCAGGATAGACAGCAGACCGCAGAGAAGAATGACTGGATAGAGAACCAGTCATGGCTTACAAAGACAGATATCACTTTCCCAGTATACTTTGGCAAGAAAAAGGTGATGTCCAGACTGTATGACATTGATGTAATTGGATATGAGCAGGGTATGAACAAACTGCATTTATTTGATATAGAGACCATTGACGAGAGTATTGTAAAGGAAGGTATTGATTTCGACAAGGCAGATATCGACAAGAACCTCACGCTGTTCTTGTATCCCGATGACTCTGACGAGGCAGGCCAGCAGCTTCGAATCTACCAGCAGTACTTTATGGTATGCAACGGTGCACAGTTGATCTTAAAAGAGATGAAGGACAACGGCTACGACCTTCACAAGATGTATGACCATGCAGTGATCCAGATCAATGATACCCATCCGACAATGGTCATTCCTGAACTGATTCGTATTTTGACGGAAGAGGAAGGGTTCGATATGGACGAGGCAATTGATGTGGTGAGCAGAACCTGTGCATACACAAACCACACCATTCTTGCAGAAGCGCTTGAGAAGTGGCCTGTGAAGTATTTGCAGAAGGTCGTTCCACAGTTGATGCCGATTATCTGGGAGCTTGATAAGAGAGCGTCGATCAAGTATAAAGACCCGAAGGTACAGATCATTGATGACAACATGCGTGTGCATATGGCACATATTGATATCCATTACGGCTTCTCCGTAAATGGTGTTGCGGCGATTCATACAGAGATTTTGAAGGATTCTGAACTGAATCATTTTTATAAGATCTATCCTGAGAAGTTTAACAATAAAACAAACGGTATCACCTTTAGAAGATGGCTTCTGTCATGCAACAGAGAGCTTGCAGCATGTATCACAGACACAATCGGAGCAGGGTACAAGAAGGACGCGGCAGAGCTTGAGAAGCTGATGGAGCACTTGGATGATGAAGCGCTTTTGACAGCGATCAAGGCGATCAAGAGAACCAAGAAGGAAGAGCTTGTGGCATATCTCAAGGAAAATGAGAAGCAGGATATCAATCCAGACTCCATCTTTGATATTCAGGTTAAGAGACTTCATGAGTACAAGCGCCAGCAGATGAATGCCCTGTACATTATCCACAAGTATCTGGAGATCAAGGGCGGCAAGAAGCCTTCTACACCGATTACGTTTATCTTCGGCGCAAAGGCAGCACCGGCGTATGTGATTGCACAGGATATCATTCACCTGCTGCTGTGCTTGGAGGAGATTGTCAACAACGATCCAGACGTGAAGGATTACATGAAGGTAGTCATGGTTGAGAACTACAACGTGAGCTATGCGGAGAAGCTGATTCCAGCATGTGATATCTCTGAGCAGATTTCTCTGGCTTCCAAGGAGGCGAGCGGTACTGGCAACATGAAGTTTATGCTCAACGGCGCTGTGACACTCGGCACAAGCGACGGTGCGAATGTGGAGATTCATGAGCTTGTAGGCGATGACAATATCTATATTTTCGGCGAGAAGTCTGAGCAGGTAATCGAGCACTATGCAAAGGCAGATTATGTCTCAAAGAGCTTCTACGAGAAGAGCAGTGTGATCAAGGAGGCGATCGACTTCATCACAAGTGAGGAGGTCGTAAAGGTAGGCAATCAAGAGCGCCTCACCAGACTCAAGAATGAGCTGATCAACAAAGACTGGTTTATGACTCTCTTAGACCTTGAGGACTATATCGCAACAAAAGACAAGATGTTTGAGGATTACAAGGACGAGGCGAAGTGGAAACGCATGATGCTTGTCAACATTGCAAAGGCAGGATTCTTCTCATCAGACAGAACGATCGAGGAGTACAACAGAGATATCTGGAAACTGAGATAAGACACTCACAATCCTATAAAAAAAGAAGGCTGAACACGCTGGCAGTTGTTTGGCCTTCTTTTTTATGCACATGGACGCGGAGAGGAAACAAGCAGCATAAGCTGCCCGCGTCCGGCGCGCGAGTAGGGGAAAGATAAACTTTCCCCTACTCGATTGTATACGGATTGCGTGCGAATATGCTGTTGCAGGAACGCAGCAGATGTGCTATACTTTGAAGTGGCAATACCATAACGGTAGGCGGTTGGCCTTCGCTGGAATGTACTTCCAAGAACTCCCGATAGCTCGCTATCCATGAAAGGAGGTCTACATATGGGAAATACGCAAAGGAGAAAGGCTTTTATGCTAACGCTGGATACGTTGATTGCAGTTCTTAGCTTGTGTGCGACAATGTTTGCACTGGGCTTTGCAATCGGAAGCAATAGATAAGCATAAAAATAACCGCTCAACCCTAAGAAAGTTGCGGTTATTTTTATTATGCAACTATTAATTTTGGGCTAACCGTCTATAGGTATTGCCTTTTCATGTATACTATAACATATAATCAATCTAAAATCAACTCAAAAATTCATATTGCGACATAAACAGTTTGTAATACTCCCCCTTCTGGGCGAGCAGCTCCTCGTGCGTTCCAGCTTCAAGAATGTTTCCCTTATCGACATACATGATGCAGGAGGCATTCTTGATGGTCGAGAGACGGTGCGCGATGATGAAGGAGGTACGCCCCTCCAACAGTTTATTTAATCCCTTCTGCAATAATATTTCGGTCTCAGTGTCAATGCTGGAGGTCGCCTCGTCGAGAATCAGGATTGCCGGATTTTCGAGCAGTGCGCGCGCGAAGCTGATCAGCTGGCGCTGTCCTGCCGAGAGACGGCTTCCGCGCTCGTTCACCTGTGTCTGGTAGCCGTTTTCCATCTCCATGATAAAGTCGTGTGCACATACTGTCTTGGCGGCGGCGATGACCTCCGCGTCCGTTGCGGTCAGATTGCCGTAACGGATATTGTCCATGATAGTCCCGGAGAAGATAAAGCTGTCCTGCATCATGATTCCCATCTGGCGGCGGAGGGATTTGAGTGTCACACGGGAGATATCGTTGCCGTCAATGAGAATGGTGCCGGAGTCCACGTTGTAAAAGCGGCTGATCAGGTTGACGATGGTGGACTTGCCGGCGCCTGTAGGGCCGACGATGGCGTAGGTGTCACCGGGATTTGCGGTGAAGCTTACTTTGTTGAGAATCTGTACGCCATCTTCGTAGCTAAAGCAGACTTCCTGAAAGGCGACCGTGCCGTCGATGGGCGGCATCTCCACAGCGTCCGCGGCGTCTTTTACCTTCACAGGCTCATCAATTGTCTCAAAAATGCGCTCTAAGTAAGCGATGGCAGTGAGCAGTGAATTGTAAAAGGAGGCGAGTGTGTTGATCGGCTCCCAGAATCTTGAGATGTAGGAAGTAAACGCGATCAAGATGCCGACACTCACACCATAAATGTCACCGGAAATCCAACTGATGCCAATCACATAGATCAGGGCAGTGGTGACAGTGGAGATGGAATCTATGCAGGGCCACATGATGAAGTTGTACTTGACAGCGCGCATCCATGCACTGCGGTAACTGTCGCTGAGGTGGTTGAAAATAGATGTATTTTCGCGCTCGCGCACAAAGGACTGCGTGACCCGGATTCCGTTGATGCTCTCTGCGATATAGGCAGTGAGGTTGGACTGCTTGTTGCTCTGAATCTGCCACGCGCGCCGCTGGCGCTTCTTGACGAAAATAATGACGCCGATGAGCACAGGGAGTCCGCACAGGCAGATCAGGGTGAGCCGCACATGAAGCAAAAACATGAATATCAATATAAAAATCAGGTTGCACATGTCCGTGATGGTGTTGATGATACCGTTGGAGAGCAGGTCGCTCAGGCTGTTTACATAGTTGACCACGCGCACCTGTATCTTGCCGTGGGGACGGTCGTCATAGTAAGAGAACGGAAGCTCCTGCAAATGACAGAAGATATCAGCGCGGAGCTGGTGCACGATGGTCTGGCCGATGCGGCTGGTGATGCGTATCTTGAGACGGATACATACACAAGTGTACAGTACGATCACAAGGGACAGCAGTGTGATGATGACAATAGCCCGGATATTTTTTTCTGGAATATAGGTGTCCATGATCTTGCTGATAAACAGGGGAAAGAGCATGGTGAGTGCGGAGGCGGACAGCATGAGAAACAGCGCGAGTGCAAGCTGGCTTCGGTAGGGCTTCACATATTGAAAGACACGTTTTAACTGGTTTAAGTCAAATTTATCTTCGATCAATTCATCAATATCATATTTATTTCGTGCCATGTCTGCCGCCTCCTTTGCGTGTAGTCTGGCTGATTTCGCCAATGTATCGTTCATAGTCGCCATACTGATGGCGAAATACTGTGGCATAATAACCGTTATTTTGAAGAAGAGTATCATGTGTTCCCTGCTCCACGATCTTACCGTCATTTAGGACCAGTATCAGATCAGCGTCCTTGATGGAGGAGATGCGGTAGGCGACGATAAAGATGGTGCAGGCGTGGTCAATCTTGTTTAACTGTTGTTGGATATAACTCTCGGTCTCCATATCCACAGCGGATGTGGTGTCGTCGAGAATCAAGATCGAAGGCTGTTTTAAAAGTGCTCTTGCCAATGAGATGCGCTGCTTCTGACCGCCGGAGAGCCCGACACCTCGTTCACCGACAATCGTGTCATATCCGTCTGGCATCTCGCGGATAAAGCCGTCCGCATCTGCCATGATTGCAGCTTTCTGTACCTCCTCAAAGGGACAGTCGGGTTTGCTGTAGGCGATATTGCCCTCGACGGTATCCGAGAAGAGAAAGACATCCTGCATCGCCATACCAATATTCTGGCGGAGGTTGTAGAGGTCAAGGTCTTTTACATTTTTGCCGTCCACCAGCACTTCGCCGTCTGTAACATCATAGAAGCGGCAGAGCAGGTTCATGATAGTAGATTTGCCGGAGCCTGTCGAGCCGAGGATTCCGACCGTCTGGCCGCTCTTTACGTTGAAGCTGACATTGTGGATAATGTCCTCGTCATCGGCGCTGTAGGAGACATTTCGAAACTCGACATTGCCTTGCAGCTTGCGGCAGGGGATTGCCTTTTTGGGGTGCTTGACGGCGGGCTCTTCGCTGTAGGTGGCATAGATTTTTTCTACGGAGGTCGTAAAGCGCTGAATGTCGTTGATGCGCCATCCGATTTGGCGTAGCGGGTTCATGAGCATCCACAGATAGCCGTTGATTGTCACGTAATTTCCGAGTGTCATACTGTCCTGAATGACCATGATGCTGCCGACAAGCATGAGTATCACCGTGAGCATGTTGGAGAGAAACTCAAATTGTGGCACATATTTTGTCCAGATTTCAGCGGCGGCAAGTTCGGCGTCCCTGTAGCCGTCATTTTCTTTATTAAATTTTCCGATTTCGTACTCCTCCTTGGAAAATGCTTTGACGACGCGGTTTCCGCTGACATTCTCCTGCACAAAGGTGTTGAGGGACGAGAACTGCTCGCGTATTTTCTGGAAGCAGGGACGCCCGTTTTTGGTCTGGCTCAGCGTCACGAGCAGCGCGAAGGGCAGCACCACGCACATACAGAGCGCAAGCTTCCAACTGACTGTAAAGATCATGACCAGCGCGAAGAAAAACAGAAAGACATTTTCATACACCTGATAGATCACAAAGGCGATAAAGTGCCGTATGGCATCCATATCCCCCGTCTGGCGGCTCAGCAAGTCCCCAGTCCGCTTTTTGTTATAGAAATTAAAATCCTCCTGCAAGAGCTTGCGGTAGACTGTATCCCGCATCGAGTACAGCACATCCTGTGAGCAGGTTTCAAAGATGACCTGCGACCAGTAGCGCAGCACGCCCCGAAGTATCGTGATGAGTATCAAAAGTGCGATCAGTCCCGGCAGCAGGCTGTAGTCTCCCGCGGTGATAACGTCGTCCACAATCGAGCCGGACACAATCGGTTTGACAATGGCGAGGACGGAGATGACCGTCACCAGCACAAGCCCCAGTGCCATACTTTTATTGTGTTTTTTGAGAAAAGAGTAGAACCACCTCATAGCAGTCATGTTTTGTACCTCACTTTTCATTGGTATTGTGATTTACAGCTATTCAGTTCAGTATAATCTAAAACGGTAGAAAATGTAGTATAAATGAATACAATAATTGTCAAATTCTCTTAGGAATAATAGAACAACATTATTGATGAGAATTTTGAACGATAATATTGTCGTATAGCGCTGTGGATACAGTTTACTGAAAATTGCGAAAGTGGAAAATAGACATTGAAAAATAATGAAGATGAAAAGTGTATAAAGATAAAAAAGATGGAAACAATGAATTATATAGATTACACAAAGCCCAAAAAGAGTGTTTCTTTAAATTGACGAAAAGTGCCAAAAAACGGCAAAACGCTTTACTTTGAACATATAGTATACTATAATACCTGAAACGGAAGATACTGGAAAGCAGTGATCTTTTGTTTGATGCAGACAGGCATTGCCTGCGCGCAGCGAATATGAAAAATATGTGTAGAAAGGACGTTGATATTATGAGAGAACGCAAAATCAAAATGACACCTGCGGAAGTTCAGAATTTCGTAAACGAGGCATCAAAGTGCGACTTTGATATCGATATTTCCTACAATCACTATATTGTGGATGCCAAATCCATTCTTGGCGTGATGGGACTGGATTTCCGTTCAATTCTGACCTTGCAGTACGCGGGGCACAATGACGAGTTTGAGCGCTATGTGAGCAGATTGGCCATAGCATAGCAATTTCAAGATTCTAAAAAAGTACATTCAAAGCATTCGATTGACTCTCTCTGGAGGATGGGTTAAACTGTCATTTAGGGAGAGTTTTCATTTGGACAATCATTCGATAGATAAAGGGGATTTGAATGGAATTACGCGTATCAGTCCGTCAGCTTGTGGAATTTATACTGCGGGAGGGCAGTATCGACAATAGAAAATCGGGCGGCCCAGACACTGCGATGCAGGAGGGCAGCCGCATTCACAAGATGCTTCAGCGCCGCATGGGCAGTGACTATCACGCTGAGGCTGGACTAAAATATACATGGGTGTGCGCGGAGTACAACATTATAATAGAAGGAAGAGCAGACGGAATCATTGATTCCAACTGGGAGGCGCGCGCACAGGAGGATATAAAAAAGGAAGAAATAAAAAAGAATGAAAGCAAGGTTGTCATTGATGAAATCAAAGGCACCTACCGGGATTTAAAGCGCATCACAACACCGGTGGGCGTTCATCTTGCACAGGCAAAATGCTATGCGTTTATGTACGCGTCGCAGCATCATCTGGACCAGATTGGCGTGCGCATGACGTACTGCCAGATTGAGTCGGAGGAGATAAAATATTTTCACGAGGACTTTACCTTTGAAGCGTTACAAAGATGGTTTGAGGAGTTGATGCTGGAATATAAAAAGTGGGCAGATTTTCAGTTTACATGGAGTACTGTCCGCACAGCCTCTATCAAACAGCTTGCATTTCCCTTTCCGTACCGCGAGGGACAAAAAGAGCTTGTCACCTATGTCTATCAGACGGTCTATCACAAAAGGAAGCTGTTTTTGGAGGCGCCTACAGGGGTTGGAAAGACAATATCAACAGTTTTTCCCGCGGTGAAATCTATGGGAGAGGGCATGACGGAGAAGCTTTTTTATCTCACGGCAAAGACCATCACCCGCACAGTGGCGCAGGAATGCTTCGGGCTTTTGCAGCAAAATGGACTACACGTTAAGACGATTGTACTGACGGCAAAGGACAAAATCTGTTTTATGAAACAGGGGGAGGCTGCAAAGGAGGAGGCAGAGTGCAACCCGGAGGCGTGCCCTTATGCAGATGGGCACTTTGACCGCATCAACGATGCCATGTATGATTTGCTCACGCATGAGGAGAACTTTACAAGGGAAACTGTGCAGGCGTATGCGGCGAAGCATCAAGTATGCCCGTTTGAGCTGAGCCTTGACATGAGCCTCTTTTCAGACGTGGTGATCTGCGATTACAATTATGTGTTTGACCCGCGGGTGTATCTCAAGCGCTTTTTTGCGGACGGACTCGGAAAACGAGATTATGTATTTCTGATTGATGAGACGCACAATCTGCTAGACCGCGGCAGGGAGATGTACAGTGCCGCGCTGCTCAAGGATTCCTTTCTAAGTACAAAGCGCCTGATGAAAGAGCTGTCGCCTAAGATTGCAAAACTGCTAGACCAGTGCAACAGGGAGCTGCTTGTGATGAAGCGGCAGTGCGAAACCTATCGCAGAGAGGAGGCGATCGACGGCTTTGTGATGACGCTGAACCGCCTGTATGCGGCAATCGACGACTTCTTGGATGAGTATGATACATTTCCAAATAAAAAAGAACTGCTGGATTTTTACTTCGAGACAGCGCATTTTCTAAATATTTACGAAATCATGGACGAAAACTATGTGGTGTACAGCCAGCTTTTAGATGATGGGGATTTTATGCTCAAGCTTTTTTGCGTCAACCCGTCGCGGAACCTGCGGCAGTGTATGCAGAAGGGGCGGAGTACGATACTGTTCTCGGCGACGCTGCTGCCGATTCAATACTATAAGAAGCTTTTAGGCGGAGAGCCGTCAGACTATGAGGTCTATGCAAAGTCAACGTTTGATGAAAGGAAAAAGGCGCTTTTGATCGCAAATGATGTGACCAGCAAGTACAGCAGACGGAGCGAGGGCGAGTTTCTGCGCATTGCAGAATATATCTATAATATGGTCCGTCAGCGTCATGGTAATTATATGGTGTTTCTGCCGTCGCATCTGTTTCTGGAGCAGGTGTACCGCTGTTTTATAGAGCGGTATTATGATGCGGGTTTTATGGAGTGCATTGTTCAGGAGGACCATATGAGCGAGGCAAAGCGGGAGGAATTTCTGCTTCGTTTTCATAAAAATCTGAATCAAAATGAACAACAAACAGACACAACGGTTTTGCTCGGCTTTTGCGTCATGGGCGGAATTTTTTCGGAGGGCATTGATCTAAAGCATGACAGTCTGATCGGCGCAGTCATTGTCGGGACAGGCATTCCGCAGGTGGGCTGTGAGCGCGAGCTCTTAAAGCAGCATTTTGATGCGCAGGGGGAGAACGGCTTTGACTATGCCTACCGCTATCCGGGCATGAACAAGGTGCTTCAGTCGGCGGGGCGCGTGATCCGCACTGCGGAGGATATCGGCGTGGTGGCGCTGCTCGATGAGCGTTTTCTGGAGCCGCAGTACAGGCGCATGTTTCCGCGGGAGTGGAGCCAGTACGAGGTGGTAAATGTGTCTGGAATCGCAGGGCGGCTTGAGCGGTTCTGGAATGAGTGGCTGTAGGAAAAATCATTGATGTGATTGAATTGTAAAAATGAGTGTGTTATACTGGAAATTGTTTGAAAACTGTTTCTGGATGGATAAAATGGAGGTACATTATGAAGATTGCAGTGGCAGGTATCGGATATGTAGGACTTTCCAATGCCATATTATTAGCGCAGCACAACGAAGTGACTGCGGTCGATGTTTTTCAGGAGAAGGCAGATCTTATCAACAATAAAAAATCGCCGATTATCGACAAGGAGATTGAAGAGTATCTTGCGAACAAGGAGTTGAATCTCACGGCGACGACGGACGGTGAAGCTGCATACCAAGATGCGCAGTACATTATTATTGCGACGCCCACCAACTATGACCCGGTCAGGAATTATTTTGACACGAGCTCGATTGAGGCGGTGATTGAGCTTGTCATGAAGGTGAACAAGGACGCCGTGATGATTATCAAATCGACGGTGCCGGTTGGATATACAAAGTCTGTCAGAAAGCAGTTTGGCACGGACAGGATTATCTTTTCACCTGAGTTTCTGCGCGAGGGAAGGGCATTGTATGATAATCTTTACCCGTCGCGTATTATTGTGGGAGAGCAGTCTGAGCGCGCCGAGGTGTTTGCGGACCTGCTCAAACAGGGTGCGTTGAAACAGGATATTCCGACATTGTTTACAGATACGACGGAGGCGGAGGCGATAAAGCTGTTTGCCAATACGTATCTGGCGCTGCGCGTGGCATATTTTAATGAGCTGGACACATATGCGGAGATGAGAGGCCTCAACACAAAGCAGATCATTGAGGGCGTCGGGCTTGACCCTCGTATTGGAAAGCACTATAACAACCCGTCTTTTGGATATGGCGGGTACTGTCTGCCCAAGGACACAAAGCAGTTAAGGGCAAATTACGAGAATGTGCCCAACAATATTATCTCCGCGATCGTAGATGCAAACCGGACGAGAAAGGACCATATTGCAGACATGATACTGGCAAAGAAGCCGCAGATTGTAGGGGTGTACAGGCTTACGATGAAAACGGACTCCGACAACTTCCGCCAGTCGTCCATACAGGGCATTATGAAGCGCATCAAGGCAAAGGGCGTCGAGGTGGTGGTGTATGAGCCGACATTAAAAGAGAGCCACTTTTTCCGCTCGAGAGTGATACAGGATTTTGCAGCCTTCAAAGAAATGTCAGACGTGATTATCGCGAACCGTCTCACGGAGGAATTAAAGGACGTGGAGGAGAAGATTTACACGCGGGATATCTACGGAAGGGATTAATTCTGCCTGTAGAAAAAATATAGTGAAACTGTCAAAAGAGCTTAGGATTTGCGTCGAAAAATCCCAAGCTCTTTTGTTGATTTTGCTGTAAAACAATAGAAATATTTCGGATAATTTCGCTAAAGTTTAAAGAATGTAAAAAATTTCCTTGCGTATTATGTTGCAAAGTGATATTATAAATTTGTTCATTGGAAACGTTACCGATAACGTTTCCAATAGGCAGAAGTTACAAATATTCATGTAGTGAGAAGAAGTGAGGTATTTTTATGAAAAAAAAGTTATTAAGTGCAGTACTCAGTGCAGCGATGATGGCAACCATGCTTACAGGCTGCGGCGGCGGTGATAATTCAACACAGGCACCGGCGGCAGATACGAAGACAAACGACGCTGCAAATGCAGATGACAGCGCAGACAATGCAGACGACGCTGCGCAGGCAGACGATACATCGGCAGATGACACACAGGCAGATGCAAGTGCAGCATCAGGAAGCGGCAAGGTTTATTATTTGAACTTCAAGCCAGAGCAGGCAGCCGACTGGGAGGAACTGGCTGCGACTTACACTGCTGAGACAGGCGTGGAGGTTGTCGTGCAGACTGCGGCTTCTGGTACATATGAGTCCACGCTGAAGTCCGAGATGGCAAAGTCTGAGGCACCGACTATGTTCCAAGTAAACGGACCGGTAGGACTTGCGACATGGAAGGATTACTGCTATGATCTCTCAGGCTCAGAGGTTTATGGGCAGCTCACAAGTGATGAGTTCGCATTGAAGGACGGCGATGAGGTGAAGGGAATCGCATATGTGGTAGAGACATATGGCCTGATCTACAATGCTGATATTTTAAATGATTATTTTACAAAGGATTATGCAGTGGTGAAGAGCGTGGAGGAGATCAACTCCTTTGACAATCTCAAGGCAGTTGCAGACAGCATTCAGGAGAATGCAGACGATCTTGGCGTAAAGGGTGCATTCACATCCGCAGGCATGGATTCAAGCTCTGACTGGAGATTCAAGACACATCTTGCAAACCTTCCGATTTATTATGAGTATCAGGCTGACGGCATCAGCTCGACAGAGGCGATCAAGGGTACTTATCTTGCAAACTACAAGAATGTGTGGGATATGTACATCACAGATTCTGTCTGCGCACCGTCAATGTTATCGAGCAAGACCGGTGAAGATGCAACGGCAGACTTCGCTCTGGGAGAGTCCGTTTTTTATCAGAACGGCACATGGGCGTATACGGATCTGAGCGCAAACGGCATGGAAGATGAATCCCTTGGTATGCTTCCGATTTACATCGGCGCAGACGGTGAGGAGAATCAGGGACTCTGCACAGGCAGCGAGAATTACTGGTGTGTCAACAAGAATGCGTCAGAGGAGGATATTCAGGCGACACTTGACTTTATGAACTGGTGTGTGACTTCCCATGAGGGTTGCGATACCCTGTCTTATGTGATGGGATTTGTATGCCCGTTCAAGGAGTTTGAGAACTATCCGGCAGCAAATCCGCTGGTAGGTATCGCAAATGACTATGTTTCAGCAGGCAAGACGCCGGTTGCTTGGACTTTCACAACAATGCCTTCTGAGAACTGGAAGAATGGCGTGGGAAGCGCCCTGTTAGAGTATGCACAGGGAACTGGCGACTGGTCCGCAGTGGAGAGCGCATTTGTTGACGGCTGGGCTTCTGAATACGCAGCATCAAACAACTAATCAATGGATTTTGGGTGCAGCCGGAGGCATCTGGCTGCACCTTTTTTGGACAGGACGTTTTCATATTTTTAATATTTTTTTATGAGATATTATATATAGAAAGGATGAGATTATGGATAAGGCGATCAAGAGATATTTCCCAATATTTGCACTACCGACGCTTCTGGCGTTCACCATCGGTTTTATACTGCCGTTCATACTGGGTGTCTATTTATCTTTTTGTGAATTTACAACCGTTACAGATGCAAAGTTTGTAGGCTTTAAAAACTATATCAGAATCTGGGGCGATGAGACCTTTACACACTCGCTCTGGTATACGGCACTGTTTACCATCGTGTCAGTGCTGGCGATTAATATCCTTGCCTTTGCAGTGGCAATGCTGCTGACGAAGGGCATCAAGGGAACCAATGTATTTAGAACCATATTTTTCATGCCAAACTTAATCGGCGGTATTATCCTTGGTTATATCTGGCAGTTAATCTTAAACGGTATTCTGGCAAATATGGAGCGCACGCTCACGTATAATTCTGCCTATGGCTTCTGGGGACTTGTCATTCTCATGTGCTGGCAGCAGGTCGGCTACATGATGATTATCTACATCGCAGGCATACAGAATATTCCGGGAGATTTGATCGAGGCGGCAAAGATTGACGGTGCAAACAACACACAGCTTCTGAGACATGTGACGCTTCCGATGGTTATGCCCTCCATCACGATTTGCTCCTTTCTGACACTGACCAACTCTTTTAAATTATTTGACCAGAACTTAGCGCTCACTGCCGGTGAGCCGAGCAACAAATCAGAAATGCTTGCGCTGAATATTTACAATACCTTCTATGGCAGAAACGGTTGGGAAGGTGTCGGACAGGCGAAGGCAGTTGTGTTCTTTATATTGGTGGCGCTCATAGCGGTTGTACAGCTCAGGGCGACAAGGGATAAGGAGGTGCAGGCATAATGTCAGAGGTAAGAAAAGCAAAACACGGCGGACTTTTGACCGCAATATTTTCGATTATATCAGTGATCTATGTCATGCCGATTATTATTGTTTTATATAACTCGTTCAAGAAAAAAATCTTTATCAGCAAGAGGCCATTTGCACTGCCGGACGGCAAATCTTTTGTGGGAATGGAAAACTACATCAGCGGTATTGAGAAGATCGAGCTTCCCAAGGCGTTTGGCTACTCGCTGTTTATCACCGTGGCGTCTGTGTTTGTGATTATCCTGTGTACTTCGATGTGTGCATGGTACATTACACGCGTGAAAAATAAGGTCACTTCCGCGATGTATATGCTGTTTGCGTTCTCAATGATTATACCTTTTCAAATGGTAATGTTTACATTATCCAAAATAGCTGATATACTACACTTAGGGAACCCTGTCGGCATCGTGATTGTGTATCTGGGATTTGGGGCAGGGCTTGCGGTCTTTATGTTCTGTGGATTTGTGAAATCCATTCCGCTAGAGATCGAGGAGGCTGCCATGATCGACGGCTGTACTCCGATTCAGACATACTTCAAAATTGTGTTCCCGGTGATGAAGCCGACGGCAATCTCCGTGGCAATTCTTGAAGCGATGTGGGTGTGGAACGATTATCTGCTGCCTTATCTCGTGCTGGACATCAAGAAATACAAGACCATTCCCATTGCAATTCAGTACCTGAAAGGCGGTTATGGTGCAATTGACATGGGTGCGATGATGGCGATGATTATCTTGGCAATTATCCCAATCATTGTATTTTATATCGCTTGTCAGAAATACATCATTGAAGGTGTTGTAGCGGGTGCTGTAAAAGGGTAATTGTTTAACGTTTTGTGGAGAAAAGGAGATAGTTATGAGAAGAAGTGGCGTATTGATGCCGGTATCCAGCTTACCGTCAAGATTTGGAATAGGCGGCTTTTCAAAAGAAGCCTATGACTTTGTGGACTTTTTGGCAGCGTCAGGACAGTCGTTATGGCAGATTTTACCGCTGGGACCTACGGGATATGGAGATTCACCGTACCAGTCTTTTTCAACCTTTGCAGGCAGTCCATACTATATCAGTCTGGATGCATTGATTGAGGAGGGGCTGCTCACGGAGGAGGAGTGCTCGTCGGTCGATTTCGGTAACGATACCAAGCGGGTAGATTACGAGAAGATCTATTATACGAGGTTTGAGCTTCTTCGAAAAGCGTTTGAGAGGGCGAATAGAAGCGATGATGCGGACTATAGCGCATTTGTCAAGGAGAATGAACTGTGGCTGAAAGACTATGCTATGTACATGGCTGTCAAAGACTCCTTGGGCGGTGTGTCGTGGATTGAATGGGACGAGGAAATCCGGCTCAGAAAGCCCAAAGCGATGAAAAAGTACGAGAAGGAACTCGCGGACGATATCGCATTCTATAGCTATCAGCAGTATCTTTTCTCAAAACACTGGAGTGCACTCAAGGAATACGCCAACAAAAAGGGGATTCAGATCGTGGGAGATATCCCGATTTATGTGGCGTTTGACAGTGCGGATACTTGGGCGAAGCCTGAATTGTTTCAGCTTGATCAGAAGAACGTGCCAACCGCGGTCGCAGGCTGTCCGCCCGACGCGTTCTCTGCAACAGGACAGCTCTGGGGAAATCCGCTGTATAGATGGGACTACCATGAGGAGACAGGCTTTGCGTGGTGGATGCAAAGGCTTGCACACTGCTTTGACATCTATGACATCGTGCGCATTGACCACTTCCGTGGTTTTGACGAGTACTGGGCGGTGCCTTATGGCGACGAGACGGCAGAGAACGGCGAGTGGAAGCCCGGACCGGGCTACAAACTCTTTGAGGTGATGAAGAAAACCCTCGGAAACCGTGCCGTAATCGCGGAGGATTTGGGCTTTTTGACGCCCAGCGTGCTAAAACTTGTGAAAAAGACAGGCTACCCCGGCATGAAAATCTTGCAGTTTGCCTTTGATGCCACAGGGGAGAGCGACTATCTGCCGCACAAGTATCCGAACAACTGTGTTGTGTACACGGGAACGCATGACAATGATACGGTAAATGGCTGGCTTGCTACATTGAACAAAAAGGATTTGGCGTTTGTCAAGAAATATGTCAATGCCAAGAGGACACCGGAGCTGTGTGAGACGCTGATTCGGACTGCGCTGGGGTCTGTGGCAGACACGGCAATTATACCGATGCAGGATTATCTGGGGCTTGGAGGTGAGGCGAGAATCAATACACCATCAACATTAGGCGGAAACTGGGAGTGGCGCATGGAGAAAGATGCGTGCACAGAAGAGCTTTCAAAGCACATGCTGGAGCTGGCACGGATTTATGGCAGAACCGTTCGTGAGCGCAGCAGGAAAAAATGAAATAGAATCATCGACAGGGGTGGTGGAAGGTGTTTGAGCCGACAATTAAGGACATAGCCAAGCTATGCGGTGTGGGTGTCAGTACTGTTTCGAGGGCGATCAATGATCATCCAGATATCAATCCAGAGACGAAAGAGAAGATCATGGATACGATCAAGGAATATGGGTACATACCAAACAACAGTGCGAGAAATCTGAAACGGTCGGATGCAAAGGCGATTGCAGTGCTAATCAAGGGAATCGCAAACCCGTTTTTCACCAGCATGATCAAAGTGATCGAGCAGGAGTGCAAGCGAAAGCATTACGCGATGGAATTGTCTCATATTGAGGCGGACGAAGACGAAGTAGATGTGGCACAGAAGGTCGTCAAGGAGAAACGGCTGCGGGGAATTATCTTTTTAGGCGGTTTGTTCTCGCATTCGGACGAGAAGTTAAAAAAACTCAGCGTGCCATTTGTATTTAGTACAGCGGGCTCTATTCCCGAAAATATCAGCAGGAATGTCTATTCGAGCATCAGCGTAGATGACCGCAGGGAAAGTGCAAAGATTGTAGATTATCTGATTGGGCTGGGACACACAAGGATTGCAATTCTCGTGGCGGAGGCGGAGGAGCAGAGCATCGGTCTGCTGCGTCTGGAAGGCTACTGTGATGCGCTGAGGGCGCACGGGCTTGAGGTGAATCCAAAGCTCATCTATGAGACGAAGGATGAACTAAACCACTTTTCTATGGAGAATGGATATCAGTCCACTAAGAAATTACTAGAGTGCGGCGAATCCTTCACAGCGCTGTATGCAGTGGCAGATGCACTTGCCATCGGTGCGCTGAGGGCGCTGTACGAGGCGGGGCTGCGTGTGCCGGACGATATCTCACTGGCGGGGTACGATGGTATTGACATGGCAAATTATACAGTGCCAAGCCTGACGACGATGCGTCAGCCGGTGGAGGAGATGGCAAAGCACACGACGAGACTGCTGTTTGACATTATTGCAGGAAAGACACAACACCAGCATATTATATATGAGGCGGAACTCAAGATTAAAGAATCAACGAAAAGTTTACGCACAAAAAATCTCTGATAGATTCAATCTCTGATAGATTATCAGGGATTTTTTGCATTTTATGGTTTTTTTGCTGTTAAAAATGTTATATAATAAAAAAATAACAATGGCAGGCAGGCTAAAACTGATAAAAGTAATAAAAGCGATAAAAGCGGAGGACTCGTCATGAATCAGAAAGTGATGGCTTTTAAGGAACATACATTGGCGAAAATTGAACCGATACTGGAGGGTATGCCGGGAGGGCTGTTTATGTACCGCGCAGATGAGACGGAAGAACTGTTGTACACCAACAGCGCTGTGCTGCGGATTTTTGGCTGTGAGACAGAGGAGGAGTTTCGCGCGCTTACGGGATACACCTTTAAGGGTATGGTGCACCCGGAGGATCTCGACGAGGTGGAGCAGAGCATTCAGATTCAAATCGCAAACAGTATCTATGATTTTGACTATGTGGAGTACCGGATTATACAAAAGGACGGCACAATCCGCTGGATTGAGGACTATGGGCATTTTATGCACACAGAGATGTTCGGCGATATCTTTTATGTATTTATAGATGATAGTACTGAACGGCTGAAAAACCGTATGAGCGAGCTGGAAAAGATGAATGAGGAGCTGCGCAGCATCTATGCGAGAGAGACGCAGTACCGGAAGGCAATTCTGTATGATGCCATTTCTTTTTTTGAGGTAAATCTGACGCGGGACAAGTTCCTATCGGCTTATATCCAGATGCCAGACGGACAGTTCAGGGACTTTTTTGAGTATTGGAAAATCCCGCCTTTTGAGAAATACTCAGAATATGTCCAATACTGGATAAAGGACATGAGTTCGGAGGAGTCCGAGGAGTATGCACGGTTTATTGATGCAGACCGGCTGATACGGTGCTACAGCAAAGGAGAGCTGGAGCAGACTTATGACGGCTGGATGACAGATGCGGCGGGGGACAGGCATCTGTATCACTATGCCTTTTTACTGGGGCGGAATGAGTACACAGGCGATGTGGTGACAATGGCAATCACAAAGGATATGACAGAGCAGATCCAGCGGCAGAATCTGCTGAAATCTGCACTGAATCAGGCACAGACCGCCAATATAGCAAGGACGACGTTTTTGCAGAACATGTCACATGATATCCGCACGCCAATTAATGCGATTATCGGATATACAGAGCTTGCCGAAAAACATTTGCCAGATCACGACAAGGTTGACTCTTATCTGAACAAAATCCGCGTGGCGAGTGAACAATTGCTTATGATCGTGAACGAAGCGCTGGAGGTCACGCGCATGGAATCTGGCAAGGCGTATCTGGTGGAGAGTGTCGCAATGATAGACGATTTGCTGGCAGAGCTTGAGAAGGCGGTCAAGGAGCCTGTGGAGGTGAAATCCATACAGTTTACAATTGACAGCGCGAAGGTACAGCACAATGCGGTACATATGGATTTTCTCCGAATGAAGGAGCTGCTGTTTCAACTGCTCGACAATGCCGTGAAGTACACGGAGCCCAATGGCAGTGTGAAGCTGACGGTTGTGGAGAAGGAGATGAAGCTGAACCAGTATGCGCCGTTTCAGTTTATTGTGGAGGATAACGGCAGAGGAATTTCGCACGCCTTCAAGAAGGAGCTGTTTCAGCCCTTCAAGCGGGAGCGCAATACGACAATGAGCGGGGTGTTAGGGACCGGACTGGGGCTGAGTGTGGTGAAAAACCTTGTGGATTTGATGGAGGGAAGCATTGAGGTAGAGAGTGCGGAGGGAAAGGGGAGCAGGTTTCTTGTCAATCTGCTTCTGCGAGTTCACAGTGAGCCGTCCAAACAAGAACAGGAGATCGAGCCTTCTAAGAGAATCAATCTCAAAGGAAAACGGATTCTGCTGGTTGAGGACAATGAGATTAACTGTGAGATTGCACAGGAACTGCTCAGTGATGAGGGATATGTCGTTGAGACGGCCAACGATGGCAGCGTCGCGGTGGAGATGGTCAAAAATTCAGCACCGCAGTACTATTCGCTGATTCTGATGGATATTCAGATGCCAGTCATGGACGGGCATACAGCGACAAAGGCAATCCGCAGTCTGGAAGACAAGGAACTGGCACGGATTCCGATTATCGCGCTGTCGGCAAATGCCTTTGAGGAGGATTACAAAAGGTCCATTGAGGCTGGAATGGATGCGCATATCCCCAAACCGATTAAGCTCGAAGAACTCCAAGAAACCATCAGGAATGTTCTGACGCATTTTCACAAGTGATCAAAGGAGAAAAATTATGGATTTGAGTGTAATCATCTCTGCACCAAATATGCAGAGGTATATCGCGGCATGCCTTCGGAGTGTCACCAGATGTCCAAGGGATACCATAGAAATGGAATGCATTGTCGTTCATCACAGCAGCACTGATGAGACTGCCGCCATTGTCAACCGGTATTTTGAGCGGGACAGCCGCATCAAACTGGTCAGGGCGCACGGGGGCATAGCGGATTTGCGCAGCGCGGGGATAGAGTCGGCGCGGGGAAGCTATATCTTATTTATGGAGGCATGTGACAGGCTGTGTGAGGACGCATGGGAGCAGCTTGAGGCGGCTGTGGAGGAGGAGTATGCGGATTTTGTGGCATTCAGCCACATCACGATGAACCGCAGGGGGAAGCTCAAGGCGCAGATGCTGCCCCTCCGCCAAGTGATTTCGACAGATACAAAAGAGGCCAGAAGGCTGATGTATGTGGACGTTGTGCTGGGGAACTGCTGCGGCAAGCTGTTTCGCAGCGATATTATCCGGGACAACCATATCACATTTCGAAACGATGTGCCGGGCAGTACGGATTTTTTCTTTGTAGTGGAGTACTTTGAGCACTGTGAGACTGTTTTGCTGACCAAGGCGATGATTTTGTACTGTATGCCGCAGTTCAGGCGGCAGTTCCAAAATGACAGCATGACAGAGCGTCTTGGATTCCTTGGTGAGTTGTATGACTTTCATATGAACGCCGTGAGGCGCTGCAATGACCGCACATTGGAGGAGGGGGCGCAGGTGCATTATCTAAAGGTGCTGTCAGCATTGTTTGCGGAGTACGCAGACCTGTACCGTCACAAGCAAAAGGCGCTGGCTGAGAATTACCAGAAGGCGCTGGCAGACAGCACGGTGCAAAAGATTCTCAAAGGGGTGGACGCGCGCAGGCTCCGCTCTGCAATCAAAAAACATGAGTACCGTCTGTTCAGGGGCGGAAACACAGAACGGCTGAGGAGATATTTTTCATTGAAGGCAGGAATGGGGGCAAAAAAAAGGCGGATTCGGGCCGCCAAAACAGGGGCAATGCTGCTTTGCATGATGCTGTCTGCAAGCGGCTGCGGCCAGAAGCCAGAAAATAAAAATATTGCTTCTGGCATGGAGCTGGTAGAGCAGTATGACTTTCAGGGCGCGATGTCCTTTTTCGAGCAGGCGCTTTTAAACAATGAGGATTTTGAGCTTGCCTACAGGGGGCAGGGGATTGCCTGCATGGGACTGGGCAATTATGCAGAGGCGGAGACCGCGTTTCTCAAATCAATCGAGAATGCAGGGCAACAGCTCACCGCGCTAGAGTATGATACGAACTACTATCTGGCATCTGCGTACATGAAGCAGGGCAAGTATGCACAGGCGGAGGAAATCTACTCGGCGGTGATCGCGCTCAGAAAAAAGGAGATGGATGCGTATTATCTGCGCGCCTGCGCGCGCCTGCGGCAGAACCGGTATGACGAGGCTGTGGCCGACTTTGAGCAGGCGTTTTCTTTTGATAAGGATAATCTTGAGCTGCTGACGGACGCCTATGTGGAGATGCAGGCGGCGGGATTTGGCGAGCAGGGGCAGACATATTTGAAGGAATTTATGGCGGAGAAGGAGAAAAAGCTGTCAGAGGGTGAGCGCGGCATTCTGTATTATTATTTGGGGGACTATGAGAATGCGCGGATTTATCTGGATTCGTCCATCAGCGGAAACGACTCCAAACTCTCGTTAATTTTAGGGCAGACTTACGAAAAACTTGACAATAAGAACTATGCGGCGATCGTATACCAGAGCTATCTGGACGCCAATGAACCGAATGCGGCGATTTACAACAGCCTTGGGGTCTGCCTGATGCAGCAGGAGAAGTATGAGGAGGCAGTCAAGGTGTTTGAGAGCGGCATCGGTATGGGCGCCTCGGATTATTTGCAGGAATTAAAGTTTAATATGATCGTCGCCAATGAGTATTTGGGGGACTTTGCACAGGCGAAGAAGCTGATGCAGGAGTACTTGCAGGCATATCCTGATGATGCGCGGGCAAAAAAAGAAAACGATTTTTTAAAAACGCGCTAAATTGCCAAAAACACTAGATATTGTATTTAGATCGAAACAAACACATGATATTTAGTAGTGTTCGATTGACTTCGATTTTCCAATCTGCTATGATTTATTCATCAATGCTTTGGTGTGAAAAGCAAATGAATAGGCGAAGGAGTTTTCGAGATGGTTCAGGTTATAAAAAGAGATGGCAGTGTGGCAAAGTTTTGTCTGGACAAAATCAGCGGGGCGCTGGTCAAGGCGTTTGAGGCGACGCAGATGCAGTATGACCAAGATATTATTGATCTGCTTGCGCTGCGGGTGACAGCGGATATACAGGGCAAGATGAAGGACGGCAGCGTCCATGTGGAGGACATTCAGGACAGTGCAGAGAAGGTGTTGGAGCAGGCTGGTTATACTGATACAGCCAAGGCGTTTATCTTGTACAGAAAGCAGCGCGAGCGGATGCGCAACATGAAGTCTACAATACTCGACTATAAGGAGGTCGTGGACAGCTATGTGAAGGTGGAGGACTGGCGCGTGAAGGAAAACTCGACGGTTACATACTCTGTGGGCGGGCTGATATTGTCCAACTCGGGGGCAGTCACCGCAAACTACTGGCTCTCTGAAATCTATGATGAGGAGATTGCCAGCGCGCACAGAAATGCGGATATCCACATTCATGACCTCTCGATGCTCACGGGGTACTGTGCAGGCTGGTCGCTAAAACAGTTGATTCAGGAGGGGCTTGGCGGTATTACAGGCAAGATTACCTCGGCGCCGGCAAAGCATTTGTCCGTGCTCTGCAACCAGATGGTCAATTTTCTGGGAATTATGCAGAATGAGTGGGCGGGCGCGCAGGCATTCTCCTCCTTCGACACATACCTTGCACCCTTTGTAAAGGTGGACCATCTTGCGTACAGCGAGGTGAAAAAGTGCATTGAGGCGTTTATTTACGGGGTGAATACGCCGAGCCGCTGGGGCACGCAGGCGCCCTTTAGCAATATCACGCTCGACTGGACGGTGCCCAGTGACCTTGCCAGACTTCCGGCGGTTGTGGGCGGCAAAGAGATGGATTTCACATACGGGGACTGCAAGGCGGAGATGGATATGGTCAACAGGGCGTTTATTGAGACCATGATCGAGGGTGATGCCAACGGCAGAGGCTTTCAGTATCCGATTCCGACATATTCGATCACGCGGGATTTCGACTGGTCAGACACCGAGAATAACCGCCTGTTATTTGAGATGACTGCAAAGTACGGGACACCGTATTTTTCAAATTATATCAACTCGGACATGGAGCCTTCTGATGTCCGCAGCATGTGCTGCCGGCTCCGTCTGGACCTGCGCGAGCTGCGCAAGAAAACAGGCGGCTTCTTTGGCTCAGGAGAAAGCACCGGGAGTGTGGGGGTTGTCACAATCAATATGCCGCGCATCGCGTATCTTGCGTCAGATGAGGCGGATTTTTACAGAAGGCTTGACAGGCTGATGGACATTAGCGCACGCTCGCTCAAAATCAAGAGAAACGTGATCTCAAGGCTTTTGGAGGAGGGGCTGTATCCGTATACAAAGCGGTATCTGGGCAGGTTTGACAACCATTTTTCGACGATTGGGCTCATCGGCATGAATGAGGCGGGGCTCAATGCAAAATGGCTTCAAAAAGATCTCTCGCACAAGGAAGCACAACAGTTTGCAAAAGAAGTGCTAAACCATATGCGTGAACGTCTTTCTGATTATCAGGAGCAGTATGGCGACTTGTATAATCTCGAGGCGACGCCGGCGGAGAGCACGACCTACAGGCTTGCAAAGCATGACAGGGAGAAGTGGTGTGACATCATTACCGCGGGCCATGCGGGGGACCAGCCATATTATACAAACTCCTCCCATCTGCCGGTGGATTATACGACCGATATCTTTGATGCGCTCGACATTCAGGATGAGCTTCAGACGCTCTATACTTCTGGGACAGTGTTTCATGCGTTTCTGGGAGAGAAGCTTCCGGACTGGAAGGCGGCGGCAAATCTGGTGCGGACGATCGCAGAGCATTACAGGCTGCCGTATTATACGATGTCCCCCACATACTCGGTCTGCCGCGAGCATGGCTATCTTGCAGGAGAACAAAAGACCTGTCCTAAGTGCGGCAGTGTGACGGAGATTTACAGCCGCATCACAGGCTACTACAGACCCGTACAGAACTGGAATGACGGCAAGCTGCAAGAGTATCAAAACAGGACAGAATACCGGATGGGGAATCTGGTCAAGAACGCAGCGCCGCACAGCAAGAAGCGCGAGGAAGCGCTGGCAGAGGCAGTACCTTCGGAAAAAAATAATACCTATCTGTTTACGACAAAGACCTGTCCCAATTGCAGTCTGGCAAAAAAATACCTGCAAAATGTGGACTATACGATCGTAGATGCCGAGGAAAATATGGACCTTGCAGTCCGTTTTGGCGTCAGACAGGCACCGACTCTTGTAATTGTTGCTGGACAATCAGAGCAAAAGTATGTTAATGTATCTAATATAAGGAAATATGCAGAGCTTTTAAAAGCAGAATGATAAAACAATAGGAGTGGGGAACATGATTGATAAACTCATTGAAAAAATTCAAAAGACCGGTGCGCCGATTGTGGTAGGGCTGGACCCGATGATGAAGTTTGTGCCAGATCACATCAAAAAGACTGCATTTACACAAAAAGGTGAGACGCTTGAGGGGGCAGCGGAGGCAGTCTGGCTGTACAATAAGGAGATTATTGACAAGACGTATGATCTGATTCCGGCAGTCAAACCGCAGATTGCGATGTATGAGCAGTTTGGAATACCGGGGCTTTGCGCGTTCGAGCGGACGGTTGCGTACTGTAAAGAGAAAGGGCTTGTCGTGATCGGCGATATCAAGCGGGGCGATATCGGCTCGACTTCTGCGGCGTATGCAGCAGCGCATCTTGGAAAAGTGCAGGTGGGCAGCAGCCTGTGTGCGGGCTTTGACGAGGATTTTGTGACAGTCAATCCCTATCTGGGCTCAGACGGGGTACAGCCTTTTATTGATGTCTGCCGGGAGGAACAAAAGGGGATTTTTGTGCTGGTAAAGACCTCGAATCCAAGCAGCGGCGAATTTCAGGACCGCATGGTAAGCACTGGAGACATCACTTTTTCAGAGCAGGCTTTGTATGAGCTTGTCGGCATGAAGGTGGAAGAGTGGGGCGGACAGCTCATGGGCAGGAAGGGCTACAGCAGTGTGGGCGCAGTGGTTGGCGCGACGTATCCCGAGCAGGGAAAGGTGCTGCGCAAAGTCATGCCGCACGCTTTTATTCTTGTGCCGGGGTATGGTGCACAGGGCGCATCTGGAAAAGACCTGATACACTTTTTTGACGAGAACCGGCTTGGTGCGATTGTCAATTCTTCAAGAGGAATTATCGCAGCATATCAGAATGAGAAGTACAGCGCATTTGGCGCAGAGAATTTTGCAGATGCATCCAGACAGGCAGTGCTGGATATGATTGCAGATATAGATCAGGCGTTTGCAAATGCCGGCAGATAAACAGATACGGAGGTAAAGGGGAAATGGAACAATACAAGAAAGAATTTATTGAGTTTATGGTGGACAGCAATGTGCTGCGGTTTGGCGAGTTCACGCTAAAGAGCGGGAGAAAGTCCCCCTTTTTCATGAATGCAGGTGCATATATCACAGGCTCCCAGCTAAGGCGGCTCGGCGCATATTATGCGCAGGCGATTCATGACAATTACGGCACGGATTTTGACGTGCTGTTTGGTCCGGCGTACAAAGGCATTCCGCTTGCGGTGGCAACGACGATGGCCTTCAGTGAACTCTACGGCAGGGATATCCGCTACTGCTCAAACAGGAAGGAGATCAAAGACCACGGCGATGTGGGAATCCTTCTTGGAAGCGATCTCAATGACGGGGACAGGGTTGTCATTATCGAGGATGTCACCACTTCCGGAAAATCCATCGAGGAAACCTTTCCAATACTAAAAGAGCAGGCAAATGTGGATGTGGTGGGACTGATGGTGAGCTTAAACCGTCAGGAGCGTGGCAGGACACAGAAGAATGCGCTCGCAGAAATCCGGGAGGTATACGGGATTGAGACGGGCGCGATCGTCACGATGGAAGAGGTTGTCGAACACTTGTACAATAAAAAATATAATGGCAGGGTGCTCATTGATGATAAGCTGAAAGAAGCGATTGACACCTATTATGCCCAGTATGGTGCAAAATAAGAAACGGGGGATCAAGATGGACGAGAGGATTTATAAGACGATGGGGCGTTCGGGTGCGCTCTCGATTGTGCTGGGGGTGGTATCCATTGTCGTGGGACTGACGAGCGGCGTGATGCTTCTAATCAGCGGCGGCAGGCTTCTGACCGGCAAATCAAAGATATTATTTTAGGACAATTCCTTAGCAGGGTGGGCATTTCAGACGGAATGCCCATTTCCCATGCAGATATAGCGGGGGGATTTGATGTTTAAGATATTTGGCAAGGAAGGATATATTTTTACAGATAAGAAAAATCCCAGGTGGGGGATTATGTCGTCCATACTGGGGCTGATCGCCGGTGTTTCCGTCTGTCTGGCGGTGCATCTGACCTATCTGAACGGAGGGACTGCCTTCATGCAGTATGGCGCAGTCGTGCTGCTTGCCATGATCTATGCGGCGGCAGGGCTGGCCTTGGGAATACGTTCACTGACAGAGAAGGATATTTTCAGAGTGTTTCCGATTATAGGCATTTTATTAAATGTGGTGACGATGGCGGCAAGTGGTATAATATTATATTTAGGAGTGAGTTAGAGATGGATATTATAGAAGAGAGATATGCGCTTTCCTGCGGCAGAGTCGGAGAAATTGCGGCATTGCAGGATGTGGCGCTGGATTATAAGGATTATTTCAAAAAGACGGCGGATTTTATCCTGATGGTCATAGATGCCTGTGATAACAAAGCGAAGAAAAAAAGCTTGGAGGAGCTGCGGGCGCAGAACAGGGCACTGTATGAAGATATCTGCGGCACGAACTATGAGCGCAGCTATGCCAATCCGGCATTTGCCTGTGAGAAGTTTGGCCTGGAGATGGGCAGGCTGCTCTCGTTTTTGTACACAGAGATGCGGGCGATGATTCCGTGTGCTTTTGAGACCGACTATGAGGGCATGGTCATTCGCATGGAGCTGTTTGTGGAGATTTATAATGCGTTTGCCTATCTCGAATCCGAGACAGAGCTGCTCACGCTGCCGGAGGAGACGGCAGTGCCGAGCGTAGATGATATACGGGATACAATGTACTGGTTTGTGAGTGATTATTCAGAGAATGCTTACCGTGAAAAGATGGGCAGGCTGGTTGATCCGGACTTTGATTTTGCTGTCAGAATCGTGATGGACAGTGATTTGAACGATTTGTCATATTTATACCAGTACGGGGAGTATGTGTCGCCAGAGATCGAGGAGATGGCGCGGTATCTAAATTCACTGCCGGAGGACCGCATTCAGCTCATGGCGGACACGTACACAGAGGGGTACCGTCTGGGATTCGTCAAGGCACATATAGATCTGAGCACGAAGCAGACAGTGGACCTACATTATATGCTGGGCTTTGAGCGCGTGGTGCGGGCAGCAGTCAAAAATTTTGAGAAAATGGGACTGAATCCGACGATTTACAGATGCCTGAACACCATTTTTAACAAATCCGTCGTTCGCAAAAGGGGTTATTTTGGTGCGGATGCCAGCAAGCAGTTTTTGTACGACCACAAGGACGACAATGCACTGTTTCTGGACAAAAAACTGATGAACAGGAAACTAGAAGTACTCCGCCTTGCGTGTGAGCAGGTGAAGGAGAAGGCTTGCGTGTATGCAGGCCCCGCGGTGATCGAGGTGTTTGGCGAGTGCCCGTTTGCGCCGGCGCCCAAAAATGAAGTATGTAAGCTCAGCCCGGAGCAGCAGAAAATGTCCGCAGAATTGCAGGGGGCATCACAGGATATTCTCAGCAGCTATATCAATTACGAGGAGCGGAGTTTTACGATTATCGCTTTCCCTGTTCCGAATATCGGAGCGCATTTTACAGAGATATTTGATGAGACCATACGGTTAAATACATTGGATTATAAGACGTATGAGCGCATACAGGCGGCGATCATCAACACGCTGGACAAGGCGTCTTATGTGGAAATCAAGGGCATGAAGGGCAATAAGACCGATCTGCGCGTTGCGCTTTATCCGCTCGAAAATCCCGATAAGGAATCGATTTTTGAAAACTGTGTTGCCGATGTCAATATTCCAGTCGGGGAAGTGTTCACCTCACCGGTGCTTGAGGGCACAAACGGCAAACTTCATGTCAGCCGCGTATTTTTGAATGAGCTCGAATACCATGACTTAGAGATTGATTTTCAAGATGGCATGACGGCAACGTACACCTGCAAGAATTTCGAAGATGAGGAGAAAAACAAGGCGTATATAAAGGAAAACGTACTGCACAACCACGATGCGCTGCCGATGGGAGAATTTGCAATCGGAACCAACACGACAGCCTATATGACTGCCAAAAAGTACAATATCGCCAATCTTTTCCCAATCCTGATCGCCGAAAAGACAGGACCGCATTTTGCAGTGGGAGATACCTGTTATTGCAGAAGCGAGGAAGTCAGGGTGTACAACGAGGACGGAAAGGAGATTGTGGCAAAGGATAACGCCATCTCTGTCCTGAGAAAGACAGACCCGTCCAAGGCATATTTTGCATGTCATACGGATATCACCATTCTCTATGACGAGCTGGGGTCCATCACAGCGTATGACAAGGCAGGCACGGCGTACACGATTATCGAGAACGGCAGGTTTGTGCTGGAGGGCACGCAGGAGCTGAATGCACCGTTTGAGCATTGAGAATTATGAAAATTTGTCAAAATTTAGAAGAATTTATTGACAGATGAAGGTATTGTTTGTACTCTATAAGAGATTGAAGAAAAGGAGGAGTGTTATGGCACAGGTTGGTATTGTAATGGGGTCTGATTCAGATATGCCCATTATGGCGAAGGCGGCGGAAATCTTAGATGAGCTGGGCATTTCCTATGAGATGAGGATTATCTCAGCCCACAGAGAGCCAGATGTGTTTTTTGAGTATGCAAAGACTGCGGAGGAGAGAGGCTTGAAGGTGATCATTGCCGGGGCAGGAATGGCTGCCCATCTGCCGGGCATGTGCGCGGCGATTTTCCCGATGCCCGTGATTGGCATTCCGATGCACACGACATCGCTTGGCGGGCGCGATTCACTGTATTCCATTGTGCAGATGCCATCAGGTATTCCAGTGGCGACCGTGGCAATCAACGGCGGTGCAAACGCGGGACTTTTGGCGGCAAAGATTCTTGCGGTATCAGATGACAGCCTGCTTGCAAAATTAAAGGAGTACAGTGCGAAACTCAAGGCGCAGGTTGAGGCAAAGGACGAAAGACTTCAGGAAATTGGCTGTCAGGAATATTTGAAAAAGTAAACAGAATGAAGGAGGAAATTATGGATTACAAGAACGCAGGTGTTGATATAGAAGCCGGATATCAGTCTGTTGAGCTGATGAAGAACTATGTGAAGGAGACGATGCGCCCGGAGGTGCTCGGCGGAATCGGCGGGTTCTCAGGAGCTTTTTCGCTGGAAAAGATCAAAAATATGGAAAAGCCGACGCTTGTCTCTGGGACAGACGGGGTTGGAACGAAAATAAAGCTGGCATTTTTGATGGACCGGCATGACTCAGTCGGCATTGACTGTGTGGCAATGTGTGTCAATGATATTGCCTGTGCAGGCGGTGAACCATTATTTTTCCTTGATTATATTGCGTGTGGAAAGAATGAGCCCGAGAAGATTGCGACGATTGTCAAGGGGGTGGCTGAGGGCTGCAAGCAGTGCGGCGCAGCGCTTATTGGCGGCGAGACCGCAGAGCATCCGGGGCTGATGCCCGAAGATGAATACGATCTTGCAGGGTTTGCAGTCGGTGTGGTTGACGAGAAGGAGCTGATCACAGGGGCGGACCTCAAGGCGGGAGATGTGCTGCTTGGCATCGCGTCAAGCGGGGTGCACAGCAATGGTTTTTCCCTTGTCAGAAAAGTGTTTGAGATGACAAAGGAAAGTCTGAACACGTACTATGAAGAGTTAGGCAGGACACTTGGGGAGACGCTGCTTGAGCCGACGATTATCTATGTCAAGGCATTGAAGAACATCAAGGACGCCGGTGTCACCATCAAGGCGTGCAGCCATATCACAGGCGGCGGCTTTTATGAGAATGTGCCGCGAATGCTGCACGACGGTGTACATGCTGTCATTCACAAGGACAGTTATGAGGTGCCGCCAATCTTTAAGCTGTTGCAGGAAAAGGGCGGAATCGAGGAGCATATGATGTACAACACGTACAATATGGGCATAGGCATGATTGTCGCCGTCGAGGCTGAAAAGGTGGACAAGGCGGTGCAGGCTGTACGAGATGCCGGAGAGACATGTTTTGTCATCGGTGAGATCAAAGACGGCGAAAAAGGAGTAACAATATGCTGAGAGTATGTGTGTGCGTGTCAGGCGGCGGCACCAATCTACAGGCTATTATAGATGCCATAGATGCGGGCAGGATTACCAATGCGCAGCTTGTCAGTGTGATCAGCAACAACAAGGGCGCCTATGCGCTTGAGCGGGCAAAAAATAAAGGGATAGACACTGCCTGCGTGTCGCCGAAGGACTATGAAAACAGAGCGCTGTTTAACGAGGCGTTTCTGCGGTGCGTGGACGAGGCAAGACCCGATTTGATCGTGCTTGCGGGATTTTTGGTGGTGCTTCCCCCAGCGATGATCCAGCGGTATGAGGGGCGCATCATTAATGTTCATCCAGCACTGATTCCTTCTTTTTGCGGGAAAGGCTATTATGGGCTGCGGGTACATGAGGCGGCTTTGGAAAGGGGCGTCAAGGTGACGGGCGCCACCGTTCATTTTGTAGATGAGGGGACTGACACAGGGCCGATTTTGTTGCAGAAGGCAGTGGAGGTACTGCCCGGTGATACGCCCCAAGCGCTTCAGCAGCGTGTGATGGAACAGGCAGAGTGGGTGATACTGCCGCAGGCGATTCATATGATAGCGAACGGACAGGTCGATGAGTTGTCCGGTGATTTATATAGAAAGGACAAAATACCAGAATGAAAGTTTTAATCGTAGGAAGCGGCGGACGGGAACATGCGATTGCCACGAGCGTTTCCAAAAGCCCAAAGGTTGACAAAATCTACTGTGCACCCGGCAACGCCGGAATTGGGCAGATTGCGGAGTGTGTGGCGATTGGCGCGATGGAGTTTGACAAACTTGTCGCCTTTGCGGTCGAGCAGCAGATTGATCTCACGATCATCGGCATGGATGATCCCTTGGTGGGCGGTGTGGTCGATGCGTTCGAGGCTGCTGGGCTGAGAGTGTTTGGACCGCGGAAAAATGCGGCAGTTCTTGAGGGCTCTAAAGCGTTTTCCAAAGATTTGATGAAAAAATACCATATCCCGACGGCGGCATATGAGAATTTTGAGGACGCCGGGCAGGCGCTTGCCTATCTGGAGACTGCGCAGTTTCCGATTGTGCTGAAGGCGGACGGTCTGGCGCTCGGGAAGGGCGTGCTGATCTGCAATACACTGGAGGAGGCAAGGGACGGTGTCCGCTCGATCATGCTGGACAAACAGTTTGGCACGGCGGGAAACCGCATGGTTATCGAGGAGTTTATGACGGGCCGCGAGGTGTCCGTGCTGTCTTATGTAGATGGCAGGACGATCAAGACCATGACTTCCGCGCAGGACCACAAGCGCGCAAAGGACGGCGACCAAGGATTGAATACGGGCGGCATGGGAACATTTTCGCCAAGCCCGTTCTACACGGCGGAGGTGGATAAGTACTGCCAAGAGCATATTTATCAGGCGACAGTGGATGCGATGGCAGCAGAGGGCAGGCCATTTCAGGGGATTATCTTCTTTGGCCTGATGCTGACACCAAACGGACCCAAAGTGCTAGAATACAATGCCAGATTCGGCGACCCGGAGGCGCAGGTCGTGCTTCCCCGCATGAAAAATGATATCATTGATGTCATGGAAGCGTGTATTGATGGGAAACTTGACACGGTTGATCTCCAGTTTGAGGACAATGCAGCAGTCTGCGTTGTGCTTGCAAGTGACGGTTATCCTGTCAGCTATGAGAAGGGGCTTGAGATCAGAGGGCTGGAAAACTTTGACAACAAAGAAGGGTATTATTGTTTCCACGCGGGCACAAAACTAGATGCGAACGGCAGATTTGTCACAAACGGAGGACGCGTGCTGGGCGTGACGGCAAAGGGTGCTGATTTGAAAGAAGCACGGGCGAACGCTTACGCGGCGGCGGCGTGGGTTGACTTTGACAATAAGTATATGCGCCATGATATCGGAAAAGCGATAGATGAGGCGTAGACGGGGAGTATAGAGATGAAAGAGAACAGAAGAAACAGGTTTAAGCACATTGCAGCATCTATCGTGTTGCTGTTTTGCATGGTAATGAGCATCGGTATGATCTGCTTTGCCGATGAGCAGGGAACAGTGATTGTGGAAAGTGCAAGAATCAGGGCAGCGGCAGATCAAAACAGCGAGCAGCTCGGAAGCGTGGCGAAGGGCAAGACGGTTGATATCATAGGCCAGACGACAGGCACGGACAAACAAGTGTGGTATCAGGTTTATGTAGATGCAAACACCAAGGGGTATATCAGGGCAAATCTGATAAAGCTCAAGGACGGAGCGTCGTTAAAGACTGTTGACGGGGGGGCAAGTTCTGCGGGGACAGATACCGCTGCGCCGCCAGCCACCGCTACAGATGCCAAAAAAGCAGTAGTGATCAACAAGGCAAATATTCGCAAAGAGGCGTCCGCAGACAGTGAGCTTGTGGGAACCCAAAACCGTGGGACGGTTCTGACGATAAAGGGCGAAACGACAGGCAGCGATAAGATGAAGTGGTATCAGGTGTCTTTTACATATCAGGAGAAAGAAGTGACAGGATATGTCCGTTCAGACTTGGTGACATTTGAGAATGTACCCTCCGACCCGGCGTCCTCTGAGATTAACGGTGAGGTCAATCCTGATGAGCCGCAGCCGGAGGAAACTGCGCCAGAGCCAGAACCGCAGCCGGACGAGCAGCCAGAGCCAGCTCCGCAGCCAAGCACCTTCCAGCCGATCAATGTGGAGGAGGAGCCGCCTTATGTGATGCAGGGATTTAAGGAGTTTAAGTTCACGCTGCCAAATGACGGGCAGGAGTATAAAGGCTATCAAAATGAAGCAGGGTATATTATCTGCTACGCACAGATGCCGACCGGTGAGCAGGGCTGGGCACTTGTGAATATCTCTATGGGAATCTGCCAGCCATATGTCTATGCGATGGAAGGGATAGACATACCGACACGGGTGCCGGGGGGGCTTGTCTCCGTCATTGTGTTAGTTGTGATTATCATTATACTGGTGGCAGTGATCGGCTTGCTGCTGCTCAAATCCAGAGAGCACAGTGTCTCTTACAAAGGCTATGATGACGATGATGAGGATTCAGAGGATGACATCGAGGACTTGGAGGAGATGGAGGAGGAACCGCAGCCAATCAGGCGTCCGCAGTCCGCAGGGCCGCAGCCAGTGAGACGCCCGCAGCCGGGCGCAGGACCGCAGCCAATGAGACGCCCGCAGCCGGGACCATCAGGCGCAGCCATGCCGCAGGGGGGACAGCCAGTGAGACATCCACAGTCCGGCGCAGGGCTGCAGCCAATGAGACGCCCGCAGCCGGGGCCGGCACCGCAGGAGCCACAACCCGCAAGGCGTCCGCAGCCGGGCGCAGGCCCATCAGGCAGCGGTGCGAGACCACAGCCCGGACAGGGGCCACAACCCGCAAGGCGTCCACAGGGAGGCCCGCAGCCAGCAAGACGCCCGCAGCCGGGCGCAGGCCCACAGCCCGGACAGGGATATAAGGCAAAAAATCTTCTGGAAGATGAAGATATGGACTTTATGGATATAGAATAGAGCGTATAAGATAAAAGGACTTGTCTGGACAGAATTGTCAGACAGGTTCTTTTTAAAAAACGCTTGTATACACAAGTTCATTGTGCTACAATCTATATAACAGCAGGTGAAGGAGTGTAGATAGTTATGTATATAGAGATTGATTTTAACAGTGACGAAGCTCTTTATCTACAGCTGCGCAATCAGATTATTATCGGGATTGCCACGTCTCAGTTTCAGGAAGGAGACACGCTTCCCTCGGTGAGACAGCTTGCGGATACAATCGGCATTAACATGCATACTGTAAATAAGGCATATTCTGTTCTAAAACAGGAGGGCTTTGTGAAGGTGGACAGGAGAAAAGGCGCTGTGATTGCCATAGATATTGACAAAATGCAGGCGAAGGAGGACTTGAAGCGGGGTATGCAGGTGCTGTTAGCCAAAAGCAGTTGTAAGCAGATCTCAAGGGAGGAAGTGCATGCGCTGATTGACGAAATTTACGAGGGCTATGAGACAGAATTATAAAAATGAAATATAACATGGAGGCATAGGGAAAATGCAGCAGTTTACAGATAAGGCGAAGGTGGCATTGCAGAAGGCGGCAAAGGCGGCAAAGGACTTGCATCAAAGCTATATTGGAAGCGAGCATATCTTGGTAGGACTATTGAAGGAAAAGACAGGAGTCGCAGCGAGAGTGCTTTCTGATAATGGTGTAGATGAAGTGCAGCTCATCAGCATGATCAAGGAGCTGATCGCACCGGAGGGAAATGTTGCCCTGCTTGAGCGGGACGGATATTCGCCAAGGGCAGCGAAGGTGCTCGAGGACAGCCACAGACTAGCAGAGAAATTTAAGAGCCAGCAGACAGGAACCGAGCACATCTTGCTTGCGATCTTGAGAGAGGGCGAGAATGTAGGGCTCAGGCTCTTAAATACCATCGGGGTGAATGTGCAGAAACTGTACATGGATACGCTGATTGCGATGGGGGAGGACATCAACCAGCACAAGGACGATCTGAATAAAAACAGAAACAAAAAGAAAAGCTATGGCACGACCCAGACACTAAACCAGTACAGCCGGGATCTGACCTATCTGGCAAAGGAGGGCAAGCTCGACCCCGTCGTGGGCAGAGAGACCGAGATCATGCGTGTCGTGCAGATTCTGTCAAGACGCACGAAGAATAATCCGTGTCTGATCGGTGAGCCCGGTGTGGGCAAGACCGCCATCGCAGAGGGGCTGGCGCTTCGCATAGTCAATGGCGATGTGCCCGACACTGTCCGCAACAAGCGTGTTGTGACGCTCGACCTCGCGGGAATGGTGGCAGGCTCAAAATACCGCGGTGAGTTTGAGGAGCGCATCAAGCGGGTGATCAAGGAAGTGATTGACGACGGAAATATCTATTTGTTTTTGGATGAGATTCACACCTTGATCGGCGCGGGCGGCGCGGAGGGGGCGATTGATGCCTCCAACATACTCAAACCGTCTCTTTCAAGGGGCGAAATCCAGCTTATCGGCGCGACGACCATCGCGGAGTACCGCAAGTATATCGAGAAAGATGCAGCGCTGGAGCGCCGTTTTCAGCCAGTTATGGTGGAGGAGCCGACGGAGAGCGAAGCGGTTGAGATCTTGAACGGCGTGGCATACAAATATGAAGAACATCATAAAGTGACGATCACGCAGGACGCCATCGAAGCTGCGGTGAAGCTCTCGGACCGCTATATCAATGACAGAAATCTTCCAGACAAGGCGATTGACCTCATCGACGAGGCATCGGCGGCAATCCGGCTCAAAAATATGAATGTGCCAGACAGCTTTAAGGAGATGACAGCGCAGATCAAAAAATACGATCTTCAGATAGAACGGTCTATCCGCATGGAAGCCTACACGCAGGCGGCAGAGCTTCGCAAGGCACAGGATGAGCTGATCAAGAAATATGACAAGGCAGTGAGCAAATATGAGAAAAATCAAGAGGAAAAGACGCTGGTTGTGACGGAGAACGAAATCGCAGAGGTCGTGGCAAACTGGACAAAGATTCCGGTGAAAAAGCTGACGCAGAAAGAGAGTGAGCGCTTACTCAAACTAGAATCTATCCTGCACAAGCGCGTGATCGGCCAAGAGGAAGCAGTCACCGCCGTCGCACAGACCATGAAGCGCGGCCGCGTGGGCTTGCAGGACCCCAACAGGCCCATCGGCTCTTTCCTGTTTTTAGGCCCGACAGGTGTCGGCAAGACAGAGCTGTCTAAGGCGCTTGCGGAGGCGATGTTTGGCTCTGAAAATGCCCTGATCCGGGTTGATATGTCAGAGTATATGGAGTCGCACTCCGTCTCTAAGATGGTAGGCTCACCGCCGGGGTATGTAGGCTTTGAGGAAGGCGGGCAGCTCAGCGAGAAGGTGCGCAGATCGCCGTACTCTGTCGTGCTGTTTGATGAGATTGAGAAGGCGCATCCAGACGTGTTCAATATTTTGCTGCAAGTGCTCGACGATGGGCATATCACGGATTCTAAGGGCAGAAAAGTGAGCTTTAAGAATACCATTCTGATCATGACCTCCAATGCGGGGGCGCAGCGCATTGTGGACCCCAAGAATCTTGGTTTTGCCGCCAAGCGGGACGCGGAGGCAGATTACAATAAAATGAAATCTGGTGTGATGGAGGAAGTGAAGCGTCTGTTCAAACCCGAGTTTATCAACCGGATTGATGAGATTATGGTGTTCCATCCGCTGACAGAACAGGATATGAAGCAGATTGTCACACTGCTCTCCAAAAACTTATGTGAGCGGTGCAGGACGCAGATGGATATTGACTTGTCCTTCACCAATACGCTAAAAGAATATCTCGTGAAAAATTATTCAGAGTTAAAGATGGGCGCCAGACCCCTCAAGCGCGCGATTCAGAATGTGGTGGAGAATGAGCTTGCCACAGCAATTCTCGAGGGCAGGGTCAAGCGGGGAGATGCCGTGTCCGCCGGCGTGCGCGGTGACAAAGTGACTTTCACAGTCAAAGAGCCAAAAGAAGTTTAAAAATTTCTGGAAAAAGTTTAAAATATAGTATATGATGATAGAGTAGGGTAATAATTAATTCTTATGAACTTTTTAGGAGGACAAATGAAATGGCAGTAATTGATGAATTGCTACGCTCTGAGAGTAACGGAAATATCAGCTTTGGAAATCATGAGTTGGCAGCAAAGGCAAAGCTTGAAGATTATGAGCATGCTGGGGATTTGTACAAGGTAAAGACCTATCAGGCGATGACGAAGCTGGAAAAAAACGGTTTATTTTTATATGAATCGGTTCCGGGTACTTCTGTCCATGACTTTTGTGAGAGCGAGAGCGGCATGTCTTTTACAGTAGAAGGAAGCCAAGATGCACAGATTACAGTGGGCGCGGCGGATGATTCTGAGTATGAGGTGATCGTAGCCGGAGAGAGCGCGGGCGTCATGAGGACAAATCTGTCGGGAAAACTCAGCGTCAGTGTCGAGCTTGAGGGATCGGGCGAAGTCGAAGTGAAAATTGTGAAAAAGTAAATATTTAATAGATTCATGAGAAAGATACCTCCTCGTATAAGGAGGTATCTTTCTGTAAGGAGAAAAGAATGGCAAAAAAGAGCAGCACCGTGTTTTTCTGTCAGGAGTGCGGACACGAATCATCAAAATGGATGGGACAGTGCCCAGCCTGCAAAAAGTGGAATACCTTTGTGGAGGAAAAAGTCAGTGTGTCGGGAGGCTCGAAGATCACGCCCTTCCGTGAGGCGGCAAAGCCTGTTGAGCTCGGAGCGATCTCCATGCAGGAGGAAGAGCGCATGCACACAGGAATCGCAGAGCTGGACCGCGTTCTTGGCGGGGGCATCATGCCCGGTTCGCTGACGCTGGTAGGCGGAGACCCCGGCATCGGAAAATCGACACTGTTATTGCAGATGTGCAGGCTGTTGGCAAATGCGGGCAGACACGTACTCTATATATCCGGGGAGGAATCCTTAAAACAGATCAAACTTAGGGCGATTCGAATTGGAGAATTTCAGGATACGATGTTTTTGCTGTGCGAGACAAATCTGGGCGTAGTGGAGGAGACAATTCGTCACACGAAACCGGAGGTTGTCATTATCGACTCAATCCAAACGATGTATCAGGAGGCAGTGAGCTCAGCGCCGGGGAGTGTCTCGCAGGTCCGGGAGGCGACCAACGTATTCCTGCAGTTGGCAAAAGGGCTGGGCATTTCGATTTTTATTGTGGGACATGTGACAAAAGAAGGAACGGTGGCTGGCCCAAGAGTGCTGGAACACATGGTTGACACCGTCTTGTATTTTGAGGGGGACAGATATGCCTCCTACAGAATACTGCGCGGCGTCAAGAACCGGTTTGGCTCGACAAACGAAATCGGCGTGTTTGAGATGCGCAAAGAGGGACTGATCGAGGTGGAAAATCCTTCGGAGTATATGCTGAGCGGGAAGCCTGTAGGCGCGAGCGGCTCTGTCGTGGTGTGCTCTGTGGAAGGCACCAGACCGATTTTAATCGAAATACAGGCGCTTGTGTGCAGGACAAATTTTGGAATCCCCAGACGGCAGACGACAGGGACTGATTTTAACAGAGTCAATTTGCTGATGGCAGTGCTGGAGAAACGGCTGGGATTGCAGATTGGGGACTTTGATGCCTATGTGAATATTGCAGGCGGTATGAAAATCAGTGAGCCGGCAATTGATCTAGGACTGATTCTGGCGATTGTTTCCAGCTTTAAAAACCGTCCCGTCGATGAGAAGATGATCGTGTTTGGCGAGGTTGGGTTAAGCGGTGAAGTGCGCGCTGTGACAATGGCGCAGCAGCGGCTTCAGGAGGCGAGAAAACTCGGCTATGAGACGGTCGTCATGCCGCGTGTCAACCTTGAGGGAATGGAACCAGTGAAGGGGATTAAAGTGATTGGCGTCGGCGGAATTGGAGAGGCAATCGATGTGATATAAAAGTGATTGAAATGTGATTCAATAAAATAGAGAGGAAATTGTGACAATGGAATTAGAAATGGAAATGACGCAGGAACTCATGGCGTTTTTGGATAGCAGTTTGACGAGTTACCATGCGGTAGAAGGGATTCAAAACGCATTGCTGCAGGAGGGCTTTACAGCGCTCTCTGAGAAAAAGCGCTGGGCGCTTGAGAAGGGCGGCAGCTATTTTGTGACGCGCAATGGTTCGTCCGTGCTCGCGTTTCGGCTGCCAAACTGTGAAATTTCTCAAATCAAAGGGTTTCATGTGTATGCGGCGCACTCCGATTCGCCCGCATTGAAGGTCAAGGAAAATCCAGAGATTGACAGAGAGGGTGTTTATGTCAGCGTCAATATTGAACTGTATGGCAGCATGACTTTATCTACTTGGTTTGACAGACCCCTCACAATCGCAGGGCGGGTCTGTGTGGAGGAGGCGGGCGAGATCGTGACAAAGACAGTTCGGCTAAAAGACAACCTTTGTATGATACCAAGTCTTGCAATCCACATGAACCGGGATGTAAACAAAGGCACAGCGTTCAGCCCACAGCGCGATCTGCTGCCGCTTCTGACAATGACAGACCCGGCGCACAAAGGCAGCACCGCAAAAGGGATACTGCGTGCACTCCTCGCAGATGCTTTGGGAACACAGGAAATTTTGTCGTATGATTTGTATGTGGAGAACTGCGAGAAAGCGGTTCTTGCGGGCGCGAAGGACGAGTTTATCATGACACCGCGCTATGATGATCTTGCCTGCGTCTTTGCCGGACTCAAAGGGCTGGTAAAGGGAAAACCTTCGCAGTATATTGACGTGCTTGCAGTCTTTGACAACGAGGAGGTGGGAAGCCTGACCAGACAGGGGGCGGACTCCACATTTTTTAGAGATACGCTGGAAAATATTGCAGACGGGCTGGGCGTGGACAGCAGAATCCTCCGCACGTGGGCTGCGGATAGTATGATGCTCAGCGCGGACAACGGACATGCCTGCCACCCCAATCAGGGAGGAAAGGCAGACCTGACAAACCGTCCTTACTTGAATGGCGGTGTTGTGCTGAAATACCACGGCGGACAGCAGTATGCGACAGATGCCTGTTCCGCGGCGTATGTGAGAAAATTGTGCAAGGAAAACGGGATAGCGTTGCAGACGTATGCAAACCACTCGGATATTCCCGGCGGAAGGACGCTTGGAAACTTTGTGATGGCGCAGGTTTCCATGGCAGCAGCGGACATTGGGCTGCCGCAGCTTGCCATGCATTCTGCGTATGAGACAGGCGGCACGAAGGATATCGCAGCGCTGTCCCGTCTTGCGGCACTGTTTTTTACTCAGTAAATAGAAGTCGCTTCTTCTATGATAGGAAAGCTGTCATACTGGCGGTTTTCCTGTTCAATTTTACGGGTGCGCTCGTCATAGACGGAATCTCCCTCACGGAAGGCTTCGACAGCCGTGATATAGCCTAGGCGGTCGCGCACGATCGTGAGGTCTACCGCCCCCTTTGGCTGGGACTGGTATCTGCCGATAGTCTTGTCATGATACGTGCGGATAGTCTCTCCATTGTAGAGCATGGTGTCATTCTCTTTTTCAATGCGGACAAGTCCCCAGCGGGCGTACTCTTCAAAAAGCGCTTCGCGGTCCAGACACAGCGAGAGCTTGGGCGAAAAAGCTGATTTTTCTACATGAAATGCATCGGAAAGCGCAGCAGTTATCTGCATTTCAAGAAGATCTGGGTCGTTTGTTGTATCGGTGCGCAGGATATCAAAAATAATCTGCTCTGCCCGCGCCTGTGCATTTTTTCCAAGGGAGACATCTCGTGTCAGGTTGACACGCACACCCCAGCGGCAGTGGTCAGAGGCACAAAAGGAGGTCAGATCAGGGGAAAAGGGTGCCTGTCCAGCGGTCGCAAACACGACAGAACCGCTGAGCACCAGACAAACAGAGAGCACGAGCATCAAGGCAGAGGCTTTGCGGTATTGCAGCACGCTTTGAATGCGCCGCTCGACCTCGGTCTTGGCAAAGGCGCTGTAGAGCAGTGTGGGGCGGTTTCCAGTGATCGCCATAGCAAGCAGGCTGCACGCATACTCTTTGCGCGTGTCCTCGTCGCTGTACCGCCTAAGGACAGCCTCGTCACAGGCAGTCTCCAAGTCAGAGCACAGTGCTTTGGACATCAGCCATACCAGCGGGTGAAACCAGTACACACAGAGCGCAAGAAGCATGACTGCCTTGAGGATATTATCTCTGCGGCGGATATGCATGGTCTCATGGCAGAGGATATGGCGCAGTAACTGTGTGTTGCCAAAGTCCATCCGTGTGGGCAGGTAAATCTTAGGTGCGCTCAGACCGCATACCAGCGGGGAGGCAAGGTGGTCGTTTGTAAAGACCAGAATATGCCCCATTCCCATCTCGCGCAGCAGTGTGTTGATCGTCTCATTGTGCTCGAGCAGCAATGAAGCTTTCAGGCATTTTGTGTAACGGTATTTCTGGAAGAGCAGAATGCCAGCCGTGCCCAATCCGCCAAGCGCATAGAGATAGATCAAGACACGAAAGTCTGCTGTATTGGATATGGCAGTTGCAGCTTGATAATCAATTATGATGGCGTTGTCTGTGGTTTCAGATTCAAATGCAACAGCGATCTCAGCGGTACCTTCTGTGGCTGTTGTGGGAGCGGAGGACTGGGCTGCGGGGATATCCTTATCCTCCACGACAGCGTCGGCATAACTGGTTTCATAGGAGGGCGTCATCAGAAATTCCGGCACGCTCAGGCTTAGCGGGCTGCTCAGTGAAAAGGGCACTAGCAGGCGCAGCAAGACGGCACTCCATAATATAGGAAAGACAAATTTAGGCACTTTATTCCGAAGCAGACCGCGCAGCACCAAAACGGCAGCGATCATGATACTTCCGTAAAAGACCATCAGATAAAAGGGCATATTCATTTTAAAACTCAGCATATTTATTCCGCCTCCTTAATCATTTTTGCAAGCCTTGTGGCTTCTGCCTCCGAAATTCCTCGGTTTTTGAGGAATGAGGAAAAGAACAGCTCGCTCGAACCGCCATACATTTTGTCAATCAACTGTTCTGTCTCGCTCTGGGCGACTTCGTCGCGGCTCACAAGCGCCTTGCACAGAAATCCGGGCTCTGTTCTCTCGATCGCACCTTTTTCAATGCATTTCTTGATGACGGTATAGGTCGTGTTTTTGTTCCAGCCAATGCGCGCAGAGAGCACGTCCACGATTTCCTTTGCAGATCGTTTTGTTTCAGTAAATTCCTCTGCGGAATCATCGCTCTGTTCCCACAAAACTTCCATGACCTTTAATTCTGAATCAAATAGCTTCATGTTCAACGCCTCCTTTTTGGATAGATGTGTTTTTGTGATGGACTATTGAAATAGTCTGGATTTGATAATAGACTATCATAATAGTCTGATGGCGTCAATACAAATATAAAAAATTTTTCTTTTTTGGAGAAGATACAATAAAAAAAAGTACCTAAAAATAGATACTTTTAAACTTTTGATTATATTTTTTACAGAACAGGGGCAGCAAGAATCGAACTCGCATTGACGGTTTTGGAGACCGCTGTTCTACCGTTGAACTATGCCCCTTCAGGTGAGCGTTGTGTGCTGCTCACTGACGAAATATAGTATACCATAGACTAATATGAAAAATCAAGTAAAATTTTAATTTTTTTATGGAATATTGATCAAAGAGATTAACGGTCTCTGTTGGCAGCTCTTTTTAGCTGATATTGTACGGTGTATCTCTTTACAATACGGTCGGTATGGGAAGAAACAACATACAGGATTTCATCAAGATTCATTCCGGCATCAAATGCCTTCTGAAGTGCAGTGTCAAATCCCGTACCCGAGAGATCTGCGTCAAATGCAGCCGCAGCCGGGTTGAGAGTTGAGCGGTCATCATTAAATATACTCATAAAAACTCCTTTCGAACAGAACACTAAGATGTTACCATTATATCAACTTATGTTGCACGCGTCAATGAAATAAAAATAATAATTGTGTAAAGTCAGTTCTGTGTAGACTTTTGCTGTCGTTTCGTGTAAACTAAAATAGAATACGTAAAAGTTACAAAGGAGTGAGTACACTGGTAAAGAGAAGATATGTGAGGTCACGCTCATTAAAGGACGACATGGTAATTGATCAGGCGATCGTGGACAGGGCAGGGAGAATATTGATATCAAGAAATACAGTGCTGGATGCATATCATATTATGTCCCTGATTAAGATGGGGATTCCGGGTGTGTATATACGTGAGGGAGAGGACGATGAGGAACCGGAGAATCAGAAGCCGGGGGACATCGTGATTGCCCCCGCAGTACAGAAGGAGATTGATAAACGGACAGTGCAGGACCGGGCAAAGGTCAACCTGTCCGAGAGTGTGAAGGCGAGAGTGGCGGAGGGCATACAGTTTCTATATAATGATACCGTATCAGAGGGCTTTACCTCGACGACCCGCAGCATTACAGATGATCTGATGAAGGCGATCTCGGACAATGACGCGATCGCTGTGGATATCAGCACGCTGAAAATTAGCGACGAGTACACGTTTAAGCACAGTGTTGATGTGGCGACAATGGCAATGATCGTCGGCAAGAAGCATGGACTCAACAAACAGGAGGTCTATGAGCTTGGCATTTCTGGCTTGCTGCACGATGTCGGCAAGTCCAAGATTCCCAATGAGGTGCTCAATAAGGCAGGGAAGCTCACCGATGAGGAGTTCTCGATGATGAAGCAGCACTCGCTGTTTGGGTATCAGATTTTGAAGGAGAAGGAGGACTTGTCCAGTTCCATCAAACTTGGCGTTCTCCAGCATCATGAAAAAATGAATGGCAAGGGGTACCCGATGGGCGTGCCTTCAGAGAAGATCAATCTCTTTGCGCGCATTATCTCCGTGGCAGATATCTATGATGCGCTGGTGACGGAGCGGCCGTATAAAAAGCCGTTTTCACCGAGAGATGCGGTGGAGATGATTATGTCTTTGACAGAGGAGCTTGATATAGATGTTATGAAAAGTTTTCTGGAAAGTGTGATATTGTATCCGGTTGGGACGGACGTTGAGCTTAGCACAGGAGAGCACGCAAGAGTTATCGAGAACAATACCGAATATGTGCTGCGCCCCACGGTGATCGGATTAAAGTCGGGAAAGACTTATGATTTGTCACAGATTGAAAACGCGAGTATTATCATATTGTAGGAGGCAGTCTTTTATGTTTTTTTACGATGACAACCGAAGTAAGAGGCAGTGTGCGTTCTTGGCAGTGCTGGCGCTGCTGGTGAGCTTTCTTGTGATACCGGCAAGCCATGTTCAGGCGGCAGATGCGGCGCTCTATCCAATGTATCAGCGCGCTGTAGATTTTCCGCAGGGAGACTTGTCGAGGCTTGCGCAGGTGCTCAGGAAGGCACAGGCTGGAGAGGAGATTACCATCGGCTTTTTAGGCGGCTCGATCACGGAGGGGCGCGGCGCCGCAAATGTACAGGACTGCTATGTCTCGCAGGTGTACAAGTGGTGGTATGAGGCGTTTCCGTTTGCGAAGATCAACGTGATCAATGCGGGCGTGGGCGGCACTTCGTCCTATCTGGGCGTGCACCGCGTCGATGCCGAGCTGCTGGTACATAAGCCCGATCTGGTGTTTATGGAGTTTGCAGTGAATGATACGTTCTCAGAATTTTGTATGAACAGTTATGAGAACCTGATTCGAAAAATCCTTCTGTCTGAGAGTAATCCCGCGCTGGTGCTGCTGTTTGCCACAAATGCGGTCGGCGACAGCTCACAGGCGGTTCAGGCAGCTCTGGGGCAGTATTATAACCTGCCGATGATCAGTTATGGGAAGGCAGTCACGCCGGAGGTGGAGGCGGGGAGTTTTACATGGTTTCAGATTGCAGAGGACGTCGTGCATCCAAACAATATGGGGCATTCGATTTTTGCAGGACTGATCACGACGTATCTTGAGAGCATTTATGCGAAGCTGGATACGCTTGAGATCAATGCGGAACACTTGCAGCAGTATGAGCTGCCGGCGCCAGTGACAAGGCAGGTTTATCAGAATGCACACATCGAAAATGCAGCGACCATCACGCCGCTCGAGGTGCTCGGCTATGATGTCTATAACTTCAATTATCATTTCAGTGATAACTGGTATTCGATGCAGGACGGCTCGTACATTTCCTTTATCGTGGAGGCGAGCAATATCGGAATCCTGTATCAGAGGACTGTGGAGGGCTCTTTTGGCCAGTATGATGTGTATATAGATGACCAGTATGTCAAGACGTTAGATGGCAATTATATAGAATATTATGGAACAGAGACTGAGGCGGAGGAATTGTTTGCGTCCCCAGATGGCAGCAAGGCATACCATGTGGTGAAAATCGTCAAAAATCCTGCATCGGTCAATACGGATTTTGTGATTATCGGCTTGTTAGTGAGCTAAAAAAATACCCTGTAAAGGGTATTTTTTTGCTTAGTCTATAAGTTGTTTCCAGTCTGAAATCACTTCCTCGCAGGCGTCAGGGTCCATGTCTGCCACGGCTTCGCAGAGGCGTAGATATAATTCATGGCTTTCATCATGGAAGCTGTAGCCGTCAAGCGTATGGATTGCATCGTCCATCTTATCCATATCGAGATCGTCAATCGCGCGCTTCATTTCCTCAAATACATCTATAAGAATTTCTGTGGTGATGGGCGGTTTGCCCTCCACCTCCTGTTTTTCAGGGAAGTAAGGGCTCAATATGTCGTGGTAGTGCTGGTACATGGCAAGCGCTTCATCTGTATTCTGGAGAATGATGTCCACATTGTTGTCATTTCCGGCAGCCTCCAGCGCTGCTGCCCTGTCGGAGAGCTCGTCTGCGCCGATTTGCTTTGAAGCGCTCTTGAGCGCGTGGACTTCGACCGTGTAGCTGTGCCAGTCCTCCCGCTCGATGTAGGTCTGTATCAGCTTGAGCTTTTTGGGAATCGCGTGGTAGTAATCTGCAAGAATCGTCATAAAAAGCTCTTCGCTGCCCAGTAGTTTTAGGGCTTCTTTGATATTCAGCTCTGGAATATCCGGGATTGTGACGGTCTTTTTGGGGACAGCCAGCCGCACTGCGCCGGAATGTTTTTTAATTTTGGCTTCGGGCAGCCATTTGCGAATCGTATTAATGAGCATACGGACTTCAATCGGTTTTGCGACAAAGTCGTTCATGCCCTCTTTGATAAACATTTTTTTGACATCGCCGACCACGTTCGCAGTCAGGGCAATAATTGGCACATCGTCGTACTCGGAGTGGAATCTTCGGATAATATGCGTCGTCTCCACGCCGTCAATCTCCGGCATCATGTGGTCCATCAAAATCAGATCATACATGGTCTCTGATATTTTGCTGATGGCTTCATTGCCGCTGAGGGCGGTGTCAATCTGCATATTCAGCGGTTCGAGTAGTCCCTGCGCAACGGTCAGATTGATTGAGTTGTCATCTACGATCAGGATTTTGGCAGTCTCCGCAGTAAAGTCGTAGTACTCGTCGGACGCTGGATTGTCAAATTGAATGAATGTATCATGATTGTAAATACTTGCCAGTGATAGGACGGACAGCGGTTTGTGCATGACAGATACATTCTGGAGATTGTAGTGTGCCGACACATCGTAAGGGGTGACCACAATCACACTGAGGTGCGGATGCGCACCTATAAAATTCTCAAGCTCCGGGCTGAAATCAATATGGGGAATGAACAGGTAAGTGTCCTTGAAGGCGTCCACGTTTTCTTTTAAAAAGGTTAAAATATCAGCGCCTTTGAGGTCTGTGTATTCAATGCCAAGCTTGTGCATATCCCGTTTGAGCTGGATATTGGCGTAGGTATTGTTGAGAAATCCTGCTGCCGGAGAGGGAGGCGTCTCTGTCAAAATGATACAGGGGTCTGCGTCCACTACCTTCTGCGGGATTGAGAAGGAGAAGGTGGAACCTTCGCCGTACACGCTCTCCGCGGAAATATCGCCGTTCATCAGATTGACCAACTGTTTGCTGATGGCAAGTCCAAGGCCGGTGCCCTCAATATTGCGGTTCCGCTTGCTGTCAATCTGCTGGAAGGATTTGAACAGTTTGCCGATATCTTCGGGTTTGATGCCGATGCCTGTGTCTGACACCGAGAACAACAGATTGATGGTGTCCGCTGAGACTGTCTCATAATCGTATTTCAGGCAGATTTGCCCCACCTTCGTAAACTTGGCAGCGTTGTTTGCCAGATTGGTGATAATCTGTTTGATGCGCACCATATCGCCGCAGAGCATTCGCGGGATATTTGGATTGATATCCAGTACAAACTCCACATCATCGCGGTCAATGCGCGTGCTGATAATTGTTGCGACATCGTAGATTAACGAAGCCGGATCGTACTCTCCCGCGACAATGTCCATTTTGCCGGACTCGATCTTGGAGAAATCAAGGATATCGTTGATGATGGTGAGCAGGGATTTTCCGGCAGCCTTGATCTGATTGAGATAATTTTTGGCTGTGGGGCTCATCTCCTCGCGGAGTGCCATCTCAGCCATACCGATGACCGCATTCATGGGCGTGCGCAGCTCATGGCTGGTGTTTGCCAGAAAATCTGATTTCATGTTTGCTGCCTTCTCGATCTCGATGTTGGCTTCTTTCATGATATATTTGTGATAGGCGATGCTCGAGAGGGCGCTCGTGAGGGTGTACAGGAAAAGTGCAGCGTTCTCCAGCTTATTTTTTTCGATGACAGGGACGCTCATGACAGATTGCAGGTAGTTGATGAGGTCGATTCCAATCTCGGCGGCAACCTGCATGATCCGCGTAATGTCCGGGGGAGAGGTGAGCACCTGACCGCCGACAAAGCAGCCGACCATTTTATCGCCCGCCATGATCGGCGCGGCAAAATCCATAAGCCCCGCATGGCAGTAATAGGTCACGGACGAGCCTACTTTGAGTGCAAGCTCTGCACCGTGCTTGTCACACTGCTGGCAGCGCAGGCAGCCAATCGGTGAATTGCGGGTGTATTTGTTGCAAAAGTCGGTGAAATTGGTTCCTTTGGTGACTGGAACACCCTCGGCGTCTGTGATGATGGCGGCAAAGCCGGTCATTTTACAAAAGGAGTCCTGTAGACGCTGGAGCATCTCCACTTCAAAAAGGTCAGTAAGAGTAATCTCGTTATTCATATACAATGCCTCCGTTGATGATATTAGTCAATTAGTCAATTACTTCGCGGATTTTCGCAAGCAGCGATTCCTTCTCAACAGGTTTTAACAGATATCCTTGTGGTTTTAAGGCAAGGGCACTCTTGATTTTTTCCACATCGTTGATGCCTGTGAGGAAGATAACCGGAATTGTCGTGAGGTAAGGGTCGGCGCGGAGCTCTTCAAGGACAGCGGGACCGTTCATCTCAGGCATCTCATAGTCAAGCAGAATCAGGCTGACCTCCTTGGCTTTGAGGAACCTAAGCGCGATTTTTCCGCTGATGGCAGTTGCGACTTCATATTTGGGGTCCAGATAGCCCTTGATCGTTTTATGTATGATGGTAGCATCGTCGATGACAAGAATGCGGCGGCGGTCCGTTTCGGGCTGTCTGCCGGTATCCTCTGCTTCGCCGGGGGCTTTTTCAGCCTCCTCAAATACTGCGTCAAGCTGAGCCAAGGTATTGAATACACTGTTGGCGTTGGACTCTAAAGCCAAAGAGAGCGGAGAGTCCGCCATAGATGACAGGTGGGTCTGGTGCTTCTTGATGTATTTGATAATCGCGTCCTCCATATCCGAGGTGGACATGGGGAGTTTGATGCTCAACTCTGGCACACAGTTTGGTATCTTGGCAACGAAATCGAGGCTGACCGAATCACCGATGGCGGCAAAGGGGATATCTCTCTTGCCAAGCACATCATGAAAGCTTGCGATGGTGATGAGATCCTCCCTCGTCTCTGCGCGCATACAAAAGATAAAAATGTCCGGTTCAAAGTACTGGACATGTGTTTTCAGATCGTCAAAGACCACGGATGAGGTCATACATTCAAAGGAATAATCCATTTGAAGAAAAAAATTACTGATGAGTTTTTTGCTGTTTCCAGCCAGCAATACCTTATATTTTTTCATGTAAAGTCCTCCTGTTAGTTGTATTGTTGTATGTGACTTCTATCATGATTTTAACATAAATCGTAATATAGATAAACAAAAAGTTGGCATTTTAGTAAAAATGATGGTATATTGTTGTAAAAACGATCTGTGCAGCAAACGTGTCCGCTTTGCAGTTTTTACGTGGAGTTTACTGGCTGCTGGAATCAGGAAGTATTGTTTTAGGGAAATGGAGGAGTGTATATGAAATTCAAACATATTCAAAAGAGAGAGGAAGGAAAGTTTATCACACGCTATGATATCGCGTATGAGACGGTGGACAAGCAGGAGAAAATTTATGAGATTATCAGCCGCAATAAGGCGCTGGATTCGATCGAGTCACTCAACGGCACAAAGCCGGATTCGGTCGTCATCATCGCAACGGACGAGAGCGGTGAGAAGCTCTTGATCAACAAGGAGTTCCGCATGGCGGTGGGGGACTGGGTTTATAATTTCCCCGCAGGGCTGATCGACGAGGGCGAGGAGCCCGCAGAGAGCGCAAAGCGCGAGCTGTGGGAAGAGACAGGGCTTGAGCTGTATGAGATGGAGGATTTTATCGGGCCCAGCTACAGCGCAGTCGGCTTTAGCAATGAGATTAATGTCTGCGTGGTGGGGAAGGCGCGCGGCAGTTTTAAGCCCAGCACCTCCACCGTGGAGGAGATTGAGCCGGGGTGGTATACCAAGGCAGAGCTTAGGGAGCTGTTAAAGACAGCGCGTTTTGCCGCCAGAACACAGGCGTACAGCTATCTGTGGAGCCGGATGTGAGTGTCTGATTTTTTTTGCGGCATCAGATGCGTTTAATATGGGTTCTGTCGAGCGCAAGCCCAAAAATGATAAAAAATACAGCGCTGCCGCCGGATTGGAGCAGGTTGCCGGACAGGGAGGCGATGGGCGCCGCCGATGCGCCAAAGATCAGATATTCGGCGACAAAGTAGCCTGTGCAGGAGATGATGCAGGCAGTGACGGAGGCGGCGGCGTTGCGCGGTGTTATGATTTTGGCGGATTTACAAGTAAATGGAAGCGCAATCAGCAGCTTGATTACAATCGTGGCGGGCAGCCACAAAGGAGCGGTCAGTAAATCTGCAAGCCCGCCGCCGATCGCTGCCGCTGCCAGCGCATAAGGGGTGGGAAGCAGCGCGGCGGCAAGGTAGATTAGGGAATCGCCAAAGTGGATGTATCCGCCGTTCAATCCGGTAGGGATATGACAGATATAGGCAGTCATGAGCGTAATCATTGCCGCCATAAGCCCTGTGAGCGTCCGGTATTTCATCTTATTTTCCCGTTTTTCGCCCGTTCTGGGCAGTGTGCGTAGTGTCATTATCTTATTTTCCCTTCTTCATGGATTTTATAATAATAAATGCAGATATTTCTCAAAAGAAATACCGTGCTCTCTGGGAAGATTGTCTCTCGAGGCCTCCTCGATGGCAGGCGACAGAAAGCGGACTGCTTTTTCCATCGCAGCTTCAACAGAGAGTCCATTGACAAGGCTGCCCATGATCACAGAGGCAAACAGGTCGCCAGTGCCAGAATAGCTTTCCCCCATGAAGGGCGTTTCCAGATAATAATGGCGCTCTGGCGTGACGGCAAGATTTCCCACAAAGGACTGCTGCGGCTGCCTGCGGACAATGCCTGTAATCACAATGGTCTGGCTTGTATACGCTCTTGGCAGGAGACTGCGCGCGGTTTCTTCTATATAAGACAGGTAGCCGTCCTTTGAGGCATGGCTTGTCAGGGCATCGTAATCTACGCCTGCGAGGAGGCACAGCTCTGTCAGGTTTGGCGTGATGACGCCTGCGTGCCGGGTCAGCTCCTTCATGCTGTCTAAGAGTTCGTCCGTAAATATGCGGATACGCCGTCCGTTGTCACCCATGACAGGGTCTGCGAGATAGAGCGTGTCTTTGGTCTGGAACTTCTCGAGAAAATACAGGACATTGTGCATCTGCGCAGCGCTTCCGAGATATCCAGAGTAGATGCCGTCAAAGGTTTCCTGCATCTTTTTCCACTCGTCCGTAAAAAAGTTCATGCGGTCGGTGTAGTCGTCGCAGTAGTAGCTTGGAAATCCTGTCTGCGCGGACAAAATGGCAGTCGGCAGCGGGCACGCCTGTATCCCAAGCACAGAAATCACAGGGATTGCCGCAGTCAGCGAGCATTTTCCAAAGCCGGACAGATCGTTAATCAGGGCTATTTTCTTCATGGCAGGTACGTCCTTTCAAGTAATTTACAATAAACATCACTATACACAAAAAGTGTCAGTATGAAAATACACAATTTTCATAAATATTATAAGGTCAGTTTGATGAAAAGAAAATAAATGCATGGATATGCCGTCTATCTAATATATTGGATAGTAAGAAGAACGGTGCAGATGAAGGTGTGTATTTATGGAGGAGAATGTAAAAAAGATTATGAGCGGATGCGATTTCTCAGGAGTCAAGCCGGCGATGATGGATTTGCCCTATCCGCCGCTCCAAGTGCGGGAGAAAAATCAATTGTATGCAGAGCTTTTGAGTATTAGTTATTGCGGAATGGTGTCTGAGATGTCTGCCATCATGCAGTATATCAACAATGAGAACCGCATGTTCTCCGAGCGCTGCCCGATGGGAAAAACAATTCTCGGAATGGCGATGGGAGAGATGATGCATATGCAGAAGCTGGGAGAGCTGATTCATCTGCTGGGTGGAAGCGTCTGCTATGTCACCAAGCAGTCGGGAGGGCGGCAGTGGATGTGGTCGCCGCAGTGCCTCACACTGCCCGAGAAGGTCGGGGAGATGCTTCAGGCAGATCTGGAGAGCGAGCAGGCGGCAATCAGCCAGTACAACATGCATATCCGTATGATCAAGGACGATTATGTGAATGCTGTGCTAGAGCGGATTATTCAGGATGAACAGTACCATATCATGCTGCTTAGGTCGATGCTGGATTCGATGTGACCGTTTTACGTATCACACCGCAATAACTTGTGAGCTGGGAAAACTGGCGTGGGTGTGAATTGTAACTGGAATGCACGGTTTGCCGCGCCAGAAAACCAGACAGCATTGTAAAAAACAAATAACTATGGTAATATAATTTCAGAGATACGGCATAGAAGATCAGGCAAGGAGTGAATACAAAAATATGACACAAATGTCAGAAAATGAAAAGAATCATGTTGAACATGAAAACAATCATCTTGAACATGAAAAGAACTATCTCGAAATAGAACAAGATCTGCGCAAGCGCTACCGGAAAAACCTCTGGTGCAGGTTTACAAAGGCAATACGCGAGTACGAGCTGGTGCAGGAGGGAGACTGCATTGCAGTCTGTATTTCAGGCGGCAAGGATTCAATGCTGATGGCAAAATTGTTTCAAGAGCTCAAACGGCACAATAAATTTGAGTTTGATGTGAAGTTTCTGGTCATGGACCCCGGCTACAAGGCGGAAAACAGGCAGTTAATTGAGCATAATGCGAAGCGCCTGAACATTCCGTTGGACGTCTTTGCGTCTGACATTTTTGAGTCTGTATTTCAGATCGAAAATTCGCCCTGCTATCTGTGCGCCAGAATGCGGCGCGGCCATCTGTACAGCAGGGCAAAAGAGCTCGGCTGCAATAAGATTGCGCTGGGACACCATTATGATGATGTGATTGAGACCATCTTGATGGGAATGCTGTACGGGGCGCAGGTGCAGACCATGATGCCAAAGCTGCACAGCACCAATTTTGAAGGGATGGAGTTGATTCGCCCGATGTACCTGATACGGGAGGAGCACATCGAGGCGTGGCGGGATTACAACAACCTGCATTTTCTGCAATGTGCCTGTAAATTTACAGAAAACAGTGCCTTCCGCGGCGATCTGGAAAATACCTCGAAGCGCCGTGAGATCAAGCAGCTTATACGGCAGTTAAGGAAAATCAATCCTTTTGTGGAGAACAATATCTTTAAAAGCGTGGAAAATGTGAACTTGAGCACCGTCATCGCCTATAAACAGGAGGGCGTGCGGCATCATTTTCTGGATGCGTATGCCCTGCCAGCGTGCAGGACAACGCCGAATGAGCCGCAAAAAAAGAGAATACAAACAGATGTTCTAAAAACCACTAGTTCACAAGCGAAGGAGAAGCTGCTTATCCTCAAGAGGCATCTGCAAGAGCTAGGCAGCGTCGCGGTGGCATTCTCAGGCGGGGTGGATTCCACGTTTTTATTAAAAGCAGCACGGGAGGCGCTCGGCAGCCGTGTGGTGGCAGTCACCGCAAAATCCTGTGTTTTTCCAAAGCATGAATGGACAGAGGCGGAAGCGTTCTGCCAGAAAGAACAGATTCCGCTCTACAGCTTCGAGGCGGAGGTGCTTGCCGTTGACGGTTTTACGGACAATCCCCCCGACCGCTGTTACCGGTGCAAGAAAGCGCTTTTTGAGGAAATTTTGCACATTGCACGGTCACATGGCATCGCGCATGTCATAGAAGGCTCAAACATGGACGATCTGGGAGATTACCGTCCCGGTATGCAGGCGATTGCCGAGCTGGGAGTCAAAAGTCCGCTCAGGGAGGCAGGCTTGTACAAGCAGGAAATCCGCGAATTGTCGCGGGAATATGGGCTTCCCACTTGGGAAAAGCCGTCCTATGCCTGCCTTGCATCGCGCTTTGTGTACGGGGAGACGATCACAAAAGAAAAACTCCGTATGGTTGAACAGGCGGAGCAGTTTTTGATGAAAAAAGGGTTCCGCCAGATGCGCGTGCGGCTTCACGGCACACTTGCGCGGATTGAAGTGCCTGCGGAAGATTTTGAAGGCATCATGCAGGAGGAGACCAGAGCGGAAATCATTGCAGCATTCAGAGAATACGGCTTCAGCTATGTGACATTTGATTTACAAGGGTATCGTACAGGGAGCATGAACCAGACAATAGAGGATAAAAAATATGAAGCAAAGCATGGAACAGTTTTCAAGGACAGCTCTCCTTGTGGGGGCAGAGGGTGTTGACAAGCTCAAGAATGCCCGCGTTGCCGTGTTTGGAATTGGCGGCGTGGGGGGCTATGTGGTGGAGGCGCTCGCGCGAAGCGGCGTCGGTACGCTGGATTTGATTGACAATGACAAAGTATGCCTGTCGAATTTAAACCGCCAGATTATCGCCACGCACAGCACGCTTGGAGAGTACAAAGTGGAGGCCGCCAAAAAACGGGTCTTAGACATCAATCCAGCGGCGGTGGTCAATACCTACAAAACTTTTTTTCTGCCGGAAACAGCACAGGAGTTTAACTTTTTTGCGTATGATTATGTGGTGGACGCCATTGATACCGTGACTGGAAAAATCCAGCTCGTCATGGAGGCGAAACGAACGGACACCCCCATTATCAGCTCTATGGGGGCGGGAAATAAGATGGACCCGTCCGCATTCCGAGTGGCGGATTTGTCTCAGACAAAAGTCTGCCCGCTTGCCAAGGTGATGCGCCGTGAGCTGAAAAAACGGGGCGTGGAGCATTTAAAAGTAGTTTACTCAGAGGAGACGCCGATGATGCCCTGTGAGATTGCGGAGCAGCCAAGTGAGTCGGCATCAAAACGGATACCGGGGAGTAATGCATTTGTTCCGCCGGTGGCAGGGCTCATCATAGCGGGTGAGGTGGTCCGTGAACTGGCCAGAGCGTGAAGGAGGGGAACGGCAAGTATGGCATATGAAAAGCTGCTAAATGAAATTTACGCGGTGGTTTCCCTAAAGTATCTCTGGCGGGAATACCAGCCGGCTTTTGTAAAAAGTGAAGCGCCAGATTGGATTAATGAGACGATGAACCTCGGCTTGGAGGTCAGTCAGGCACTATTGCCAGACGACGGGCAGACCAAAAATTTTATAGATCAGTATCTGGGCTGCCGCAGGGAGGAGCTGCCGCCTGCCGCGCTCGAGCGCTATGGAGAGCGGCTGAATTTTTATAATGGGCGGTTCTGGGCTGTTCTGCCAGATGATCTGGAGCATCAGGATTATCTGTACAAAGCGCAGTACCGCTTTGACAAAAAACTTGAAAAACTGAATACGAGCTATCAGCAGAAACGATACAACGGGCTTTATCTTTTTTTGCATCCGGCTGACGAATGCAGTATAGATGTGCAGCGTTTATTTGAAGCCATGGGACAGCGGCAAAAAGCTTTTGCACAGCAGTTTGACTGGGTTTTTCTGGATTGTGTGAAAGTGATCTATGTCTGTAATTATATGAAGCATACGATAGAACCTATCATTCTGCCGCCAAACGCCAAGAATTTTCTAAGTACGGAGGCGGAGTTTCTGCGCTACTGCGGGGAGTGGGAGGACGGCGTGTCTCTCGAGGAGGTCACGGACTTATTTGGGCATGGAAACGGTGTGAAGATGTGAGCGGACACCTCTGCCATACATAGATAGGAGGCAAGGTGAAAAGCGCCTGCGAAACATGGAAGACAATGATTGAAAATAGGAATAAAAAACGATAGTGGGAGGAGAAGTTATTATGTACCGCGAGATTGCAAAATTAATCATGTACGGAGAACTGGACAGGGAGTGTATTTTGTACCAGTTCGGGGAGATTTTCCGCCGCTTTGACGAGAAATCCAGCACCAAACCAGAGCTTATCAAGGACATTTACACCCAGCTAAAGCGGCTGCTGGTCGTCGCTACAGATTATGGCTTCAACCATAATCTCTGGCACAATTATCTTACTTTTTTCATGGTGACAAATGAGAATCCGTTTAGCCTTACGTGCGAAAAAGTGGGCGCAAATGACGGCAGTGTCAATCATTTTGCAAAGAATGATTTCAGGGTGTTCAAAAATCTGTTTGATTTTGATTTCTCTGCGATTGAGGAGGCGTTAGGAATTGACTGCTTCTCGCAGTTATCCGATTACAGGGCGATCGGCAAAAAAGAGCTGATGTACAATAAAAATGTCAGTGAAAAGATCATTGCCCTGAGTGCACAGCTCGAACAGGCGGCAGATGAACATGCGTTTTTTGACTGCGTGACGGCATTTTACAGGAATTTTGGCGTCGGAATGTTTGGTCTGAACAAGGCATTCCGCATTCGTGAGCAGGCACAGGGCACGATCGAATTTCTGCCGATCAACAATATGGACAAGGTGATGCTCGACGACCTTGTGGGCTATGAGCTGCAAAAAAAGAAGCTTGTCGATAACACAAGGGCGTTTGTGGAGGGCAGAAAAGCCAATAATGTATTGCTGTTCGGGGACAGCGGCACGGGCAAATCCACCAGCATCAAGGCGATTGTGAATGCCTTTTATCCGCAGGGCTTGCGCATGATTGAGATCTACAAGCATCAGTTCAAAGATTTGTCAAATGTCATTGCGCAGATTAAGAACAGGAATTATAAGTTTGTGATCTACATGGACGATCTATCCTTTGAGGAGTTTGAGGTGGAGTATAAATTCTTAAAGGCGGTCATTGAGGGCGGTGTGGAGACAAAGCCGGAAAATATTTTAATCTATGCGACCTCCAACCGCAGGCATCTGATCAAGGAGACATGGAATGACAGGGGCGACATCGAGGTTGACAATGGAATGCACCGCTCCGATACCATGGAGGAGAAGCTGTCATTGGTGAATCGTTTTGGTGTCACGATCAATTATGCGAAACCTTCTCAGAAGGAGTATTTTCATATTGTGCTTGAGCTTGCGCACAGGCAGGGGATTGCGATGTCTGACGAGGAGTTAAAAGCTGAGGCAAACAAGTGGGAGCTGAGTCATGGAGGGATTTCAGGGCGCACCGCACAGCAGTTTGTCAATTATCTGGACGGGCAGCAGTTTTAACAGAATCGAATCGGGCTTTACACTTTTTACAGAATCTGCTATGATTAAGACGAGGAAACATCATAAATCTTATAAGAGAAGGAATGTAACTGTTCAGAATATAAAACGATGATAGAAAGCATTGTTAGAATTTTATATAGAACGATTACGAAGGATGAATATTGACATGGGGATAACATCAATTTTATCGTTACTTAGCGGCGTGGCGCTCTTCCTGTTTGGCATGTCTCTCATGGGGGACGGTCTGAAAAAAGCAGCAGGGGAAAAACTGGAGTTGATCTTGTACAAGCTCACCAATACACCGATCAAGGGGGTTTTGCTGGGAACGGCAGTGACGGCAATCATACAGTCCTCCTCCGCCACAACGGTCATGGTCGTCGGCTTTGTGAACTCCGGCATGATGAAGGTCGCGCAGGCGATCGGTATCATTATGGGGGCAAATATCGGTACGAGTATCACGGGCTGGATTTTGTGTCTTTCATATATTGAGGGATCAAACGGCATCGCACAGCTTTTGTCTACCACGACAATCTCAGCGGTGGTCTCAATCATCGGTATTTTGTTTAAGATGGTGTCCAAGAAGAGTACATATAAAAATGTCGGCGATATCATGCTTGGATTTTCCATACTGATGTTTGGTATGCAGAGTATGAGCGGGGCGGTCTCGCCATTGAAGGAAAATCCGCACTTTGTCAATACACTGACCATGTTTTCCAATCCGTTTATGGGTATCTTGGTCGGCATTGCGTTCACGGCAGTGCTGCAAAGTGCGTCGGCATCTATTGGTATCTTGCAGGCGCTGTCGGTGACAGGTGCAATCACGTTTGCGTCGGCATTTCCGATCACGCTCGGCATCGGTGTGGGCGCTGCCTGTCCGGTTCTGTTATCCTCTATCGGAACGAACAAGAACGGTAAGAGAACGGCGCTGATCTATCTGATGAATGATTTGTTCGGCATGATATTCTGGGCAGTGATGTTTTATTCGGTTCACGCCATTGTCCACTTTGACTTTATGGAGATGACCATGAGTCCGATTGCGATCGCGATTCTCAATACGGTGTTCCGGCTGGCAACGGTAGTGATCTTATTTCCATTTATCAAGTGGATTGAAAAGCTGGTGTTCACGCTTGTGAAGGACACCGAGGAGGACAGGGAGGAACAAGCGGATTTCGACTTGCTAGAAGAACGCTTCTTAAAATATCCGGCGCTTGCCATCGGTCAGAGCCACACTGCCATCAACGGCATGGCGAGGAAGGCGAGAAAGAATATTGGGCGTGCGATGGGACTTTTTGACAATTATACGGAGGAGCGCTACAACAAGGTTCAGGAGAAAGAGAATCTGATTGACAAGTATGAGGATAAGCTAGGCACGTATCTGATGCAGCTGACGGGGCGCGATATGACGGAGAGCCAGTCGAGACAGGTATCTATTTTTCTGCACACGATCAGTGATTTTGAGCGTCTTGGCGATCATGCGGTAAACCTGTCAAAGTCGGCAAATGAGCTCTATGAAAAGAAAATCTCGTTCTCGGACGAGGCGACGTATGAGCTGTCTGTACTGGGGGGCGCGGTGAGAGAGATTCTTGAGATTACAGTCAACGCCTTCTCGGAGGATGATGTCGATCTGGCAATCCATGTGGAACCGCTGCGCGAGCTGATCAATGTGCTCTGCAATGAGCTGAAATCCAGACATATCACAAGACTTCGCAATGGGAAGTGTGAGCTGAAACAGGGCTTTGCGTTCAACAATATCCTGACGGATTTTGAGCGGATTGGCGCGCACTGTTCGAATGTCGCGGTGGCGCTGCTCGAATCTGAGGCGGAGGATTTTGATACCCATGAGTATCAGAAGAGCATTCGCGAGATGAACAATGTGATGTACCGTGAGATTTTTGAGGCGTATGAGATGAAGTATGATCTTGGCAAGGTGAAGAAGACGAAGAAGAGTAAAGAAAGTAAATGATGAAATAATATGGAAGGAGGCAGGATGCGAAGGTATTTCAACACAGAGGGGCAATGTGAGCCAGAAGAACACTTTATGGTTCGACTGGAGGAGAGACTTGAAAAAATCAAGACTCTTTATGTAGACAGAGGGAAATACTTTGTCATCAACAGGGGCAGACAGTATGGCAAGACAACAACACTCAGAGCACTGGCGGAGTATTTAAAGGATTGTTATATTGTGATTTCTATGGATTTTCAGGCTATATTTGTGAAACTGCAAAAAAGCCGATTGTTTTAATGATAGATGAGGTGGACAGTGCAACAAATAATCGGGTTTTTGTTGATTTTTTGTCCAAGTTAAGAGAGTGCTATCTCAACCGAAAAAAGAGTCCGATTTTCCATTCAGTAATTCTTGCCGGTGTTTATGATATCAAAAATTTAAAATTAAAGATACATCCAGATGAAGTGCAGCAATACAACAGTCCTTGGAATATTGCTGCTGATTTTAAAATTGAGATGAGCTTCTCAGCAGAACAGATTAGAACGATGTTGACGGAGTATGAGGCAGAACATCACACAGGGATGGATTTGACATCTGTGGCGCAGGATATTTATGCATATACATCAGGTTATCCATATTTAGTATCAGCAATCTGTAAATATCTTGATGAGGAGGTTGTGGACGCATGGACGGGCGCAGGTATTTTGGAGGCGGTCAAAGCGTTATTAAATCAAAATATCCCGCTATTTGGCAGTATGATGCGTCATATCAGCGAGTACCCAGCTTTGAAAGATATGTTATATGCCATGTTGTTTCTTGGAGAGCAGATCGCATACAATCCAGATCACAAAATTATAGATCTTGCATGCATGTTTGGATACACTGTCAACGATCACGGCAGCCTTCAAGTGGCGAACCGAATCTTTGAGATGCGGCTGTATAATCTTTTTTTGTCCGAAGAAGAGCTTGCGAGTATCATGAGTAAAAAAGCGAAGCAGGATAGAAAATAATTTATCGTAGAATTGAAAATTTGGTACGGAGATGAGTACAACAGACGGGGTGAACAGCAGCTTGCAGCGTATCTTGAATACTTCCGTCAAAACAAAGGGTATATGCTTAGCTTTAATTTTAACAAGGCGAAAGCAATTGGCATAAAAACAATAACGATTGGGGATAAGACCATCGTGGAGGCAGTCGTCTGAAGGCTGGAAATTGAATAGGAAATGATTTTAGATATTGTGAACTTTCAGTATAAGATATGTAATTATCTTGTATTGGAAGTTTTTATTTTCACCTTGGTATCAGATGTTTGACCGTTTATAGTCGAATTTTATCGCAGATTTCTGTAATCTACGACAATGAAATTATCACATTTCACAGTCATATAACTTTATATCGACATAAGTCTACCACGTTTTAACCCAAATGACAATTCTTTTTTTAAAAATCTTACTAAAATCAGCTTTTAAATTGAGTAGAAATATATGGAAATTAGCAATTTTTTAAGCAAATACCATCTTTCGGGGTCAGATTCTGGGTCAAAATCCAAAATATATGAAAGAGTACACTACAGAAAAATCAAAGCAGAACCAGTATTAATTCAATCCTAAATCTATTTTTGAAAAATAAGGGGTCAGATTCTGGGTCAGCAATAATATAAAGTCCTTATTTGATAACGTTTTCCCCTTTTTGTCGTAGATTACAGAAATCTAAGAAAAAATCAGACTACTGTAATATTAATATATCAGACTAAGTTGAACCCATTTCAGTTGTACAGGGTTTGGAGGAAAGCATGTCTACAGGCAGTACAGTGACCAAGACAATCTGGCAGTACAGTGACCCTCTGCCGGAGGAGACTATGGAGTTTCTAAGAGGGATTGCCGCAGATTATTGCAAGGTCAAGAATGATGTCTACAGAAGATATTCCGGGGTCAAAAATCTGGACAGACTGACGCCGGTGTACAGTATACTGAACGAGATGCGCTACTGCGGACTGCGGGAACGACTGAAGCTTCCGGCTGTGTACTATGAACTTGCCATCGCAGACGCCGTCACAGACATCAAGGGAAGTTGGGGAATTGTCAAAAATAAACTTAGAGCGCTTATCACAGCAAATGAAAATCTGAGTGCCGATGACAGACAATATCTAAGAACGATACTAAAAGTAAACAGTGCGTATGCGGCTGTTTTAACGTATCAGGAATATGAGCTGCCAAAACAGGTAAAGGATTTAGACGTTGATGTGAACCGCTTAAACAATTTATTACGACGGCTGACAAGAAAATATTTGACACAACCTAGCTCAGATACAGTAGATTCCTTTCGCATCTCTCCAAATGGCTATTCTTACAAAGACGGCGCGATGCGCATTGTGTGCAGAGTGCCTAGAAAACGGATAGCGATACCGCTCAAAGATGAACGCACATTTGACAGGCAGATTCAAGTGCAGATCAGAGAAAATAATGTTGCACTTGCCGTTCCAACTGAGACAAAGATTAAGCGGCACGACGACTACCAAAACACCCTTTATATCTACATCGGATATCAGGATATGTTTACCTTATCCAGCGGAGCAGTCTATGGAAAGGCGTTGGCTGAACTAGTCAGTCCTGAGACAGAACGACTTGCCAGAAAAAATAGAGAGCGCAGCAAAATGTATGCGACCTATCAAAAGAACGCTGCGTGCGGAAATCTGCAAAAAGCTGAAAATATCGAAGTCAATAATCTTGGCAAGTCAAAATATGACAGGCAGAAGGAACGGGAACGGCTGAGAACAGCAACCTATATCAATTCAGAGATAAATAGAATGTTTCGCGAGGAAAAACCAAGAAAAATTGTTATCACAAAACCTGTCACAAGAAATAAGACGGCACATTACTCCAAAACAGTGAACAGAAGGCTTGCAAGAAGTTTTGGGGGATATATCCGGGAGAGGCTCGCATACAAATGCCTCATCAATTCCATAGAGTTAGACACAATCAACGCCAAGGGAACGGGCAGCATATGCTCGTATTGTGGCGCAGAAGGAAAACGGCAAAAAACAGATTTTTTATGTGAAAACTGTGGTATCCAGACAACGATACCGCTAAATTCAGCCCGGAATATCAAAATAAAATACAATAAAAATAATAATGGTTGAAGTGTATGGAGCTGCGAATAAACCATCATGTGATGGTTTTACCAATATCGGATCCCAGCAACGTACATTTGACATATGGAACTGTTAACAAATAGCTTATCACAATGAATTGTCAACAGCTATTTGTTAACAGTTCCAAAGGCAAAAAGTCGGCATTAGCTAAACGGGTATCCTTACATGCAGATGTCATGGACCTGTTTTCGGGTATGCCAGGACCGCGGCTTACGCGGAGCGAAGTGCATGCTTGTGGTGAAAGACCAGAAGCATCACAGACGAAAACGTTCCGATAATCCTTATGATAATTTTAAAAGGCTACATTCTTCTTGACAAGTTTAAGAATGGGTGGAGTGAAATAATATTGATTTTAGCAGGAAAGAGGCATTATGACAAAAGTAATTACATATGGGACATTTGACCTCTTTCATGAAGGGCATTACCGTTTACTCAAGAGGGCGAAAGAATTAGGGGATTATCTCATCGTCGGGGTGACGACAGAGAAGTATGATATGGAGCGGGGAAAACTCAATGTAGTGGACTCCCTTATGACACGAATTGAAAATGTCAGAAAGTCAGGATTTGCTGACGAAGTGATTATAGAGGAAACAGTAGGGCAGAAAATCAGTGATGTGCAGAAATATCACATTGATATCTTTGCAATCGGTTCAGACTGGATGGGGGCATTTGATTACATTTCAGATTATTGTCAAGTAATCTATCTGGAAAGAACGAAAAATATATCAAGTACCATGCTGCGCGAGCAGAACAGGCATATTCAGAAAGTAGGCATCATCGGAACCGGAAGAATTGCAAATCGGTTTGTACCGGAATCAAAGCAGGTGAGTGGCATTGATGTGCAGCGGGTTTATAATCCAAACCGGGAGAGCGCTGAGCGGTTTGCGAAAGTTTGGGAGATTGATTTTTTCAATGATATCGAAACATTTTTTAAAGGAATAGATTCTGTATATGTGGCGTCGCCGCATCAAACACATTATGATTATGTGAAATTATCCCTACAGCATGGGAAGCATGTTCTATGCGAAAAACCCATGGTGTTGCAAAAGAGCCACTCGGAAAAGCTTTTTGACTATGCAAAACAGCAAAATCTGGTGCTCTTTGAGGGAATTAAGACAGCATATTGCCCGGGCTTTGAAAAATTACTTGGCATCGCGTGCAGCGGCATTATAGGAACAGTTCAATATATTGACGCCTGTTTTACAAAGCTCGAGGACAGGAACAATAGAGAACTGACAGATACCGCGTGCGGCGGCAGCCTTACGGAGCTTGGAAGTTACTGCATGCTTCCGATTATCAAGCTTTTTGGAAATAAATACGAGGATGTCCGGTTTGAGGCGATTCATGACAGCAACGGACTGGATCTTTTTACAAAGGTTTCGTTTCGTTATCCCAAAGGAATCGCGACAGCTACATGCGGGCTGGGTGTCAAATCTGAAGGACGCCTGCTCATTGCAGGTACAAAGGGCTATATTGTAGCATCTGCGCCATGGTGGAAAACCACCTACTTTGAAGTACATTATGAAAATGCATCTCAGGTGGATAAATATTCAGAACGCTTTTTTGGCGATGGACTCCGCTATGAGATTCGCGATTTCCTGAACATGATCAATGGGGACGACAAGAGTGTGTTTAAATTGACGCGGGGGGAGTCGATCGCGATGGCAGAGATTATGGAGAAATTTTTAATACAGGAAAGCAAGTACAGGAAAGGCGGGACAGTGAGATGAGACTCTGGGCACACAGGGGATGCAGCCAGCGTTATCCAGAAAATACGCTGCTCGCATTTGGAAAGGCGGCATCGCTACAGGGATTGACAGGCATTGAGCTGGATATACAGCTTACGAGAGATGGTGAGCTGGTGGTTCTTCATGATGAACGTGTAGACCGAACGACAAATGGTATGGGATTTGTAAGAGACTATTCGCTGACAGAAATAAAGAGCTTAAAAATTGATGCGGGCAATGCGTATCCAAACCAATTCATTCCGACGCTCACAGAGGTGCTTGAGCTTCTGGAAGCACGGTTGAAAGCAGGATTAAAATTAAACATAGAATTGAAAAACAGTGTTTATCCATACGACGGCATGGAAGAAAAGCTTGTGGCGTTGATACATAGGCGGGAATTACAGAACATAGTTGTTTATTCCTCCTTTAATGCAAAGTCACTTGTAAAGTTAAAAGCTATTGACCCCAAGGCAGAGCTTGGCATACTGGACACAAAAGTTTCTGACTGTCTTACCAAATTAAAAGGTGGGTGTGGTGCCTTGGCACTGCATCCGTTCTGGCGGGGAATGGATCTTACGACGGCGGAATTAAGCGGATACACAGTGAGAGCGTGGATGAGCGGACATCTCTATCCTGAGAAGCCGACAGGGACAAGGCTTGATTTTGCGCCGTTGGAGGCACAGGGAATCACGGACCTGATCTTGAATGAACCGGAAGTGTATCTTGATACTTAGCAGTGGATTTTTTGTTGGGAGGGAGTGTATGTTATGGTAAAGTATATCAGTTCTAATTCACCGCAATACTTTGCTTTCAATGTGTGGAGTATCCCTTCTGCAAAAGCAGTGATGGATGCTGCGTCACAGTTAAAATGTGACGTTATATTGCAAACTTCCATGAAGGCATTTGAACAGCTTGATATAGAAGAATTTCATGCATACGTAAAAAGTTATTCTCATAAGAAAAAAATCAATACATATCTTCATCTGGATCATTGCAGAACATTGGATTGGATTCATACCGCAATTGAATATGGTTGGGATTCCGTGATGATTGATGCGTCAGATAAACCACTTGATGAAAATATTAGACTCACCAATGAGGTGGCTGATCTTGCCGCAAGAAAAGGTGTCTTGGTCGAGGCAGAAGTTGGACAGATACGGGGACAGGAGGATGAGATATCGTCTGTCGAAGTAGGAATTGCCAGAATGGAGGATATTGACAGGTTTGTAAAAAATACCAGAATTGATATGCTGGCGGCTGCTATAGGAACAGTACACGGACAGTACAAAGGCGTGCCGAATCTCCATTATCAAATGATAAGTGAAATCAACGAAATAACAGATATTCCGTTCGTAATTCACGGGGGGTCAGGATTGTCTGATGAAATCCTAAGCAGACTGTTATCTTATAGAAATGTAAAGAAAATCAATATTTCTACAGAAGTAAAACTTGCATATAAGTGTGGAATAGAAGAAAGTATTTACAAAAATGGTGTGGAGAAAAGCGGATTTGATCCATTGGTAATCAATTCGCAAATACATGCTTCAATACAAAATATGACAACAGACAAGCTCAGGCTGTTAGGAAGGACCAGTTAATGTGAAAACAATACTTGTATTAAACATGGGAATGAAAAGCATACGAAGTATCATATTTGATACCAAAGGCAGCAAGCTTGCCTCGTCATTTATTCCGATTGAGACATCCCTCAGAGGGGAGACCGTAACTCAGCTTCCATCAGAATGGTGGGAAAAAGCAGGTATCGTGATTCGAGAGACATTGGCAGATGCCGGAAATATTCATATAGATTATTTGACCGTGACATCTTCGTCCTCCTGTCTGGTATGTGTTGACGAGAATGGAGAAGCCCTTATGCCCTGTATGATGGTTTCAGACAAGAGGGCAAGAGAGGAAAGCAGTTTTATTGGAAGCCTTGATGCTTTTGCAGAAGTGAAAGCGCGAACAGGAGGCAATGCATCGCCATCGTTTATGCTCCCAAAAGCATTGTGGGTAAAGTTCCACGAAAAGGAAATTTATCATAAAACCTATAAACTGCTTGCTCCGAATGATTATCTTGCTGCAAAATTAACGGGGCGGTATGTGACAGATTATATAAATGCTCATAAATGGTATTATGATGTACAGAAAAAACAATACCCCTCCCAACTTTTACAAGAAATTGGCATCAGTGAACAACTGCTTCCTGAAGTTGTGACGCCGGGGACTAAGATAGGAACGATAACAGAGTCTGCTGCCAGACATACAGGTCTTTCGATGGAAACCAGCGTGATCTTGTCAACCTACGATGCTATTTGTTCTTTTGTGGGCAGCGGTATAGTCCGCGAAGGAACAGCAAGTGATGTGTCAGGAACAGTCACTGTATTCAGGGCCGCTTCTGAAAAAAAGCTGGATCACATCGGTAGCAGGATACAACAACAGCCGTATTATGAGGGCGGGTTTCATATTATAGGCGGTTCGAATAACATGGGCGGCGGATTGATCGAGTGGGTAAAACAGTGCTATTACCAGAATGAGACGCTGCCGTATGAGCTTATGGAAAAAGATGCAGGTGAAGCCTCATTGGGGGGCGGGGGTGTTATTTTCCTGCCATACTTGTTAGGAGAACGTGCGCCGCTGTGGGACAGTGATGCTCGTGGAGTATTTTTCGGTTTGGAACGAATGCATACGCGAAAGGAAATGACAAGGGCAGTTTTTGAGAGCACGGGGTTTATAGACCTTGATATGATTGCTGCAATTGAAGAAGCCGGATTAAAGATTGATACAATCCGTCTGTCAGGTGGTCTGGCACGGATTAATCTCATCTCACAGATCAAGGCAGACATTACGGGGAGGCAGATACAGGTGCTCTCTGAGTTTGAGACGACAGCGACTGGTGCTGCGATGATGGCGCTGTATGGGCAGGAAGTCTACTCATCGCTGTATGAGGCGGCAGAGCATTTTGTCAAGGTGCGTATGGTCATCAATCCTGATAGAAGGAATCATGAAAAGTATAAGGAACTTTATTATTTATATAAAGAAACATATCACACATTGAAACCATTGTTTGTAAAGAGAATGGCTATCACGGACAGGCTGTACAGTCAGAAGCGGATTCGTATAGAAAATCTTTAGGAGTGTTGGAATGAAACCGGAACAGATTTATATCCCGACAGCGATTTATTTTGGCAGGGATATATGGCAGGAGTCAATAAAAGAAATCGAAAATATATTGCGTGGAAATGTCATGATTGTGACAACAGGGCGCACTCTTGCTAGGCTAGGCTACATTGCTGATCTCAAAAAGAACCTTGAGGAATGCCAGAAGGTAAAACGTGTGGTCATTTATGACAAGGTAAGTGCTAATCCAAGGCTCTCAGAGGCGAAGCAAGGAATAGAGGCTGCAATAGAAAATAAGATTGACGTTGTTATCGGATTTGGCGGTGGGAGTGCAATAGATCTCGCAAAGGCTGTCGCGGCGAGAACTGGAACGAAAGCTCTGATTGAAGAATATCTCTATGATGGCATGGAACCGGGGGAAGGAACATTGCCTGTCATAGCGATTCCTACGACAGCAGGAACAGGCAGCGAGCTGAGCAAAGCAGCGATTATCACAGATGATATAAAGAAGATGAAAGTTGGTATCCGAGGAAAGCGTTTGTTTCCGCAAGTGGCTATTGTTGATTCTATTTTTACAGAATCTGTTCCATTTCATAGAACGATGGAAACGGGATTTGATGTCGTAGCACATGCTATGGAGAGTTATATTTCAGTGGCGGCATCACAATACACACGAATGCAGTCAGAGTATGCTCTAAAGTTAGCTGGACAGATGCTTCCAAGACTTGCTGCCAATCTGGGAGATATAGAGGCACGCAGTCAGATGAGTTATGCAAGCATGATGATGGGCATTAATCTGGGAAATGCCAGTACAGGTCTGCCGCACCGATTACAGTATCCATTGGGGGCATACACCGATACAAGCCACGGCTGGGGACTTGCTGCATTGTATCCTGCATGGCTTGCGTATGAATATGAATATAACCGTGAGGGTGTGGAACATCTGGTAAGCATACTTGCAGGAAGGATAATACAGGGAAAGCAGAACTGCATTCATACAATGGGTCAATTTATAGCATCGTTGAAACTGCCAAGTTCATTAAAAGCGGTGGACAGGACAATGCTACAGGATATGATAGACACAGTGACAGGAAACCTTTTGAATGATCCAGCATCGCAGGAACCAGATATCGTGCGGAAAATTTATGAGAAGGCATGGGAGGAGACATAATGCAGGCAATGATCATGGCAGCAGGCAGAGGCAGCAGACTGGGAAGCCTGACCGCAGGAAAACCAAAATCCTTTGTGGAAATAAAAGGACATAAACTGATAGAATACAATCTCAAACTTCTGGAAGCATATGGTGTTGGAGAGATTATTATTGTGACAGGATACCAAAGTGAGGCATTTGAAGAGCTTGCTAAAACTATGAAAAATATACGGTTTGCGTATAATCCATTTTACGAGATGATGAATGTGCTTGGGTCGTTTTATATGGGAATGCATTTGATACAGGACGATTTTATTTATCTTCACGCAGATACCATATGCGAACCATCTATTTTGGAAAAAATGGTGAAGATGGAGTTTGATGTTACACTACCCGTTGATTATGGCATATGTGATGATGAGGCAATGAAGGTGAGAAGCAAAGAGGGAAGGCTCCAGCAAATCACAAAACAGATGCCTAATGAAACAGCGGACGGAGAATTTATAGGTATGGCGTCCTTTCGTAAGAAAGTGCTTTCCGCACTCAAACAAAAGACGAGGGCACTTTTGAAGGAAAAGGTTTTTGATGCATATTTTGAGAGTGCTATACAGCGGTTGATTGACGAGGAAGATTTTAATATAAAGGCAGTACCGACAGATGGTGCATTCTGGGCGGAGATTGATTTTGTTAAGGATTATGAGCGAGCGATAGCAGAAATCCCAGAAAGCCTGACAGGAATATTTACATAAGGAAGTTTGTTGGCATGGGATATGGACAAAAGAGTAGCTTATCTGAAAACATTTACATCATAAGAAGAAGGGCAGAAGCATTTGTACATGGCTTGGCATACTATATATGTCGTATTTTTCCTATTGACAAAAGCAAGATTGTCATGTGGACCTTTGAGGGAAATGGCGGTTATGGGTGCAGCCCCAAATATGTTGCGGAGGAATTGCTGAAACGTAACAGGAAAAACGGAACAAAGCACAAGATCATATGGCTGGTCAATGATGACAGCAAGAAATTTCCAAAAGGAATCAGAAAAGTAAAAAATACGCTTTGGAACAGGGCATATCACCTGTCAACGGCAGGAATATGGGTAGGCAATACAAGGACTGCCTATGGCACAAAAAAAAGAAAAGGCCAGTGTTATATCCAAACATGGCACGCAACCTTGTGCATCAAGCCGATTGGAAAGTACAGAGGAAATCTCTTTCCACAAATGGCATATATCGTCAGCGCAAATGATTCAAAAATGATTGATTATGTACTTTCGGGGTCAACATGGTGTGACCACATGTACCGTGATGGGTTGATCTATGAAGGTAAGATCATTAAGACAGGCACACCGCGCTGTGATGTCCTGCTGAACCAGCGAGATAAGAAGTATATACAATTGAGAAATGAATATCATATTCCAAAGGATGCCAAAATTCTGCTCTATGCGCCCACGTTCAGAGGAGGAAGTCAGAATACAGTACGCACAGTTAGTACCGACAGTACAACCGTAGATTTTGAACATCTGAGTGATGCACTTGAGAAGCGTTTTGGTGGCAAATGGTATATTTTCCTTCGGCTCCATCCGCAGCTTGCCGCGAAGATGGACAGGCTGGAGACACATCAAATGTCTGCAAGACTAATTGATGTCAGCCAGAGACCTGATATGAACGAGTTGATCGCCGCCTCGGACGCGTTCCTCACAGACTATTCGAGTGCAATCTTTGAAGCTGGACTAATAGGCATTCCGGGATTTATCTACGCAGATGATTTGGAGGATTACATAGCAGAGCGGGGAGATTTATTTTTTGATATGTACAAACTTCCGTTTCCAGTGGCGCTTGATCATGGCAGGCTGGTGGAAAATATTTTGAAGTTTGATGAAGTAGTATATAAAGCCAGCTTAGAACAGTTTATGAAAGAAAATGGGATTTTTGAGGATGGCAAGGCAAGTAAGAGAGTTGTGAGGATGATTGAACGGTGGGAGAAGAGGGGACAGATGATACATGAAAACATAGGTAGCTGCGAAAGAAGATATTAAGAAATTGTTGTAATTTGCATCAGATTTTTAGTGGAAAAGGATATTACAAGATGCAGTCGAATTATCATACAATACGAAATGCAATTGAAAAAGCAGTTGAATTGGGAAAACAAAATTTCCTGATATATCCGTTTGGTGAAAACGGAGTGCTGGCGAAACAGATTTTAAATGATAGCTTTGGCATACAAGAAAACTATATCATTGATAATAAACTCTCCAAGTGCAATCCCCAGATAAAAAGTTTGGCATGGTGTCAGACATTGGATTGTTCTCAGTATACAGTTTTGTTCACCTGTGCAAATCTTGAATTATACAATGATACACGTAGTGCGTTGGATCAATACTTTTTAGAAGACAACGTGATTGATATTTTTGAGATTCAAATAAAAGAGAGGAACGAACAAAAAGAAAATACCGGGGGGGGGCATAAAAATGAGACGAAATGTGGCAAGTATAGTTATGGACCATTATGTGATCATTGGTTGGTGGAATCTGTGGGGGCATTCTGCAGTTTTGCGCCAGGAACAGATGTTGTAGAAAATCATCCAATAAATTATATATCTACCCATCCTTTTCTATATTATGGCAGTGAGACTGACAGAATTCATGTGAAATGGAATGAATTGAAAGGGCAAAGAGCTTATATTGAGGGAATCATGCCGAAAGGACATAACTATAGATTACATAAGATAAAGATTGGCAATGATGTGTGGTTAGGGCGGAATGTGCTTATTACAAATAGTTCCAATATAGGGAATGGTGTTATAGCAGGTGCTGGTTCAATAATTACAAGGAATGTTCCAGATTATGCAGTTGTTGCAGGAGCTCCGGCAAGAATTATCAGGTATCGATATACGGAAGAAGAAATAGAAGCGTTAAATCGAATTGCCTGGTGGAATTGGTCAGATGAGAAGATAAGAGAGAATCATGACGATTTTTATCTGGGAGTGAAAGAGTTTATTTATAAATATGATAGATAATACAAATACTTAGTATTTATAGGAGATACATTATGTGGAATACCAGTAAATATATTTTATTCGGTGCAGGGATTACAGGAATGGCAGTAATGGGATATTATGGGAAAGATAAGATAGTCGCAGTAATTGATAATAACCCACAAAAGATAGGTACTTTATTTAATGGTATTCTAGTTATTTCATTCGAAACATATCTGGCTAAGTACAGCGATTTTACAATAATTGTCAGTATTTATTCCAAACATTATTTCGATTGTATCGAACAAATGAGAAAGAATCATATTACAAATTATTTTACTTCACCTCCTGTTATATACGGATTTGAGACACCAGAACAATTTGCAGAAAAGAATAAACTAATACAATGTAAAAAAATCGTTTTTTATGGATGTAATCCTATAACTGAAAGGATAGAAAATTGTATTTATAAAAACAGTAAATTGGATATTTGTTATATTGATAATCATTTGGCGCAAATGAAAGGGAATAAGAAAGTAATAAATATAGAAGAGTTGAATGAAGATGATACAGTCATATTAACAACAAATGAGATAGAGGATTCAATTAGATCTGTTTTGAATAAGCGTTCATTCAAAAGAATTATAGATATATATCAATATCAAGAACGAAGAAAAAGCCGTTATGAGTATTTAGAGAAATATAGAAATATATATGCAGGAAAGAGATGTTTTATAATCGGAAATGGACCTAGTTTGCGAAAGGAAGATTTAACAACATTAGAACAAAATAATGAGATTTCTTTTGCTGCAAATGGAATTTACCATATATATAACGAAACTCCTTGGCGCCCTACACATTATATGCTATGTGATGCTTTGGCATATACAACGATGTATGATGACATTAAAAATTTTGAAAATGAGAATATGTTTATTGCTGAATTTTGTTATACAAATTTAAAGAAAATTATAAAAGCCAAAAGATTCTATTTAATAAATAAATTATATCATGATAAGGAGTTTGGGTTTTCGGATGATATAGTAAAAGGATTGTACAGTGGTAGGACAATTACGTATGTTATGATACAAATGGCATGTTATATGGGGATAAAAGAAATTTATTTATTAGGGGTTGACTGGACGGGAGGAAAGGGAACAGAAAGAATTGATTTTTATCAAAAAGATTCAGTTGATGTCGATAAGTCATGCTTTGATATGTTTATAGAAGAAAAATATGCATACGAATCAGCACTAATGTATGCACGTAAACAAGATATACAAATTTATAATGCAACAAGAGGTGGAAAATTAGAGGTTTTTGAACGCGTAGAGTTTGATAATTTGTTTGCAAGATAACGAGGTGATATTTTGGTAAGAGTATTATTAACAGGTGCTGATGGTTTTATCGGCAGTCATTTAACAGAAGAGTTCGTAAAAAAGGGATATCAGGTTAGAGCATTTGTATATTACAACTCCTTTAACAACTGGGGATGGCTGGATACTCTGCCCAAAGAAATTATGAAGAACGTAGAAGTTTTTCAGGGAGATATCCGTGATCCGAACGGGGTGGAAGAGGCAGTAAGAGGCGTTGATGCGGTGTTTCATTTGGCGGCACTCATTGCGATACCCTTCAGCTATCATTCGCCAGATACCTATGTTGAAACAAATATAAAAGGAACATTGAATGTGCTGCAGGCAGTCAGAAAACACAATACTGGCAGGGTGCTTGTGACATCCACATCAGAGGTTTATGGAACAGCACAGTATGTTCCGATCGATGAAAAGCACCCGTTTCAGGGGCAGTCGCCTTATTCAGCAACCAAGATAGGAGCAGACAGGCTTGCTGAAAGTTTTTACCGCTCTTTCGCACTGCCAGTAACGATTGTAAGACCCTTTAATACCTATGGGCCGCGTCAGTCAGCAAGAGCTGTCATTCCGACAATTATTACCCAATTGCTTACAGGAAAGACAGAGATAAAACTTGGAGCATTAACGCCGACAAGAGATTTTAATTATGTGAAGGATACCGTCAATGGTTTTATATCTATTTACGAATCTGACAAAACGATAGGGAAAGAAATCAATATTGCAACACAGAAAGAAATTTCCATTGGGCAGCTTGCGGAAGAATTAATCAGGCAGATCAATCCAAATGCGAAAATTATCTGTGATGAAGAGCGGTTAAGACCAGAAAAAAGTGAAGTGAACAGGCTGCTTGGATGCAATGAGAAAATAATGCGCCTGACAGACTGGAAACCGAGATATTCCATGGAAGAAGGCCTGCGGGAAACGATAACGTTTCTCAGGGAAAATTTGGACAGATATAAAACAGATATCTATAATCTGTAGGAACGAGAGAATATGAAGTATGACTGACATGTATATAGAAGAAGACAAAAGCATACTCGATGCGATGCATCAGCTCGACAGGAGCGGCAAAAAAATATTGTTTGTACATAAAGACAGAAAACTGCTGGCATCCCTTACAGACGGAGATATCCGCAGGTGGATATTGAAAAAAGGAGATTTGCAGATGCCTGTTCAATATGCGGCCAATTATCAGCCAAAGTTTTTGTATGAACAGGAAGAAAACTTGGCAATGTGCACCATCAAAGAACTGGGAATTGATGCAGTTCCTATTGTTAATAAAGAATATTTTATTGAAAAAATTATCTTTGCAAATGATGCAGTTCAAAAAAATAAGGAATTTGATATAAAAATCCCTGTAGTGATTATGGCAGGCGGACTGGGAGCAAGACTTTCACCATATACAAAAATATTACCAAAACCTTTAATCCCTGTCGGTGACTATCCGATTGCAGAGCACATTATTCATCAGTTCTGCTTATATGGATGCAATCAGTTTTATATGATTATCAATTACAAGAGGAATATGATAAAAGCCTATTTTGATGAAATAGAAAAGACATATCAATTAGAATTTGTAACAGAGGAAAAACCGCTCGGAACAGGTGGGGGTATCAGTCTGTTGAAGGGAAAAATTAAGGATACATTTATTTTGACGAACTGTGATATTTTGATAGATGATGATTTAACAAAAGCATACAGGCAACATAAAGAATCAAAAAACATGATTACAATGATATGTTCTCTTAAAAATTTTACAATACCATATGGGGTTGTTAATATCGGTGAAGATGGAATGATAGCATCTATGCAGGAAAAGCCGAATATGTCGTTTTTTACAAATACAGGCTGTTATTTTGTAGAACCAGAAGTAGTAGAAGGACTGGCATACAATGAACCAGCAGATTTTCCCACAGTGATTGAAAAATACAGGAAAGCAGGAAAAAAAGTTGGATATTATCCGATTGGAGAAGATGCATGGCTTGATATGGGACAGCTTGACGAACTGGAAAAAATGAAGGCCAGGCTGGGGTGCTGACAGAGATGAAAGATATTGTGTTACTTGGACTTGGCGGACATGCCCACAGTGTAGTGGACAGCATGGAACAGGCAGGAAACTATAATATTATAGTTTTTTGGATACCAAAGAAATGCAGGGAAAACGGTATAAAGATTATTGTGTACTGGATACAGATGATGCACTGCAAAAGTATTTTGACAGTGGAGTAAAAAATGCTTTCGTAACAATAGGATTTATGGGACATGGAATGGTAAGAAACCGACTGTGCCAGAGATTGAAAGATATCGGTTATAGGTAAGAAAGCGGTAATTAATGCAAATGCAACCGTTATTCAAAATATAGAAATTGATTGCAATGTTGTGGTAGGAGCAGGAACAACAATAAGAAATCGTGTGGAGGATAATTGTATGGTGGCAGGTGAAAAATTCACAAACAATACACAGGAGGGGTATAGAAGAATAAATCTCTTGAGGTGTACTGCATGAAAATAGGATATTTTGCAGATGGACCCTGGGCACATAAAGCATTTGAAAAAATAATCAAAGATAACACAATACAAATTGTATTTATAACAGTTCGATATGATAAGAAAGACAAGGTACTGTTGGATTTGGCACATAGATATCAGATACCAGTTGAATTAAGTGAAAATATTAATTCTCAGACATTTATCAATACAGTGGAAAAATATAAGGCGGATTTATTTGTTTCTATGTCCTTTAATCAGATATTTCAGGATGAAATCAGGAATCTTCCAAAGCAGAAAGCAATCAACTGTCATGCAGGGAAATTACCATTTTATAGAGGAAGGAATATTCTGAACTGGGCATTAATAAATGATGAACAGGAGTTTGGTATTACAGTTCATTATATGGATTCAGGGATTGATACAGGAGATATTATTTTACAGGAAACATATCCCATTTCAGATTTGGATAATTACGGAACATTATTGGAAAGAGCTTATGATGGATGTGCAGATGTTCTGTATCGGGCTATTAAAATGATTCAGAACAGTACAGTAAGGGTAGTAAAGCAAAATGATATTGATGCAGTAGGCATGTATTGTGGAATGCGTGAGGAAGGTGACGAGATTATTGACTGGAAGCAAAACAGCAGGGAAATCTTTAATTTTATTAGAGCGTTATGCACTCCGGGACCGCAGGCTACATCATGGATTGCGGGAAAGAAAATCACTATAAACAAGGCAAAAATAATAGAAGGCGCACATAGATATAAAAATATTCCGGGACAGGTGGTTGGAAGGACACCAAACGGATTGATAGTAAAGACAGGTGATACCATGATTGAGATATTGGAGTATACATATTCCGGAAAAGTAAGGATAGGGGATAGGCTGAAAGACCATGAGTAGGGTATTTGTAATAGCAGAGGCAGGCGTAAACCATAACGGAGATATCAAAATTGCAAAACAGTTAATAGATACAGCAAAGGAAGCAGGAGCAGATGCCGTTAAGTTTCAGACTTTTCAGGCAGATTCCTTAGTGTGCAAAACCGCAAAGAAAGCAAATTATCAGCTTGAAACCACGGATAAGGCAGAAACACAATACGATATGCTGAAAAAACTTGAACTGACATGGCAGATGCATCAGGAACTGATAGAGCACTGCGCAAAGAAAGAGATAATGTTTCTATCAACGCCGTTTGACATAGCAAGTATTGCATTGTTATCAGAGTTGGGAATGCAAATATATAAAATACCATCTGGCGAAATCACAAACCTGCCATATCTGCGTGAAATCGCAAAGCAGCATAAGAAAATAATTCTTTCAACGGGTATGAGTAGTATGGAGGAAGTAAAGGCTGCAGTTAATATACTGAAAAATAACGGATCGGAGGACGTTACACTGCTGCATTGCAATACACAATATCCTACACCAGTATCCGATGTAAATTTATTAGCGATGGTAAAAATGCGAGAGGAAACAGGACTTCCCGTTGGATATTCGGATCATACACAGGGAATCGAAATACCAATTGCTGCAGCAACACTTGGCGCAATAGTTATAGAGAAACATTTTACATTAGATAAAAATATGGAAGGACCTGATCATAAAGCAAGTCTGGAACCACAGGAATTAAAGCAGATGGTAGCAGGTATCAGAAAAATAGAGATTGCGCTGGGACGTAAGATAAAACAGGTATCAGAGTCGGAAATGCCAAATGCAGCGGTTGTCAGAAAAAGTATTGTAGCAGCGGCCAATATAAAAAAAGGAGAAAAGTATACCGAGAAAAACCTGACAACAAAGCGTCCTGCGACAGGCATAAATCCTATGCTGTGGGATGAAGTGATTGGGAAAGCGGCAAATAAAGATTATAAAGCAGATGAGATAATACAGCTATGAAAAAAATATGTGTAGTGACAGGGACAAGGGCGGAATATGGACTGTTAAAACCTTTGATTGGAAAAATAAATAATGACACATACATGAAACTTCAACTTGTGGCAACGGGGATGCACTTATCCCCTGAATTTGGGCTTACCTATCAAGAAATAGAGCAGGATGGATTTACAATAACAGAACGAAATGAAATGCTTTTAAGTTCTGACACACCAAACGGCATCACAAAATCGGTAGGACTGGGAACAATCGGTTTTGCAGATATTTTTACAAGAATTAAGCCAGATATTGTTGTGATACTTGGCGATAGGTACGAGGCATTTGCAGCGGCTACGGCAGCTATGATACATAGGATACCAATAGCGCATATACATGGTGGGGAATTGACATTAGGCGCAGTTGATGATGCAATCAGACATGCCATAACTAAAATGAGTACATTACATTTTACAACAACGGAAGAATATAGAAGACGGGTTATTCAGTTAGGGGAAAGACCAGAGAATGTATTTTATGTGGGAGCTTTGGGTGTAGAAAATATTAGAATGCAAAGTTTGATGGACAGGCATGAATTATCACAAATCATAGGATTTTCTTTGGATATGCCATATGTAATGGTAACATTTCATCCAGTGACATTGGAAAATAATACAGCAGGAGAACAGTTTGAAAATCTTCTTGAAGCATTGGTGCAATATAAGGAGTTCCATATTATATTTACGAAGGCAAATGCAGATACGAATGGAAGAATCATTAACCAGAAGATAGCTCAATATGTAGAACAGAATCACGATAGGGCGATAGCGTATGCATCATTGGGAATGATACGATATTTAAGTGCACTGAAATATTGTGAAATGGTAATCGGCAACTCTTCTAGTGGAATAACAGAAGCACCGTCGTTTCGCGTCCCTACTATAAATATAGGAAATCGGCAGTCTGGAAGAATAAGGGCTGAATCAGTAATTGACTGTGGAAACCGTATTGAAGAAATTAGCGAGGCAATAGAAAAAGCGAAAAGAATAAAATCGGAAGGAATGCTGCAGAATATGGAAAACCCATATGAGAAAAGCGGCACATCCGAGAATATATATTCGGAAATAAAAAAATATTTATTGCAGCACAAGACGATAGAAAAGAAGTTTTATGATATTTCATTAAATTTACCATAGGGTTAAGCAAGACTATAGAATGAACCTTGACAATTGTATACTTTACATTTTTCATTTCTATCTGAGCCACCAAAAGCGGCACAGGGGATTATTCGGAAAGATGTTGTGGTTTTTTGTAAAATATGCTATCATTAAATATCAAATAGCAAGTTGAAGTAGTTTATATGAAAGGAAACGGACAACAATAAAATACCACCATTACAATAAAAAGTGGATAACCTGAAAAAGCTGATAGTAATGAGGGATTATAATGATACCTGTTGCAATAAAAGTAAAGCCATTGGAAGATTATCACATACATGTAACTTTTGACAATAATGAGGAAAAAATTTATGATGTAAACCCATTAATTCAAGGCGATTGGTTTGGACAGTTAAGGGATATTAATATATTCAATACAGTTCATGTTGCTGGAATAAGTGTGGAATGGGCAGAAGGGCAGGATGTTTGTCCAGATGACTTATATTATAACAGTGTTTTGATTGGATCAGAGCAAGGACACAGGGTTACATTATAGAAATAATGCGTTTTGATAATTAAATATTGAAAAAGAATCCCAATGTAAAGTATGCAATTGCGTGGTCGATGACTAAAAGCATAGTTACATTGGGATTTTTTTGTTAAAAGGAGGTGGTTTTGTGAGGATATGTGTCATAGGTTTAGGTTCAATGGGAAAACGGAGAATAAGACTGCTAAAGATAAAAAATCCAGAACTTGAAATTATCGGAATTGACAATAACATAGAGCGAGCCAAAAGTGTGTCAATAGAGTATGCAATAAATTATGCTTCCGCCCTGTCCAACATTTCTGAAAAACCTGACTGCGCTTTTGTATGTACATCACCACAGTTTCATGCACCAATTATTCAGGAATGTCTTGAGAGTAATCTTCATGTTTTTTCGGAAATTAATCTGATTGATGATAAGTATGACAAAAATATAAGACTGGCAGAACAAAAAGGAAAAGTGCTGTTCCTTTCATCAACGCCTTTATATAAGGAAGAGATGCAGATTATTGAAAATAAAGTAAAACAGAACGGCAAGCCTTGTGCATATCAGTATCATGTAGGACAATATCTTCCAGACTGGCATCCATGGGATAATTTAGAAAATTTTTTTGTAAGTAACAAACAAACCAATGGGTGCAGGGAGCTTTTGGCAATTGAATTACCCTGGATACAACATACATTTGGAAAAATATGTGCCGTAAATACAGAAAAAACGAAACTTACTGATTTGAAACTGGATTTTCCTGACACTTATCTAGTTCAGGTAAGACATTCGAATGGAACAATTGGAAATCTGACAGTGGATGTCGTAAGCAGACATGCCGTTAGAAAACTGGAAATCTTTAATGAGGATATATATATTAGATGGGATGGTACGCCAGAATCGTTATATGAAAAAGATATAGAAACAGGCGTGCTGCAACAAATACCCGCAGGCAAGTATCTTCATGAAAAAGGATATAGTGAGTCCATTAATGAGTATGCATACATGAAGGAAATTGAGGAATTCTTTGATGTAATAAAGGGAAAAGAACCTTTATACAGTTTTGAAGAAGATAAAGAAATCTTAAAAGTGATTGACAGTATTGAGGATGGTGCGACAGCTTGAAAATTTGTATGATAGGTCTTGGTTCTATTGGAAGAAAACATTTAGAAAATATAGTTGCTGTATTGAAAGAACGCAATGTGGAATATGAAATAGATGCGCTTAGAAGCAGCCACACAGCATTGCAGCAAAAGGAACATAGCAGTATCTCACAGCAGTACTTTAGCATGGATGAACTGCCAAATGACTATGACATTATTTTTATAACCAATCCGACATCACTGCATTATGACACTATTAGAAAGACAATTGAGAAAACAAAACATATGTTTATAGAAAAACCTGTTTTTGATTCGGCATTGTATAAAATTGCAGATTTGCCTTTGAAAAAAGATGGGATATATTATGTGGCATGTCCGCTGCGCCACAAAAGTATTTTGAAATATGTAAAACAAAGTATTATTTGCAGGGAGAAAATCATATCAGCAAGGATTATTTCCACATCTTATCTGCCATTATGGAGAAAAAATGTTGATTATAGAACAGTATATTCTGCAAAAAAAGATTTAGGTGGCGGCGTAACGAAGGATTTAATTCATGAATGGGACTATGCAGTATATCTATTTGGGACGCCAGACAGAGTGATGAATCTAAAGGGACATATGTCTAATTTGGAAATAGACAGCGATGATATATCCATATACATAGCGAAATATCCGTATATGTTTTTGGAACTGCATTTAGATTATATTGGACATAAATCAGAACGCACTATACAACTGTTTACAAATGAAAAAAGAATCGATGTAGATTTGCTTTCCAACACTATATGTGAATACCAAAATAATGAACAGATTAACAAGAAGACATTTTTAACAGAAGATTTTTACAGAAATGAAATGGAATATTTTATTGGCTGTGTAGAGGGGAAACAAACCAATATAAATACAATACAAAATGCTTGCAATACATTAAAAATTGCTTTGGTGGAGGAATAAAAGGATGAATATTTTGTTCACGATATGTGCAAGAGCAGGTTCAAAGGGGGCTGAAGGAAAAAATGTAAGAATGTTCTGTGGAAAGCCGCTGGTGTATTATACATTGGAGATATATGAGAAATATGTAAAAAAGTATAACAGGGAACAAAATCAGATTGATTTGGCAGTAAATACAGATTGTGAACAATTATTAAGGCAGATTCAGCATAGAGGAACAGAATTTATTTACATAAAAAGAAAAGAGGAGCTGGCAGGGGATACTGCTGCAAAGGGAGAAGTTATACAAGACACTTTGATGAAAACAGAAAAAATTAAAAATTGCAAGTACGCATTGGTAGTTGATTTGGATATTACCTCACCGCTGAGAGATTTGAGAGATGTTGAGGGGACTATAAGCATGGTAATACAGAACGAAAAATGCAATTTTGCATACAGTGTTGTGGAGGCTAGGAGAAGTCCATATTTTAACATGGTAAGCAAAGGAGAAAATGGGTTCTATGACAGAGTTATTTTGTCCGATTATACAGCAAGACAGCAGGTACCAGAATGCTTTGATATGAATGCCTCAATCTATGCTTATGCTAGAGAGTATTTGTTGAATATGACAGCAGAGAATCGGTTTGCCTTAGTTTGGAAAATGCAGGATAGTGTTGTATTGGATATAGATAGTGAGAAGGATTTTGAGATTATGGAGATATTGACAAAGTATTATTGGGAAAATGGAAGGTATTTGGATATAAAAAAGTGATTTTGAATATGGATTTAAAAATAAATAGAAGGTGAATTATAAGTTGATTGATGTTAAAGAGGAAATTGTAAAGCAATTAAAATTACAACTTAATAATTTTTTTGTATCAGTTAATTTTTATTATATAGTAAGTTGTGTTGATGAAGCATACCAACAATGCATGGAATCTATTTCAAAATTAAACGATAAACATTTAAAAAATAATGAGGGATTATCTGAATTTTCAATTTATCATAGTGGTTGTTGGGCAGTATATTTGTATTATTTATCAAATTTACTTGGTGAATACGGGGGGGGAGGTATTGTGTGCCGAGCAGGTATACTATCTTAATAAAATTTTACATAGTGTAGATTGGTATTATGAAATTGAATTGCCGAAACACTTTATGGTTGAACATCCATTAGGAAGTGTGTTAGGAAGGGCCCAATATGGAGATTATCTGTATATATATCAAGGTGTTACGATTGGGGGAAATGTAAAGTTAAAAACTGGTGAACTAGACTATCCAACATTGGGGGATAATGTGCTCCTATATTCAAACGCGAAGATATTAGGTAATTCTCATATATGAAATAATGTAATACTGAGTGCAGATGCCTGTGTAATAAATGAGGATATACCTAATAATTCTATTGTGTTTGGAAAATCACCTAATTTGACAATAAAACATAAACCACAAGCTGTTAGAAAATTGATAGCACAGATATGGAATAGTAGATAAAATAGTAGGGAGTCTATGATAAGAGGAAAGAAGTTAGAAAGTAAACATTCAAATATTGATTGGTGTGTGCGCTGAAGCACACAGGAGGTATAAAAATGTATGTAATTATGTATCATTTTGTGCGTTGTATAGCTAACAGTAAATATCCAAATATTAAAGGCTTGGAAATATTGGACTTTAAAAAGCAAATAGAATGGTTTATAAGTAAGGGATTTAAATTTATAACGCTAGATGATGTTATTGCGAAAAAAAATATTACATCTAAGAGTATATTGCTTACTTTTGATGATGGATATAGAGACCATTATGAGAATGTGTATCCTTTACTATGTCAATATGGAATAAAAGGAGTTTTTTCAGTTCCAGGAAGAGCAATACGGGAAAATATAATTCTTGATGTTAATAAAATACATTTTATTTTAGCAGTTGCTAATATCAAAGCTCTTATGCAAAAGCTCTTTGATAAAATGGATTATTATAGAGGGGAAGAGTTTGTTTATGCTTCAAATGAAGAATTGTATAATAATATAAAAGTTATAAATCGATTTGACGAAAAAGATACAGCATTTATAAAAAGAATGCTTCAGGTTGAACTTCCATTTAGGGTGAGGACAAGAATAGTAGATGAGCTATTTTGTGAAATGGTAACAGATAACCAAGAGGAATTTGCAAAATATTTATATATGAATATGGATGAAATCGAGGAAATGAAACGAAATGGGATGGAATTTGCCATTCATGGATATGATCATTGTTGGTTGAATAGAATGACTGATAAGGAATTGGTGGAAGATTTAGAGCAGGCATTGGATGTATTTGATGGAATTATTAATTCTGATAAATGGTGTATATGTTATCCATATGGAGCGTATAGCGATTCTGTTATACAAATATCAAGAAAGATGGGAGCAATTTTAGGATTAGGAACAGAAGTAAGAGCTTATCATAGCAGTGATAATATGTTTAAAATACCAAGAACTGATACAAATGATTTTCCACCTAAAAGCTATAATTATAAAAAAATAGTATAAGAAGGCAGAGATATTATGGAAAATGGTATACAAAAACGAATACTAGACAATAAAAGAGTCAAAGATGAAAATGTGATATGTAGATTTCCGAGGAACATGTTATTAGAACCGACAAATATATGTAATCATGAATGTTTAATGTGTGCTAATTCAAAAGGAACTAAAAAGAAAGGATTAATTGATGAAAAATTTGCAAAAAAGATATTAAAACAGGCATATGATTTAGGAACACGTGAAGTTGGTTTTTATGGAATGGGAGAACCTTTAATCAACGAAAGGTTGGAAGACTATATACAATATGCAAAAGAACTCGGATATGAATATGTATATATTACTACAAATGGAGTTCTTTTGTCAGAAAAGAGGGCAAGATCTTTGCTCAGTTCAGGAGTAGATAGTATTAAGTTTTCAATAAATGCTGCAACTCCAGAAAAGTATTATTTTATACATGGTAAAGATGATTTTGATAAAGTGATTAATAATTTGATTTGCTTAGATTCTTTAAGAAAGAAACAACAAAGAAAAGTAGCATTATATATTTCATATATAGCAACTCGGTATACAGTTTCTGACGAAGAAAATTTTGAATTAAAGTATCGTCAATATGTGGATGATATTGTTTTCATGGATTGTAGATCAGCAGGAGATATGTTGGATGAAATAAAAAATTATCTGGCAGTGAGTAAAGAGGCTGACAATATATTTTCAATGGAAAATAATATATGCCCTATGGTATTCAATAAATTACATATTACATATGAAGGGTATTTAACCATGTGCTGCGATGATTTACAAAATTATCTGGCAGTTGCAGATCTAAATGAAGAGAATTTGGAGACAGCATGGAATAATCAATATGCATGTGATTTGCGCAAACGTCATTTAGAACATAATTTGAAAGGAACCAGATGTTTTAACTGCATATATCATTGCACTGAACCAATTGAACCAATAAATTTAAAATTAGCCATAACTTATAAAGATCATGAATGGAATAAAGTAACGGAAATTGAAGATAGGATTCATATATGGAAACAGAAAAATCAGTATAGTAAGAGAGAATAATATGAGAAGTACATAGTCTATAACAAGAGAGGGATAAAATATGCAGTCAAGTATCTTGGATTGGCTTGATAGTATCAGTCTACAATTTGGGGATAAAGTAGCAATTTATGACGAAAAGGGAGACATAACATATAAGCAATATCATGATAAGGCAATTGGATTGGCTAAGGCAATTATAGATAATGGGATAAAAAGTAAAGAACCAGTTGTAGTTTATTTGGAAAAGGGTATCAAAGCATTGGTATCTTTTATGGGCATAGCATATGCAGGAGATTTTTATTCTCCTATTGATGTAGAAATGCCCAAACAGCGTGTTGACAAAATTTTGGATGTGTTAAAGCCAAAGATGGTTATTACTTCTAAAGAATTAATAAAACATTTTGAGATGTTTAATTATACAGGAAAATTTATTTTTTATGAAGATTTAGAATCTATTTCAAATGATGAACTAGTAGAAAAAAGAAAACAAAAAATAATTGATACAGATCTATTGTATGTACTTTTTACATCAGGTTCTACAGGCATTCCTAAAGGAGTTGGAATTACTCATAAAGGAGTAATTGATTGTATAGATTGGTTTGTAGATACATTTCAGATATACCCAAGTGACAGACTTGGAAACCAGGCTCCGTTTTATTTTGATGCATCAGTGCCAGATATATTCTTAAATATAAAAACAGGAGCTACCTTATACATTATTTCTAAAGAATTATTTGCACAACCAATACGATTGCTTGAATACATACAGCAAAAACAGATTAGCACAATAATATGGGTACCATCCGCCCTTATCATTATTTCAAAATTGCAAGTATTTAAGAGTGTAGATCTTACAGATACATTAAAAAGAGTGATTTTCTGTGGTGAAGTAATGCCAACCAAACAGTTAAATATATGGAGACACTATTTACCAAATGTAATATATGCCAATTTATATGGACCTACAGAATCTATATATGCATGTACATATTATATCATTAATCGTGCGTTTCAAGATGATGAAGTTCTTCCTATTGGAATTCCTATGAAAAATACAGATATATTAGTTTTAGATGAAAAAGGAAATTTAATAGAGCAATCAGGAAAAGTTGGTGAACTTTATGTGAGAGGAGCAGGAATTGCAGCGGGGTATTATAATAATCCAGAAAAAACCAAAGAAATGTTTATACAAAATCCTTTGAATACTGAATATGAGGAAATTATTTATAAAACAGGTGATTTGGTTGAATATAACAAATATAATGAATTAGTTTATTTGGCTCGAAAGGATTTTCAAATAAAACATTTGGGTCACAGAATTGAACTGGGAGAGATAGAAAGTGCAGTATCATCACTTCCGGATATAACAACATGTTGTTGTTTGTATGATGATAAGCGCAGGAGAATATGTTTGTTTTTAGATAGAGATATTTCAAAAGAAGATATTTGTATACAGTTACGAAAGAAGATACCCGAATATATGCTTCCTGGAAAAGTTATTTTTATGGAAGAATTGCCGTTAAATACAAACGGAAAAATTGACAGAATTAAGTTGAAGGAGTATATATAATCGACTGCTCATGTTGTGGAGGATATGTTATGGAAAATAGAATTATAAATATATTAAAAGAAATTAATGATGAGATTCTAGAATATAAAGGGGATAATCTTTATAGGGATGGTGTTCTGGATTCTATTCAAATAGTTGAATTAGTAGTTAAGATCGAAGAAATATTAGGTATTGAAATATCACCTGAAATGGTTATACTTGAGAATTTTGCCAATAAGGATGCAATTATTAAATTTGTGCAGAAATCTATGAGGGAACAAAATGAAAGATGATATAGTTATTCGTCAGGCAGGTATAGATGAAATAGACAAAGTTATGTTATTCCTAAAAGAAAATTGGGGAGAAAATCATGTCTTGGCAAACAGTAAAGAACTAATGTGTTATGAGCATGCATGGAATAATGAGTTTACATTTATTCTGGCAGAGGATAGCAAAACACTAAAAATATATGGAGTATGTGGGTATATACCATATTCAGATGAAAAAACGTATGATGTGGGAATTGGAATTTGGAAAGTCATTCAGAATCCACATTTCATGCTTGGTATAGAACTCTTCAGGTATGTTCAGCAAAATATTGGATGTAGAATGCTTGCGGATTGCGGGGTAAATCCTAAAACAAAAGGACATAGAAAGATAATGGGGCATACTAACGCCAAATTAAACCAATATTATAGAATAAATGCATTAGTTGAAACATTTTCCATAGCTGAAATAAAAGATAGGAAGATTTCTCATAAGAAAAATAATTTATCATATAAATTTGTTAATTTGGAAGATATTGATCAATTCAAGAAGTGTTTTGATATAACACTATATAAGGATACTATGCCATATAAAGATTATAATTATATCAATCACAGGTATTATAAACATATTAAATATCAATATAAGATAATGGGAATTGATAATGGAAAAAATGTAGAAGCTGTGGTAATTGGAAGAGATGTTGCTGTTAGTGAAAAGAAAGCCTTTCGAATAATTGATTTTCTTGGAAATGAGGACTTTTTATCAGGAACCTATGATGCATGGGAAAGTTTTTTGACATTTGGAAAATACGAATATATAGATTTTTATGAGTATGGATTAAATCCTGAAAATCTTTTGAATGCTGGATTTTTTTTAAGAGAAGATAATATCAATATTATTCCAAACTATTTTGACCCTTTTGAAAAGAAAAATATAGAAATTATTATTTCGACTAATATGCATCAAGGATTCAGAATGTTTAAGGGAGATGGGGACCAGGATAGACCTAACTCTTTATAATAATTAAAAAAATGGTAAAGGGAGTGTTATGATGAATTTTAACGAATTAAAACAAGATTTTTGGAATAAAGCATATAAAAGAGGAGGCAATATTCTATTTTATCCACATGAAGAAATTGTGCGTTTTATAAATAAATATATTCGTAAAAGAACTGGTATATCGGAGTTCCAGAATATTTTTCCAATATCGGATTTAGAATGGAAAAAATTTAAAAGTATAGACCTTGGATGCGGAATAGGAAGACATATAAAATTATTAGACGAATTTCAATTAAATCCTTATGGTATTGATATATCAAATGAAGCGATTGAAGAAGGAAAGCGATGGATGTATTCTATGAATAAAGAGTACTTAGCTGATAAAATGATTGTAGGCAGTGTAACTGAATTACCATATAAAGATAGTTTTTTTGATTGCGGAGTCTCACATAGTGTATTGGATTGTATGCCAAGAAACATTGCGCAACAGGGGTTTGAGGAAATAATACGGGTTTTGAAAAAAAATGGTATGCTGTATCTCGATTTTTATATGGATTTCAATAAAGGCGATGTTGATGAAGTGGTACAGGAAGGGTTTGATAAAAGTACTATAAAATCTTATTTTACAATAGAGAGTTTAAAAAATTTTATAGGAGAAAAAGCAGATATTATAGAGTTGAAAATTATTCGGTGGACAGATGAAAGTGATATAGAACATTGGCGCAGGGCGCATGTTATATTACAGAAAAGATAAGAATAGATGGGGGATATAAATATGTTTAATCCAAAAATATCTGTAATAATAACAGTATATAACATTGAAAAATACATAGGCGAATGCATTGAAAGCGTATTAAAGCAAAGCATAAGGGATATTGAAGTAATTTGTGTAAATGATGCATCAACAGATCATTCCCTGGAAATATTGCAAAAATATGAAATAGCAGATAATAGAATCAAAATAATTAATCTGGTAAATAATGTAGGACCTTCTACTGCAAGAAATGTAGGATATAGAGCAGCACAAGGCGAGTATCTCTACCAAATTGATGGAGATGACTATATTATAGAAAACGCTTTGGAAAAAATGTATTTATGTGCAAAAGAGAATAAATTAGATTTACTTACTTTTTCTGCAAGTTCATTTGTTGATGCAACTCAGTTGGCAGAAAAGTATAAAGTTATGAATTTATATCAAAGAACAGGTACCTATGATGGAGTAATGAAAGGAATGGAACTTTTTACAAGGTTGACACAAAACAATGATTTTTTGGGAAATTTATACTGCATATTTTTGAACAGAGCGTTTTTTTTAACGAATAATTTATATCTGTTGGATGGTTTGTATGCATGGGCAGATGGTCCGTTTTTGTTTTATATCAAAGCACAGAGATCCATGTGTATTCTAGATACATTATATATGAGAAGATTTCGTGAAAATTCAATTGTAACTTCTCAGAAGACGATGATTAAATTTGAAAGTATGTTAGTCCAAATATTGTATGAAATTGAACTATGGAAAAATCATAAGTTTGAAGAGAAAACAGAGGAACAATTAGAAAAGTATTTTGCAATAAATTGGAATACACTAATAAATACATATAGTATGGTTAAAGATAAAAACGCACAGTTACGACTATTGCCACAATATAAATTTGCAAAGTTTGTATTTGATAATATGATAAAATATAAAAATGTTTACTGGCTGAATCAGACAAATGAGACAATAGAGCAAATCCGTAAATATGAAAATATTATTATTTATGGAGCAGCACATGTTGCACAGGAAGTGGAAAAGGTGTTGGAGAATAACGAAATTTATAACTATGTGTTTGCAGTAAGTGATAATAAAAATGAGAAAAGTATTAAGGGTAAAAAAATATATAATATTGCAGAGTTAGATGATATGCATGAAAATTCTATTGTAATTGTGGCAGTCAATAAGAGACACCACAAGGCAATCAAAGAAAAGTTGGATATATTAGGATTTGAAAACATAATTTTAGTTGAATAATTCAAATGTTGTAAGTATAGCACAATAACTGTTAGGAGATATAGAATGATTGTTGTTAAAATCTCTGATGGATTGGGAAATCAACTATTTCAGTATGCATACGCCAGAATGCTGAGTACAAGAACAAAACAAAAGGTTTATTTAGATAATAGTGATGTCAATAGAATATCTGATAGAACTATGAAAGAAGGAAAACAGGTAAGATTATGTGATATCAGAGAATATCAATTAAATAATTTTCAAATTACATTGCCTGTTATTAATAAAGAACTTCTTTACAAAATTTATCATTCCCCAAAAAGTGATTTGAAATTTTATGCTTATTGTAGGAATCTACATTTATCACATACGATATATTTAAAAGAATCTATGGTCAATGAAGAGAAATTTCGATTTTCTCGATGGCAAAATTATTACATAACAGGTTATTTCTTTGATAAAAAACATTATGAGACTCAATGTAATCTACTAAGAAAGGAACTTCGGTTAAAAGAAAAAATAAAAATACCAAAAGAAGTCAAAAAAATCCTAACAGATAGAAATACTGTATCTGTACATATCAGGAGAGGTGACTTTTTGAAATTTAGAAGGGATATGAGTCAAAGTAATTATTATAATCTAGCTTTAGATTATATAAAACATAAAGTTCACAACCCTGTTTTGCTTATTTTTTCAGATGATGTAAACTGGGTAAAAGACAATATGAAATTTGATTTTGAACATGTAGTGATAAGTGGACAAGGGTTTTCTGATTGCGAAGAATTAACACTGATGAGTATGTGCAAAAATAATATAATAGCTAACAGCACCTTTAGTTATTGGGGGGCTTGGCTAAATGAACATAAAGATAAAATGGTTATTTCACCTAGAGGTTGGAATCGGAAAGCTATTCCTGATACATGGATACAGTTATAATGTGAGGAAAAGAGATGAAGCGTATATTATGGAATATAGGTGTGTTAGCAAGTGGTTTTATGATCGGAGTATTGTTTATAATATATCGTTGTGGATATATTGTTGAGAGCAGTAAAAAGAGGGCAGATAAGTTTCAGACATATTTTAACTTTATGGATCAATGGTTGGAATATAAAGAACAAGATGCTCATTTTGCTAAATATTTTCATGAAAAGAATATCAGCTCAGTAGCAATTTATGGAATGGGGAAAATAGGAAAGCATTTAAAATATGAATTGGAATCGGAAGGGGTTGATCTCCGCTATGTAATTGATGAGAGTGATGCCGCTTTATATAATAATTTGCCTCATTATAATCTGAAAGATAGACTGCCCTTGGTAGATGCTGTTATAGTGACTCCAATTAATGAATATGAAGACATTAAGAAAAAGATATTGGAGAATAATAGTAAATTAAAAGTTATTTTAATTAGTGAGATAATTGACTGAGAGATAAGGGGATTCAAATTATGTATATTAACAACAATATAGATTATATCAAATATTTAAAAAACAAAAAAGTTATTTTATTTGGTGCAGGAAAGCAAGGGAGAAAGGTTTATTATAAGTTAGTAAAGTATATTAAAAATATTCAGATTATTGCTTTTTGTGATAATGACAAAAACAAACAAAATCAATTGGTTGAAGGGATTAGAGTTATTTCAGCAGAAACGTTGTATAAAGAAAATAATAATGATATTTTGATTATAATTAGTTGCTTTGAAAGAGAAATCCAAGAGCAACTTTTGACGCATAATATACATAATTTTATTTCTGTATCACAGATAGATTTTGGAGGTGGTTATGAATATTATGACAAACAATATTTTGAATGGCAGCAAAAGATGGGAGAATTTGGCGGAACAATAAGTGCAAATACATTTAAACCTTATATAAAAGATGATATGACTGTAGTTGAGTTTGGAGGGGGAGGCGGATACCTGCTTAGAAAAATAACTGCGAAGGAAAAAATAAATATTGAAATAAATGATGTAGCGAGAGCAGAGGCAGAAAAGGCAGGTATTAACAGTGTTAAAAATATAAGTGAAATTGCGGATAATTATGCCGATATTATTATTTCAACAAATGTTTTGGAACATGTTGAAAATCCTCTTGGAGTTTTAAGGGAACTCCATTCCAAGCTGAAGGATAATGGAAAGATTGTTTTTTATGTTCCAAACGAGTCATGTGATACAGAATATAGCAGAAGTGAAATAAATAATCATTTGTACACGTGGAATTGTTTAAATATTGGTAATCTTTTTAAAGCAGCAGGATATTTTGTATATTCAGTTCAAAAAATACAGGAAGTATGGCCTGAGAATTATTTGCAAATTTTTAATGAGGTCAGTCCTGAAATGTTTGAAATGCTTTGCAATTTAGGTGGAAAAGCGTTTGGCGAAAACAGGTGTTTAATTGTTGCGTACAAATAAAGAGATTTAGGATTTGTGGATTCTGATAGTTGTTAATATGAGTGCTATATATTTTCTTGACTATATTTAATGGTGCTGAGAAGTTTTGAGATAATTATTGTTTGGAGACAAGAAGCGATGGAAAAAGATATATTTAGATTTGAAATAAACAGTCAAAACAGACTACTAAATCATATATACAAACAGGATAATATAAGAATTATTGAGGGTATGGCACTGAACAAGAAGTGTATTATTATATGCAGTAGTAATAGTATATATTTTCCAGATACATATGATGAATTCAGAACAAAGATTATCTGCAATAATTACTTTGATGGTGGACGGATATCGTCACTCTTGATTGAATATGTGGAGCGTATAATATTAATTCGGGATGTTCGAAAAAATTTTTACGTTACTGGAATAAGTGAGAAATACAATTCTATAGATAGTGTTCTTGAAATGTTGGAAAATTTAACAAACGGATATGATATTATAACGGGAGGAGGCTCAGCAGGAGGATATATGGCGACTATTATTGGTTCATATCTAAATGCAGAATATGTCATAAATGCAGGAGGACAATGGAATCTATATAAGTACAACAATATAATAGAAGATTATTATTTTATAAAGAAAAATAAAGATAATATCATATATAATAAATTTTATAATTTAAGTGATAAATTACAAAATAACAGCGTTCCCATTTTTTATATGTATGGTGGATTGAATAATTTTGACATTGAACAGGTGAGGTACGCTGGAAATGTAAAAAACTTATATCCAATTGCAATCAAATCACAGTCACATGCGCCAAGTGTTTCTATAGAACCTTATTTGCGTTTGTTATGTGCAACAAAAGAAGAAATTTTAAATCTATGTGATTTAAATAAAGGTTCTCTGATAGAAATAGATACCTTGGAAAAACAGATAAATACTTTAATAAAACTTCCAGAGGGATTAAAGACAAGCTGGACAATATCAGGTGAGAGAAAGAAAAAGGCATATATAGAGCTTTTATGTGAATGGATAAAAGCCTATCAGAAAAAGAGTTTATTTGGAGAAAGTTTTGCAGAATATTATAAAGTAGCTATATATGGAAAAGGTAAATATTGCGATCTTTTAATGAATGAACTGGAGAAACAGAATAGAAAAGTAATTTGTATAGTTGAAACGCAACCTTTAGATAAAATGTACAAAGGTGTTCCTGTTGTTAATCTAAAGAATCTCCCAAATGAAGTAGAAATGATTATCATAGTTCCATATTATGATATTGATAATATAAGAAAAAGGTGTATGAAAGCTGTTCCAGATGTGAAAGTTATCGGAATTAATGAATACATAAAATCTATATAGAGGTTCGATAAATTAGACATTAGAATGGGAGTATAACAAAATCAATGGATAATAATGCAGGCTATACAAAACAAAAAATATATAAAATAATGTATTTTCTTGATTATGGAAAGAATTTTGGGGGAGCTGTCAATACCTTGCTGCGTCAAGCTTTTTTAATGAAAAAAGCAGGACAAAAAATTATAATATTTTTTTCTGATTATCTTGGAAATGAGCTGCCAGAAAAAAATAAAGAAATTTTTATGAAACAGGGTATTAAATATGAATGGGCAACATATCAGATAACATCTCATCCAGAGGATATTGATATTATTTGTATGGATAGTAATTATGAAAAGTTAAAACAAAAAATTATGTTATATAATCCAGATATATTGCACTCTGTTCAGATTAATTTGTGTGTGGAACTAATTAGCAGGGAATTGAATATTCCACATATAATGAATATATATCAATTCCATCCTGATTTTTTTTCAATTCATTATACAAATGTTTTTCCTCATTATCATATTTGTGATTCATGGTATTGGGCAAAAAGATGGAATAAATATTTGGATACAGATTTTACATGCATTCGAACAATTATTAATGATAGTGATAGATTAGAAAAAAAAATAGTAGTAGGAGATATAGTTCGATATATTTGTGTCGGAACTCTGTGTGAAAGAAAAAATCAGTTGAATGTAATCAAAGCGTTTCACAGAGCATTATTAAAAGGTATACTCGGGAAATTATCAATTTATGGAGAAGATAAAGGGCGTTATGCAGAAACGTGTAAAGCTTATATTCAAGAGAACAATTTATCAGAATGGATTCATATCAATGGTTATTGTTATGATATGGAAAATATTTATAAGCAGAGTGATGTATTGGTTTGTGGGAGTGTTTGGGAATCTTATCCTAATGTAATATCAGAATCTATGGCACACGGACTGATTATTATATCGACACCTGTTGCGGGAGTTCCGGAATTATTGAAGGATGGTGTGAATGCATATCTTTCTGATGATGCTTCATCAGAGGCCATCAGCAGAAAGATATTAGAATTAAATGGTGATATAGGGAAAAAGCATCTAGAAACAATAAGGGAAAATAGCTATAAAACATTCATACAAAACCATTCTTCAGATAAAGTATTACAGCAGTTAATAGAATATTATGCGCATGTTACCAAAGATAATAAAAAAAGTTCAAATATCTGTATTGATAATATTAGAGAAAAGTTTTCTGTTTTGATTAATCAATTTTATCAGAATTTTACCTATTTTACAGAAACAGATAAAATCTCATTAAAATTATGGTATCTATATCATATTAAGGAGATTATTGTTCAAGAAATACAAAGAGAAAAGCTATTTTATATCTGGGGAGCTGGTAGATATGGTGTAGTTGTAAAAGAACTGCTAGAAATTTTCTTTCCCCAAATTACAATCTCAGGTTTTATAGATTCAAATAGAGTTGGAAATTTTTTTGAATACATCATATATAATCCAAAGGATATTATAGACAGGAAGGATGTTATAATATTTATTGCTGTGGTAGATGGGCAATCTGAAATTATTCACCAGCTAAATATAAATTGCAAGATATTTAATCAGGATTATTTTATTTTGTCACCACGGAGCTGGTAACTGGTGAAGTGAGTATTAAGTTGAAAATTACTGGCTTAAGGAGGTAGAGTAAGTGGTTGATACAGGAATTGCACTTTTTGCATATAATAGAGATGAACATTTCAGAAAGGTGCTCAATGGATTAAAGAAAAATAAAATATATCATAAGGTCTATATTTTTCAAGATGGCGTAAAAGATACAAGGGATCTGGCAAATCATGATAAAGTTACAAAAGTTATTACTGAAATAGATTGGATGAAATTTGAATATATAAGAGCTGATAAAAACAAAGGGTGTTCAAAATCTATAGAAGATGGGATTAGTTATGTGTTGAAAAGACATGAAGCAGTAATTGTCTTGGAAGATGATTGTGTACCATTACCAAGTTTTTTGTGTTTTATGGATTTGTGCCTTGCCAGATATAAAGAAAATCAAAAAGTAATTGGTATAGGTGGATTTGCATGGAACATGGAAATCAATAATACTCAGGAAGATGTATATGCTTCTGGCAGAACATCTTCATGGGGATGGGGAACATGGAAAGGCAGATGGAAAGAATATGAAAGAGATTTTGATATATTAAAACGAATATTTTTTGATTCAAAAGCATCAGAACGACTAGGTATTTGGGGTGATGATTTAGAAAGCATGCTTTGTGCTGCTTTGACATGTAAAATTGATGCATGGGATGTATTTTGGAGCTTGCATGCTATTGAAAAAAATAAGGTATTTATACTTCCTTATAAATCTCTGATTGACAACATCGGAACAGATGGCTCAGGTACACACTGTTGCGTTACAGATAAATTAAAACCGAAATATTTTGCAAATGATAAAGAAGATTTTGTATTAATAGATGATTGTAATCCAACTGCCGATATAAAAAGAGCATTTGCACCATTATGGAATGGGTATGGGCATACTCGGGAATATAAAGATGATAAATGTAAAAAAGCCCTAATTTGGGGACTTGGTAAATGCTACAGAACTAATAAAAAAGAGATTTTGAAAAAATATGATGTACAAGCTTTTATTGATCGCAAAAAAATAAAGTATTTTGAAGGAAAACCAGTTATTGATTGTAATAGGATTCAAGATTTTGAGTTTGATTTTATTGTTATTATGTTTAATAACAAAGAAGAGGCAGGGCGGATGAAAGAAAAATTAATAGCCCAATATAAAATACCGCGAAAACAAATAATAGTAAAATAGTATAAAAATTATTTGAAAAGGGGGACTTAAACCAATGAATAAAGGGATCATAACAGTGGTATCAACAGTAACAGGAGCAGTAATAGGTTCTGTTTTTGTTGGAAAATTAGCATATAAAAAAGTTAATCTACTAGAAGAAAAAATAGAAAGGTATATTACTTTGTTTCAAATGATGGATAAATGGGTGGAGATAAAGCAGGAGGGAAAAAATTTAGCAACATATTTTCAAAAACGAGGATATAAGAAAATTGCAGTATATGGGATGAGCCGAGCTGGAATAGCTTTATGTAATGAATTGGAAAACTCAGGGATAACTGTTGCCTATGGAATTGACAAGAGAGCAGATTTATTATATGCAGATGTAGATATTTTTTCAATAGATAATTCACTAGAACTTGTAGATGCAGTGGTAGTAACAGCAGTTACATATTTCGAAGAAATAGAAAATAAAGTTTCTGAAAAGATGGACTGTCCAGTTATTTCATTAGAAGATATTTTATACGAAGTATAATTGTTTGTTTCATGAATTTAAAATAAGAAGATGGAAAAAGTAGAAATGTCAAAAAGTAAAGTAGGAGTAGTATTAGTAAATTATAATGGGGAGCGGTTTATTTTAGATTGTGTTAACAGCCTTCTGGCACAAACATATAAAAATATTGAGATAGTAATTTGGGATAATAATTCACAGGATAATTCAGTAAAATTAATTACACAGAAGTATCCATTTATAAAATTAATCGAAAATAAACATAATATTGGCTTTGCTAGAGCAAATAATCTGGTTGTTAAAGAGTTGTTAGAAGGTGATGCGGAATATATTTTATTATTAAATGTAGACACAGTATCAGATAGTTATTTAGTTGAATATTTGTTGGAAGAGGCAGATGAAAACACTGTTACAACTGGACAAATTAGCATGGACAGACATAAAAAGCTAATATGGTATGGTGGGGGAGAACTTCAGTTTGACAAAGGAAAATCGAAACATATAAATATGCAAGTTAAAAATGCAAAGAAAGTTTCTTTTATTAGTGGTTGTTGTATGATGATTCATCGTAATATTATAAAAAAATACGGTTTATTTGATTCTGCATATTATTTATACTTTGAAGATACTGATTTATGTATGAGATGGTATCTCCAAGGTGTCGATATGTATTATATTCCAAAAGCAAAATTATGGCATAAGGTTGGGGGCAGTCTTGGAGATGGAAAAAATCCAGTTATAGATTATTATATGACGAGAAATAGATTGTATTATGCGAAAAAATATGAAGAATACATTAAAGTGAACAGATTAGCTATTTTATTATCGATTTGGAATTCAATATGGACTGTATTAATAAGAGGTGAATTTAAGACTTTGAAAGCACAGTTTTGGGGAATTGTAGATTATCATTTAAAAAAAATAGGAAGGTTAAATCATAGGATTTAAAAAGAAATGTATAGGCGTAATAGAGTAGTATATATTCCATATCATACGATGTATTCAAAAAATAATAGATATATTGTAAATATGATTCATATTTTAAGACAAAAGTATAAGGTTAAAGCTAAGATGGCAAAGCCATCAGAAATTTTTGATATTTTAGATACAAAGGCAATTATATTGAATTGGGTAGAAATAGACCTGGATGATCGTATGAAAAAAAATATTTTATGGCATCGAATTTTAGGAGTGAGGATTATATGGGTTTTTCATGACAAATACCCACATAATACCCCAAAAAACAAAAAAATATATGAAAATATAAAATGGCTGGCTAATAACAGTACAGATATTTTGTTACATTCTAAACATAGTAAACAATTTATACCAAATTTAAAAAGAAACTATAAAAAGTCAGTTTATGTACCTCATATAAAATATAAAGATCAAAGAATGTGGGTGGATTCGGAAAAGATACAAAAACAGTATGATATTTTAGATGATACTTTTGTTTTTTGTATGTTTGGATTTATAAATCCATATAAAAACTATGAAAATGTAATAAAATCTTTTAAAATGCTAAATATTAAAGATACAAAACTAATAATTGTAGGAAAGGCTTATGATGAACAATACAAAAAGAAACTTTTAAGACTGTGTGAAAATGATCGAAATATTATTTTGGATTTTCGGTTTTTATCAGAGATTGAGTTGAATGAAATACTTGATATTTCAGATGTAGTTGTCATACCTTATTTAAATGAAAGCAGTATGAATTCTGGAGTTATGATCCAAGCTTTTTCTTGTGGAAAAACAGTGATTATTAATGATTTTGCAATGGCCAGAGATTATGAAAAAGAATTCTGTTTTTATAGATTTTCGACATCATTGGAAAAAGCGATGAAAAGAGCATATTTGAATGGAAAAAAAATAAATCGAATAATGGGAGAAGCTGCTAAAAAATATATAGACACTCACAATAACGAGAGAATAGTTAGAGATATTATATTTGAAATTTTGAAATAATACTGTTTAGGAGTCAATATCGATATAAGTATACTAAAAGGAGAGTGATTATATAGATGCAGCCATTAGTAACAGTGATTATCCCAACATACAATAGAGAAAGTACAATAAAACGTGCTATTGATAGTGTTTTGGGACAATCATATAAAAATTTAGAAGTAATCGTGGTAGATGATGGTTCATCAGACAATACTATTCAAATAGTTAATTCATATCAGGACAAAAGGCTGCGACTTATTTGCCTGTCTGAAAATTGTGGTGCAAATATTGCGAGAAATAAGGGAATAGCATGTGCTAATGGAGAATATATTGCATTTCAGGATAGTGACGATGAATGGTTTAAAGATAAATTAAAAATACAATTAAATTGTATGACAAAATCAAATAAAAAAGTGTGTTATTGTCCCTATATCTTAATTGAGAATAATATAAAAACTATTGTTCCTAATTGTTCTGATAGTAAAGAGCTATGTGAAGAAAAAATAATAGATACATTAAGAAAAAGAAATGTAATACCTACACCAGCATTAATTTTACATAAGGAAGTTATTGAAACAGTAGGCATGTTTGACGAGACAATAAGAAGACTTCAAGACTATGAATATGCAATCCGGATATGTCAGAAATATGAAATTGCATATGTGAGCAAACCATTGCTAAATTCATATAGAATGGAACAATGTATTACCAACAATAGAAGTGCTTTGGTGGATTCCGTTAAAAAAATATTTATAAAACACATTAATTTTATTGATCTTGATTATATGTTGTCCTTTTATTTATCTTATTGTAAGATATATGATTTTCAAGGAATTTATACAAAAGAATTACAAGAAATGTACAGAGCTTTACAAAAGATAAAAGAATCAGAAAAAGTAAAAGAATGTATTGAAACCATAGAATATATGTTTCAATGGTACAGGTTTTTTGACGAGAAGATATTTGCAAAAGAATTTATACTTTATGGTGCAGGTATTCATGGAAAAATAGCATATTATACATTAAAGGATGCTGGTGCTATACCACGATGTTTTTGGGTTACACATAAGCAACAAGATAGTAGTGTTGAGGGAATTCCCATATTGGAGATACCAGAATATCCAAATAAGCAAATACCAGTAATTATATCTGTTGGAAAGAAATTGCAGGAAGAACTGATTGGAAACCTGGTTTCAAGGGGATTAAAAGATTATTTCGTTTATCCGTCTTCGAAATATAATGGAATTGCAAGAGCAAAATGAAGATTTATCATTAGTACAAGGGGGATGAAAATGCAAGAGCTAGTAACAATAATTGTTCCTGTCTGCAATGTTCAAAATTATCTCGAAAAATGTCTCGACAGCATTTGCGGACAAACATATAAGAATATTGAGATATTGTGTATCGATGACGGTTCTACGGATAATTCGGGCAGGATTTTGGATGAATATGAATTAAAAGATGAACGGATAACCGTAATTCATAAAGCGAATGCCGGATATGGGCATACAATGAATATGGGAATAGAGCATGCGCATGGAAAATATATGCAGATTGTGGAATCTGATGATTACATAAAGCCAAATATGACAAAAGAGTTATTGAAGGAGGCAGAACGATGCCAGTTAGATATAGTAAAGTCTGATTTTTGGCGTTTTTTTCAAGAAAATCAATTAGAATATAATAAAATTTGTACAAATGATGAGCATTATAATAAAGTACTATCGTCCGGAGATGATATCACAGTATTTGATGATAATATGTATAATTGTACAGGTATTTACAGGATGGATTTTATCAGAAAAAATCATATCAGGTTTAATGAGTCTTCTGGTGCTTCCTATCAGGATAATGGTTTTTGGTTTCAAACAATTGCGTTAGCTAAAAGACTTATGTTTATTCCAAAAGCTTTCTATTGTATTCGCAGAGATAATCCTAATTCATCTTATTATTGCACTGACAAAATATATGCAATGGGATTGGAATTTGATTATATTAAAAATTTAATATTAGAACAGATGAATGGGGATAAACGATATTTGTATATTCACAATAAATATAGAATGATAGGATATTTATTTACAGCACAGAGATTAAACTTTAAATATAAAGATGAATTTCACCGGTTTGTATATGAGGGAATAAGGAGAGAATGTATTGAGGAAAACATAGACAAATCGATGATATCTCCAGGGTTTTATAAAATGTTTGAAGAAATTAAAAACAATGATGACAACTGGCTTTATACAGCAAAATATAACATGTCGAAAGATGCAGTAGTTAGATTAAACGAATCAAAACAGATTATAATATATGGGGCTGGAAAAATTGGTACAAGAGTTTGTCAAAATCTAAAAAGATTTTCGTGGAAAATAGCAGGTTTTGCGGTATCTGATCGAGATATAGAGGAAGATGAAAAAGAGGGGCTGCCTGTAAAATCAATTTATCATTGGATTCGTGAAGAAAATGATTATTTGATAGTAATTGCAGCTGGGGAAGTAAATAAAAAGCAAATAAAAGAAACTCTTAACAGGCTTGATGTTACTAATTATATATGCATATAGTCAGTAATTGGGTAGTGAAAGGATAGAGCTATTTTGGAAAAAATAATATCAGTCATTGTACCTGTGTATAATGCGGAATTGTATTTGGCAGAATGCATAGAGAGTTTGATAAGACAAACATATCAAAATATAGAGATCATTCTTGTTGATGATGGTTCCAGTGACCATTCATATGAGATTTGTGAGCGGTATGCGATGCAGAACAGTTGTATAAAACTTATTCACCAAAAAAATGCAGGAAGTACAAATGCAAGAAAAAATGGATTATTAAATGCAGCAGGTGATTATGTGGTTTTCGTTGACAGTGATGACTGGATTGACGAGACATTTTGTAATGACTTGTATTGGTTAGCTTGTGAGTATAGTGCAGATTTGGTGATTTCGGGGTGTATCAAAGAGCATTCTGATTATAAAGAGGTATTACACAATAAGTTTGCAGAGGGATTTTATTCCAAAGAAGAAATGAAAAAACAAATATATCCTTATATTTTATTGCAAAATAGGGATGAGGAGTTCGGAATTTTACAATATCTATGTGCAAAATTATATAAAAAGTATTTAATCATGGATTGTATGAATCAACTTGATGAGAGAATCTATAATGGTGAAGATGCAGCATGTATTTTGGACATATGTTTAAAGACTACTAATATTGTTATAAACAATAGTGCATTATATCATTATAGGATTCGGGAGAATTCTATATGTACATTGGAGCCTGATGAATCCTATTTTACCAATGCTATATATCTATATTCTTATATGAAGAAAGTTATTACTGGATATGAGGATTTACTGGAATATCAGTTAAAATATGTGATGGCAAGATTTATTAACAATGGTACAGCTAAAATATTTGGATTTACATACAATTATAGATATGGAGACTGGGTGCTTCCGGAACAAATAGATTATTCAGGAAAACAGATAGCTTTGTTTGGAGCGGGAAGTGTAGGAAAAGCATACTGCATACAGTTATGTGATATTTTTCAAGTACAGGATATACAAATATTTGATAGTAAGTTATTTGGAACAAGACTATATGGTTTTGAAGTGAAGCCTCCTGACAGCATTTATTGCGCAGTGTTTGATTATGTAATCATAGCAGCAGTTAATGAGGATATCAGAAGGCACATTTATGAATATCTGATTAGTGTGGCAGTACCAGTTAACAAAATAATTTCAACACAGCCTGTAAGATATACAAATGGATATGAGCTGAAAATGAGAAAGTGATGGATAACAATGAAACAGGAATATGACTATATTGTGGTAGGGTCAGGTTTGTTTGGAGCAGTATTTACAAGACAAGCTTTGAATCGAGGGAAAAAATGTTTGGTTGTGGAAAAAAGACCTCATATTGGAGGAAATATTTATACAGAATTAATTGAAGATATCCATGTTCATACTTATGGTGCTCATATTTTTCATACATCAATAAAGAGTTCCTGGGATTATATTCGGCAATTTGCTGAATTTAATCATTTTATTAATTCTCCAATAGCAAATTTTAAAGGTGAAATTTACAATCTTCCATTTAATATGAACACTTTCCGTCAAATGTGGGGAGTCATTACACCAGATGAAGCAAAAACAATTATCAATAGTCAACAGGAAGGTATGAAAGAAAAGCCCCAAAATTTGGAAGAACATGCAGTGTCGCTTGTAGGAAAAGATATTTATGAAAGGTTAATCAAGGGATATACAGAAAAACAGTGGGGGCGTGCGTGCAGAGATTTGCCCGTGGAAATAATGCGAAGAATTCCGATTAGATACATATATGACAATAATTATTATGATACTCCATATCAAGGGATTCCTAAAGGCGGGTATACAAGCATCATTAAGCAGATGTTAAAAGGAGCAGATGTTTTTGTGAATACTGATTTTCTTAAAAAGAGGAAAGAATTGTCAAATTTAGGACAGCGAATTATTTTCACGGGAACAATTGATTCATACTATAATTATTGTTTTGGCGCTCTGGAATACCGAGGGCTGAAATTTGAGACAGAACTATTGGACAAGGAGAACTATCAGGGAAATGCGGTGATCAATTATACTGAAAGAGATATCCCATATACAAGAATTATAGAACATAAACATTTCGAGTTCGGAAGCCAAAAAAAGACAGTAATTACAAGGGAGTATCCCATCAAATGGGAAATTGGAATGGAACCATATTATCCTATCAATGATTTAAAAAACGATGAATTATACAATACGTATTTAGAATTATCACAGAAGGAAAAAAATGTGATTTTTGGCGGCAGGCTTGGCAGTTATAAATATTATGATATGGGAGAAGTGATAAAAGCAGCACTGACGCTTGCAGAAAATGAATTTGAATAAAAAGGAGTAGATGGCAAAGGAGTATATATGATTAAATTTTCAATAATTGTCCCTGTTTACAATGTCAGTGTATACTTGTCTGAATGCATGGAAAGTATTATTGGACAGACATATAAAAATCTTGAAATTATATGTATAAATGATGGTTCAACAGATGACTCTGGCAGGATTCTGAATATGTATGCACAAAGGGATGAACGGATAAAGGTAATTCACAATAACAATGCTGGCTATGGCTATACATTAAATCTGGGCATTTCAATAGCGCAAGGAGATTACATAAGCATTGTTGAAAGTGACGATTATATTAGTTCTGATATGTATGAAACAATTTCCAGAATTATTTTAGAAAATAATATACAGGCAGATGTTTTAAAAGCTTCTTTTTATCATATTTCAAAAAAAGAATGTAATAAACAGAAATTATTTGCCCCAGAAATGTGTGGAAAGATTATTCAGCCACAAGAATATATTCAATTGTTTTGGATACCATGCAGTATCTGGTCAGCCGTATATCGTAAAGATTTTTTGATGCAGAACAGTATTCGATGCCTTGAAACACCGGGCGCTTCGTATCAGGACACTTCTTTTTGGTTTAAGGCACTTTCTGCTGCCAAAACAATGATACTTACGAATGAGGCAGTATACAATTATCGTGTGGATAATGTGGGTTCGTCCATCAATTCTGACACAAAGGCATTCTGTGTATGTGAAGAGGTAAGAGAAATAGAACGTTATATAATAGAAAAAGAGCTTAGGACTTCTTTTTTAGAAGGTGCGAAGTTTGCATATATATATAGAACGTATATGTGGAATTATTATCGGCTTACCATAGGTTTGAGGTCTGCATTTTGGACAGAGATGGTTAGAGAATTTATGAAAATGAAGCAGTCCTGTGAATTTAAAAGCGAATATTGGAAACAGGATGAGTGGAAAACGATAAATGATATTATTGCTGATCCAGAAAAGGCTTTCTGGAAGTCAGATCCGGTTATAAAAAGGCTTTATTTTGATCAATTTACGGCAAGAGATATGGTTTATGAGGAGTCAATTAAAGCATATCTTGAGAGACAGAACAGCATTGTCATATATGGTGCAGGTGTATATGGCAGGCAGGTATGGCAATACATCAAAAGTCAAGAATGGAATGATCGGGTCATTGGTTTTGCTGTTACCAAACATAGCGAACAGGCAGAAAAAATAGACAATAAAATGGTATATGAAATTGAAGAGCTTGTTAAGGATAAGGACATGATTACGGTTATTGTAGCAGTAAAAGAAGCCAGCCAGCTTGCTGTTTTGAAATATTTGCGGGCACTGCAGTTTCCCAATGTACTGAGAGTAGACGAAGCATTTTGGAAGCTTATGAATGCGCAAAAAAACAGCCATGATTATGATACGTATTAAATCAGAAGGAGTATGAGAACATGAGTTTATCATTTCAGAAATATATCAATATATATGCAAGTATACTGAAAAAAGGAGTAGTGCTTTATGGTGCGGGAAAACAGGGAATAGCAGCAGTCAATGAGCTTGAGAATATGGGAATCCATATTGCAGCAATTGCAGATAGACAAGTTGGAAAAAGCTGCGGGAGATTTTGTGCAGTTTCGATAGAGATGCTTTGCGAACAGGCAAATAAGGAAGTTTGTATTATAACACCGAACTTACCATTATCAGATGTATGGGAAACATTACAGAATAATTTTCCGATAGTAGTTGATTTTGCTACGATACAGAAGATTTTCAATTTAAGAGATTATTTTTTTCCGAATCAATGTGCAGAGATGGATTATACACTGTGTCATCCATTTAACTGCTATGATTCCCCATATATTCAGGATTTGGAATTAGAAGTATATAGAAAAGATATAAGCAATGAAACTCTAATTGATATTGATTTGAATATAGAATTTCAGAAAAGCTTACTCCCAAATGTTCTAAAATACGGAGATGCATTCTTCAAAAAACAGGCGCAGGCAAAAAAATTCAGGTATAAGTCCAATAATGGATGGTTTGACGATGGAGATGCAGGACTTTTGCACAGTATGATTCTTGAATATAAGCCAAAAAGGATTATTGAGATAGGGAGTGGTTTTTTCAACCTGCGTTATGTTAGACACCAATGAATATTGGTTGGATAATCAAATTGAAATTACCTGTATTGAGCCATATCCGCACCGGCTCATGGAAAATATAAGAAATAAGGAAAAAATAGAAATCAGAAGTGAGTTTGTGCAGCATGCTCCACTTGAAGTATTTGATTCTTTGGAAGCAAATGATATTTTGTTTATAGACTCCTCACATGTTGTAAAAGCAGGCGGCGATATTATATAGGAATATTTTCATATCATACCTCGATTAAAAGATGGTGTAATCATACATATTCATGATATTATATATCCTTTTACATATCCAGAACGATGGATTTTGCAGGGGAGCATATACAGAGGCATTTATTCTAAGGGTATTTCTCATGAATAATAATAGATATGAAATTCTTTTTTTCAATAGTATGATGATAAAAAAGTATTATGAGGAATACAGCAGTGGTTGGAATAAAGAGCATGGGTTATCTGGATTTGGAAGTATATGGCTTAGAAAAAGGTGACAGGATAGATGGTTAAAGTTTCTGTAATTATTCCGGTTTATAATGAGGAACTCTATTTGGAACAATGTCTTGACAGTGTATGTAATCAGACCTTACGGGAAATAGAAATACTCTGTATTGATGATGGCTCTACAGATGATTCATTATATATATTAGAACAATTTGCAAAAAAGGATTTTCGCATAAAAGTATTTAGACAATGGAATCAGTATGCAGGTACTGCGAGAAATTTAGGAATACTAAAGGCACAAGGAAAATATTTGTGTTTTTTGGATTCTGATGATTTTTTTGCACCAGATTTATTGGAGAAAATGTATCAGACAGCAGAGGCGAATCAATCAGAGATTGTAATTTGTGAAGCACAATATTTTGATGACAAAACTGGTGAAATCAAAGAGAGAAATATACCAATTGAAAGACAGTTTCTGCCACCTGATATTCATAATTTTTGTAAGAATGATATTGCGGACGGGATATTTCAGATTACAAATGGGTGGGCATGGGACAAGTTGTTTCTTGCTAAATTTATTCAATTAAATAAGCTTCAATTTGCAGGCAGCCGTACTGCAAATGACGGATATTTTGTCTATATGGCGCTTGCTTTGGCTGACAGAATCTCCAAAATTAACGAAATTCTTGTTACACAGAGAATTCATAACAGCAACTCTTTGGTGAATACACGCGCACAGTCATGGAAATGCGGCTTTGATATGGTGTATGATATCAAAACAGGATTACTTGAACGAAATATTTATGAGCAGCTTGAAAAATCGTTTTTGAATTGGGCATTGAAGTATATTATCTGGAGTTTTGACAGTATGGAAGCTTGGGAAGGAAAAGAACAGATTTACAATTATGTACGTGAAGCAGAAAATGTTCTTTCTATATTAAAATATCCTGTGGAATATTATTATTTTCCAACAGAATATAGCTTCTATAAACAAATTAATCAAAAATCTTTTGGTAATCATGTCGCAGATGCAATGCGGAAAATGGAATATGAACAAAAGCGCTTGATCGAGCGTCAGGAACAGCTTATCACCATTATAAATAAGAAAAAGTGGCTGTTTCCTTTTGTAAAGCTTCCACAGAACTCGTCAGTTGTACTTTATGGTGCAGGACAGGTAGGACAGGATTATTATAAACAGATAACCGATAGTGGATATTGCAAGGTTGTGTTGTGGATGGATCAAAAATTTGAAAAAACAAGCTTTTATCATGAAGATACTATCCGCGGATGGATAAAGGAGTTAGGAAAGGTGGACTATGACAAAATCGTACTGGCTTTAAGCCGGGATAAGGATATAGCAGAAGCAACAGAGCTATTATTGCAGCAGGGTGTTAAGAGACAACAGATTGTATAACATTATGGACTTCCTATCTTTGCAATAAAGGAAATCCGTACTGAGCGGTGCAAAATGGATTTGCGCGAATATGTAAGAGTATATATGGTGGTTCTATGGGAAAGAGATGGATTCAATAAAGGAGATTTATATGCCAGAATTATCAATCATTGTTCCGATTTATAATACAGAGCAGTACTTAGAGGAATGTCTGGAGAGTATCCGCTGTCAGTCTCTAAAGGATATTGAAGTAATTTGTGTGGATGATGGTTCTACAGATGGCAGCTTGGCAATTATAAAGCAGTTTATGCAGAGGGATTCACGATTCAAGGTGATACAAAAATCAAATAGTGGTTATGGTCATAGCATGAATTTAGGCATGGACGCTGCACAGGGAAAGTATATAGGCATTGTGGAGAGCGACGACTGGATTTTACAGGATATGATGCAGACTTTATACGAGTGTGCAGAGATGAATGAAGTAGATTTTGTAAAAGCGGATTTTTATCGTTTCGTCCATCAATCAGACGGTACAGTGCGAAGAATATACAATCATTTGACAGGGGAAAATCAGTACTACAATCGAGTTTTGTGCCCATCAAATGAAGTATTGACCTTTCGGTTTATTATGAATATTTGGAGTGGGATTTACCGGACAGATTTTATCCGTAAAAATCAGATTCGGTTTCATGAGACACCGGGTGCAGCTTTTCAGGATAATGGATTTTGGTTTCAGACATTTGCGCTGGCAGAGCGAGTATGCTTTTTAAATAAACCTTTTTATATGAACAGGAGAGATAATCCATTATCATCTGTGAATAATCAGGAAAAGGTTTTTGCATCATGCAGGGAATATGATTTTATCCGCCAATGGATTGTAGAGAAGCTGCATGGACAGAAAAGGTATTTATATCTATGTTCAGAAGGCAGAATCCGCAATTATTTGTTTACAATCGAACGTATTGGAGACGCCTTTAAACCAGCATTCTATGAAAGATTTAAGAAGGACTATCTAAGGCTTCGAGAAAGTGGTGAAGTGGCGGAGGCACTGCTGGCGGAAAGCTGGAAGCCCCGTATTAACAGGATTTTGGAAAATCCCAAAGATGCCTGTAAAAAGGAGATGGAAATAAAGAATAGATATATGAGGCTTGTAGGGAACTATCAGGATATTATTATATATGGCGCTGGAAGGTATGCACACAAGGCATATGAAAGGATTCATGCTATTGGTGAGGTAAACAGGGTAGCATATTTTGCAGTAACACAAATGGGAAAGAATCCCAAAATCTTATATGATATTCCTGTGGTGGAATTTGGAGTCTTATCAGAAGAATTTAAAGAAAAGGCACTAGTGATTGTTGCCGTGCAGGAACAGTTTCGGGAGGAGGTTATTCAGAATATTCAAAGACATGGATTTTGTCATTATACAGATGAACAGATTTTCTTGGAGTCTGGAGCAGTTTATGGAGGTTGATCATGATAGGGCAGCTTTACAGCTTTGATGTTTATGATACATTGATAACCAGAAGGGCAGCCACACCTGAGGGAATTTTTGCATTGATGCAGAAGCAGCTTACAGAGTCAGAAACATATGCTGATTATCCAAAGCTGCTGCTCCAAAACTTTTATTTAATACGAATAGAATCCGAAAAGGTGGCTAGAAATACATATATTAGTGGTGATGTTTATGATATTACTTTGTCCCAGATTTATGAGTGTATTCGTTTGTCAGCCGGATTGTCAGAGGAACAGATCAAAAGACTTATGCAGCTGGAAATCGAGACAGAACTGGAAAATAGCATTCCGATTATCGAGAATATTAAAAAAGTACGTGTACTACAAGAAAGAGAAGAACGTGTGGTATTGATTTCCAATATGTATCTTGGAACAGACGTCATTCGTCAAATACTGGCGGGCATGGATACAGTTTTTGAAAATATTACAATCTATGTTTCGGGGGATCTTGGAAGGACGAAAGGAACAGGTACGTTATATCAATATGTCAGAGAGAAGGAAGATGTTGAATTTTCAAATTGGTATCACTTTGGAGATAATAGGATCTTAGATGTTGAAATTCCAAATAGATTTGGGATTCGTGCAGAGCATTTTCATAAAACGGATTTATATGAGTGGGAGAGGGAACTTTTAAAAGGCAGGGAGAATAGCCCACAACTGCAAATAATGCTTGGTTTATCTAAAAGAGTTCATGAAGGAATGGAGGTAACATTTCCTTATCAGGTTGGAAGTGGATATAGCGCTGAGATTTTATTGCCATATGTTCTATGGGTATTGCACAAAAGTATAGAAAAAGGAATCCAAAAACTTTATTTTATAGCGCGAGACGGTTATATCTTAAAAAAAATGTCAGATATTTTGATTCACAGATATAACTTTCCAATAGAAACATCATATTTGTATGGTTCGAGGAGAGCGTGGAGACTGCCATCTATAAATCCGAAAAAGTTTGAACTAAATACATTTTTTAAGTGGCATTATCCGGGACAGATTTATTCATATCAGCGGATTGCAGAAATTCTTGGATTAACAATAGAGGAGTTAAAGCTCTTTCTTCCATTTGTCAGAGAGGATATAGAACTATCGAAACCTTTAGTGCAAGAAATTATAGGGATTCTTGGGGAACAACAGGAACAGTTGGCTGAATTTATCAGCAAGAAATATGAGCAGCAAAAAAAGGAAGCAGTTAGCTATCTCTATCAAGAGATTGGAAACGAAAAACGAGAGTTTGCTTTTGTGGATTTGATTGGCAGCGGATATACACAAAAATGTCTTGCGGATTTAATGGCAGATTTTTTCAAGAGACCTATTCAAACATTTTTTTATAGACTGGACTATTGTATCACTTCAGAGAACAATATAAATTATGCATTTTTTCCAAACAGAATCAAGATGGGAAATATTATAGAGGTTTTGTGTGCTGCCCCGCATGGACAGACTAACGGATACGAGTGCAGGAATGATACATGGATACCTGTTTTGGGAACAGATGAGGGAGAAAAATTGGAGGCATATGGATTCTCCGATTATATAAAGGGGATCGTGGACTATACAGAAGAATTTGCTGTATGGTTTGCTGAAAAACCGTTGTCTTTATATGATTTAAGAATCATAGAGCTGTATTTTGATTATATGGCGGAGGCAGGAAACAAAAAATTGTATGATTACATTGCAGATATGCCATATGGGATTAACGGGCAGGAGAAAGCAGTTACATCTTTTGCACCACGGATTTCCAATCGAGACTTAGGCAGGATTTATTTCTGGAATAAAGGTGAACCCGTTAAGAAGTATTATTCAGGATATTCTTTGGAGTTTTCTTTGCTACGCCTTTTGGAGAGGCAGAAAGAAATGCTTAGGTTTTATGAAAAGTATAGTGAGCGTGCAGTGGTCAGATGGATCCGAAACCGTATTTTTAACGCAGGAAGCAAAGTCTGTGATTGCAGGTATGAGCTGATAGCAGATCATATTGTTTTATATGGTGCAGGAAAAAAGGGAAAATTGTTACACCAGCAGTTGACACAAGGGAAGCAGTACCATGCGGATATCGTTTTGTGGGTGGACAGGGATTATCTAAAGTACAGGGAGGAAGGTATGGAGGTGCATTCACCAGAGTGTATTAGGCAAGTTGTTTGTCAGCAGGTTGTAATCGCGGTTGCAAACGCGCAAACAGCAGAGGAAATAAAGGAATCGCTGACAATTTATGGAATAGGGAAGGCGAGGATGTTATGGCTCTGTCCAGATTGTAATATACGATGAACGTTAGGAATGGTGAGCGGATTGTTCTTCTTATTACGCGAAATCCATGTTACAAATGGAAGTCTAAGAGAGGTTATTATAGCGGGAATCTGACAGAAAGCATTTTGATGGAGGTCTTGCTATGGAGATAGCAAAGTATTTTTAGGGGGAGTATGTTATGCGCAATTACATAAAAAATAGTCTGTTGGACCTTGTTGAGACACTCAAAGAGCTGTGCGGTGAAATCTTGCGGGAATATGAGAGCAGACATGAAGAATATATGTTAGAGCTTCTGGAACAGGGACAGCAGGCAGCGATCTCTATGGGAGAAACCATTGAGAAATTTGAGGGTGAGGGGACGGAGGCAGTGGCGTCTCTGGAGATTTTCTGTGATCATATGTATCAAATGAGTGAAGCGACGATTGGAGCGTTATCCATATCAAAAGAACGCAAGCTGCTTGATAAACTGCTTTTGAATATCCGAAATGGAATACAACATCTTCCTGTGACATATGAGGTGGTATTTTTTCCATACAAGGCTTCCATGTGGGATTGCATGGAGAGCATATATCTTGCTGCCTCTCGTGATATAGACTGTCATGTGTCTGTGGTGCCTATTCCGTATTTTGATGTAGAGCAGGGAGGACGGTTTGGACAGATGCATTACGAGGGCAGTAAATTTCCAGAGAAGATTAAAGTGATCTCATGGGAACAGTATAAGATTTCTGAACGCAGACCAGATTGTGCATATATACACAATCCGTTTGATGGATACAATCTTGTGACAAGTGTGCATCCTGAATACTATTCGGACAAGCTAAAGCAGTATGTAGCAAAGTTGATTTATGTTCCATATGGCATTTTAAGGGGGGAAGTGCCGGAGAGTCATCTGCATTTGCCAGTGCACAGAAATTTGGATTTCATGGTAATCCAGTCGAGACAGTTAGAGAAGAGTTATTCAGAGGAAGTATTAAAAGGTAAGCTGCTTCCGCTGGGTTCACCCAAATTTGACAGGGTGATTGCACTTCAAAAAAAGGGTGTGGAGTTATCAGAAGAGTGGGGAGAGCTGCTGGAAGGAAAGTTAAAATTTTTCTATAATACCAGCTTGTCCTCCTTGCTTGAGGATACTGAAGCAGCATTAAAGAAAATGGAATATGTTTTTCAGTGTTTTGAGGGACGCAGCGATGCGGCACTGGTTTGGAGACCGCATCCTCTGATGGAAACTACTTTACAGTCTATGAGACCACAATATCTGCAATGGTATCGAAATATCGTACATCAGTTTGTGCAGAAAGGGATTGGCGTGTTTGATCAGACAACAGATATGGATCGGACCATAGCAATTTGTGATGCATATATAGGGGAAAATACATCTTCAGCGATGGATTTGTTCTATGTGACGGGCAAGCCCCTTTTTATATTGGATATGAAAATTGACAAAGCGTTATCAGAGGTGGAGTACTGTGCATCTTCATTCTGTAATGTCGCGGAGTGTAATGGAAAGAATTGGACGTTCTCATATCAGTTTAATGCGTTGTGTACACTGGATATGGAGACTGGGAAAGTACATATTGTTGATACGATTCCGGGGCAGAAGAAGAATCAGGGATGGATGGTGAACAATGTGTATAATTATCATGGAAAATTAATTCTTTCACCAAACCGTATGGATTCGATTGTTGAGTACGATGTGGATACAGGGCAGTTCCGTTTTATAAAATTGCCCAATGCACTGCCATGGGGAAATATGGGAAGTATCCTTCCGTTTGGAGATGATTTTATAATACTTGCTTCGCGGTATCCGGCGGTTATACGATATAGTATGAAGAAGAATAAATATATTTATCATTATCAGCTCTTTGAGGAGATAAAAAAACTTGGAGAAGGTAAAGAATTTGCTGACGAAAGAGGATACTTTGGTGGGGGTATCATTAAGGATAGATGTTGGTATATCACATTGATCCAATCAAATGCTATTTTAATCTGGCATATGGATACGCTTAAATATGAGATTATGCATGTGGGAGTAGAAGGGAATATATATGGTGCAATAGCCGATGTAAATGGGGGATTTCTGCTTCGAATGTATGAAGGATGCAAACTGACGTTCTGGAATCCCGATTCGGATGAGGTACGAGAGATTGATCAGTTTCCAGAAGTATTTGTACATCGTCTGGATCCACGGGGGGAAAATCATCCATTTGGAGGATTCTGGATGGCGAAAAACCACCTCCTGTTAGTGCCACAGCTAGGCAATCAAATTCTGGAAATAGACAGAGATACATTAGAAATATCAGTATATGAAATGGACTGGAAGAACCATATTCGAGAACCACAGGAGGGAATATTTGATAATCAGTGGGGAAATTTAGGGAGAACCATCTTTACAGATTGGGATGGGTTTATTCATCAAGACTACAATGAAATCGCTTTTATCACTTCTGCGGATGACTGCATGTTGAAACTCGATATTGACACACACCAATACACAGAGGTACAGGTTGCATATGATTATGCTGAACTAAAGGAATATTTTTCAATTGAAGAGCTGTACGAGAAATTCGAAATCCCAGTCAGAAGCAGAGAGGACAGATACCACACACTCATAGATTTCATCAATGCGATGACAGAGGGAAAAATACAAAAATATAATGACCAACAGTTAAAAGTCTATAGTGAGTTCGCCGCGAACTTGGACGGAACCTGCGGTGAAAAGGTTCATAAGGCAGTAAAGAAGAGTTTGTAGTAAAAGAGTTTGTAGTAAAAGAGTTTGCAGCAACAGGGTATTTATTTGGCGAATGGAGGTGAATATGGAAAAAAATCAAAGTGGTTCCAACTATAGTATTTCAGGAAAAGCGTTGAAGGCTGCTGGCGGCGGCATCTATGAAGATTCGTTCCAAAATAAAATCGAATTTTCCTCCGATATCGAAGATGACATTGAAATTCATCTTGTCGGCAGCGGCAACTATGTCAAGCTCGGCAAGATTACCAGTGTGAATGAATATAAAATTCCAGAGAAGATGCGCAAAATTTGGCAGGTGGAACTTGCCATGCTGGACACGATAGACGCTATCTGCAAAAAGCATAATATCCATTATTTTCTGCTTCACGGCACTCTTCTTGGCGCTGTTCGCCATAAAGGTTTTATCCCGTGGGATGACGATTTAGACATCGGTATGCTGCGCAGGGACTATGACAAATTTCTCGAAATAGCGCCGCAAGAGCTAAGTGAGCCTTATTTTTTGCAGACAATGTGGACTGACCGCAACTGCTTTTTTGGCGGTCTGACAAAGCTGCGAAACAGTGAGACTGCGGGCATCACTGAGCGGGAGTTGGGACATGCTTGTAATTTGGGCATTTGGATAGACATTTTGCCGGTGGACTATTGCACTGCTGATGAGAAAAGGCTGGCTGCTAAGGAACGTAAAATTAAGCGAGCATGTCGATGGCTGTATGCAAAAGTGTATGGAAACGAGATGAAACGGGTTGACCAACTTCCATTACTGGTTTGTAAATTTATGACACTTGTGTCATATTTTATTCCCTATGAACACTTGTGCAAAAAACTAGACAGGGCAATGCGTCTCTATACAACTCCTTCAAAAGATGTGGCAGTCTTTACAGGGGCTGGAAAGCACAGAATTTTAAACGCTGCTGATTTCGAGACGACAGCCGAGCTGGAATTTGAGGGACGAAGGATTCCAGTACCTGCTGGATATGAGAACTATCTTTTTATGACGCTGGGCAGGGATTACATGAAGTTTCCGCCAGAGGAGGAACGAAAACCCAAGCACACCGGCATCTATGACCCAGAGCATTCTTATAGAGAGTATTTACAGAAATTAACAGGAATGTTTGAGGGCAGCAGAGGAAAGAAGATTATTCTCTTTGGTTCAGGCATGATGTTTGAGGATTACATGAAAAAATGGGGCAGCAGATATCGCCCTGTATTTTTGGTGGATAATGATGAGAATAAGTGGGGGCGCTCGAGAATGGGCATAGAAATCCGAGAACCTGACAAAATCCTTGAAATTCCAGAGGAAAAGCGCCATCTTATCATCTGTAGCTTCTATTATAAGGAGATTGAAAAACAATTACAGGAAATGGGAATCACAGAGTACCGCGTATATGTACAGAAGCTGGAATGGGTTGTCAAGGCGGAGGGAGAGAATGGCTTAACTACATAAAGAAACTAGAGGACTTTCTGAAAATGAGAGCCCTCTTTTTTGTATAGACATCCCAAAGATATAATGCTAAAATGGGCTTATGATGTTTTGACAGGATGGAGATAGGAAGAAATTGAAGCACAATCAAAAGAAAAAACGATACGAAAAGCTGGACGGCGTCCGCGGCATAGCGCTGCTTCATATGATCGCATATCACATGATTTGGGATTTGGTCTATATTTATCAGCTTGACTGGAACTGGTATCAATCGAAGGGGGCGTATGTCTGGCAGCAGGGAATTTGCTGGACGTTTATCTTTTTGTCCGGTTTTTGCTGGTCGCTTGGCAGCCGCGCGCGCAGGCGGGGAATCATTGTATTTCTGGGCGGTGCGGTGATTACGCTGGTGACGTTGGCGGTAATGCCGCAGAGCAGAGTTGTCTTTGGCGTGCTGACGCTCATAGCCTCTTGTATGCTGTTGATGCAGGTGTTTGACAGATGGCTGCAAAGGCTTCCGGCGGCGGTGGGAATAGCTGGCAGCTTCGGGCTGTTTTTTTTGACGAGGAACATTAACGATGGCTGGCTTGGATTTGAGGATTGGAATATTGTGGCGCTTCCGGCGGGACTGTATCGGAATATTTTGATGACATATCTTGGATTTACACAGCCGGGCTTTTATTCGACGGACTATTTTTCGCTGTTTCCATGGCTGTTTTTGTTTCTGGCGGGATATTTTACATATCGTCTGCTTGCGGATAAAAAGGCGATGCAGCTTATGGAAAAAGGCGCTTTGCGTCCAGTGGAATGGCTGGGCAGGCATTCTTTTGAGATCTATATGATACACCAGCCTGCGATCTATGCCATCTTGGAGGTGCTGTACAGGCTGGGTGTTTTTTGAGCGCTGAGCAGTAAGCGAAGTGGCATGGTTTCTATGTTAGAGCTGTTGTACAGCGATGGGATTTTGGGGATTGAGAGGTTTTTGCAATGGCATATTTTCCTTTTTTTGTGGATATAGGCGGAAAAAATGGACTGATTGCAGGCGGCGGCAGAATCGCGCTGCATAAGCTGCAAAAACTGCTGCCTTACGGGGCAAAGCTGCAAATCGTGGCACCGGAGGTGTCAGAGGCGATGGAGCAGACAGTGCTGGAAAATGACATTTGTGTCATAAAGAGAGCGTTTGAGCCGTCGGATTTGAACGAGATGTTTTTTGTCATCGCGGCGTCAGATGATGCGAAAGTCAATGCGGAGATTGGCAGGCTTTGCAGGGAGCGTGGCATTCTTGTCAATGTGGTGGATGACAAGGAGGCATGCAGCTTTTTGTTTCCGTCGCTTGTGAAGGAAGGAAATCTCAGTATCGGCATCTCGACGGAGGGGACAAGTCCAGAGGTGGCAGCGGAACTAAGAAGCAGGGTCGTGTCCATGATACCCGCCGATATGGATGCGATTCTTGCGTATCTGGGCAGCCTCAGGCCCTTGGCAAAGACGCATGTGAAGGATACGGGCAGACGTGCTGCATTTCTAAAGGATACGGCGCGGGTATGCATGGATACGAATGCGGTATTTGACGAGCGGGAGACGATGCGCAGGCTGGAAGCTTATGCGCACGGTGAGGAGGCGGGCCATATAGAAGGCGTGCTGCTGGTTGGTGCGGGCTGCGGCAGCTTTGACTTGATTACCGTGCGTGGACTGCGCGCGATACGGCAGGCGCGTGTGCTTGTGTATGATGACTTGATAGATCAGAGACTTCTGGCGTATGCCTCCGAGCGCTGTGAGCGGATTTATGTGGGAAAGCGCAGCGGCAGGCACAGCATGGCGCAGGAGCAGATTCAAAAGCTCTTGATTCAGAAGGCGCGGGAGGGCGGTCTGGTCGTGCGGCTAAAGGGGGGCGACCCGTTTGTGTTTGGCAGAGGCATGGAGGAGATGATGGCGCTTCGAAGCGAAGGGATTCCCGCGGCGTATGTTCCGGGTGTTACCTCCTGTGTCGCGATTCCGGCGTTTGCGGGGATTCCGGTGACGCACAGGGAGATTAGCAGGAGTTTTCATGTGATTACGGGACATTTGGCAGGACAGGCAGCAGATCTGTGTTCGAAGCTTGATTTTGCGTCACTTGCCCGCCTTGAAGGAACGCTGGTATTTCTGATGGGATTTGGGCAGCTTCGCCAGATTGCGGACGGATTGATTCATGCTGGCAAAGAGGCAGCAACTCCGGCAGCAGTGGTTCATGGAACCTTTGATGCGTCGGTGGCGGTAGTGCGCGGAACCCTCGCTGACATTGCAGAGAAGGCCGCAGAAGCAGCAATGCAGGCGCCAGCGGTCATTATTGTAGGGAGGGTTGTGGCGCTCGGCGGTGCGCATGAAGGCTGTATGGAGGAAAATACTATTTGAAAAAGTTTTCGTGCATGTTATAATATAACAGGATATTTTGTTCAGAGCGTGCAGTTTGCAACTCGGACATGCGCTGAAATAGTATGTTAGTTGATAGGCGTGTTGCGGCATGCAAGGGGTATAACGATGGATTACAAACGAAAAAGATTGATAAAAAGCTGGACTGGGCTGCTGTGTGCGGTCATGCTGCTGTTTGTGTGTGTTGGCAGCGTGGGTGGATTCTTTGGCGTACCGCAGGTACAGGGAGCGCAGAAGCGCGTTGTAAAAGTTGGATTTTTTCCGATGGATGGCTTTCACGAGAAGAATGAGGACGGCATGTATTATGGCATGGACGTCGAATATCTGGAGACATTGTGTGACTATGTCAGTTGGGAGATTGAGTATGTGGAGTGTGAGAGCTGGGATGCTGCATTGCAGCTTTTGGCGGACAAAGAGATTGATTTAGTCGGTTCGGCACAGTATTCCAGCAAGCGGGCTGAAATCTATCAATACGCGAATCTGGCAAGCGGGTACACCTTTGGCACGATCGCAGTGAACCGCGGCAGTGCGCTGCCTTATGAGGATTTTGGCGCGATGGAGAAGGCGGCGTTTGGCGTGGTGAAAACGTATGTCAGAAAAGAAGAATTTTATGAGTATCTTGCAGATCATGGCGTGCACAATCCCAAGGTCAAGGAATACGACAGCACGGCGGAACTCCACGCGGCACTTGATGCGGGCGAGATTGACGCGATGGTGCATTCCCTCACGGAAATCAGAGACGGGCAGCGTATTGTCGGCAGGTTTGCGCCGATGCCGATTTACTACATCTCCTATAAGGGCAATGATGAGGTGATGCGGGAATTAAATCAAGGCATTGCGGATATCAAGATGAAACGTCCTGAATTGGAGAATGAGCTGATCGCCAAGTATTATGACAGCAGGCTGGATCAGACGATCTTGCTGACAAATGATGAGAAGGAATACATTGAGGCGAAGAAGGACATTACAGTGGGGTATTTTGATGGGTATTATCCGTTTTCGTATGAGAATGAGGGGGCGTATCATGGATTGACCAAGCAGGTGCTGGATGAGATTTCAGTGCTTACGGGACTGAATTTTACCTATGTCAAGATGGCAAATATGGAGGTGGCAAAGCAGGCGTTGGCTGATGGCGCCATTGATCTGTTGAATTACTGCGGAGATACGCCTAAGAGTATGCGCAATGCTGGGATTGCTGTGACCAAAGCGTATGCGAAAGTGCCGCATGTCATTATCATGGACCGCGACAGCAAGGCAAATGAGATTGGCACACTGGCTGCTGTCAAAAATGGAAATGAGGAGGAGAACATTGCGTCGCTGGTGAATGAGGACGCCGAGATTTTGTTCTTTGACTCACAACTGGAATGTCTGCGTGCTGTCAATCAGGGGAAGGCGGATGCGGCGATCTGCGACGGCTATCTGTCGGAGTATCTCCTCGGCTCGAATCTGCGCTTGAATAAACTGGAAATACGGAGTGTGTTAAATGACACGCATGTCATTTATATGGCGGTGAAGGCGGATACGGCTGCGCCGTTACTGGGTATTCTGAACAAAGAGCTTTTGGAAGTGAGCGACAAGATGGTAAGTGATTATATGCTAAAGGATAATCTCTTTGCCAAAAACAGCGTGGAAAGTTTTATCAGGGCGCACAGTGTGTTGATTATCATCATTATCGTGTTGATTGCGGCGGCGATTGTCCTCGTGATGCTGCACATGCTGCGCGACAGCAGGCGCATACAGAAGCTGATGTATAAAGATGCAGAACTCAATATCTGGAATTTGAATTATCTGAAATACCGTGCACAGCTTCGGCTTACGTCGGACAAGAATCAAAAATATGCGCTTGCCTATATGGATATCTGTCAATTCCGGCGTTACAATACGCTCTACGGCTGGTATGCAGGGCAGAAAATTCTTGAACTGATGGTTCAGGTTTTATCGGAGAACATTGACGGTGACAAAGAGCTTTACGCGAGAAGCCACGGCGATAATTTCGTGTTATTTGTGGCATATGACACGTTAGAGCAGCTTGAATCGCGGCTTGCAAAATTGGAGGACCGGATTGCACAGCGTATATTCGAGGTGGCGGACATGCGTATGCCGGTTACGATGGGCGTCTGCTGTATCACACCGGGGAGCAATGATATACAGGTGTCTATTTCCTATGCGATACAGGCGTCAGATTTGCTGAAAAACAGCTACAGCAATGAGATTCGGATTTACGATGAAAATCTGCGCGTACAGTTAAAGGAACATCACGACAGGGAGAAGCTTCTCGAGGCGGTGGAGATCAATAAGGACTTTGTGGCGTTCTATCAGCCTAAGGTCGATATCAGGAGTGAACAGATTGTGGGGGCGGAGGCGCTGGTTCGCTTTAAAGACCCGACAGACAACGGTGCGATCAAGGCGCCGGGGTATTTTGTTCCCTACTATGAGCAGACAGGACGCATCACAGAGATTGATTTCTTTGTCATGGAATGTGCATGTAAGCTTCTGCGCCGGCGAATGGACGCTGGGAAAAAGGTAGTTCCTATCTCCTGTAATTTTTCAAGAATCCATTTTATTAAAGACAATTTCCCAGAACAGTTCGAGGCGATGATGGACAAATACCGGATTCCCAAGGAGTACATAGAGGTCGAGATCACGGAGACGCTCGTTGTGGAGGAGCTCCAGCAGCACAAGGTCAAGGAGACGGTAGAGCTTCTGCGCAAGAAGGGGATTCGGCTCTCAATTGATGACTTTGGCTCTGGCTATTCATCGCTGGGCGTATTTGAGCAGATTCCGGCATCCGTCATTAAACTGGACCGCTCGTTTCTGTTAAATAACGAGAACCGTGTGCGTCAGGTGAAGATTATGAAAAATATTGTCAATCTCGCGCAGGACTTGGATGCGCAGGTGGTGTGCGAAGGTGTTGAGAATGAGAATGACACAGAGCTCATGATGGAGATTGGCGCGTATGTGGCACAGGGATACAGATATAGTAAGCCCGTGCCGGAAGAAGTATTTGAGGAAAAATTAGATCGAGAAAAATAGATAAAATCATTTAGAAAAGTTTAGATAAGAAGAGGAAGCATAAGAGATGAAAATAGATACAATACTATTGAAAAATGATGTAACATTGTCCTTTGAGGTCTTTCCGCCGAAGGTGACAGCAAACTATGAATCTGTGAAAGAGGCGGCCTACGGTGTCGCAAAACGAAAGCCCAGCTATATGAGCGTGACTTACGGCGCAGGCGGGAGTACAGGCGGCAATACCTTAAAACTTGCCAAGGGAATACAGGAGGAATACGGTGTCACAACGATTGCGCATCTAACTTGCGTCGGCGCGACGAAAGAGGGAATCCGTCAGGCGCTCACGCAGATGAGGGAGGCGGGCATAGAGAATGTGCTGGCACTGCGCGGCGACAGACCAAAGGATTTTGAGGGGGACCCTTTTACAGAATATCGCTATGCGTCGGAGCTGGTGGAAGATATTCAGGCATTTGGCGGCATGTGCATCGGCGGGGCGTGTTATCCTGAGGGGCATGTCGAGTCGGAGAATACGCAGGAGGATATTTTAAATCTCAAGAAAAAGGTCGATGCGGGCTGTGCATACCTGACGACGCAGATGTTTTTTGACAACAATATTTTCTATCATTTTCTCTGCCGGGTGCGTGAGGCGGGGATTGGGGTTCCGGTGATTCCGGGCATCATGCCGATTACCAGACCTTCGCAGCTCCAAAGTGCGGTGAGGTTGTCTGGATGTAATGTGCCGATGCGTTTTCGGAGTATTGTGGACTGTTTTGGCAAGAATCCAGAGGCGATGCAGCAGGCGGGCATCATCTATGCCACTGATCAGATTATTGATTTGATTGCCAACGGAATCAAGCATATCCATGTGTATTCTATGAATAAGCCAGAGGTCGTAAAGGGGATTCAGGAGAGTCTGTGCAAGATTATTTATACTGGCGGTCAAAAAGACTGACCGCTCAGTATAAAGTTATGCACACAGCCGCATAAGGAAATAAGCCGCTTCGCGGCTGCGGCTGGCACGATACTCATGTCAGATTTCATCTGTCGTGAGTATAAATGTATGATTCGCTGATTGCCGGCATAGATTATAGAAATACAAGGATTGATGGAAACAGGAATTTATGAGAAATATTTATGTTGGCGATGTAGGTGTTGCGGTGCAGTATTTACAGTTGGCGCTGAAACGGGCAGGCTATTTGAAGGAGATCAGCGGGCAGTTCAACAGGGAAACCTGCAACGCGCTAAAAGCATTTATGGGGGAGGGCGTTGGCTGCTATGTGGACAGGGCAGTGTGGGCGAGGCTGACGCCTTATCTTTCCGGTTATACGACGCATGTGATTACGGCGGGGGAAACCTTGTGGGGAATTGCCGATACATATGATACACTGGTGTCAGCCATACTGACGGCAAATCCGTCTCTTGATGCCATGAATTTACAGATAGGAACGCGGATTTACGTTCCTTTTTCTTTTGCGCTTGTAGATGAGCAGGTGCCATACACGTCAAGTCTTACAGATTTGATCTTGGAGGGCTTAAAGGTGCGCTATCCGTTTTTGATTTCGGGATGTATAGGGAAGAGCGTCATGGGCAGGGAAGTGTGTTATCTGCAATTTGGCGAGGGGGAGACACAGGTCTGTTACAATGCCTGCTTTCATGCAAACGAGTGGATCACGACACCGATTTTATTAAAGTTTGCGGAGGCGTATGCCAAAGCGTATGCGGAGGGAGAGGACCTCTACGGGGAGGATACCAAGGAGCTGTTTCAGCAATATAGTCTGTTTTTGATTCCGATGGTCAATCCAGATGGTGCAGATCTTGTGAATGGCATGATACGCAGTGAGGAGTATCTCGAACAGACGATGGCAATCGCAGCGGATTATCCGACAATTCCGTACCCTGATGGCTGGAAGGCAAATATAAACGGCGTGGATTTGAACTTACAGTTTCCGGCGGGCTGGGAGAATGCAAGGGATATTAAGTTTGCGCAGGGGTATACGTCGCCGGCGCCGAGGGATTTTGTCGGAGAAGCGCCGCTCTCAGCGGTGGAGAGCATCAACATGTATCATTTTACGACGGCCCATGATTTTCAATTGATTCTGGCGTATCATACGCAGGGTGAGGTGATATATTGGAAATATCTTGACTATGAACCAGCGCGCTCGAGGCGTATCGCGGAATATTTTGGAAAGGTGAGCGGTTATCAGGTGGAGGAGACACCCTACGCGTCAGGTTATGCGGGGTACAAGGATTGGTTTATCGAGACATACAACCGTCCCGGCTACACGATTGAGGCAGGGCGCGGCACGAACCCGCTGAGCATGAGCCAGTTTCCTGAAATATATGACGATAACAGGCTGATATTAGTAGGGGGAATGACGCAGTTGTTTTAGCGCGTAGAAAAAAGAAAAATCCATAAAATTCCAAGAGAGTACACTAAAGTATCAGGATAATAAAAATGACACTGGTGTCAAAAATGGAGAGTGGCTGAATCTGAAAATACGCTACAAGGAGCCGGAGGAGGAAGAGAGTATCTTGAAAGAATATCCCGTAAAAGAGGAGGATTATGTAAAAGAGCCGTCAGAGGATTTCTATTTTGCGGCGGCAGTTGCAGAGTTTGGGCTGATCGTGAGAGACAGCGCGTACAAGGGGGAGGCTTCTTTTGAAAATGTCCGCGAACTGCTGGGGAAGGTGGATACCGACGAGGATGACTACAAGGATGAATTTGTCTATCTGGTGAAAAAATTACAGCGGACAATGCCGTGAGAAGGAAATGCGCATGCAAGCAGGGGAAAGATTTTTCCCCTGCTCGATTGTATGGAGGTTTTATACAAAGGGCACCAGAGACAGATAGCTGAGCGTTCCGGGTGCGACCTCCGTCCCTTTTTCAAGCAAGGAAATGAGTCCCTTCAACGTCTCCTCCGTCTCTTTGGGCGTGGAGGGCAGCAGGGAGTTGTCCAGCTTGACAGCAATCACGATCAGCACAATTTCTGCAAGGGCAGCAGGGTAGTCGAAATGGATTTCACCATTTTGGATGCCCTGCTTGATAATTTCTGTCAAATCAGGCTTTAGCTCCGACACGACATGCGACAGATATTTGTGATGTAAAAAAGCGAGATCCTGCGCGCTGGCAGTATCTGACGAACTGCCGTTTTGCTGGATAAATGCCGCGGAGGAATTTTGGCATGCCTGAAACAGCATTGCCATGCGCACAAAGGGCGAAACTTCTGTCTGCGCGGCAAGATTCTGGGCAGTGAGGAGCGGTTTCTCGTAGCTGCGTTCTATGAGTGCGTCCAGTATGGCGTCTTTGGAGGGGAAATAGTAGTAGATGCTCCCCTTTCCAATCCCTGCCTTCTGTGCAATTTCACTGACAGAGATACTCTGTATTTTCTTATCTTCGAGAAGCTGCTGGAGTGCGTCCAGTATCAGGTCGTATTTTTTTTCATTCTTTTTTGTGTCAGGCATGGACGATGCCACCTTTCTCTCTATGATGATGTAGATGATATACGGGTCAACTTATATGGAACAGGAAGTACGTGAGCGGCATGCTCAGATATAAGGGTAATTAAAATAAGTATAGCACGTTTCCTGCGGAGGAACAATTGTAAATATTGTCACAAAAAAGAGTAAGAAACGGCGTCAAATTTTGGGGGAAATATACTTGACCGCTGGTCGAAAAATGTGATAGGATAGAAGAAACATAAATCGACTGCGGGTCGGAAAACGTCGAGAGATGGTTTTTGCCGTCGGCAGTCCGCATAAAGTTTACCAATATTTAGAAGGAAAGTAGTGGAGGAAAGAAGATGACATACGCAGATTTTTTTTATGAGATTAAGGGCAAATTTATGGGAGCAGATGTGAGCGATATTCAGGAGCATCTCGCTTATCAGTTCAATATCGAGGACGAGGAAGCAGGCGGCGCGTTTTACGTGGAAGTAAAAGACGGCGTGCTCTTTGTGGAGCCATATGAGTTTTACGACAGAGATGCGATGTTTATCAGCACACCAGAAGTATTTCGAAAGATTGCGGAGGGCGAGATGGACCCTGTTTGGGCGTTCACGACACAGAAACTCAGAGTTGAGGGAAATATTGATAAGGCATTAAAGCTCAACGACATTATCCAGCGCAAGAAAAAAGAGGCGAAGAAGGAAGCCAAAGAGGCAAAAAAGGAAGCGAAGAAGGAAGCCAAGGAGGCGAAAAAAGAAGTGAAGAAGGAAGCAGCTGACAAAAAGGCTGAATAACCGAGTGGAGGCGTAAACAATGGGAATACTCAAAAATACAATGACCTGTCTGGGGGTTCTTGCGGCGGCAGGTGTGGGTGAGACAGCATATTTTTACAGAAGGACAATGAAGCGCAACAACGCCAAGGTTGAGCGGACGATGAAGATGGCAGGGACGGACTGGAACCAGTATGCGCCGCTTTTGCAGGAGAGAAAAGCATTTATGCTGGCGCAGGACCACAGAGAGATATCGCAGATGTCATTCGACAATCTGAAGCTTCATGCGACTTTTTTTCCGGCGCTGGAGGAATATGTGGACAAGACGGAGATGGCAGTCGGTAAGAAAAAAGCAGTAATCTGTTTTCACGGCTATACGAGCAAAGGGATGTCAGACTATATTGGCTTGTCGGACTACTATCTCAAGAGAGGGTATGCGATGCTGCTGCCAGATGCGAGAGCACATGGCGAGAGCGAAGGGGAGTACATTGGATTTGGCTGTCTTGACAGGAAAGATGCGCTTGTGTGGATTCACTGGTTGATTCAGGAGGTTGGAGAGGACGTTGAGATTGTTCTCCACGGAACTTCGATGGGAGGCGCGACGGTTTTGATGACAAGCGGACTCGAGCTGCCGGCACAGGTGAAGGGCATTGTCTCTGACTGCGGCTTCACATCACCCAAGGAGGTGTTTACGCATGTGCTCAATTCAATGTATCATCTGCCAGCATTTCCGGTGATTCAGGGAGCAGACATCATGAACAAGAAACTTGCAGGCTACGGTATGGATGAGTGCAACGCAAAGCGTGAGGTGGCACATGCAAAAATTCCTATTTTGTTTATTCACGGCTCGAACGACACCTTTGTACCTACGCACATGTGCAATGAGATTTATGACTGCTGTGCGTCACCAAAGAAAAAGCTGATTGTGGAGGGCGCTGCGCACGCGGAGAGTTATTATAAAGACACTGAGAAATATGAGCAGGCATTAAATGAGTTTTTTGATGAAATCATGTAGAGAAGGATGATGAGTTATATAGTTCCAGAAAAGGAGAAATGAATGAAAACAAGAAAAGGATTCAAGACATATCCGTTGACAGCCGCACAGAAGTATCATTTTTACTATGCAGACTACTGTCCGGGCAAGGAGATTCTCAATGTCGGCAGCAGTCTCACCATCGAGTTTGAACTGAATGTTGATGAGCTGCGCAAGGCAATTTACAAGGCGTATGAACGCTGTGAGTCCATGCGTGCCAGACTCGTTTACGACGAGAAGGAGAAGCAGTGGTATCAGTATATCGTGGACAAGGAGGACCGTGAGATTGAGTACGTGGATTTCACGGGCAAGACCATGGAGGAGGCAGAAGCCGAGATGACAGCGTGGACGCGCGTTCCGTTTGGACAGGACGAGCCGATGAACAAGATTGTTATCATCAAGACGCCGGACGGTTTTCAGGGAATGTACATTGTGGGCGACCACAGATTCCTTGACGCGCAGTCTTTGATCGGATTTATGAAGGATGTCATAGAGCTGTACTGCAATGCGAACTTTGAGAATGTGCCATATCCGGCTGACATGCGTTCCTATGTGGAGCAGATTGAGAAGGATTTTGCCTACGAGGCGGGCAGTAAAGCATCGGTGCGCGATCGGGAGTATTTTCACAAATTGTTTGAGGCGCCTGAGCCAATCTACAATGGTATTGATGGAAGAAAACGGCTGGATGATGCGAGACGTAAATTAAAGAATCCCAATCTCAGGGCGGCACCTACAGGATCAGACAGCTTTGCGGCGGATATTGATATTTTCCATCTGGAAGGAGAGCCGACAGAGCGTCTGATGAAATTCTGTGAGGAGCAGCACATTTCATTGCAGTGTCTGCTCATTATGGGTATCCGCACATACTTGCAGAAGATGAACAGTTGTGATGATGTTTCCATGATGGTTGCGTATGCGCGCAGGGCAACGCTTCTTGAGAAGAAATCCGGCGGTACACGTATCCACAGTTTTCCGTTTCGGACAATTATCCCTGAGGATAAGACCTTTTTGGAGGGGATTCATGAAATCAGGGACAAGCAGAATGAGGTGTTCCGCTACGTGAATTTTGACCCGGTGGAGTGTATGAACTATAAGAGGGAGGTCTATCAAACGCCTCTTGGAATGGGGTATGAGACGGTGGCGCTCACATACCAGCCTGCGACGCTGCGCGAAAAGGGTCTGGTTGATTTGGGCGATATCCGTTACAAGACAAAGAGATATGGAAACGGATACTATGCGGATGGTCTCTATCTGACTGTGATGCACAGACCGGAGGACAATGGTCTGGACTTTAGCTTTGAGCATCAGGTAAAGGCGTACAGCAGAGAGACGCTTGAGCTGTTTTATTACTATATGTGCAAGATTATGTTCAAGGGAATCGAGAATCCGAACTTGACGATTGGCGCTGTGATTAAACTGATTTAGGAATGTAGTGAAATACAATCGCATTTATGATAAACTGGAACAGAGCGGTGAATGGATGATGAAGTGGTATAGAAAGGCAGGGATTGGCAATGTTTGATAAGGTAGCAGGTATCATCACAAATTATGTAGAAGTGAAGCGGGAGGATATTAAACCGGAGTCCCGTTTTATGGAGGATTTAGGGTTTAGCTCTTTTGACTTTATGAGTATGCTCGGCGAGCTTGAGGAAGAGCTTGAATTGGAAATAGAAGTTGAGGAGGCGGCAAATATCCGCACAGTGCAGGAAGCAGTAGAGTATCTGGAGAGAATTTCCTAAGGTACTGTTAAGGAATAACTTTTTAATAGTGCGCAGGATTTTTCTTCGAGAGTGCCGCTCAAAAATTAGGCGCATAGCGGGCTATGTAACTGATTTTTGAGTGGTGCTATCGGAGAAAAAGACAAACAATATGAAAAGTTATTT
>ERZ808037.50-NODE-50-length-128530-cov-16.369606_pt1 | contig 128530 bp, 109 predicted proteins | sample MGYA00380190_ERZ808037 | MGnify/ENA primary metagenome ERZ808037 (study PRJEB31490, sample SAMN06133399) | mouse gut metagenome | isolation source: J9 | host: mice | place: China: Chengdu | collected 2015-05 ...
ACACACTTTTCACACTTTACAAACATTATCTCAAAAGTCGAGAAAAAAGGAAGTCGACGGGTTATTTACCATGTACGTATATTGTAAGGGAAAGGATAGAAAGCGGAGGGCGTGAGAACCCTCCGCTTTTTCATCTGGTAAATATGACATTGACATTATTCAATGAAGGAAGTACAATAAAAATGCAATGAAATTTAATTTTCAATTATATCTTCACTATGTAATTATGAGGAGAAACAAGAATGGATGTAATGCTTAAATTTAAAAATGAATTTTTGGAAGAGCGTAAAGATTTACTAAGCAAAAATCATGTTTATCGAAATCATATCACTAAATTTATTAAGTATTTAAGCTTGCCGGATGTACAGTTATCAAATGCGCCTGCCAGAATTAATATAAATGTAATAGAAGAATGTATCAGATATTATCATAATGAAGGCGAACTTAATTCCAGATCAACCATGGAGTCGCATCTTGAGTCGGTTAAAAGCTTTTATGACTACTTAAGTGAGACTGGTAAAGCAACGGATATTTTCTCAAATTACAATTATAGTAAATTTAAAGATGAAATTGTTGAGAAGTATAGCTTACTGGAACCGGTAGAAAGAGGAAGTTATAAATGTGAGGATATCAAAACGATTCTAATTGAACTAGATAAGGCTATTGATAATTTTCGGGACGAAGCCGCAGGAGTCAGGGAAGAAGAAAGGCATCTGCAAAGAATCATATTAAGGCTGTTTATTAAGCTGACATTAATTGCGCCAGCCAAGAGAAGTGTAATTGCAAGTATCAAAAAAGCGGATTTTACGGAGGAGTATAAAAAACTATTGATAAATGGCATAAAAGTCAATATACCTTGTGGTTTGTCCAGAGATCTATGTGCGGCATTAAAATATGCAGAATCAAAGAATAAGGGATCGATACAGGAGGAAGATAATTTATTTGAATATTTATATAAATATAAGGGTAAATTCCGGGTAGAAAGTCTTAATACATGGTTTTATAATATTGTGCAAGACTTTGGGGTAATGGAGGATGTGTGTAAAGATAAAAAAACCTTGGCTGTGGAGCCAATTAAAAATATGGTAATTCAAATGATGGTTGATAATATGATCAATCCTGTATTTATATCAAAAATAGCAGGACTTACACTTACTATGATTGAGGCAACGTATTATCCAAAAGATTGGAGTGCTAAACGCGAGGAAGATATCAACAAGTGCATTAATAAAAGTATCGCACAAAATGATTATTATTGTTATGTATAGAATGACTTTTTAATATTGGGGAGAACGTAGGTATGGGAATATATTTAAATCCGGGAAATGAACAGTTTGCAGTTTCTGTTAATTCTGAGCTGTATGTGGATAAGACGGAGCTGATAACATATACGAACAGTCGTATCGGTAAAGATAGACCACTGATCTGTTCTAGCAGACCGAGGAGATTTGGGAAAACAATGGCGGTTACCATGCTGTCGGCGTATTATAGTAAAGGGTGCCATTCTGAGAAACTATTTATGGGACTTAACATAAGTCAAAATGAATTATTTAAGACACACCTGAATAAATATAATGTAATTTTTTTGGATATTCAGTGGATGTACGGAAATGCGCTTGAGGAAATGAAGAGAAATTCGACTCTTAAAGTAGTGAGTTATATTCAGGAACAGGTGATAGGTGAGTTAAGAAACGAATATTCCGAATGTGTCCAAGAGGATGATATTTCGCTGCCTTCTGTATTGGCTAAAATTAATGTTAAGACAAAAGAACAGTTTATCATTATTATTGATGAGTGGGATTGTCTGTTTCGGGAGGACAAAAATAACGAGAATCTTCAAAAAGAATATATTAATCTGTTAAGAGGGTTGTTTAAAGGCACTCCATCGGGGGCGTTTCTAAAACTTGCATATATTACAGGGATTTTGCCAATTAAAAAGTACGGCACACAGTCGGCTCTGAATAATTTCCGAGAGCATACGATGGTTAGCCCCAGACAGATGGCAGAGTACGTTGGATTCACAGAGACAGAAGTAAGGAGCATCTGTAAAGAGCGCGATATGCCATTTAAAGAGATGCAAAGATGGTATGACGGGTATTATTTTGAAAAGATAGGGCATGTTTATAGTCCCAATTCGGTCATTGAGGCTGTAGATAGCAGAGAATTCGGAAATTATTGGTCAGGAACAGAGACTTATGAGTCTTTAAAGATGTATATTGCAATGGACTTTGATGGATTAAGACAATTAATTGTAGATATGTTGGGAGGTCAGCGGTGTAGTATTGATGTGGAATCTTTTCAAAATGATATCACTTCATTTAACTCCGCAGATGATGTGGTCACGTTATTGATTCATATGGGATACATGGCTTATGATAGTAAGACAAAAAAAGTTTTTATTCCAAATGATGAGGTAAGGAGTGCTTTTCTGCGAGCCATTAAAAATGATGGGTGGGAAGAGGTAATCAGAGCAATTAGCGCATCGGAAACTTTGCTTAAAGCGACTTTGGCGATGGATGAACAAGCTGTGGCCCAGATGATACAGGAAGTCCATATGAAAAGTTCTTCTAGTTTAATATATAACAATGAAATTTCCCTGAGCAGTGTGATTGCACTGGCATATTATAGCGCGTGCAGAGATTATACTCTTGTAAGAGAATTGCCGACAGGAAATGGGTATGCCGATATGGTTTTTCTTCCTAAACGCACATCCTCAAATCCGGCATTGGTTCTGGAATTAAAATGGGATAAAACTGCTGAGGGAGCGATAAGCCAGATTAAAAATAAAGGATATGTGTCAGCCCTCAAAGAGTATAAAGGAAATATTCTGCTTGTTGGAATTAATTATGAGAAGAAAAGCAGGAAACATCAATGCAGGATAGAAAAAGTAGAATTGTAATTTTCGGTATCAAAAAAATTGCGTGTCATTATCTTGACACAAGCTGGATTAAAGGCCATGGAGGAGTTAGCGAAGCTGGAGGAGGAGAGGGGAACGCCGGGGTATGCGGCTTCCGGCGGGGATTATCGGGCCTGCGATTTTGGCGACATTTGTGAGTACGCTGACGGCGGTGGTGTACTGTAAGGTGGAGGATAGAAGGCGGAGAACGTGAAGTTATTTGGGAGAAGTATATGAAAGATTTTTCTTTTTGGGAAGAGTATGAAGGCACGCCAGAGGGGAGTGGTCGTAGTGAAAAGATATGGCTGATGAATCCTGATACAAGACAAACCGGCTTGTTTAAATTTAAGAAAGATATTTCGACAACAGACCATGCTTCAGAATGCATAGCATGTGATTTGGCGAATGTTATAGGGATTCCATGTGCTAAATTTGAGGCTGGTTTATATAAAGGCAGAGAAGGCTCTATGAGTTACAGTATTGTTGACAATAAGGAAGAGATGCTTATTGAAGGAATTTATTGTATCAGCTTGCAATATGGACATTTTAATACTGAAACATTAATAGATTCAAAGACACAAGAGAAATACTCTTTGGAGATGATAAAAAAGGCATTGGAGCCATGGGGATTGTTTGATGATTTTCTGCCTGTTTGCATATTCGATTTTTTGATAGGAAATACGGACAGACATCAAAGCAATTGGGCATTAATAAGAAAAGACAGGAATATACGATTAAGCCCATTATATGATAATAGTTCATCTCTCTGTGCTTATGTTACAGAGTCGAAAATCAATCAGTATTTGGGAACTGATTTAATGCTATGGAAATCATTGGTTGATACGAAATCAAAGTCGATTATCCGCATTAATTGTGGAGACACAAAGCAACCCACCCATTTAGAGGTGATGAAATATATTCGCCGAAATTATTTTAAACAGACAATAGGTATTGTAAATAAGATTGGGGAACTGCTGACAGAGGATGCGGTTTGCATGATAATGGATAAATATACAGAGATACTTTCAAAGAATAAAATTGAGCTGATTAAGAAATATCTTTTTTCAAAAGTACAGTTACTGGAAGAAGTATATGCGGAGGTAGATTATGAGTCTTAAAGATGGTAAAGACTATCTGTATTTAGTTTGGAAGTCGGGACAATCTGGGCAACAATACATTGTTGGTCAGTTAACGAGAAATAGTCACTATGAATTTCGATATTGTAATGAGGTAAAAGAGGCAACTGAGGATGGATTCGTACCGTTGCTATGTTTTCCTGATCTGAAAAAAAAATATGAAGATGAGAGGCTTTTTTCGGTTTTTTCCAGTCGTTTACCAGATAAGAAAAGAAAAGACATCAAGGACATCTTAAAAAAGTATGGATTAAAAGATTATGATGAGTACACATTGCTTAAAAGAAGCGGAGCAAGGCTTCCAATTGACAATTTGGAATTTATTGATCCAATTCTTGATGTAGAAAAAGATATAACGAGAATTTTTTTTGTGGCAGGAGTCAGACATTACCTGAATTGCGATGGAGATGATTGTTTAAAAGCTATAGCGATTACAAGAGGAGATGAGGTTTTTTTAAAAAAGGATTCAGAAAACAGACATGATACAAATGCAGTGCAGGTACTGGATTGTTCAGGAAGGATTTTGGGCTATGTTCCGCGATATTACAGTAGTAGTGTAACTAAATTGCTAGAAACAAAGAAAAAGATTTTATGTCATGTATATAATGTTGATAAAGGTCAAAATTGTAATGAATGTATTAAGATTATAATGGAGATAAGAAACTAGAATATTTCTTCATTGCAGTTGATACCGGTTAATATGATTGCTTACCGGCAGCAGTACGGGAGCGTGAATCCGGCGGGCTTAATGCTTTTCGCTTTTTATAGTCCCATAGGAGGCAAAATGACAATATGAGGAGAAAAAGTATTGTCAACGAAAGAAGAACCATGTATAATTTAGCTGACAGACATATCAGGAATAGGAACGTTGATTTTTTGGGAGAAGTGATTATTTTTGGATGACACTAAGACACGAATTATTTTGGCAGCGATGAAAGCCGTGCGGCAGTACGGCTTAGAAGGGGTGCGAATCCAAAATATAAGCGAGCTGGCGGAGATTTCCCCGGGAGCAATCTATCGGTATTTTGATGGAAAGGATCAACTGATGGTGGAATGCTTTACCTACGTGGATAAGCAGGCGGCAGCGATTTTTGAGCATTTGAAGTTTAATCCGCTGACAATGCTCACCGATCCCATGAGTGCAGTAAAAAGTTTGTGGCAGCCTTATTTTCGCTTTTGGGTTTCGCATTCGGATGAAACAGTCTTTTACTATCGGTTTCGGGACAGTGCTTTTTTCCCCAAATATGATAAGAGCCGGGATGTAAGTTACTTCGAGACTTTTATCGGTATGGTACGGTCTTTTCAGAATGCATTTCCTGGTCTGAAACGGATTAATCAGGATATTTTGTGGCTTCACGTCCTGACAACTACGCTGCTGTATGCTAAATATGTGGTGGAGGGAGTGCTTCCAAACGATCAGGAGACAGAAGATACGGTGTTTAGACTGATGACTACCGGATTGAGCGGTTATCTGAAGCGGGAGAAGACTCAAAAAGGCAGGAAGAAATAGAATAGCCTGCCCTAAATTTTAGCTATAAGAAAATAAACGTTTATTTATTTATCCCTTGTTGAACAGCCGGTATGGGATATTTTTTTGAAAGAGGAATAAATAAATATTTATTCACTGATATGTCTGCAAATAAATATGACAGTTTTTGACTGGAAAAGGAGGAAATTATGAAAAAGTGGAAGCTAATACTGATTACAGGGGGATTGATTTTATCCTGCGCAGGCTGTGGAGAGAAGGACGATATAAATGTTTTGGTATCGTCAAATGATTCTATAGAAAGTGCGGAGAGCAATGATGCGGATGAGGATGCCGCGGTTAATGGAGCAGCAGAGGAAGAAGTTGAAACGAAAAATGAGGCAGCAGCCGATTTGGATTCAAAGACGGTTCAGGGAGATACTGCTGCTTTTGCGGAGCAGATTAAGATGGCTGTAGCAGATAGGGATCTGACGGCCCTGGCCGATTTATGCAGCTATCCGCTCGCCGTGGACGGTGAAGTTATCGAAAACAGGGATTCCTTTATGGAGCTGGACGAAGGCATAATTTTTACAGATGAACGATGTGCCGTTATTGAGGCGGTGGATACTTCTGTATTGGAAGATACTATGGCAGGCATTATCATGGGTGAGGGTACTCCGAATATCGTCTTTAAGTCTGTTGACGGAGCGCTTGGAATTACAGGCATTAATTAAGTAATGGAAAAGATATGAAGAATAAGGTATTTCCTTTAACGGGTAAAGCCCGGAGAGAAAATTTAATGTATTCCGTTTGGTAACTCAAAAGGAACTGCGTCCCTCTCAGCATTATCATATCGCCGCAGTAAGAGACTGTGCTTTTGAGTCTCGGGTAATTTTCTGCGGTTGCTGAGAGGGTAGCCTTTCCTTTCCGCGCGGTCTTTGGTTCGTATTTTCTACAAATGATCGTCAATGATTCCCGCGCCGTATTCCATAAGAGCCGTGGTAATATAGGCATCACCAATCATATCACGATTTTCGTATGCAAATTTCCATATCTTTTTATAATAGGATTTAATAATTCCTGTATAGGCTGGATCATTTACCAGATTATTGCATTCATGCGGATCATTTTCAAGATCATACAATTCATCAAAATCGAATCCGTTATACACAAATTTAAACTTATTATCAAAAACTGCCCTCTGGATGCCATATAGTTCATTTCCATTACTTTGTGTATACATTTCCGTTCGCCAGTTCTGAGGCACAGCTCCGTTCAAAAACGGAACCAGCGATCTTCCCGTCAGCTCCCGCTGTATTTTCACATCTGCCAATTCCAGAAAGGTAGGTGCATAATCGGCCAAAGAAACAAGTTCATTTACCGTAGCGCTTTTATTTTTAATCCCTCCGTATCCTATAACAGAACAAATATGATAAGCCTCTTCAAAGCACGGGAGACCTTTCGTCCACAGGCCGTGGGCACCTGCATAATCCCCATGATCCGAAAGATAGATTACAATTGTGGTATCTAACAAATTTTGATTTTCCAGCTCGTCAAGTAATTCGCCAAACAGGGCATCCTCATAACTGCAAAACGCAAGATAATGCTGAAGGCTTTTTTTTTGTTCCTCCTTACTAAGCTGTCTGAACCGTTTTTGAGTCCTCTGATATAAATGTGGTTTGTCTGACAGATCATCTTTGTAGCTGTCAGGTAGGTTTACCTCCTTTGGAGGATACAGCTTAAGATATTTTTCCGGTACAAAATAAGGATCATGAGGGCCCAAAGTACCTACATACATACAAAATGGCTCGTTCTTCGGAAGGTTCCTGAGTTTATCCCTGGCGGCATTTACGACGGTTCTGTCTCCGAACGGATTTTCTTTTTCGCCATATTGACGGTATTGGGGAAAACCTTCCCGTACAATTTCCCCATCTTTCCTGTCGCTGCCCCGGCAAAGATAGTGCTTCTCCTCATACCATTTCCAATCTCTTGTATCCGGGAATCTTTTTTTCTCCGGCCTTTCCCCGGTCTGCCTTGCTGTCATATATACGGTTTCAAAACCTCTGTCCTCAGGATTTTCCTCTGCACTCACATGCCATTTTCCGGCATAGTATAAATTGTATCCTGCTTCTTTTAAATCTTCTGAGAATAATTTCACGTTATCATATAAGCCCTTGGAAAGGGCGTCGGCTAAATCCACATTATTCCACACGCCATGACCCGATGGATATAAACCGGAAAAAAAGGTGGCTCGGCTTGGGCAGCAGTGGGGCGAAGGGCAGTAAGCCCTTCGAAATACCACACCATTTTTTGCCAGTTTTTCCAGATTAGGCGTTTTAGCCTTCTGGAATGTAGGCTGCATATCGCCTCTTTGCTGATCAGTCATAAAAATCAAGAAATTAGGTTTCATTGTTCTTCCATTCTCTCGCGAATTGCCATAATAGTTTCTTTGTATTTTTCAATTCCTAATATTTGAAGCTGCTGCAGATAAGTATCCCACTCCTCCTCAATGCCCCCTTCTGTGAGCCATTTCACCTGCATTTTGTTTACGTAATCATCAATATCCTTTCCGCCGCTTGTCAGGTACTTACTTTCTTCCTGATTGGGCAATAAAAAGAGGGATGATTGTGTCTGATAGGTTTCATATACTTCGCGGGCAACAGTAAGTTTATTTAAGTCCTCGTCCATAACTTCTACAAGAGTCCCCCACTCATCTGCCGAAATCTTACACGGAACATGTACAGGAGCATTTGCATAACGGAATTCACTATAGGACATTCCCTCCGGAGTGTCAATATAGCCCAGCACTCCGCTTTCTCTTTTTTCCAGATTCGTTCCGATTGGACCTAAAAATAATTGTGCGGATATTTCCGGTTCAAAATGTGCATTCAGCCATCGCATAATCGCTTCTTCCTTTCCTTTGGCGTGGGATGTCATTACAAATTGAGTCCCATTTATATTCCTGTTAGAGGCGCCGTGTTTGAGCCATATTTTTGTCCCATCCGGCCCGGCCAGAGGCGGCAATATCACATAATCTTCCTGATACTTATCAGGCAAAACAAAGGATGAATCAAAAGCGATAAAAGATCCTACAATCTCAGGGTCATTATTTCCTTTTGCGTTCATAACGGACGTATCCTGGGTGGTAAAACCTTCTGAATCCCATAGTCCTTCCTGGATAAATTTATGAAAATACTGAACGGCATTTTTGTATTCCTCTGTTTCGGCCACATAGATAATATTACCATTGTTTTCAATAAAGTGGGAACCCAGCTTTCCTGCGTAGTCGATATATCCGAAGGAGCCAAACAGAGTATGGTAAGAATATGCCATATCAGGAACTGTAGCGCTGTAATGGAACACAAAGGGCAATTCATCTCCAACATCACCGTTTCCATTCATGTCATTTTCTTTAAATGCCTTTAAAGCCTCATAAAATTCGTCGACGTTCTCAGGCACGTCCATTCCGAGCTGATCGAGCCATTTTTTATTTATATACATCAATCCCGGTGTATCCAGGGCCTGTCTCTCCACAGCCCGGCCAATTACGTAAATTTTTCCGTCATCCGGATTAGTACAGATATTTTTAAAGTTTGGCATCTGATCAAAAGCGGATTGTATATTTGGTGCATACTGCTCGATTAAATCTGTCAAATCGATAAACATACCCTGAGAAGCATATTTGCTTACATCATTTGAATTTACTGCATTCATGTAAAATACATCCGGGAGATCTCCTCCAGAGAGGATCAGATTCTTTTTATCTTCCCATGTTGCCGCCGAGTATACCTGCCATTCTACCTCCACATCGGCAAGCTCTTCCAGTTTTTCAAAGACTTCCATCTCATTGGGATCGCCATGCCATTCATTCTGGATGAATGTGACTGTAAATTTTTCCTTTTCACCAGAATCCGTTGTACTCCCGGTTTCTGCCCTGGTTGTGTCTTCTTTTCCGCAGGCGGCTATTCCCATAACCATTACCCCGGCCACAAGCAGCGCTGATAATTTCTTTTTCATGTGTTCTACCTCTTTCTTTCTTTTTTATCTATCCTTTACCCCTTTACAGCTCCAACCATCATGCCTTTTACAAAATGTTTCTGTACAAAGGGGTAAAAAATCAACATTGGTATACTGGATACAACCACACACCCATATTTCAGCAAATCTACCAACTGCTGCTTATCTGCAACCGTTGACGCATCGCTGTTTGCCAGTGCATTCTGGCTGTCGATCAGGATCGTTCTAAGAACCAATTGGAGCGGAAACTTACTCTCCGTATTCAGATAGATCATTGGCTCAAAATAAGAATTCCACTGTTTTGCCGCGTAAAACAAAACCATAACAGCAATTAAAGATTTGGACAAAGGCAGAGCGATCTTAAAGAAGAAAAACAGATACCCGCATCCATCCAGAAACGCAGCTTCCTTCAGCTCTTCCGGAATGCTTCCTGTAAAATAGGATTTTGCAATAATCAGATTATAAGTGCTGATCATTGTCGGTAAAACCACGGCCCATATGCTGTCGAGCATGTGCAGCTTTCTTACCACGAAATATAACGGAATGATCCCTCCATAAAAATACATGGTAAACACCATGATTTTCATATATACTCCGCCTAGCGGGAATTCCTTTCTTGAAAGTGCGTAAGCCATCGGCACTGTAAAGGTGACATTGAGAAAAGTGCCTGTTGCAGTATAGAGGATTCCATTAAAGTATCCGGTCCATATGGTTTTGTCTGCAAATATTTTTTTATATCCGTCAAAGGTAATATTCGAGGGCCACAAAATTACTTTTCCCTGATAAATCGCCTGGGGGCTGCTGAAGGAAGCAATCAAACTGAAAAATAGGGGATAAATCGCCAGGATCATTACAATCATTAATAGGAGAATGGTTACAATGTTAAATACACGATCCTCTTTGTATGATTTTATCTTCATCAAATACCTCCTTTTACCATAAAGATGTTTCACTGACACATTTACTGATTTTGTTTACCGTTAGCAATATGAGAAAATTGATCCCCGACTGGAACATTTCCACAGCCGATGCATAACTGAAGTCGCCATCAACCAGTCCGCGTTTATATGTATAAGTTGAAATTACTTCGGATACTCCCAGGTTCATCGAATTTTGCATCAGATATGCTTTCTCAAATCCGACAGAAAGGAGTTGGCCTGCGGTCAGGATCAGCATTGTAATGATCGTGGGCATGATTCCGGGAATGTCGATGTGTAAAATGCGCTGCATCCGGTTTGCACCGTCTACGATGGCGGATTCATGGAGATCAGGGCTGATCGAGGTCAAAGCTGCTATATATACGATAGCGGACCAGCCGCACGTTTGCCATATGCCGGACAGTACATAGATTATTACATATGCCCTTGGTTTACCCATAAAATGAATCGGATTACCGCCTCCCAATTTAATTACTGTATTTATAACGCCGCTGTACGGGGAGAGCATGGTATATAACATCCCAACCAGAACCACTGTGGATATGAAATATGGCGCATAAGTAACTGTCTGAACAACCTTTTTAAAATGCCGGTTTTTCAATTGGTTTAGAAGAAGCGCCAGAATGATGGGAAACGGAAAGCCAAGAATCAGGTTCACCACATTAATCCAGATTGTATTTTTTAATATCAGCCAAAAGTCCGGGGACTCAAAAAAGCGGCGGAAATTAGTCAGGCCGACCCAGGGACTTTCAATAAATCCCAGATACGGGGAATAATCCCGGAACGCAATCTGAGAACCATAGATCGGCCAATATTTAAAGACCAAATAATAAACTAAACCCGGAATAACAAAAAAATACAGGGATTTTGTCTCCAGAAATCTTTTTTTGAAGTTTACTCTTTTTTTCATACTTTTCTCCTTTGATTTAGAGTATTGATAAATTTATTATAAAAAAAATACGCTTTCTGCTGACTTCAATAATTTATCTAATCACTTCAAATTCTTAATATTTAATTGAATGCCGGCAGTTTTATGATAAAATCAAAATCACTGCTGATTATTCGTATATAGCACGGGCTTTTGCGTAATATAAAGAATTAAGCTGTTACTTTTATTGAGATTGTATCTAAAGACAAGGAGATATATATTTGAAAAAATATATCTATAAAATAAGCAATCATATACGCTCGCACTTTAAGACCAAACTGCATATATTATTTTTCTTCAGCAGTGTTATTCCCATCCTGCTTTTTCTGTGTTTTATTTATCCCAAATGGTACAACACCTTAAAATCAAAGGAACTGACTTATATGAAAGACAGGATTTTAACCATCAATCATTCTCTGGATCAGATCCTTTTGGAGATTGAAAAGAACATGTCCAATATATTTACAAATTCTTACATTATTAATGCGGTAACTTCCAATTCAAATTTGCTCCTGGCAGATTCCTATTATCGCATATCCACTGTGGAGGCCATTTTAAAATCTATATCCAATTACAGTGTTGACGGGTTTTCATACACCCTAATCGATTATTCCGGCCAGGTCTATACGAATGGCTCAACTATAAATCTTCTGGAGGATTTCAACGGTCCTCTCTGTACAGAAATAAAAAATTCGCCAAATTCAGAAACCTATTTTACGGCCCGCTATACAGGCAGTACAGACAAAGAAAGGACACTCACTTTTGCACGTTCTTTATATGTAAACGGAGAAATATGCGCGATTCTGATTGTAGATATTTCTCCTGAATTTCTTGATTCGTTTCTGGAACCTTATAAGGAACAGAATTATATGACAATAATTGCAAATTCTTCCTATGATATTATCTATGCAGGCAATAATTTTATTGAAGGGGAGATTGAGTCTTACCGTAAGCTTTTGTTTTCGTCCTCTCAGTCGTCCATTAAGATACAGGGAAATATGTATGAAAAAGTCCATGCCCGGGCTTTTCTTTCACATTGTAATACCTGCATTTTGATTCCAAGGTCATTGATTTTCCAGGATTCCATCCAGATGCGCTGGCAGATGGTTTTTATCCTTTTGATCGTTTTGGGGCAGACTCTTATTTTTTCTGATCTTATATCTCGCAGCTTTTCAAAGCAAATTATTACCTTGAAACAGGAGCTGATCCGTTTTATCAATACTCGCAAAAAGCTTTCTTTTTCCCACCTCAAACAGGATGAAATTTCAGAGATAGCTGAAGGAATTCTTTATATGGAGGAAGAATTGGAAAAGCTGATTGATCAGATTCAGGAAAATGAAAAGAAAAAAAGAAATCTGGAATTTAAAGCATTGCAGCATCAGATTAATCCGCATATGATATACAATACTCTTAATACAATCACCCGTCTGGCCCAGCTTCAAGGGGTATCAAACATAGAAGAGGTTTGCTGCTGTTTCTCAAATATGCTCAGGTTAATCTCGAAAACGACCGGAGATTTTATTACAATACGGCAGGAGATAACATTCATCCAAAGCTTTATTACGCTGAAGCAATATAACAGCTATAAAGAGTATTCCCTTTCCGTTGCGGTCAGCGATGAGGTCTGGGAGCAGCCTATCATAAAGCTGCTGCTCCACCCTCTGGTTGAAAATAGTATTACACACGGCTTTACAAAGGATATTACAGTTGGCAGGATAATGATTTCAATTTCGGAGGCTGATGGATATATTCATGTTGTCTTGGAGGATAACGGTTCGGGAATACCAGACAGCGTTTTGAAAAAGTTATCTTCTTCGGAATCAGATTTCCCGGATACCTATAAAAGCACTGGAATCCATAACTGTATGGAACGGCTTGTGCTCCAATACGGGGCGTCCCAGTATTTTTATATTGAAAGCGATGGAAAAACCTTTACCAGAATCATCATTGATTATCCAAAAGGGGAGGATGCCTTATGATTAATATTTTGCTGGCAGATGATGATATACTCACGTTGAATCAGCTTAATCTATTGATAGCTGCTATGAAATCATACAAAATTACAGGGCAGGTTCAAGATGGGCTCGCTGTAGTCTCATTTTTAAGGGAGGCCAGAGAACCTGTGCATATTTTGATACTGGACGTAGAGATGCCTGGGATGACAGGATTGGAGGTGACAGATTATGTTAAGAAGCAAAAGCTTCCTATCATGATTCTGATTCTCAGTAATTATGATAATTTCGAATATGTAAAACCCCTTCTTCGTCTGGGCGCATGGGATTACATTTTAAAGCACGAGCTTACACAGCAGATACTTCAGGATAAACTGGATGAAATGTCAGAGCGGCTTGATGCAAAGAAGCTATGTGACAAACAGGAAAAGTTTGCGGAAAACCTGACCCGTCAGGATTTCCTCTATAAACTTGTGCTCCAGCAGCCGGTCTCTGAAGACCAGTTATATTTCAATCTCTCTGGCAGAGAGTTTGAAGGGGTGCAGCATGTTCTAATCCTTATGCAGATTACGAATTACCTGGCATTTTATCAAAATAACAGGGAAAACCGGCAGGAAAAAATCATAAATACTGTTCTGAATCTCTCAGAAACCATTTTATCCACTTTGGGCGGCGGAATGATTACGCATATAAGTTTTGGAGAGTTTCTGATTTACCTTAATTTTTATTCGGAAATCAGCACCTCAAACCTTCATCAGAAAGCACAACAATATATAGCCTCGCTTAAATCTAACCTGTCGCGTTATCTCAATATTAATACAATATTTGAATCTGTTCTGATGTGTGACCAGATTCAGAACCTTCGTGCTTATTATCTGAAGGCCCATCATAGTCTGCAGCATAAGCCTTTTCATATGCAGACGAAAAATGCCGCTGATCACTACCTGATTACGATTCAGGAGGAAAAAGAGCTTCTGGATGCTGTGATTAATCTCAATGCTCAATGCTCTGCTTCCATTTTACATCAGATCTTTGCGCGGCTGAAATCCCAAAGGGCTTCTCTTGAACAAATACATGGGCTGGTAAACCGGATAATTGAGATCATTAATCACCTTTTGCAGGAATATCCTGGTACTTCCGAAATGATAGGGGCTGCAAACCAGATTCCTGATCTGCTGGATATGGATCAGCTTGAAAGCAGTCTGGTGGAATACTATACTGCTTGTATTACCCATATAAATAAAGCTTCTGTTCATAATTATCCGCCGTTGATCCAGACAGCTTTATTATATATTCATCAAAACTACAACCAGGATATTTCCCTCTATTCTGTGGCGGATCACTGTAAGATTACGGAGGTTTATCTTTCCAGAATATTTAAGCAGAATCTGGATATTCCTTTTTCTAAGTATTTATCCAATTACCGTATCCGGATGGCTTCTTATTTTCTGATACAGACAAAATATTCTTTGAAGGAGATTTCGCAAAAATGCGGCTTTCAAAATTATAATTATTTTTTGACCGTATTTAAGAATACCACGGGAGTAACGCCTATGCAGTACCGCACGGGGCATAAATTCTATTCGGGTGCGAATTAATCCTAAGCCGCCCCCGTTCTGTCCGTTGCAGGAATCCCGAGCATATCTAAAATTATACTTGTCTTTTTTGAACCTTCCCTATAGAATAGTAAACATCTGATTATTACCGTAAAAGGAGGTTAAGACGCCATGAGTGCAAATAAACCCGAAGCAGGGCGGCACCCCTATACAAAAGTCTCGCTGATTCTGGATTTCCTGCGGGGGAGCATCAAATATTTTGTGATCAGTATTCTTTCCGCCCTGTGCGTAACGGGACTGGATATGCTCTCGCCCCAGTTGATACGAACCACGGTTGACGGGATTCTGGGCGACAATGAGCTGAAGCTGCCGGGATTTCTGATGAACTGGATTGCCTCTGTTGGCGGCGTGAGCTATCTTCGTGACCGTCTCTGGCTGATTGGAGGTCTGCTTGTTTTTCTTGCATTGTTTTCCGTTACCTTCCGTTATTTGTTTATGCTTTTTAACGCAAAAGGGGCGGAAAGCCTGGTAGAGACTATGCGCAACCGCCTGTTTTCCCATATTCAGCGGCTTCCCTTTTCCTGGCATATGCAGAACCAGACCGGGGATATTATCCAGCGCTGCACCTCTGATGTGGATATGGTCAAGAATTTTGTATCCGAACAGTTGACATCGGTTTTCCGTATCGTCATATTGATTATTCTGTCTTTGTTTTTCATGTTTTCCATGAATCCGAAGCTGACCCTGGTGGCGCTGGCCTCTATCCCTGTTATCGTGGCCTACTCCGCATACTTTCACTCTAAAATCGGCAGTCAGTTCATGAAATGTGATGAGAATGAGGGGATTTTATCCACTATTGCCCAGGAAAACCTGACAGGCGTGCGGGTAGTGCGTGCTTTTGGACGTGAAAAATATGAAAAGGACCGTTTTGAAAAGCAGAATAATATTTATACCAATTTATGGATCAAGCTGTGCGGGTATCTGGCGCTGTTTTGGGGCGCGGGAGATTTGATTTCCGGCCTGCAGGTTATGCTGATCGTTATTCTCGGCGCTGTTTTTTGTGTCAGGGGCAGTATGACAGCGGGGGAGTTTATTGCCTTCATTTCATACAATGCCATGCTGACCTGGCCGGTCCGCTCCCTGGGCCGTATGATTTCCGAAATGAGTAAGGCCGGCGTCTCTATTGAGCGTATCCGTTATATTATGAATTCCTCTGCCGAGCAGGATAAACCGGAGACGGATCTGGTGGACGGAGGTATGCCGGATCTGCATGGCGATATTGAATTTCAAAATGTATCCTTTTCCTATGGGGAGTCTCCGATTCTTTCGGACATCAGCTTTAAAATTCCCCAGGGGACGACCTTCGGCATCCTGGGCGGCACAGGCTCGGGGAAGTCTACGCTGATGTATCTGCTGAACCGGCTCTATGATCTTCCCAAGGAAAACGGACGCATTACCATCGGAGGTGTGGATATTGCGGATATGAAGGGAAGCTGGGTGCGCTCTCATATCGGCATGGTTCTGCAGGAATCCTTCCTGTTTTCCCGCACGATTGCGGAGAATATCGGTATTACCCGACGGGGCATGAGTCTGGCTGATATTCGCTGGGCCGCCTCCATTGCCTGTGTGGACGAAGCCATCTCTGAGTTTAGCAAGGGCTATGATACTGTTGTAGGAGAGAGAGGCGTTACCCTGTCCGGCGGACAGAAACAGAGAACTGCGATTGCACGTATGCTGACCCAGCGGACGCCGATTATGGTATTTGATGATTCGCTCTCCGCCGTAGACTCGGAGACGGACGCGAAGATCCGCCAGGCGTTAAAAAAGAACCTGGGCGGTTCCACCGTAATACTGATTTCCCACCGGGTTACTACTCTGATGCAGGCAGAATGTATTTTGGTATTGGATAAGGGACGGGTGGCCGAACTGGGTTCTCATGATGAACTGATGGCGAAAAAAGACGGTATTTACCGCCGTATTTATGATATGCAGATGACCCTGCCGGAGGAGGTGGCTGAATATGGCGTATAAAAAAGAGGAACAAAAGGAATATGTCTCTCTTCCTTATTTTGGAATTAACAAATTGCTTCCATACTTAAAGCCTTACCGCCATATTATTGTCTGTATGGTGCTGCTGGGGCTGACAGGCGGGCTGGTGGATATTATCCTGCCGCTTTTTCAGCGTTATGCTCTGAATCATTTTATTGCACTGGGGACATTAGACGGGCTGGGAGGTTTTATTGCGGCTTACATAGCGGTTCTGGCCTTTCAGGTAATTGCCAACACAATTTCGGCCTATCAGGCATGTCAGGTAGAGCTGTATGTAGGCCGGGATATGAAGCGTGCCAGCTTTAATCATCTGCAGACGCTGGCCTTTTCCTATTACAATCAGAACAGCGTAGGCTATATTCATGCCAGAGTGATGAGCGATACCAATCGGATCGGCAGTCTGGTTTCCTGGGGATTGATGGACGGTATCTGGAATATGTCCTATATTCTGGGAGCTGTGGCGGTTATGCTTGCCGTTAATTTCCGGCTGGCACTGTGGGTGCTTGCAATCGTGCCGCTGACCACGCTGGCGGCCGCCTTTTTTCAAAAAAAGCTGGTGGCATTAAACCGCCGTATCCGGGAAATCAACTCTCAGATTACGGGCAACTTTAACGAAGGCATTACCGGGGCCAAAACCACCAAAACGCTGGTGATTGAGGAAAAAATGGAACAGGACTTTAATGAGACCACCTCTGAGATGAAGCATACCTCGGTACATGCTATGCATTACCGGGCCCTGTTTTCCTCTATGATTTCCTTTTCCTCCTCTCTGGCCCTGGCATTGGTGCTGTGGCGGGGCGGTATTATTACGCTGCAGGGCGTAATTGAAATCGGGACTCTGTCCGTGTTTATGTCCTATGCGCTTGGTATGATGGAGCCGGTGCAATGGATTGTCCGGGCTGTTTCGGACTTGATCACTGTGCAGGTCAATGTGGAGCGTTTTACCAGGCTGATGGAGACCCAGTCCGATGTGCGGGATACGCCGGAGGTCATTGAACGCTATGGCGATTCCTTCCAGCCCAAGAAGGAGAACTGGGAGCCCCTGCACGGGGATATTACCTTTGAGGATGTATCCTTTAAGTACCCGGACGGTGATGAGTATGTGCTGGAGCATTTTAACCTTAATGTGCCTCAGGGCACGAATGTGGCCATTGTGGGGGAGACCGGTGCAGGCAAATCCACTCTGGTCAATCTGGTCTGCCGCTTTTTTGAGCCAACCTCGGGCCGCATCCTGATTGACGGGAAGGATGCCAGAGAGCGTTCTCAGCTATGGCTTCACAGCAACATTGGCTATGTGCTGCAGACGCCTCATTTGTTTTCCGGTACTGTTTTGGAAAACCTCCGCTACGGGAATCCGGACGCTGCAATGGAACAGATTGAGGCCGCCGTCAGGAGCGTATCGGCTGATTCTGTTATTGCCCGCATGGACAAGGGCTACGACAGTGATGTGGGAGAAGGAGGCGATCTGCTTTCCACCGGAGAGAAGCAGCTACTGTCTTTTGCCAGAGCTATTTTAGCAGACCCCCGCATTTTTGTGCTGGATGAAGCCACCTCCTCGATCGATACCGTAACTGAAAAGCTGATTCAGGACGCCATAGAGCATCTGATGAAGGGGCGCACCTCTTTTGTCATTGCCCACCGCCTTTCCACCATCCGTCAGGCCGATGTGATTCTGGTGGTACATGAGGGCAAGATTATCGAGCAGGGGACTCATGCGGAGCTGATTGCAAAGAAAGGCGCTTACTACAATCTATATACCAGACAGTTTCAGGAGGAAGCTGTGGAGGGGGCTTTCGGACAGCAATCAAAAGGAAAGTGAAAGAGTTTTCTTCCATGATTGGGATGAAGGGATTTACAGAAGGCTTAAAGGACACTTCACATGAGGAAGTGTTCCTTAAGCCTTTTTTGTTGACAGGGAAAAACCGGGAATCGAATCATGTGTTGCTGGGTATTTCACGGCATCCAGAAAGCAGCCCAAGGCAAAAAGACTAATCTATCGTAACAGACGGCCGAAAGAAATTATGAAAGGCTGTTTTTGTATGGATGATACGACCGCCAATAAAAGACAAGGAGAAACAGGAGTATAGGGTGAAGGCCGGTTATTCGAATTTTTTCCCGGTTATATAGATCGGAACAAACATACCGCCAAATATAAACAGCATTTCTACCGCAAACTCTGTCATCCAACGCCCCGGGAATAAGAGCGCCAGGACAAAGCTGATCACAGGGTAGACTACCATGGCGGCGAGCGCCCAGATCCGGCAGGCATTCAGAATAGGAAGCCAATTACGGTTATTGAACGTCAGCCCCGGGAAACTCATATTAAAAAAGCCGTTGTCATTGTAAATATGAACAGGGTTTTCATCATAATAATCCGGCAGGCGCACGATTGCAAAAATGCAAAAATATCCTCCGAATAGCATTCCAAGAAATACTACAAGGGGAAGCCCTATGGAAAAGTGCCCGGTCAGGATACTCAGCAGGATTTCCACACAGGAGATAAGGAACGCCAATATGTAGGTTCGAATCCAGGGGCTTTTGGTATGATATACTCTGGCAGGCTTGTCATCGGAATAGGAAATGGCTCTCTGCACCACGCTCTCTACCAGCTCGGTGTCCATGGGCTTATCCTGTTCCATGCGCCGGCTCATCAAAAGTTCTGTCACCGTAACGCCCAGCAGCTCAGCAAGTGGAATAAGCAGGGGCGTATCAGGGATACTGACCCCGGTTTCCCATTTGCTGACTGCTTTATCAGATATATAGAGAATCTTTGCCATTTCTTTTTGCGTCAGACCTTTTTCTTTTCGGAGCATTGCGACAAATGCGCCGAATTTCTGTTTATCAATTTCAAACATGATATTCCCCATTTCCGGTCGGCCAAAGCGGTTCAGATACTGGACAAATCGCCGCGCCCCATCATTTATTGAAACATAAGGATGTCTGGCTGAGCCGGACATCCGTTGTTTTTATCATATCTTACTTTACTGGCCTGTTATGGGCAACCGAACAGCGGTAGAATCTTATGAAAAAGGGCGCTAAAAGCGAAAATTAAGAGGTATAATCCTTGATAATCATAGGAATCTGAGAGAGCATATTGTCTACATCCTCAAACATAGTGCTTTTGGTGGTTCCCAGTTTGCTTGCACGGTTGATATGTGTCACTACATTCTGGTACTGCCCCTTGATTCTTTCAAAGTATTCACACAGGGTCTGCAGAGACTGCTTTGACTGGTCTATGACACCGTTGATTTCCGTCTGCACGGTAGTGGCGTTTTCTGCGGCCTGGGTGATATTTTCGAACATCGCATAGGTTTCATCTACCTTTTCAATGCTTGCTCCCAGAGCCTGTTTAGAGGAGCTGATGCTGTCGCTTAACTTTTCTGTTCCCTGCTGCACATCGCCGATCCCGGCTCCCACTTCAGCTACAAGGCCTTTAATCTCCTCTGCCAGACGCTTTACTTCCTCCGCGACTACAGCAAATCCTTTACCGTGGCTTCCCGCCTTCGCGGCCTCGATGGAGGCGTTCAGAGCAAGGATATTCGTCTGGTCGGCAATCGATTCAATCTTATCCGTACAGATCCGGATCTTTTTTACTGCAGTTTGGAAGGTTTCAAAGGTTTCCATCATTTCGTCAAAGCAGGACTGCACCTGCTGAGAGCTGGTCTTGAGGGAATCCACCTCATTCTGGGATTGAACTACGGATTGAGCGATTTCGTGCTTGACCGTTTCGAACTGGCCGGATACCTGGTTGATGTTGGAGAAGGTATCGCCGAAATCCTGTAAGGTTTCCTGAAAGCTGTCCGCTTCCCCGATTACACTTCCGAAGGATTTGCTCACGTTGCTCAGCTCCAGCAGGGAAGCTACTTCGCTTTGTACAAGGTCATGATGGTAGTCTCTTAGGCTGTCTGTAACATGTAAAATCGGATAGAGGCTTTTTTCCGGGTTTGCGGGTTTTTTTATTAATTTCATTCTGGTTACCCCCTATTCAAAGACCACGCAGGTCATGGACTGGTTGACAAATCTATTATTATAGTGCTCTCCATATCCTACGAAGCCGGCATGGTTACCTAAAGAACTCATTTCCTGCAGATATTTTGGAAGATAATGATTCTCCGTAAACAAAAGGTATCTGAACAGACAGTTTATGGAAAATACTGCAGAGATCCGCGAAAAATCCCGGTGGATTTTCTGGATGGTGTTTTTGACAACTGCCTCGTAGTCATCTAACTCCAACAGGATGAGCACATCGGAGTCGTTGACCTGACGGAAGCATTTGAGGGCGTTTCCCTGAACTTCCTTGATGGAGATAATGCAGGTATCGTCACCGCTTATTTTTCCAAAGGGATTTTTAAAGGTCTGGGTCTGGATTTCTTTTTCTGTTACATGAAGGATTTCCTGATATACGTCTCTGGCAGGCCTTCCGTTTAATTCCCCGATTATGTATTCCGCCCGGTTGGTCTTAGAGGCAATAAAATAGTAATTTCCCATTCGGTGATAGATATTTTCTTTGTAGGCCTTTACCCGTCCGTTGTTATTTCTGACAAACGCATAGGCTGTGGCGTCCTGATATACCTGTCCGTTGGCAGAGACCCTGCCGGCATCTCCGGTTCCGCCTACAAGTGAGATATTTTGACGCTTAAGGACGCTGTATATGGTGGTCAGCACACAGGCGTCATTTCCGGAACAGAAATCAATACATATGGTATCCTTGGAGGAACCGTTTACCTTTTTTAAATCCTGTTCCAAACGGCTGATGTATTTGACCGGCATGGTAGATACGGACTCCAATACACCGGCGGAGGCGGCAACACCGTCATAATAGGCGATGACACTGACGCCCTTTTCGGTTATATCGGCGGCATAACTCATTCCGATACAGCCGATGCTGGGAATCCCCGGGTAGAGCTTTTCCAGCTCCTTTACGTGAGTCTCAAACTGTTCATCGGTAGAAAATAACATAATTAACTGAGGGGCATTCAATCCGCGCACGGCTTCCTTTAAATCGCCCCTCCGGCTTGTGCCAAAAAACTGTTTCAATTTGCTGCTCCTTTCTTTCGTTTCTTTATTTTGAGCTTCAAAGACTTTTTACTGCGTAAATAAAAGCATTTTTAGAAAATATTATAAATTCTGTTTTGATTCCCGTCAATATTAGAGTGAGGAAATGCATGGATTTATATGGAATTCGCATGAAAAAGGTTGTTTACGTTCAAGCGGCTTGTAAATTATGGTAAGTGTGTAGTACGATAAGAGAAAACGGAAAGTGCCAGAGGTTCAATATGACGTCTGAGGAATTTTATAATAAACTTCATACGAAGCTTAACGGGCAGCAATGGGAGGCGGTTTGTTCCACAGACGGGCCGGTTCTTCTTCTCGCCGTACCCGGGAGCGGTAAAACTACCGTTCTGGTAACGCGGCTGGGATATATGGTTTATTGTGCCAAGATTGCGCCTGAAAATATACTTACACTGACCTATACGGTGGCAGCCGCCCGGGATATGGCCCTGCGCTTTGAGTCGTTTTTCGGAAACCGGCTGAAAGGAAGGCTTGAATTCCGCACAATCAATGGAATCTGTGCCAGAATAATCCAGTACTATGGAAACCGGATCGGGAAAAACGCTTTTTCTCTGGTATCGGAAAATGAAGGCATGAACAAAATGCTTTCCGATATTTTTCGGAGAACGCAGGGGGCTTATGCCACGGAAAGCGATTTGAAGGGAATCCGGACGCTGATTACCTACATTAAGAACGGCATGCTAACCGAGGCGGAAATCAGGGAGCTGGACGAGGAAGCCGGAGTTAAAATATCGGAAATTTATAAGGCGTACTGCAGAGAGCTGCATACGCAAAAGCTGATGGATTATGACGACCAGATGCTCTATGCATATAATATATTAAGGAAAAGCCCTGAAACATTACAGTATTTTCAGAATAAATATACTTATCTTTGTGTGGACGAGGCGCAGGATACATCAAGGATTCAGCATGTAATTATCAGAATGCTTGCGGGCAGCAGGGATAATCTGTTTATGGTCGGGGATGAGGATCAGAGCATTTACGGATTCCGGGCGGCGTATCCTGAAGCGCTTTTGTCCTTTGAGAGAGATCATCCGGGGGCAAGGGTGCTACTCATGGAGGAAAATTTCCGCTCTGACGCCAAAATAGTGACGGCAGCAGACCGGTTTATTCAACAAAATATCTTTCGCCATGAGAAGCATATGAGGGCGGCAAGAAAGGCTTATGCAGAGATAGAACAAATTGCGCTGCAGAGTCGAAGCGCCCAATATCAGTACCTTGTTAAGGCGGCGCAGGAGATGCAGACGCAGGCAGCGGTGCTTTACCGGAACAATGAAAATGCGCTGCCGCTCATAGACCTGTTGGAGAGGCAGAAAATACCCTACCAGATCCGCAGTGCAGAGCTGTCTTTTTTTACCCATAGGGTTGTGCTGGATATCCGCAATATTATCTGCTTTGCCATGAATCCGAAGGATACGGAGCTGTTCCTTCAAATATATTATAAAATTGCTACCTATATTAATAAACAGGATGCGATTCGTATCTGTGAAATCAGCAGGCAGGAGGGCCGGGAGGTTTTGGAGACGGCCGGGGCTTATGGGGAATTGCCGGCCCGGACACTGCAGAGCTGTAAATCGGTGAAAATCCACTTAAAAGCAATGCTGTCAGAGCGGGCGGATAAGGCAATAGACAGAATCGCAAATAACATGGGATATGGAGATTACCTTGAACGAATGGGAATCAGCGGCAGCAAATTGTTTATAGTAAGAGCAATTGCGCAAAACGAAGCTTCTCCCGCACGGCTCATAGAAAGGCTGGATGAACTGCAGTCTATTGTGGGAGGACAGCAGGAATATCCTGCGAGGGCGTCCGCTGCTGAGCAAAAGGACGATCCGCAAACAGGCCGGGGCATCGTTCTGTCCACGGTTCATTCCAGCAAGGGGCTGGAATATGATACCGTGTATCTGATGGACGTGGTTGATGGGGTTTTTCCTGAGAGTATCCCTAAAAGTATGAAGGCTATGGGCCAAAAGGAGCGGGCAGCTTATGAGGAGGAGAGGCGCCTGTTTTATGTGGGCGTTACCCGTGCAAGGGACAGACTTTTGGTTTTCAGGCTTCATGACCAGAAATCCTCTTTTTGCAGGGAGCTTACCTTCAAAAAGGAGGCAGCGGCAGAGGGGGCACAGAGGGTTAAAGGTCATAAAAATGGGGCAGTTAACCCTGTATCTGTATATTCTGCCAGAAAAAAGACCTTTTCCAATGCAGAGTTTGGAAAGTTTCTTGATGCGATTGGCGAGGGCCTGATTGTAAAGCACAGAAAGCTGGGAGAAGGCGTGGTCGTGGAGATACGGATGGATAAAGCTGTAATCCGGTTTGGAGATGAACAGCGTCTGTTTGAACTAAAAGCTTTGTATGAGTATGATTTGCTGATATTTTAAGAAATATTTACGTAACAGCGGATGAGCTTGAAGTCCTCGTTTCGGCTTACAGATCAACGTGTCTGTGTAAAATAAGTTGTTGAAAACGCCTGTCATATCATATATACTTTTTTACTGAACTGTCAGTGCGCATGTATGCCCGGGAGGGATCGGCGTATTCATAAATATGGAGTTGCTTTTGAGGGGAAAAAATATTGATTGGGTAAGGAGAGGGAAAGAAACGAAAGGAGCAGTTGATATATGAACATAATTAGTAATGAAATCCTGGATGAAGAACGTGCGCTGTACGCAAGCCGGAATATCCGGGTAGAGGACTGTAGATTCGACGGCCCTGCGGACGGGGAGAGCGCCCTGAAAGAGAGTCAGGATATTGAAGTGAACCGTTGTTTTTTTAATCTCAGGTATCCTTTCTGGCATGATGAGAATCTTAAGATAACCCGGTCAGAGCTGACGGAGCTGTGCCGTGCGGCCCTGTGGTATTCCTGGAACATAGAGATTGCAGACTCGAAGCTTCACGGGATCAAGGCCCTGCGGGAGTGCGGAAGGGTGAAAATGAAGAACTGTGATGTGATCTCTCCGGAGTTTGGCTGGTCGGTTCAGGGAATAAAAATGGAGGACTGCTCTGCGCAGGGAGAATATTTCATGATGCGTTCAGAGCGCCTGGACTTTCAGAATGTGACTCTTAAAGGCAAATATTCTTTCCAGTACATACAGGACTCTGTGTTTGAAGGCTGCAATTTTGATACCAAGGACGCCTTCTGGCATGCAAAAAATGTAACCGTTCGAAACAGCGTGGTGAAGGGGGAGTATCTTGCCTGGTACTGTGAAAACGTGACCTTCGAAAAATGCAGGATTATCGGGACACAGCCTCTTTGCTATTGCAGAAATTTAAAGCTCATAGACTGCGAAATGGTTGAAACGGACTTAAGCTTTGAAAAGTCGGAGGTAGAGGCTACGCTTACCGCGGCCATCGACAGCATTAAGAATCCCCGTTCCGGCCATATTTATGTGCCTGCGGTAGGCCAGGTCGTTATGGACGACGAGAGGGCCCGGGGGGAGATCATTGTGCGGGAGAAAACGGATGCAGCGGTTTTGGCCGGGCTGTAAAAAAGTTTGTAAGCTCAGCCCGGACTTATAGTCCGGGCTGAGTAAAATTTTATCCCGATACGGACGGCAGATTTCCCAGATTATTGTTTTCAGATTCGTCCGGCAGGGATTTTAAATATTCGGTATCTCCTCTGTGAGCGATACCTACGCCTTTAATATCGCCCTCTTTGGCCATGGAAACGCCTTCTTTTTTGGAAACCGTAGAACCGTCGGATAGCTGATAGCCTGTGATACGTCCGCTGCTTTTGGTCAGTCCCACAATTTCTTTCGCACTGCTTTTCGGTTCGGGAATATCGTCAAGGGTATTCCGTGCAAGAGCCTCATCCAGTAAGTTTTTGTCTGTATTTTTCATGATGTTCCTCCTTATTTACAGTACCGTAGGCGTCCTTATGGACATCTTCCGGCAAAACAACTTTGTCGCTGCAGTTGTATCCGAAAAAATTTCTGAGCATTTTTCGGTGAAAACAGGATATGCAGGTATAGCAAAAATATGCGTTGTATTGGCTGAATCAGGAGCGGAAAAATCGAAAATATAATTATTAACCGACCGCGGAGACGGAGCAGACAAGGGCTTTTGGAGGTGTACGCCCCCACATCTGCTGTTGACAAGGCAGGCAGTGGGAAAGTACAATGAATTTAGCCTTATTCGGGGCGGAAAAGGGGTTAATAATGAGCAAAATTTTTACTCTACGGGAATGGCAGTGATCTCCAACAGAATATTTGAAACGGTCTTATATAATCTGTTCCTTGGAGAGGAAATGCCTACCATGAAAGAGGAGAAAAGCAGCTTTTGGACTATCTGGACTATTATCACCTAAAGCAGGGTTATATGATCAGCTTTAATTTCAATAAAAAGAAGCAGATCGGAGTGAAAAAAATTGTGCTGGATGGAGGGACGATTATTGAAGCTGTAGTTTAACCACAGGTAACAGCAAAACGCTGTCGGAGCGGGGAACACAAAAAGGAGGAGGAGCAGATTATATGGAACATCAAAAACTACTGGAACTGTTAAAGGACATGTCCTTATCTGAAAAAGCGGAGCAGCTTTTGCAGGTAGGCGGCTTTTATCTGGAGAAGGAAGGGGTGGTCACCGGGCCGGAGAATGCGGTGGGCTATACCCAGGAAGAGATTGATCAGGCGGGGACGGTGCTGGGGGTTATCGGGGCCGCCAGGCTGAAGGCGATCCAAAAAAAATATATGGAGAAACAGCCTCATCACATTCCGCTGATTTTTATGGCGGATATAATTAACGGTTACCGCACGGTGTTTCCCATTCCTCTGGCCCAGGGCTGCAGCTTTGACCCGGAGCTGGCCAAAAAAGGTGCGGAGATTGCGGCAAGGGAGTCGGCGGCGGCCGGGCTGCATTTGACCTTTTCCCCTATGGTGGATCTGGTGCGGGATGCCAGATGGGGGCGTGTGATGGAGTCCACGGGAGAGGACCCCTGGCTGAACCGTCAGTTTGCCAGAGCCGTTGTGGAGGGCTATCAGGGAGAAAAGACCAAAGAGGGCGGGGCGGACCTGAAACAGAAGGGGAAGATTGCCGCCTGCGTGAAGCATTATGCAGCCTACGGCGCGCCTGTTGCCGGACGGGATTACAATACGGTGGAGCTTTCGGAGCGCACTCTGCGGGATGATTATCTGCCCTCTTACCGGGAGGCAGTAGAAGCGGGAGTAGCAATGGTGATGACCTCCTTCAATACACTGGACCGGATTCCCTCATCCGGGAACAAAAAGCTGCTACGGGAAATACTCCGGGAGGAAATGGGCTTTGCGGGGGTGGTGATTTCCGACTGGGCGGCTATTGAGGAGATGATAAACCACGGGATTGCCGCTGACCGGAAGGAAGCCGCAAGGCTTGCCATAGAAGCGGGGGTGGACATTGATATGTGTACCACCTGTTATTGCAGGAACCTTGAGGGTCTGGTGCAGGAAGGCATAATCAGCGAGGCGCTGGTGGACGAGGCGGCGCTTCGGGTATTGGAGCTGAAAAACAGACTGGGGCTTTTTGAAAATCCTTACAAGGACGCGGACGAACAGGAAGAAAAGGAATTGATTCTGTGTAAAGAGCATCGGGATGCAGCAAGAGCGGCAGCGGCGGATACCTTTGTGCTTCTGAAAAATGAGAACTTGCTTCCGCTGCCCAAGGAAGGGAAGAGGATTGGGTTCATCGGCCCTCATGTAAAAAACAAACAGATCCTGGGGGCATGGTCCATATTTGCAAGGGATGAGGATGCAGTAACGATTGCGGAGGCCTTAAGGGAACGGGGAATAGACGCCCCCATTGCCAAGGGAAGCGCGATCCTGGATAACAACCGGGGATTGGAGGCCTTTGGGGACTTACTGGACTATCAAAAGGACAGGGACGAGGCCAAAGCACTTTTGGAGGAAGCGGTTTTGGTGGCAAAAGAGGCGGATCTGGTGGTGCTTGCCCTGGGAGAGCATCGGGCTCAGAGCGGGGAGGCGGCCAGCCGGGCACAGGTTGAAGTCCCGGTATGCCAGATGGAATTGTTCCGGGCAGTGCAGGCGGTCAATCCCAATGTGGCGGTGGTACTCTTTTCGGGAAGGCCCCTGGACATCCGCGAGATTTCCCAAAAGGCAAAGGCGGTTCTGGCAGTGTGGCAGCCCGGCACAGAGGGCGGCAATGCCATTCTGGATGTGCTTTACGGGGAGGTCAACCCGTCTGCAAAGCTGGCTATGAGCTTCCCCTGGTGTACGGGTCAGGCTCCGGTGTTCTACAATGAAATGCATACAGGCAGGCCTTATAAGGAGGGGGATTCGGAGAAGTATTTATCCAGGTATCTGGATATTCCAAACAAACCTCTTTATCCCTTTGGCTTTGGGCTTTCCTATACCGGTTTTACGATCTCGGCGGTAGAGCTGAGCGGAGATACCCTGCAAAAAGACAAGAATGCCTGCCTGGAAGCCAGTGTGAAAGTAAAAAATACCGGAAGCCGGGCAGGACGGGAGGTAGTGCAGCTTTACGTGCAGGATCACGCGGCCAGCGTGGCAAGGCCGGTGCGGGAGCTGAAAGGCGTACAGAAGATAGCCCTGGAGCCGGGTGAGGAAAAGGAAGTGGTATTTACCATTACGGAGGAGATGCTTGCCTTTACCAATATTAATATGGAGTTTACCAGTGAAGGGGGAAGGTTCAGTATTTATATAGGAAACAGCAGCGAGACGCAAAACGAGGCCCGGTTTACGCTGACAGAATGAGAATAAAAACAACGGATGACGTGTCTGGCAGGTCATCCGTTGTTTTTTGCCGGGCTAAAGGGCGGCCTGGCCTTCCTTTCTTTTCCATTTCCCAAATAAGGTTTTTTTGTACCGTCCCAGAGCCTGAGAGGCTTCGGGGATTTTTTTGGCAGAAGCTTTCTGGTAGCAGGACACTGCCATGGGGATGTTTTCGGGAACACCAACTGCCTTGTCGTACATATCTCCCAGGAACATCCAGGCCTGGCCGCTGCCTGCCTGTGCAGCTTCCTCCAGAAGGCACTTTCCCCGGGCCGTGTCAGCGGCAATGCCTTCGCCGTAGAGACAGCAGTAGCCCATCAGCTCTTTGGGGTAATTCTGATTTTCTTTTATGAGACTTTCCATCATGCGGACAGCCATTTCATAGCTGGGCCAGGTACCGCGCCCCCAGAAATAGCAATGAGCAAGATACCATCTGGCAGTGGGATGGCCCCCCTGATAAGCCTGTTCAAAGTAGCGGAAAGCTTCATTATAATCGGTCTCGGTACCCCAGCCATTGTAATAGCAGCGTCCCGCGTGATAACTGCCGTATTCCTCCCCGCCGCTTGCCGCCATATGAAAGAGTTCCAGTGCCTTTGCATCGTCCTCGGCCGCGCCTCTGTCGCCAGATAAATAGACCAGTCCCAGATCCACGGCGCAGACGCTGATATTATCCTGGACGCCCCGTTCACACCAGCGGATGGCATCGGCATGCCGCTTTAAGGACTGGTATTCCAGAATAAAGGAATGGTAGTAATCCCGCATGTCCACCTTACCGTCCATGGTTTCCGCCCAGCGAAGCGCCTCTTCCAGATCTTTCGTGACCCCATTTACCCCGTTTCGCACGCTGTTGAAGGCATTTCGAAAGGCGGGGATACAGCCCTGCTCTGCCGAAAGGCGGAACCATTTCAGGGCCTTTGCGGCATTTTCCTTTTCATACTTGCAAAACTCTTCTTTGGACGGCTTTTGAAAATTAAGAAGCATATCGCCCCAGAAATAAAACAGACCGATGGCATACTGCGCCATTGGTTCGCCGTTTTCGGCCATTGCCAGGACGCCGTCAAACGCTTCCTCCAAAGTCCCGGTCATTGCGTTTTTGATGTCGCCCTTCAAAATATCCATGCGGTCTGCACCCAGCACACAGAGATAACTCCCCAGCTCAATGCCGCGCTTAGAAAGCTTTTTGGCCCTTTTTTCATTCACCTTTACATTCCCGTCGCCCCAGCCGCAGCACCTGGCCAGAAAATAGAAGGCATGAGGCTCTTCCAGTGCAACTGCTTTTTCCAAGAGCTGTACGCCTTCGGCGAATTTGGAGGGATCAGCCTGAAAATAAATCAGACGAAGCCCCTGGCATAAAATATCAGAGTAGTAGCGTTCCATATCTTCTCTTTCCTCCCGGTATGATCAGTGGTTAAAAATATCCTATACTATTTCAGCGCTCTTTACAACCATTCATGGCTTGTTAATGACAGGAGTTTGGCTTATAATTTCAGTAATACTAAGGAAAGGCAGCGTAATGGAAAGGAGAAGGGACATGCAGTATCGCAGACTTGGAAAAACAAATTTGATGGTAAGCGAGATCGGATTTGGCGGGGAATGGCTGGAACGCCACAATTATGAGGAATGTAAGGCTATGATAGACCGGGCCCAGGAGCTGGGAATCAACATCTTGGATTGCTGGATGTCGGAGCCGAATGTGCGCACCAATATCGGAAAGGCTCTTGCGGGAAGGCGGGATAGGTGGTTTATTCAGGGGCACATCGGTTCCACCTGGCAGGAGGGACAGTATGTCCGCACCCGGGATGTGGAGAAGTGCCGGGAAGCCTTTGAGGATTTGTTAAAGCGCCTGCAAACAGATTATATTGACCTGGGAATGATTCATTTCGTTGACCAGGAGAAGGACTGGGAAGATGCCATAAGCGGTCCCTTCCTTGAATATGTAAAGGAGCTGAAAAAGTCCGGCAAAATCCGCCATATTGGTATGAGCACCCATAATCCTGACATGGCCCAAAAAGCGGTGGAGAGCGGGCTTGTGGAAATGATTCTGTTCAGTATTAATCCGGCTTTTGACCTTTTGCCCCCCACGGATAACATTGACAATTATTTTGCCGAGGAGTATCAGGATGATCTGGGCGGTATTGATCCTGTCAGGGCCGGGCTCTATAAATTGTGTGAGCAAAAGGATGTGGGAATTACTGTCATGAAGGCTTATGCAGGCGGACGTTTATTTGACGCAGAGAGATCCCCTTTTGGCACGGCGCTGACGCCGGTACAATGTATTCACTATTGCCTCACCCGTCCGGCTGTGGCCTCCGTCATGGTGGGATATGATACCCCTGAGCATGTGGAGCGGGCGGCGGCCTACGAAAACGCATCTGTGGAGGAAAGGGACTATGCCAGTGTTTTGGCAAAGGCGCCCAGCCATACCTTTGGTCAGGGAGAATGTACTTATTGCGGACATTGCAAGCCCTGCCCCGCTAAGATCGACATTGCCATGGTCAATAAGTATTATGATCTGGCGCTTATGCAGCCGCAGGTGCCGGCCGCTCTAAAGGAGCATTACTTCGGGCTGGAACACCGGGCCGATGCCTGTATCGGCTGTCGTAGCTGTGAGAGCCGCTGTCCCTTTGGCGTAAAAATTGCCCAGCGGATGAAAATGACGGAAGAATTGTTCCGGCAGTAAAGTGATTTCGGCATAAACTTTTCGGGGACTGGTTTAGGAGCGGGAAAGCGGGCTCTCTGCCTTAAACCGCAGGATCATTTCCCTGGTAAGGCTGACGGAGTCGTCCTCCAGAAAAATTTCGTCTCTTGCAAACCATCCGGCTTCGGCCAGTTCGCTGGTGTCTAAGGTGATCTGGTCGGAGCCGTCAAGATCACAGAAAAATCCCATCAAAAGGCTGCCGGAAAAGGCCCAGGGCTGGCTTTTATAGTAACGGATATTTTTTACCTTAAGGCCGACCTCCTCCATGACCTCTCTTTTTACCGTCTGTTCCAGGTTTTCGCCTACTTCCACAAACCCGGCAATCAGGGCATAATTGGCATAAGGGCGTCCGGCGTATTTGCTCATCAGAATTTTGTCCTCATTTATAATGCCTACGATGACGGCAGGGGAAATTTTTGGGTAAACTATATTGCGGCATTCGGGGCAGAAAAGCATCCGCTCCTTGTGATCGGCGCTCATGGGATGGCCGCAACGCCCGCAGAAACGGTTGGCCTGGTACCATCCGAAAAGATGATGGGCGGTAATCCCTGCAAAGGAGGTATGCTTGGATTTGGCTGTCCGGAAAATGCGGACATCCTCGTAGGAATAGCCGGGAATACTGATGGCAGGCGCCTCCTGAAGAACCGGCCCAGGGCATGCCGGATAGGCCAGAAAATATTTGTGGTCATCTATGGAAAAGAGGTAGTGGTAGGCAGTACTGTCTGCTGCGGGGCCGGCCCCGGCAGCAGGATATTTGGCATTCGCTTTTAGCTCCGGCAGGGTGGGATAGCGCAGCTTATCCTCCTGAAATCTTACCAATACCTTGTTTTTGTGAAAAATCAGGATAAAGTCGTCCCCTTTGGGGGGAATGTCGTGGTATTCGTTGTGGTAGATTTTGGGGTAGATGTCCTGTATCATTTGGGTATCCTTTCAAACGTTGCGGGATTTTCTATACAAGGGTATTTTTTAGAAAACAACATCCTTAAAAAGTTTTTCGCATATTTCCTGATTATCTATATCATTTTTATCAGCATCGAAACCTTCCTTGCGCTTATAAAAAAGATAAAAGAAATTGTCTCGCTCTCTCGCTTTAGCTTGCAAAGCAGATACGATTTTTCCTACTGCTGCAACCTTTTCGCCTTCTTTTGTCTGGAATGCAATATTAATTGTCGAAAAATCAGGCTTTCCAAAACCACTGTTAAACTGTGATGCCTTTAATATGACGAAATTACAATCTATTCCTTTTTCGATTGCATAACTTTCCAAGGAATGAATAACTTTTAAGATCATTTCCTTGTTTTCTAATTGTACTTGCTTGGTTTTTATATCCATATCTGTATTTAGCAAAGTTTCTTTTTCCGTTTCGAGTTTGGAAATTAAAGCTTTATCTATAACCCAGGAGTCTGTACTCTTAATCAGGTACATCGCTGTAGCGCTCATTGCCTTTTCAAATTTTTCCAGCCATTTTCCCCCAGATGTGGAATCTAGGACGAACGCCTTATATTCAGCTTCGGACTTCCAGACAGGATGTCTCCTTATCCTGCGTTCAAAGAATTCTTCGCATAATTCACTATAAAAAGAATTTTTCATTAAATAGATAATGTCGTCATCACATAGCAGGGAAATGGAAAGGCCATTCTCAAAATGCTGTCCCTTTTTACTTAATGACTCCAGCGAAAATAATTTTTTATCTTTATTATCGATTTTTTCACTTAGGTATCCCATAATATGCTGGAGTATATATGCCTCATATAATACTACAGGATGGGTCTGTATCCATTTTCGCTCAGCATCATGGGCATAAACCACGTTCTCTATAACGCTTATTGCGTTTTTATAATACGCAATTTTATATTCACCGTCATCTTTTGAAATTGTAAGGGAAGACAAAAGACGTTCAAAGTCGATATTTACCGTATCAAAACCTGTAATATATGCGTCCCGGATGAGATAGTCCAGTTTATCAACGTCTATCACTTTAGAATTAAGCATTGATATGAAACAGTTTTTTAAATTATTTTCTGTTGTTTCTTTTGAATATTTGTAACCGGTAATACAACGTGCGAAAAATTCTTTGTTTTCGACGCTGCCCAGAAATGATTCAAACTCGGATATGCCTATGATGGCGCTCATAATTTCATGGGCGGCAGCGGAACTTGAAATCCCTGGAATATCTTCTGAAAAATTTTTGCTGCCGATAGTCTGTATTAATTTATTGTGTAATCGTGTAAAGTCATGCGCTGTACCGAGATAAAAGTATTCCCCGGTATGGGAAAACGGAGCATGCCCGACATCGTGCAACAGACATGCAAGTTTAAATAACTCCCCGATATTTTCCAAATCTATCGGCGGGTTTACCTTTTTTCTAATTTCTTTTATCAATTGTTCTACAGTTAATTCCCCCAGATAAAAGACACCCATTGAATGAACAAATCGGTTATGAACGGCAGAGGAATAGAGCGGCGAGTAGCTGGTCTGTATCACTCGGCGTAATCTTTGGAAGACAGCCGTATCAACAATATTTGTCATATACATAGCAGGGATCTTTATGTAGCCATAGATAGGATCTTTAACTCTTTTGTAATCTTTCATGATTTAAACCTCTGCATACAGTAAGCTATGCCCGTGGTATGCATCAATAGAGAGTTTGGAGATTTACATCCAAACTTATGTTCCCAATACCTGTACTGAACGCTGATTCATAAATGCCAATAACACATCCAAAGCCAGATAACCTCGAAATTGCCAGATTAAATCATCTACTTTTTTATCAGCTTTTAGTTTAATTCCTTTTTTCCCGTTGTGTTCTTCTTCTTCAAAAAATTCGGAGTAATTTCTGAAAAGTGCGTCAGTATTATCCCGTGACAATATCAGAACTGCTTTTTCGTCGTTTTCCTTTAAAATCCGGACTACTTCAGCCCCATACATTTCAATCTCATCATAGGTAAGAAAACGCTGTCCGCCCTTTTTCAGTGTTTCAATCATTGCGTTTGCTGCCAAGTCCTCAATTCCAATATAAAAACACATTTCACGGGTTTCCTTTCTTTTTATTCACAGTTAGCAAATGGAAAAATTATTATTTTATAATCAAATCATATGTTGCGTGAGTCTTAATAGTGTTATCCATTGTAGCATTTTTTCATTCCGATTTCAATCAGGTTTGCCGAAGTATTCTGGGCCAATGAACATAAATGTCTCTGAAGCTCTTGCATATAACACTTGCAGACAAACCAGGCAGCGTGTAAAATCAAGAAAAAAAGAAAAGGACAAAAGTTTATGAAATGGATGAAGTTCAGAATAAAGACCATCACGCAGGCGGAGGACATCATTATCAGCACCCTGTATGATATTGGCCTTGAAGGGGCTCAGATCGAGGATAAGGTTCCTCTGACTGCCTGGGAAAAGGAGCAGATGTTTGTGGACATCCTGCCGGAAGGCCCGGAGGATGACGGCATTGCCTACTTAAGCTTTTTTGTGGAGGAGGCGCAGGAGGAGGAACCGGCATCGGGCAGCGCCTGGCGCGGGCTTGTTTTAAATGGGCAGGCGGTCAGAGCGGAAGACATTCTTGAAAGGGTTCAGGCGGAGCTAAAGGAGCTGCAAAGCTTTATGGAGATCGGGGAGGGGGCGGTAACCGTTGAGGAAACCGAGGATGTGGACTGGATCAACAACTGGAAGCAGTATTTCCACCAATTTACCATAGATGATGTGCTGGTGATTCCCTCCTGGGAGGAGGTAGAGCCGGCGGATCAGAACAAGCTGGTTCTTCACATTGATCCCGGCACGGCCTTTGGCACCGGGATGCACGATACCACCCAGCTCTGTATCAGAGCCCTGCGCAGGTTTGTCACACCGGAAACGGTGCTTTTGGATGTAGGGACAGGGAGCGGCATTCTGGCAATTCTGGCGCTTATGTTCGGGGCAAAGAAGGCAGTGGGGACGGATCTCGACCCCTGCGCCGTTGAGGCAGTCAGACAGAATAAGGAAGCCAACGGGATTTCACAGGAAGCATTTGAGCTGTTGATCGGAAATATTATTACGGAGGAAGAGATCCGGAAACAGGTGGGATTTGAATGCTACGATATTGTGGCTGCCAATATTCTGGCGGAGGTGCTGACAGGGCTTACCCCTGTGATTGTGCATCAGTTGAAAAAAGGCGGTATCTATATTACCTCCGGTATTATTGACGATAAGGAGCAGGTAGTGGTGGAAGCCGTAAAGGCAGCAGGCCTTGAAGTGCTGGAGGTAAACCGGCAGGGAGAGTGGGTCAGCGTGGTTGCCAGGAAAAACGGATGAGAAATGGGGATATAAATGTATCAGTTTTTTGTAGAGCCCTCTCAGATACAGGGGAATAAGATTATCATAACGGGGAAAGACGTAAATCATATCAAAAATGTGCTCCGCATGAAGCCGGGAGAAGAGATTTCCGTCAAAGACGGCAGTGAGGATAAGGAATACCGCTGCGGAATTGAGGAGCTGGGCGAAGAAGAAATTATCTGTGAGCTCAGGTTTATCAAGGAAGAGGGCATGGAGCTTCCTTCAAAAATCTATCTTTTCCAGGGACTGCCGAAAGCAGATAAGATGGAGCTGATCATTCAGAAGGCAGTGGAGCTTGGGGTATATGAGGTGATACCGGTTGCCTCTAAGCGGGCGGTGGTGAAGCTGGATGAAAAGAAGGCGAAGAGTAAAGTCCAGCGGTGGCAGGGTATTGCGCAGGCCGCCGCCAAGCAGAGTAAAAGAGGGATTATTCCCAGGGTTCAGGAAGTGATGAGCTTTGAGGAAGCGGCGCAATACAGCCGGCGCGCCAAGGTGCGGCTGATCCCTTATGAGCTTGCGGAAGAAAACGGTCAGAATATGCAAAAGACGAAAGCCGTCATCGGCAGCATAAAGCCCGGGGAGGACGTGGCGGTTTTTATCGGGCCGGAGGGAGGATTTGCCCGGGAGGAGATCGGGGCCGCCCTTGGGAAGGGACTGATTCCCATTACATTGGGGAAAAGGATACTGCGCACGGAAACAGCGGGAATGGCGGTTCTTTCAATCCTTATGTACCATTTGGAGCAATGATCATATAGTAAATAGTAAGATAAAAGGCAATGGCTCAGCCTGCCTGGGCCGTTGCCGAAACGAATACTCTGTTCAGAAAGGCCAGTGAACTTATGGAGGTATATTTAGATAATTCGGCAACCACCAAAAGCTTTAACGAGGTAGCTGCCCTGATGACCCAGATTATGTGTGAAGACTACGGAAACCCCTCAAGTCTCCATAGAAAGGGCGTTCAGGCAGAGAAATATATCCGTTATGCAAAAGATGTGATTGCCAGAAACTTAAAGGTAGAGGAAAAAGAAATTCTTTTTACATCAGGAGGAACGGAGGCGGATAATCTGGCAATCAGGGGATGTGCTTTTGCAAACTGCAGAAGCGGCCGCCATCTGATTACCACACAGATTGAACATCCGGCGGTGCTTCAGACCATGAAGCATTTAGAGGAAGAGGGATTTCGGGTGACTTACCTGCCGGTGGATGCCAAAGGATGTATCCGCATAGAGGATTTGGAGCGGGCGATCACAGGCGAAACCATATTGGTTTCCATCATGCATACGAATAATGAGGTTGGCACCCTGCAGCCTGTTGCCGAGGCGGGAGCCCTGATCAAGGCAGTGAACCCCAGAATCCTGTTTCATGTGGATGCAGTGCAGGGCTATGGAAAATATAAAATTTATCCTCAGAGGATGAAAATTGATCTTCTGTCAGTCAGCGGACACAAAATTCATGGGCCGAAGGGAACAGGGTTTTTGTATGTAAATGATAAAGTGAAGATCAGGCCTATTATTTTTGGCGGCGGCCAGCAGGGAAATCTGCGCTCCGGTACGGAAAATGTCCCCGGGATTGCAGGACTTGCAAAAGCGGTTGAGCTGGTTTACAAAAATCTGGATCAGGATATCGCGAAGCTTTATCATATTAAGAAAGCATTTGCAGAGGGGCTCCGTCAGATGGACGGTGTAATTTTGAACGGCCATCCGGATGAAACGGGAGCGCCGCATATTATCAGTGCATCCATAAAGGGCGTCCGCAGCGAGGTGCTTTTGCATGCGCTGGAGGACAAGGGAATCTATGTTTCCGCCGGCAGCGCATGTGCCGCGCGTAAACCCCAGCCTTCTGCTACGCTGCGGGCCATGGGTCTTTCACAGGAGCTCCTTGGCTCCACCATACGCTTCAGCTTTTCGATTTTTACCACCATGGAGGAAATCGACTATACTTTGCAGACGATGTATGATATAATTCCTATGCTTAGAAAATATACCAGACGTTAAAAATCAGGGCGGCCCGTTTTTGACAGGCCGCCTTCAGATAAAAGAGAAAGAAGTATCAGAAAAGAGGAACCATGTTTACAGCATTTTTGATCAAGTATGCGGAAATCGGCGTAAAAGGAAAAAACAGATATTTATTCGAGGAGGCTTTGGCCCGGCAGGTGAAGTATGCGCTGAAACGGTGTGAGGGAGAGTTTAAGGTGACCTGGCGGGACGGAAGGATCTATGTGGACGCCCTTACAGAGTTCGATTATGAGGAAACCATAGAAAATCTAAAGACGGTTTTTGGCGTTTCGGCAATCTGCCCCGTAATCCGTATGGAGGACGAGGGCTTTGACAGGCTGGCAGAGCGTCTTGTGGACTATGTGGACAAGATATATAGAGATAAGAACCTTACCTTTAAGGTGCAGACCAGAAGGGCGAGAAAAAATTATCCCATGAATTCCATGGAGCTCAACATGGAGCTTGGAAGCGCAGTGCTGGACGCTTTCCCTGAAATGAAGGTGGATGTGCATCAGCCCCAGGTCATGCTGCATGTGGAGATCCGGGAAAAAATTTATCTTTATTCTGTGGAAATTCCCGGGCCGGGAGGGATGCCGGTGGGAAGCAACGGCAAAGCCATGCTTCTCTTATCCGGCGGGATTGACTCCCCGGTGGCCGGCTATATGATCGCCAAACGGGGCGTGAAGATCGATGCGGTTTATTTTCATGCGCCGCCCTACACCAGCGACAGGGCCAAAGAAAAGGTGGTTGATCTGGCGAGACTGGTAGCCCGTTATGCAGGGCCTGTTTACCTTCATGTGATTAACTTTACGGACATCCAGCTTTACATTTATGAGAAATGCCCTCATGAGGAGCTGACTATCATTATGCGCAGATATATGATGAGGATTGCGGAGGCTATTGCGAACCGGAATGACTGCCTTGGCCTGATTACCGGTGAAAGCATCGGCCAGGTGGCCTCCCAGACGGTGCAGTCCCTTGCGGTGACCAATGAGGTGTGCAGCCTTCCGGTTTTCCGGCCGCTGATCGGGTTCGATAAGATGGAAATTGTGGAGCTGTCCGAAAAGATCGGAACCTATGAGACCTCGATCCTGCCCTATGAGGATTGCTGTACGATTTTTGTGGCCAAGCATCCGGTGACAAAACCAAATCTGAAATTTATCAAGCGGCATGAGCAGAATTTAGATGAGAAGATAGATGAGCTTGTCAAAAAGGCGTTGGAGTCGGATGAAGTGATTATTGCAAAGTGGGAATGAAATGCGCCTGCGGAATTTTGCGGCGTCTATAAAGGTAAAAAGAGTTGGCCCCCCGGGCCAACTCTTTAAAAATGCGAAGCACTTTTGATTGTGTTATCCATTAAATTACATAAGGTGTCAAAGCTTCCAATACTTCTTCGATATTATCTTCTGCGTGGATATTTAAATCGATTGGTTTGGACAGATCCAAACTGAAGATACCCATGATGGATTTTGCATCGATCACATATCTTCCGGATACTAAGTCAAAGTCGTAATCAAATTTTGTAATATCATTAACAAAAGATTTAACCTTATCAATTGAATTTAATGAAATCTGAACAGTTTTCATTGGAATCACCTCCTTGAATCTGCATGTCTCCTTCCTTTATAGTAAAGGGTTAAAAGGGAAAAGTCAATGCTAAAACAGGAGAAAGTGTCCGTAAAAAGTTTACAAATAATATTATAATATATGGGAGTTAATATGAAAAGTATCGCATTCCATAATCTCGGATGTAAGGTAAATGGATATGAAATGGAATTTATGCAACAGGCCTTAAGGGAAAAAGGATACCCTATTGTTTCCTTTGATGAAAAGGCGGATGTTTATATCATAAATACCTGTACGGTGACGAACATAGCTGACAGAAAGAGCAGGCAGATGATTCACCGCGCCAAAGCGCAGAATCCCAATGCCGTGGTGGTAGCGGTGGGCTGTTACGTTCAGGCGGGGAAGGGAGAAGCCCTGATGGATGAGAGCATCGATCTTGCCATCGGTAATAACAGAAAAAAGGATCTGATTGCAATACTGGAGGAATATTTGTCCGGACAGCAGGAGGAGAAGGGAAAAGGGGAGGACGGTAAGGCCCGGCAGAAAGCCGTGATTATAGACATCAGCCAAACAGCCGAATATGAGGATATGAAGATCAGCTCTGCGGCGGAGCATACCAGAGCCTTCGTCAAAGTACAGGACGGCTGCAATCAGTTTTGCTCGTACTGCATTATTCCCTATGTCAGGGGGCGGATCAGAAGCCGGGGCATGGAGGATGCAAAAGAGGAGGTAAGAAGGCTTGCGGGGCAGGGCTATCGGGAAATTGTTTTGACGGGGATTCATTTAAGCTCTTATGGGATGAGCGGCGGGAATGATTTTTCACAGAGCAGGCTTCTTGAATTAATACAATCGGTGGCAGGAGAGACGCAGCTTCCCCGTATCCGTCTTGGCTCTTTAGAACCCAGGATTATTACGAAAGAGTTTATAAAAGGGCTGAAGGATTGTCCCGGGTTTTGCCCCCATTTCCATCTTTCCCTGCAAAGCGGCTGTGACTCGGTTTTGAAAAGAATGAATAGAAAATATTCTGCGGAGGAATACTATGAAAAGGTATGTATGCTCAGGGAAGCCTTTTGCCATCCGGCAATCACCACAGACGTAATTGCGGGGTTCCCGGGAGAAACCCCGGAAGAGTTTCTGACCACAAAGGAGTTTGTGGGCAAAACGGGCTTTTATGAAATGCATGTGTTTAAGTACTCCAGGAGAAAAGGAACGGCCGCGGCGGCCATGGAGGGACAGATACCCGAGGAAATAAAATCCCGGCGAAGCAGCGAGCTTTTGGCGCTGGGCAGAGAAATGTCCCGCAGCTATCGGGAAAGACATTTACATAAACAGGCGGAGGTTTTGTTTGAGGAGGAAAAGGAAATAGGCGGCCGGCGTTTTTTGACAGGGTTTACCAGGGAATATATCCGGGCGGCGCTGCCTGCAGAGAACCTTCCCCCGGGAGAAAAAACTTCCGGTCTGGTCTTAAAAGGGGAGCTGACAGAATTTTTGGAACCGGATATTTTGCTGTTTCGCTTGTAATTATTGAATTTTATGGCAAAATGGGGTAAGATAAAACTAATGAATGTTGTGAAGAGGTGCCATTTATGCAGGATTTAGGGAATACACAGTTTTTCAGGGTAGAGACAGACAATACAAGCGTAAAAGAAATACTCGCAGAAGTGTATGCGGCGTTGACAGAAAAGGGCTATAATCCTGTTAACCAAATTGTAGGCTATATTATGTCCGGCGATCCTACCTATATTACCAGCTACAAAAATGCCAGGAGCCTGATTATGAAGGTGGAAAGGGACGAGCTGGTTGAGGAGCTTTTGACAGAGTACATCAGAAACAACAGGTGGAAATAGGAGCGGCGTATTTACGGAGCGCTGGCATCAAATGAAAGCAGGGACATTTCAGCTATGAGGATTATGGGTTTGGATTTTGGCTCAAAGACAGTAGGGGTGGCGATCAGCGACCCGCTTCTGTTGACGGCTCAGGGAATAGAAATTATCAGAAGAAAAGAAGAAAATAAACAGCGTCAGACCCTGGCCAGGATTGAAGCCCTGATTGAAGAGTACCAGGTGGAGGAAATCGTTCTGGGCCTGCCCAAAAACATGAACGATACCCTGGGGGAGAGAGTGGAAAAAACTCTGGAATTTAAGGACAAGCTGGAGAGAAGAACGGGACTTACAGTACATACATGGGACGAGCGGCTGACTACAGTGGCGGCGGATAAGGCCATGATGGAAGCAGGGATACGCAGGGAAAACCGTAAGGACTATGTGGATAAGATTGCGGCTGTACTGATCCTGCAAGGCTTTCTGGATTATAGAAGAAGGGAAAGCCTTGATCAGTGATTTTTGATTTTTATGAACATTTTGACTGCAAAGCCGCAGAATTTTGAAAGGGCAGGAAGCGAAGTGGAAAAAATTAAGTTTATGCTGGATACACAGGAGAGCGTAGAGTTTTATGTTCTGGAACAGACGAAGCTGGGAGGAAGTCAGTATATCTTGGTGACGGATACTCAGGATGGCGACGGGGAGGCGCTGATTCTGAAGGAAATTTCAGGACCGGGCCTGAAGGAAAGCGTCTATGAAATAGTGGAGGATGATACAGAGCTGGAGGCGATTGCCGGCGTATTTGAGAATCTTCTGGAGGACATATCTCTTGAATGACATGCCGGAGCGGGCGGCTTCCGTTACAGAGCATGAATTTGAAGGACATGGAACTTGCGTAAAACTGGTGAATCAGGCAAAGATGGCATCTTTTGGCAAAACGGAATGTGGAGGTAATTTGCTTGAAAAAAATTGAACAGAAAAGAAGCTCGGCTCTTAAAGTGATTCCTTTAGGAGGTCTTGAGCAGATTGGTATGAATATTACTGCCTTTGAGTACGAAGACAGTATTGTTGTCGTGGACTGCGGTCTATCCTTTCCGGAGGATGATATGCTGGGGATCGATCTGGTGATTCCCGATGTGACCTATCTCAAAAATAATATTGAAAAGGTAAAAGGGTTTATCATTACCCATGGACATGAGGATCATATCGGCGCCCTGCCCTATGTGCTCAGGGACATTAACGCGCCTATTTATGCAACCAAGCTGACCATGGGAATTATTGAGAACAAATTTAAGGAGCATAACTTAACAAATAACACCAAGCGCAAGGTGGTTAAATTCGGACAATCCATCAATCTGGGACAATTCCGCATTGAATTTATCAAAACCAATCACAGTATCGTGGATGCAGCGGCTCTGGCCATCTATTCCCCGGCGGGAATCGTGGTGCATACGGGAGACTTTAAGGTGGATTATACCCCGGTATTTGGGGACGCCATCGATTTACAGCGTCTTGCGGAGATCGGCAAAAAGGGCGTGCTGGCACTGATGTGCGACTCTACCAATGCAGAGCGGCCGGGCTTTACCCCCTCGGAGCGCACGGTTGGAAGAACCTTTGATATGCTTTTTGAGGAGCACAAAAATACCCGGATTATTATTGCAACCTTTGCCTCTAATGTGGACAGGGTGCAGCAGATCATCAACTCCGCCTATAAGTTTGGGCGCAAGGTGGTGGTGGAAGGCCGCAGTATGGTGAATATTATCGATACGGCCACCAGTCTGGGATATTTAAGCGTTCCTGAAAATACCCTGATTGAGGTTGAGCAGCTAAAAAATTATCCGGATGAAAAAACCGTGGTGATCACCACCGGAAGCCAGGGTGAGAGCATGGCGGCCTTAAGCCGTATGGCGGAGGATAATCACAAAAGGATTTCCATAGGCCCCAGGGACACGGTAATCTTTTCCTCCCATCCGATCCCGGGCAATGAAAAGGCAGTTACCAACGTGATCAATGAGCTTCTGCTCAAGGGGGCGGACGTAATCTTTCAGGATGTGCATGTGTCGGGACATGCCTGCCAGGAGGAGATCAAGCTGATATATACTCTGGTGCGCCCTAAGTATGCCATCCCTGTCCATGGGGAATTTAAGCATCTCAAGGCCCAGGCAAAGATTGCCAGGGAGCTTGGCTTTGCAAAGGAAAACATCTTTATTCTTCAATCCGGCGAGGTCTTAGAGCTCACCGGCGAAAAGGCTCAGATCACCGGCAAGGTTCCGGTAGGAGATATTCTGGTAGACGGCCTTGGAGTGGGAGATGTGGGAAATATTGTACTTCGTGACAGGCAGCACCTTGCCGAGGACGGCATTTTGATCGTGGTGCTTGGCCTTGACAGCGCAACGGACGAGCTGATCAGCGGCCCGGATATTGTATCCAGAGGCTTTGTGTATGTCAGAGAGTCGGACGAGCTTATGGAAGAGGCCCGGAGCGTGATCAATGAGGCGGTTGAGGGGTGCTTAAGCCGCGGAATCGCCGACTGGGGAAAGCTTAAGAGTGCCATAAAGGATGCGCTGGGTGAGTTTGTGTGGAAAAAGACCAAGCGGCGTCCCATGATTCTGCCGATCATAATGGAGATATAAGGAGTAACAGGAAGTTATATGAATGTAAAGTATTTGGTAGTCGCAATGATAGAAACCATAATTAAGATAGCGATCCTTGCCGGAGTGGTGGTATTTGTTTTCAGGGGAGCGACCCAGGCCTACGATTTTGGCTACCGGGTGTTTGCGGACCAGCCCGTATCTGTTTCGGGCGGAAGGACGATCACGGTGGGAGTTGCCGAAAATGCATCTGTGAAGGAAATTGCACAAATGCTGGAGGAGAGGGGATTGATTGAGGATGCAGGGCTCTTTGTCGTGCAGGAGCTTTTATCTGCTTACCACAACAAAATTCTGCCCGGTATTTATGATTTGAGTACGGATATGACCGCAGAGCAGATGCTGGAGGTAATGGCCACTCCCGCGGAGACGGAAGCAGGCACAGAGAAGTAATAAGCGTTGGAAGCTTTTTAGGTCCTGCGGGAACAATACGCCGCGGGCAGAGGGATAAGTTGTGATTACGGAAGAAAGAATCAGTACATTTATTAATTCCTTTGACAAAGGGAATACTCCTTTTTTGGATGAAATCGAAAAATTTGCCCTGGAAAACGGGATACCGGTAATTAGAGAGGAGATGCAAAGTCTGTTAAAGCTTCTCCTTGCCATAAAACGGCCGGAACAGATTTTGGAGGTAGGAACCGCCATCGGGTTTTCCGCCCTCCTTATGAGCGAGTACGGGCCTGCGGGCTGCAGGGTTACTACCATAGAAAAATATGAAAAAAGAATTCCGCAGGCTCTTGAAAATTTCAGGAGGGCGGGGAAGGAGGAGGCAATCACCCTGCTTAAGGGAGATGCCTCCGCTATTTTGAAAGAACTTGAGGGCTCCTATGATTTTATTTTTATGGACGCGGCGAAGGGACAGTACATCCACTTTTTACCGGATATTTTAAGGCTGATGCCTCAGGGAGGATTACTTGTATCAGACAATGTGTTAAAGGGCGGAGAGATCATGGAGTCCCGCTATGCAGTGGTCAGAAGGGACCGTACAATTCACAGCAGAATGAGAGAATACCTTTATGAGCTAAAGCATAACGAACAGCTTGAAACGGCCATTTTGCCAGTGGGGGACGGCGTGAGCGTGAGCGTCCGAAAATGAGAGCGCTTAAGAGCTAAAAATGCGCAGGGCATGGATGCGGCGGTGCAGAGTGAGTGGTACAGAAGGAGACAGGAAGCAGTATGCGAAAACCGGAATTGCTGATACCTGCCAGTTCGCTGGAGGTTTTAAAGACGGCGGTGCTTTTTGGAGCGGACGCTGTATACATAGGCGGCGAGGCCTTTGGACTGAGGGCTAAGGCCAAAAATTTTTCGCCCCGGGAGATGCGCCAGGGAATTGCATTTGCCCATGACCATGGGGTAAAAGTCCATGTGACTGCCAATATTCTGGCCCATAACAGGGATCTTGCGGGAGCGGAGGAATACTTTAAAGAGCTGAAGGAGCTAAAACCGGATGCTCTGATTATTGCGGATCCGGGGATGTTTACGCTTGCCAGAAGGATTTGCCCGGAAATAGATATTCATATTTCCACTCAGGCCAATAATACCAATTATATGACCTGGCAGTTCTGGCATGATTTAGGGGCAAAGCGTGTAGTCTGTGCCAGAGAGCTTTCCCTGGAGGAAATCAGGCAGATCAGAGAAAAAATTCCGGAGGATATGGAGATCGAGAGCTTCATTCATGGCTCTATGTGTATTTCTTATTCGGGAAGATGTCTGCTTAGCAGCTATCTTACGGGAAGAGACGCCAATCAGGGCTCCTGCACCCATCCCTGCCGGTGGAAGTATGCGGTGATGGAGGAGAGCCGGCCGGGAGAGTACCTTCCGGTCTATGAGAACGAGAGAGGAACCTTTATCTTCAACTCCAAGGATCTGTGTATGATTGAATATCTGCCGGAGCTGATTGGCGCGGGGATTGACAGCTTTAAGATTGAAGGGCGGATGAAGACGGCCCTCTATGTGGCGGCCGTGGCAAGAACCTACAGGAAAGCCATAGATGATTATTTTGACTCAGAGGAAAAGTACCGTGCCAATATGAGCTGGTACAAAGAGGAAATTGCAAAGAGTGTCCACAGACAGTTTTCTACGGGATTCTATTTTGGAAGGCCGGATGAAGGGGCCCAGATTTATGACAGCAGTACCTATGTAAATGAGTATGTTTACCTGGGGATGGCGGAGGAGGTATCCGGGGACGGGCGGATCCGCATCGAGCAAAAGAATAAGTTTTGCGTGGGAGATCAGATCGAGATCATGAAGCCGGACGGAAGAAATTTGTCCGTTCAGGTGCTTTCTCTTTTAACCGGGGACGGGCAGGCGGTAGAAAGTGCGCCGCACGCCAGGCAGATTTTGTGGGTGGAGCTGAGCGGCCGGGCAGAGAGATTTGATTTGCTGAGAGCGAAAAAGAATGCCGATTAGAGCCGAAGAGGAGATATTATGAAAAATGAAAGGATATGAGGAAATGAGTGAAATGATCAAGGTTGAAGAGCTTTTTGCCAGCAAGGTGTTTACCCGGGCGACCATGAGGGAGCGTCTGCCTAAGAATGTGTATAAGGAAGTTCTTCAGGTGATGGATAAGGGCGGCGAGCTTTCACCGGCTGCCGCTGACGTAGTAGCCAAGGCGATGAAGGATTGGGCGGTGGAAAACGGCGCGACTCACTATACCCACTGGTTTCAGCCTCTGACCGGAATTACCGCTGAAAAACATGATTCTTTTGTCTCCCTTCCGGATGAAAGCGGAAAAATGATTATGGATTTTTCGGGAAGGGAGCTGATCAAAGGGGAACCGGATGCCTCTTCCTTTCCGTCAGGCGGACTTCGGGCTACCTTTGAGGCAAGAGGCTATACCGCATGGGATATTACCTCCCCTGCCTTTCTGAAGGAAGATGCCACAGGTGTGATTCTGTGTATTCCCACTGCTTTTTGCTCTTATAAAGGCGAGGCGCTGGACAAAAAGACTCCCCTGCTTCGTTCCATGGAGGTAGTCAGCGAACAGGCACTGCGTATTGTAAAGCTTTTTGGCAACACCCGGGCCACCAAAGTAGTTGCCTGTGTGGGACCCGAGCAGGAATACTTCCTGGTAGACAGAGAAAAATACTTAAAAAGACCGGATCTTGTTTTTGCCGGACGTACTTTGTTTGGCGCCCCCGCGCCGAAGGGGCAGGAGCTGGAGGATCATTACTTTGGAACCATCCGTGAGCGTGTAGGCGCTTATATGAAAGATCTGAATATCGAGCTCTGGAAGCTGGGGGTGACGGCCAAGACCCAGCACAATGAAGTGGCGCCGGCGCAGCATGAGCTTGCCACAATTTATGAGATGGCCAACACTGCGGTAGATCACAATCAGCTCGTGATGGAAACCATGAAGAAGGTAGCGGGCCGCCATGGACTGACCTGCCTGCTTCATGAGAAGCCTTTTGCAGGTGTAAACGGCTCCGGGAAGCATAATAATTGGTCGCTCACTACAGATGATGGCGTGAATATGCTGGATCCCGGCGATACTCCCAATGAAAATATCCAGTTTTTGCTGGTGTTGGCCTGCATTATCAGGGCAGTGGATAAGCATGCGGATCTCCTTCGCCAGAGTGCGTCCGATGTGGGAAATGACCACAGGCTGGGGGCAAACGAGGCGCCTCCCGCCATTATCTCCGTTTTCCTTGGAGAACAGCTTGAGGATGTGGTCCGGCAGTTGGTGGAAACGGGAGAAGCGGCCCATCTTCTGGAAGGTGGGAAGCTGGAAACAGGCGTCTCCACACTTCCTGACTTTGCCAAGGATGCAACGGACAGGAACAGGACTTCACCCTTTGCATTTACCGGCAACAAGTTTGAGTTCCGTATGGTGGGATCCTCAGATTCCATCGCAAGCCCGAACACTATTTTGAATGCCATTGCGGCAGAGGCATTCTGTGAGGCGGCGGATATTTTGGAAAAGGCAGAGGATTTTGATATTGCGGTTCATGATCTGATCAAGGAATATCTGACAGAGCATCAGAGAATTATCTTTAACGGCAATGGTTATTCCGAGGAATGGGTGGCGGAGGCAGAAAGAAGAGGACTTCCCCATATCAAATCCATGATTGAGTCGGTAGAAACCCTGACCACCGATAAGTCCGTGAAGCTGTTTGAGAAGTTTGGTATTTTTACCAGGGCGGAGCTGGAGTCCCGGGCAGAGGTTCTCTACGAAACCTATGCAAAGACAATTAATATTGAAGCCCTGACCATGATCGATATGGCATCCAGGCAGATTATCCCGGCAGTGGTGAAATATACAAAATCCCTGGCAGATACCGTGATTGCGGTAAGAGAGGCCGGCGCCGACGCATCCGCCCAGGCCGAAATCCTGCAGGCAGTTTCCGAAAAGCTCTCAGCCATGAAGTCGGCTCTTAGCAAGCTCGAGGAGGTAGAGAGTAAAGCAGGCGGGATTGAGAATGCAAAGGAACAGGCCTTCTATTATAAAGATGCGGTCAAGGTGGCCATGGATGCACTCAGAGCCCCGGCCGATGAGGCGGAAATGCTGGTGGATAAGAAGGTATGGCCGCTGCCTACTTATGGGGATTTGATTTTTGAGGTATAATTGTTGAACGGAAAATTCGGGTTGCCTTTATGAATATGTTTTAATGATTTCCTCCGCAATCTTACGCTTGGAGACGCAGCGGTCCATTGCCTGCTTTTCTATGTAATGATGCGCATTTTGTTCGTCCATTTTTATCTCACTTATAAGAAGCCATTTTGCACGGTTTACAATGCGGATTTCTTCCATTTTTTCTTCGATTGAAAACGCTTTCTTTTCTGCTTTGCGGAGCCGTTCTCTTGCGCTTGACATCCAACTGAGGGCCGTAATGATTGTCTGCTTGGAGGTTGGCTTCGGAAGCGTGAAAACGCCGTGCTCAGCCACTTTGTCGTATATCTCTGTGTGAAGTTCCGCACGAACCATCAGCAGAACGACCGTTCCTCCTGAGTTACATGTATCTATGGCGAATTCTGTCCCGGTATCGTCCGGCAGGGGTGAGTTGATGATTATGTAGTCGTATGCCCGTTCGGCAAAAGTTCTTTTTGCAGCATTGATGCCTGAAACGGTATGGACAGGTGCGTACTTAGATTCGGGGAGCAGCGCGGTGAGAGCGTTATTTAGATTCCCTGCCGCGGAAACGATCAGAACACTATATATCCGTTCCTTAAGACTCATTTTGCACGCCTCCTTTTTCAGCCGGTTCAACTTATTGATTGCAGTAGATGTCCAGGATTGCTGCAGGCACGTGAGCCCTGATAAACTTACTTGTCCCAGCAATTTTGCATGCCGAACTCAAATCTTCGGGCAGTTTTTTGTATTTTGCCAGAGTTTCGGGATCAGCTTTATACAGATTGATGTTTGCAGAGTCCGGCATGTCCGGTTTATTTTGCAGTCCGTAAAGACCGGCATAGATCATAAGCGAAAATGCCAGATAAGGGTTTGCAGCAGGATCGGGAGAACGGAGCTCAGCCCTGTTGTACTCTCCTATGGCAGCCGGAATACGAACCAATTGAGAGCGGTTTTCATTTGACCATGAAATAAAGCCAGGGGCCTTATTTTGTCCAAAACGTTTATAAGAATTTTCGTTCGGGTTGAAGAATGCGGTCATTTCTTCAATTTTCTCAAGAATACCGGCAATCATGTAATAAAGATTTTGGGAATTTTTATCAGGGCTTACGGATATATTGATATGAAATCCGTTTCCCGGCACATCACCAAGAGGCTTGGCAGAAAAATCTGCATACAGGCCGTTCCGGTGGGCAACGGTTTTTACCACTGTTTGAAATGTCATGACATTATCGGCCGCAGTAATGGCATCAGAATAACGAAAGTCAATTTCATTCTGTCCCGGTCCCTCCTCGTGGTGTGAGCTTTCGGGGCGAATGCCCATCTGCTCCAGGGTAAGGCATATTTCACGACGGATATTTTCCCCCCGGTCTTCAGGCGCTATGTCCATATATCCTGCTTCATCATATGGGATTTTGGTTGGCCTGCCGCATTCATCTAGCGAAAAGAGATAAAACTCCTGTTCGGCGCCGAACAGGAACTCAAAACCTGCTTTCCTGGCATCGCCCATTGCTTTTTTCAATAAACTGCGGGTGTCGCATTCAAATGATGTGCCGTCAGGATAGGAAATGCTGCAAAACATTCGCACAACCCGTCCATGTTCCGGACGCCACGGAAGCGGCATTAAGGTTTCTGCGTCGGGATGGAGCAGCAGGTCACACCTTGTTTCATCGCCGAAGCCTGCGATAGCAGAGGCGTCAAAGGCGATTCCGTATTCAAAGGCACGGGGAAGCTCTTCCGCCATAATTGATACATTCTTTTGTCTGCCAAACACATCACAAAAAGCCAGGCGGATAAATTTAACATCTTCCTCCTTGACGTACTGCATTACCTCTTCCCTTGAATATCTCATAATATCTTACCGCTTCCTTTCCATTTAGTTTGCCACATACATCTGCTTGTAGGGACTTTTACTGTCAGGGGAAATGACAGTAAAGGGGGAGGACAACACCTCATGAATATCATATCCGAACAAATCGCAGTATTCGGATACGTACACCTTCAATTCTTCCATATCGGTTTCATCTGCAGAACGGGCAGTAACCTGGCTTGGGAAGCTTATTTTCCTGCAGTCAGAGCGCAGGAACATTTTTCCGCCGTGCATCCCTGTGCAGGGAAAGAAACCTACGATTTCCTTACTCTTTGTTCCGAGACCGAGAACAACAATGACGCCGCCTGCCTGATATTCGCCGAGAAAACTTCCGGCTGTACCGCCGATCACCATAAGGGGCTTCTTTTCCTTGTAGGCTTTCATATGGATACCTGCACGGTAGCCGGCATTTCCTTTGATAAAGATTTTGCCGCCTCTCATGGCATAACCGGCGGCATCGCCGATATTGCCATGAATCACGATTTTACCTGCATTCATAGTATCGCCTACGGCCTCCTGCGCATTTGCACAGACCGTAATCGTGGCGCCGTTTAGATAAGCGCCGAGGGCATTGCCCGGAATGCCGCTGATCGTAATGCTTTTATCGGACATTCCGGCCGCAATATAGCGTTGCCCGCAGCATTCGGTGACATTGCAGTCATCGCCGGCCTTCCGGAGAATTTCATTTAAAGCTTTGTAGTCGAGATTTTTTGCATTTAACAGCATAATATTATACCACACCTTTAAGGTTTTTTCTTTGTGATTACTCTCCCGCATGAGAGATGCCCAGGATTTTAAGTTCTTTGTCTGTCATACCGATTCCGCGGAGCATCAGTCGATTGCCGCACATGGATTCAATGGAGTTGATTCCCATACCGCCCATAAGTTCCTTGATTTCATGACGCCAGGCATTCATCAGATTGATAAGACGTTTACTGCCTGTATCGGGATTAAGGCGTTCTACAAGTTCGGGACGTTGGGTTGCAATTCCCCAGTTACATTTACCGCTTTGACAGGTGCGGCAGAGATGACAGCCGAGAGCAAGCAGGGCTGCTGTTGCAATGTAGCAGGCATCAGCGCCCAAAGCAACCGCTTTTACCACATCCGCGGCACTGCGGACAGATCCGCCCGCAACAAGGGAAACATGATTACGGATTCCTTCCTCACGAAGCCGGCTGTCCACAGCCGCCAATGCAAGTTCAACCGGAATACCAACATTGTCTCTGATGCGGGTAGGTGCGGCGCCGGTGCCGCCGCGGAAACCGTCAATAGCAATAATATCTGCTCCGCTTCTGGCAATACCGCTGGCGATTGCCGCAATATTATGTACGGCGGCAACCTTTACAATAACGGGCTTTTTATATTCGGTGGCCTCTTTTAGCGAGGATACAAGCTGGCAAAGGTCTTCAATGGAATAAATATCGTGGTGGGGAGCCGGAGATATAGCATCCGAGCCTTCGGGAATCATACGAGTGCGCGAAACATCGCCGACAATCTTAGTGCCGGGAAGGTGTCCGCCAATACCGGGCTTTGCGCCTTGTCCCATTTTAATTTCAATCGCGGCGCCGGCTTTCAGATACTCTTGATAAACACCGAAACGGCCTGACGCCACCTGAACAATTGTGTTCTCACCGTAGCAATAAAAGTCTTCATGCAGACCGCCCTCGCCTGTATTATAGAAAATACCGAGCTCCTTTGCCGCACGGGCAAGGGAGGCGTGTGCATTGTAGCTGATAGAACCATAACTCATTGCCGAAAACATAATCGGCATAGAAAGTTCAATTTGAGGCGGCAGTTCATATTTTAATTTACCGCTTTCATCTCGCTGAACTTTCTTGGGCTTTTTACCCAAAAACACACGTGTTTCCATCGGCTCTCTGAGCGGATCGATGGGAGGATTGGTTACCTGAGAGGCGTTGATTAAAATCTTATCCCAATAAACAGGCAGAGGTTTGGGATTGCCCATAGAGGACAGCAGCACACCGCCGCTGTTGGCCTGCTTATATATTTCTTTGATAGTATCGTTCTGCCAATTTGAATTTTCACGAAAGGTGCAATCACTCTTTATGATTTTCAATGCTCTTGTAGGACAGAGAGATACACAGCGCTGGCAATTGACACATTTGGATTCGTCCGCCGTCATCACCCCTTTTTCCTTATGAAAGGAGTGGACTTCGTTTGCACATTGTCGTTCACACACACGGCAGGCGGTACAGCGGTCTGCATTTCTGATTACTTCAAATTCGGGATATATAAATTCCATACTCATCAAAACGCACCGTCCTTTACTTTGATGATTACAGGTTCTCCGCCTGCGGGAGCCCAAATATTTTCTGCGTTTGGTTCCATAGTTCGTATAGAGGCTTCCTCGCTGGCAATAAACACCCTGTCGTCCTTTTCGCCGACAACCATAGAGCGCAGCTTCAGGCGGTCGTTGAGAGCCATGAGTCCGCCGTTGAATCCAAGAACAATGGAAAAAGGTCCTGTAATCAGCAGACTCGGAAACATTGTCCGAAGATATGTGTGCTTGCGCTTGTCTTCCGGATCCGTTTTTCTTTCAATGGTATTCCAGAACGGCGCGGCAATTACACTCGCCGCTTCGCCCAGAGTGAGTCCCTGAACACGGAGCAGGTAGTCCATTATATAGGTAATTACCTCAGTATCTGTCTGCAGAGTGCATTTATATCCGAACATTTCAATAAAACGGCGGTTGGCATCATAGGAAGAAATTTCTCCGTTGTGAACAACAGACCAGTCAAGCAGCGTGAACGGATGAGCGCCGCCCCACCATCCGGGAGTGTTGGTGGGATAGCGTCCATGTGCTGTCCAGGAATAACCCTCATAATCTTCTAATTTATAAAATACGCCTACATCTTCCGGAAACCCTACAGCCTTGAAAGCGCCCATGTTTTTGCCGCTGGAGAAAACATACGCTCCTTTCATTTCGGTGTTTATTTTCATAACGGTGCGGGCGACAAATTCTTTTTCGGTAAGCTGCAGATCGGCAAGTACGGACTTAAGAGGCGCGGCAAAATATCTCCATATAATGGGCTCGTCGGTGATCGCCGGAATCTTGCGCGTGGGTATCCTTTCCGATTTTACAATTTCAAATCTTTCTTTTAAGAATGCTTCGCAGCTTTTTCTTGTAGCGCGTTCATCAAAAAAAATATGTAGTGCATAAAAATCCTTATATTCGGGATAAATGCCGTAACCGGCAAAGCCGCCGCCGAGTCCGTTGGAACGCTCGTGCATCGGCTTCATGGCATTGGTGATCATCTCACCGGACATTCTGTTTCCATCATGGGAAATAACAGCGGCAATTGCGCATCCGGAGGGGATTCGTACCTGGCCTTCCACTTTCATATTACTACCCTGCCTTTCGGGGAAATAGAATAGAGCAAAGACATTTATTACGGCACAGATACATGTCTGTGCTGTAATGAACGCCTTTGCTCATCTGTCAGTATCATACTCCGAAGCCGGCGCTTTGTCAAGATGAAACATTAAAGCTCTGAATTTATTGTATGATTTTGCGAAATAAATAGCATTACAAATTGCAAAAAAAGCTTGACAAGGGAAATTTGCAGGTGTATAACTTAGAGCGTAAAGGCAACGGCGTCTTTGAGTGTAAATGCTCGAAGACGCCGCTTTTTTTGGTAATCGAAACCAAAATATGAAAAGGAGAATGTGATATGGAAACGGTAAAAGATTATTTTGGAAGCCTGGTATTTGATGACAGAGTCATGAAGGCCACTTTATCGGATAAGGTTTATGCATCCCTCAAAAAGACCATTGACGAGGGGACTGAGCTTGATATTGGTGTTGCCCATGCGGTGGCCATAGCAATGAAAGACTGGGCGCTGTCTAAGGGGGCCACCCATTTTACACACTGGTTTCAGCCTCTGACCGGTATTACAGCCGAAAAACACGACAGTTTTATTACGCCGTCTCCTGACGGCGGTGTGATTATGGAATTTTCGGGCAAGGAGCTGATTAAGGGCGAACCGGATGCATCTTCTTTCCCAAGCGGCGGACTGAGGGCTACCTTTGAAGCAAGAGGCTATACCGCATGGGATCCTACATCATATGCGTTTATCAAAGGCAGAACGCTTTGCATCCCTACCGCATTTTGCTCTTATGGCGGGCATGCATTAGATAAAAAAACACCGCTTCTTCGTTCTATGGAAGCATTGAATAAACAGGCTCTGCGTATCCTTTGCCTGTTCGGCAATGATACCGTAAAGAGAGTAACCAGTTCTGTCGGTCCTGAACAGGAGTACTTCCTTGTAACAAAGGAAATGTATGAGCAGCGTCCCGATCTTCGCTTTACGGGCCGCACCCTGTTTGGCTCAAAACCGCCGAAGGGTCAGGAAATGGATGACCATTACTTCGGCGTTATCAAGCCCCGTGTTGCCGCTTATATGGAAGAGCTCAATGATGAGCTCTGGAAACTGGGGATTCTGGCCAAAACAGAACATAACGAGGTCGCTCCTGCCCAGCATGAGCTGGCGCCGATCCATACTACTACTAATATTGCCACGGATCACAATCAGCTTACAATGGAGATCATGCAGAAAGTAGCTGCAAAGCACGGCCTTGTCTGCCTTCTTCACGAAAAACCGTTTGCAGGCGTCAACGGCAGCGGCAAGCACAACAACTGGTCAATTGCCACAGACAGCGGCCAGAATCTGCTTTCTCCCGGCGCCACGCCTTATGAGAACGCTCAGTTCCTGCTGTTCCTATGCGCTGTAATGAAAGCAGTGGACGATTATCAGGATTTGCTTCGTATCTCGGTTGCCACGGCTGGAAACGATCACCGGCTCGGTGCAAACGAAGCGCCGCCTGCCGTTGTCTCAATATTTCTCGGCGATGAACTTAATGCGGTTCTGGACGCAATTGAAAACGACGCGCCCTATGAGGGGATCGAAAAAACGCAAATGAGGCTCGGCGCGGATGTTTTGCCGAAATTCAACCGCGATACCACTGACCGTAACAGGACATCTCCTTTTGCGTTTACCGGCAATAAATTTGAATTCCGTATGCTTGGTTCTTCGAACAGTATTGCCTGTGCCAACATTATGCTGAATACTGCGGTTGCCGAAAGTCTTAGAATCTATGCCGACCGTCTTGAACGTGCAGATGACTTTGAGACTGCGCTTCATGAAATGATAAGAAAGACAATCAAGGATCATAAGCATATCATTTTTAACGGAAACGGCTATGATGAAAGCTGGATCAGCGAGGCGACGGAAAAACGCGGACTTCTAAACTATTGCACGACCGCCGATGCGGTGCCGCATATTCTTGACAAAAAGAATGTGGATATGCTCACCTCTCATGGGGTATTTACGGAAGCGGAAATTAAATCGAGATATGAAATCACACTCGAAAACTATTGCAAGACCATAATTATTGAAGCGAATACAATGGTAGATATGGCTAAAACGCAGATTGCGCCTGCTGTCAGCGCCTATGCATCAGAGCTTGCAAAGACATCGGCGGCAAAGAAGGCTTTGGATTCTGCTCTGGTATGCGGTTATGAAACGGAGCTTGTCAGGAAACTTTCAATTTTGACAGACAAAATTTACGCCGGTGCGACTGCTGTTGAAAACTCGGTTTTGTCGCTTGCAGATTCCGAAGATATTGGTGTTGAATCTGCCTTGATTCGCGACAAAGTTCTGGCCAGGATGAGTGAATTAAGGGTGGCCTGCGATGAGGCCGAAACCTTGACCGCTAAAAGTTATTGGCCTTATCCGACATATGCGGATCTGCTTTTCAGCGTTCAATAAAGGAGGTAATTTATTATGTCATATAGTTCGGTAAACACAATCTGGGTGCTTATAGGCGCCGCGCTCGTATTCTTTATGCAGGCCGGATTTTCGCTCTGCGAAGCGGGATTCACAAGAGCAAAGAATACCGGTAATATTTTGATGAAAAATCTTATGGACTTCAGCATTGGAACTCCTGCTTTTTGGCTGGTAGGGTTTGGATTGATGTTTGGCAGTGGAACCGCCTTATTCGGAACGATTGACCCGCTTATTATGGGAGATTACAGTCATATTCTGCCGCAAGGTGTCCCGCTTTGGGCATTTGCTATCTTCCAGACGGTGTTCTGCGCAACATCCGCCACCATCGTTTCGGGTGCAATGGCAGAAAGAACAAAGTTCAGCGCTTACTGTATTTATTCGGCATCTATTTCGCTGCTTATTTATCCGATTTCCGGTCATTGGATCTGGGGAGGCGGTTGGCTGAGTCAGTTGGGTTTCCATGATTTTGCAGGTTCGGTAGCGGTTCATATGGTAGGAGGTGTCTGCGCAATGATCGGTGCGGCAATTCTTGGCCCGCGTATCGGTAAGTATGATAAAAACGGAAAACCCCGTGCAATTCTTGGCCATAATATTACGTTTGCTGCTCTCGGAGTGTTTATCCTTTGGTTTTGCTGGTTTGGATTTAACGGAGCCTCTACCGTTGGTATGGACAGCGATGCTTTGATGGAAACCGCAGGACGTGTATTCTTTAACACAAATCTTTCTGCCGCAGTTGCCTGCTGCACCACTCTGGCGGTTACCTGGATTCGTTATAAAAAGCCGGATGTATCTATGACCTACAATGCAGCTCTTGCCGGCTTGGTGGGCATTACCGCAGGCTGTGATGCGGTAAACCCGTTAGGTGCAGCCGCTATCGGTCTTATCTGTGGCGCGGTAATTGTATTTACAGTTGAGTTTTTTGATAAGGCTGTAAAGATTGACGACCCGGTTGGGGCCGTTTCCGTTCATTGTGTATGCGGTGCGCTTGGTACTGTTCTTACCGGTTTTTTTGCAATCGGAGTTACAACCGAAAAAGGTTTGCTCTACGGGGGCGGGTTCCATTTTCTTGGTGTTCAGTGTCTCGGCGTCCTCGCTGTAGCAGCCTATGTTGCCAGTGTCATCACGATAGTGTTCCTTGCTATTAAGTACACCATTGGTCTTCGTGCCGACAGGGAAGATGAACTCGCAGGTCTTGATGTTTCAGAGCATGGTTTGCTGACTGCTTATGCGGGATTTGCCATGCTTCCTGATACAACAGTAGAAGATGAAGACAGGTGCGTAGCGGTTTTGGGGGACGTTCCTGTAGCAGAGGCTGTCCCTGTAAAGATGGTACCTGCCTTTGATGAAGGTGCGCTTAAATTTACAAAGATTGAGATTATCTGTAAAGAATCCCGTTTTGAGGCTCTGAAAAAAGTGATGATGGATATTGGCATTACCGGCATGACAGTTTCTCACGTTCTTGGCTGTGGTGTACAAAAGGGCAAGCCAGAATACTACCGCGGCGTTCGGGTAGAAGCGAATCTGCTGCCTAAAATACAGGTTGATATTGTTGTGAGCGAGGTCCCTGTCCGCAAAGTAATAGAAACTGCAAAAAAGGTTCTTTACACCGGTCATATCGGTGACGGAAAGATTTTTGTTTACGATGTTGAAAATGTCGTGAAGATCCGTACAGGTGAAGAAGGCTATGATGCTTTACAGGATGTAGAATAAGTACGAATAAATGGGCTTGAGAAAGATACAGGTGGTGGCGCAGGAACAGCAATCGCCCTGTCAGATGATGAATTTACATTAGTTTAACGGAGGTATATTCCTATGTGTTCTATTATGGGTTACTGTGGATGCGGTGCTATTTTGGATGATTTTAAGAGAGGTTTTGACCGTACGGTATCGCGTGGTCCTGACGACAGCCGAATTATTGATACAGGCTGCGGTTTTCTTGGCTTTCACCGCTTATCCATTATGGGCCTTGACTCTTCGGGAATGCAGCCCTTTGGACTGGAGGGCAGTTATGTTGTCTGTAACGGTGAACTCTATGGCTTTGAGAAGCAGAAACAGGATTTGGCGGACAAAGGCTATACATTTAAAAGCGGAAGCGATTGTGAAATCCTGCTGCCTCTGTATCGTGAATACGGCACAGATATATTCAAGAAACTGGATGCGGAGTTTGCCTGTATTATTTTCGATGGGGAAACAAACGAATATGTGGCCGCAAGGGATCCAATTGGTATACGTCCCTTGTATTACGGACACGACAAGGCGGGAATAATTATATTTGCAAGCGAGGCTAAAAATCTCGTAGGACTTACTGATAAAATTATGCCGTTTCCTCCCGGCCATTTTTACAAGGATGGCAGATTTGTCTGCTATTGTGATATTGCAGGGGTGGATACGATTTGCTATGACAACCTGGAAACTGCCTGCAGACATATCCGTGAAAAACTGGTGAAAGGTGTGGAAAAAAGACTTGTTGCGGACGCAAAGATAGGTTTTTTGCTTTCCGGAGGGTTGGATTCTTCTCTTGTATGTGCGATTGCCGCAAAAAAATCCAATAAACCGCTCAAAACTTTTGCTATCGGTATGAGTGAGGATGCGATTGATCTGAAATATGCCCGTCAGGTTGCCGATTACATTGGCAGCGACCATAAGGAAATCTATATGACTTCCGATGAGGTCATTGCTTCGCTCGACAGGCTTATTCAGCTTCTGGGAACTTTTGATATTACGACCATTCGTGCCAGTATGGGGATGTATCTTATCTGCAAGGCCATTCATCGGCAGACCGACATTCGTGTAGTGCTTACAGGTGAGGTTTCAGATGAACTGTTCGGGTACAAATACACGGATTTCGCCCCGTCTGCCAAGGACTTTCAGGTTGAAGCCGAGAAGCGGGTCAGGGAGCTGCATATGTACGATGTGCTCCGTGCCGACCGCTGTATTTCGGTAAACTCCCTTGAAGCCAGAGTGCCGTTTGGCGATCTTGATTTTGTAAAATATGTAATGAGCCTTGCCCCCGAAATGAAATTAAACAGATATGGAAAGGGTAAATATTTGCTTCGCCATGCCTTTGAGGGGCTGGAGTATCTTCCCGATGAAATACTCTGGCGTGAAAAAGCCGCATTTTCCGATGCGGTTGGCCATTCAATGGTTGATTACCTTAAAAAGTATGCCGAATATCAGTATTCGGACGAAGCGTTTGAGGAGGGGTGCAATAAATATACCCACGCTCGCCCTTTTACGAAGGAATCCCTGTTGTATCGTGATATTTTTGAAAAGTATTATCCTGGTCAGGCAGAAATGATAACCGATTTTTGGATGCCAAACAAGGACTGGGAGGGCTGCAATGTAAATGATCCTTCCGCCCGTGTGCTTTCGAACTACGGCGACAGTGGTAAATAAATGCATCCTTCAAACCGCCCGCAGCGGCGGAATGGGAACGAAGAAGTATATGTAACCGGGGGCGGAGCTGAAAAGGCTAGGGGAGGTAAGGTATGAGTGTCCGTGAAGAATGCGGCGTATTTGGTATAATGGCCCCTGAAGTCTGCGATGCTGCAAGTATATCCTATTACGGTCTTTATGCACTTCAGCACAGAGGCCAGGAAAGCTGTGGAATTGTAGTTAATGATGACGGCTTGTTCGCATCCCATAAGGATCTGGGGCTGGTAAGCGAGGTCTTCTCGGGAGATGCTTTGTCTCGTCTGCCGAGTGGAAGGATGGCGGTAGCACACGTGCGTTATGGCACCACAGGGGAAACGAATCGAAAAAATTGCCAGCCTATTGAGGTTAATCATCAAAAAGGCAGAATGGCATTGGCGCATAACGGAAATCTTTCAAATGCGGCGGAATTGCGCAACGGGCTTGAACTGTCCGGTGCTATTTTTCATACTACAAGCGATACCGAAACCATTGCCTATATCATTACAAAAGAACGCCTGAAAAAAACCTCAATAGAGGATGCCGTAAGCAGTGCCATGAACATACTTGACGGCGCCTATTCCTTAATATTGATGTCGCCGCAAAAGTTGATTTGCGCCAGAGATCCTTATGGATTTCGTCCGCTCTGTTACGGAAAAACAAGTAATGGCCTGTATGTGGCAGCCTCTGAGAGCTGTGCCATTAAAGCAGTTGGCGGAGAGGTTATTCGTGATGTGGAACCCGGCGAGATTCTTGTTTTCAGCAAAAACGGCATTACTTCCCGAAAAGAACACTGCAGTAAAAAACAGAAAAAGCTTTGTATTTTTGAGTATATTTATTTTGCCCGTTCCGATTCGGTAATTGACGGCGTTTCAGTTCATGCCGCAAGAGTCAGGGCCGGTTCTGTACTTGCAAAAACACATCCTGTAGAGGCGGATCTTGTAATCGGTGTACCGGATTCTGGACTTGACGCAGCACTGGGTTACAGTCGGACGTCAGGTATTCCTTACGGTATGGGACTTATGAAAAACAAGTATGTTGGCAGAACCTTTATAGCGCCGGGAGAACGGCTTGATAAAGTGAAAATCAAGCTTTCTGCAATTGAAGATGCCATTAAAGGCAAACGGGTGGTGCTGATTGACGATTCCATTGTACGGGGAACAACCAGTGGGCGTATCGTAAAATTACTCAGAGAAGCAGGTGCGAAAGAAATACATATGAGGGTCTCCTCACCGCCATTTCTGCACCCTTGCTACTACGGAACGGATATTGATTCTGAAGAACACCTGATAGCCTGCAAATATACGGTTGCTGATATTTCCGACAGGATTGGTGCAGATTCCCTGGGCTATCTTCCGGTAGAAAAGCTTTCGATGCTTACCGGAAACTGCAATTACTGCAATGCCTGCTTCAGCGGAGATTATCCGACGAAAATACCCGCCGACACCAGAAAGGATCGATTTGAACAGCGGTTAGCAGATAGGGAGAGGGGCACAGGTTCCGATCCGCTTTGGGGCGGTAATACCGATGCGGCTGAATGATCGCCCCGAATACCTTCTTCTGAAAGGGATTGGTACTATATGAAATATAAAGCAGGCAGACCCTTTGCAGGTCTGCCTGTCTGTTGTGCGGAGCTTTAATCTACCTTAACCTCCAGATAACCAAGAAGCTTGCTCATATCATATTCGGAAAGGATACCCAGATTGGAGTCATAAAACTTGCCGTCATAATGTACCAGGTAGTGGCAGAAGAGCCCCATCTTTTCCATCATAATACAACATTTGGGCAGAGTGGCCTCGTGGCCCTCTGTGTAAACAATAATATCACTATGATCAATACCATAATAATTCAGAGCGGAAATCACACGTCCCATGGTTCCCTGCCATTCACGGCAGTCCATAACGCTGATTACTTCGGCAATGGTAACGCCTGCCAGCATAGCCACACAGGTCTGCCCGCACAGTCCGTCCTCGGGCTGGATGATGATGTCGATGCCGTCAATCTTACGGATGGGATTGTCAAAGCTGTAAGGGCTGTTCTGGTTCATCTGGATCAGGCTCTTGGTGATGTGGAGCAGTATTTTGTGTATCTTGGTGATGTCCATGTGGGAAACATCCTCTTCCTGTAAATGGATTTTGTAGATACCCTTTGTTTCAGGAAGAAGAGTACATTCAACAATTTTGTTATCGAGAACTAATTCTCCTTCAATTTCTCCCCTTTGTCTGCAAACCTCCCATACATTGAAGGGAATGCGGATGGTGTAAATATCCCCTTCCTTTTCGATTTTTCCACTGAAAAAATACCTCATAAAATACCTCCATTTCTATTTGTTTCATAAATTTTGATGCAGATACAAAATTTTGTGCAAAAGGTTTTTCAAATCTTAATAATTGAATTGAAATACATACACAATTACTATAATACACTATGCAATTACAATTATAAATAAAAATAACAGATTTTTCACTAAAATTTTAGAATATGTCACAAACTCTTTCTAAAAACGGTTTTATACTATATAAGTACAAGATTGTGGGAAGGAGCGGTATTATTATGAAGAACAAAAGAATTATCGTTGCGGCGCTGTGCGGCGTTTGGCTGCTTGGAGGCTGTACAAGTCAGGAAACGGCAGAAAAGGAGTCAAAGGGCCGGGCTGAGGTGGAAGAAGTACAGGGAGATATGGGGCAGACAGGCGCGGCAGACCAGGCCGGGAGTATGGCCGCACAGAAGCAGACATCCGGCAGCGCGGACGGTGCAGAAGGCTCAATTGTGATCGAAATAGGGCCCGATCAGGAAGTGTGGGAGGAAGGAAATCTGATATGCACTTTACATAATTTCTGCCTGTATGAAAAGCCGGAGGACGCAGCCATTTCTTTGGACGATATGGAAATAACAGATGCAGGATACTATATGGACAGAAGTAAATTTCTTGTGCTGGAGGCAGAAATCAATAATATAGACTATAAGGGGAATATGGATGACAGGAGCTTTAATGTATCCATGTTTACGATTACACCGCGGGGCGGGGAGGAGTATGCTCAGTGGTCCGGTTCTTATCCGTCCTATGTATCGGAGGCAGGCAAAGGCGAGACAAATTATTATCATGTGTTTGTCAATGAGGGGGAGACAAAGACGTTTACAATTGGTTTTTATGTTCCGGTGAAGGATGCAGACGAGCTGCGAAGCGCATGTCAGCTTGCGGCGGGGGAGCAGTATTTCGAAATACCAGAGATGGACTAAATGAGGTGGGAAGATGCACAGGGGGAAAATACCTGACGGAAGAGCCCGGTACCTGTTTATTGAAAATTGCTATCGGTTATATGAGCAGAAAATGTATCAGGCCGCGTACCGCATTTTATATGATTCTTCAAAGGCGGAGGATGCGGTACAGGATGCCTTTCTGAAATTAATGAAAGAGCGGATTTATTTTGAAGATGCCGCGTCGGATGACTGTAAAAAGTATATGATCACCGTCATCAGGCATTCCGCCATTGACATTTATAACCAAAAGAAGAGAGAGCAGCAGATTATAGGGTTCCTGAACCAAATAACAGATGCGGACAGGCTGGCTCTTCAACAAAGTCCGCAGGAGCACGTTGACATGAGGGAACTGATTTCGGATTTGCCGCCGCGGTATTATAAGGTTGTAGACTGTCTGGCAATAAAAAATCTGTCAGTGAAGGAGACCTCTAGGGAATTGGAGATCTCAGAGGAAAATGTAAGAAAGAGATTTGAGAGCGCAAAGAAAATGCTGAAAAGTGCATGGAATGTGTCTGCCTGAAAGTGAAAGCAGGAATGCGCGGAAGGATAAATCTCAGAGAGTCAGAAACAGGAGATGGCTATGAAGCGAAATACAGACGGCATTAAGCTGACGGAAAGCGATATTTCCATAGAGGAGTTTGATGCGCCGTTTCAGGCGCATGAATTTTCAAAGGGTTACAAAAAGGCTAAAATAAAGATGCTTAAAAGGTATCAAAGAGAGAGCCGTTATTCAAATAAGGCGGGAATGATCAGGGCAGCGGCAGCGATAATTTTGTTTTTGACAGTACCGGTTCTGGCTGCCACAGCTTCCGGCAGCGAATTTTTTTCACGGATTTGGGGAGCAGCGGGAAAAGAAAATATAGAATCCCATACGGAGGAGGTGTATGACGAACGCAAGAATGATACGTATATAGTCACATATCCCCAAAGAGACTATACGGACGAGCATCTGGAAAAGGCCGGGGAGCTGATCGGAGATGCGGTATCCTATGAGCCGGTTGTAAGGGATATAGGGGACACCAGGCTTACGGTATTGGCCGTTGTCTGCGACGGAAATGCCGCCGTTGTTGCATTTACCCTGGAAAGAAAAGGGGGAGTAAACTGTCTTGCATACAGCCAGCTTGATAACGAGAGCAAGGGAGCGTGGTTTTCGGAGGATTCCCCTTTTTACTTTTTTGTGGCGGAGGGAAATGAGAACATATTTGTAGATTTGGATAAATCTACGAAAGAGAGACTATACTGCTATGATTATATTGTAATGGACTCCGGGAAAAATGAAATAAATGGCCTTACGATACAGATATGCAGGTTTTCGGATAAGGAGGCAGATAAAGAAACCGAAGTGACAGATAAGATTTTTCTTCCGATTCACAAAAAGGCGGAATGCAGAGACTTTGCTAACGGGGAGGGCGCAAGCGCCGGGGTATCCCCAATATCAATGAAGGTGGATGTGACGGACGGACTGGGGCTGAGCAGTGAGGAGGCTTATGATCCATGGCATGTGTATTATGTTTCGATCAATTATAAGGACGGAACGGACTATGTTGTCCATGAGCATGAAATCGAAGGTATTCATTCCTGTGAGACGGAGATCGACAATGTCAGCTATACCTGTGGCAGCACAGACGGCAGGCTGGTATTTGTGTTCAACCGCCTGGTAGATATTGAGAATGTGGAATCTATCACGGTAAATGAGACGGTTTATATGCCGGAATAAGATTGTACTTAAAAAGAAACAATATTTTGCCCGGAAATTTTAAAATTCTTGTTGCATTATACGGCTTGGTCGTGTATAATAGCATTCGTACATGAGATTGGGCTATCGCCAAACGGTAAGGCAACGGACTCTGACTCCGTCATCTCAAGGTTCGAATCCTTGTAGCCCAGCGAAAATGACCCGGCAGAATGAATCTGCCGGGTTTTCTTATGCCCGGAAATGCCATCAAACCATATAAATTGGGTATTCCAGGGTATTGAGATGATTTAAACAGATAAGATGAACTATCCGCCTACAACGGAGCAGTATTATATTGCTGTACGTAAAAAAATTTTGGAAGAACCAACAACGTTATTCCTAAAGCGGCATATTATCCGAATGATTGGAAAGAGTAGGCAGAGAGGATTATTTTAATTGTATTTCGGTCTAAAACTGTATATAATGAAAGAAAAGCAGGATAATGAAGAGATGTGGAAATGGCATGGAGAATAATAAAATTAAAAGGCTATAATACAGGAAGAAGGGGGTTATTTATGAGCAGTCTGCTTGCGAGCACAGGCTGATATAGACATAGCGAAGCTTTTGCCTGGTTCGGAAGGCGGGTGCTGTATGGAGTATAAATATAGAGATAAAAAAGAAACATGTCATGAGAAAATATGAAAATCTTGGGGAAGGAGTGGTTTTATGAATATGATAAGCATGGAAATAAAGCTTCCAGCATCTGCAAAAGAGTATGTATTGGACGATACAACAGAAGAAATGCGAAAAGCCCTTTTGCTATATCCAAGTATTGCTAACAACACAATATCGCATGGGAAGGCAGCAGAACTGCTGGGGATGAATAAGATGAATCTCATTGAGATGTATAGCAGACTGGGAATCCCCTATTTGGATATGACAGACGAAGAATTTGAGGAGGAAATCCAGACCGTAAAAAGGCTGGCTGCTATAGAGGCATGATAATAATATCAGATACAACTCCGATTTTATCATTGTTAAAGGTTAGAAAGCTGGAATTGCTTGAAATGTTGTACCATACAGTTGTAGTGCCAGAAGCGGTTTACAATGAGCTGACAAGCAATGACAATTATTCGGCTGAAGAGATTCGGGAAACACTGGAAATTTTGCTCAGATGTGATATTAGGTTGAGCCGGAAACTCTGCAATAAGGTTTTAAGATATGTTGGTTTGGAGGGCTATTTCTAATTTGTATCAGGAAAATAAGAAAAATATTAATGATAGGTCAATTTGTGGTAAAGGCATCATAGAAACTGCGTAAAATCAAGGAGAAACAGGGAAAAGGCAACGGACTCTGACTCCGTCATCTCAAGGTTCGAATCCTTGTAGCCCAGCGAAAATGACCCGGTGGATTTATTTCACCGGTTTTTTGGTGCCCGGAAATACAGGCACAAAGGCAGTTTATGGAATGCGTTTAACGTTGTAGGAAATATCCGCAGTGGCAGATGCCTGTCCTGCGGATATGCAGAGGAAGAGAAATGTCAGACAATTCCTTATACGGATCATTTTGAAGAAACCTACAGAGCAATTTACGGGGAGCCTTTTTTGGATTATCTGCCGGAAATTTTCTGGGATTTGCCGGATAACCAAGTATCTGTTCATCGATACCGTTATCATGACCATGTGTGCCGTCTTTTTACAGAAAGCTATGCAGATCAAATTGGCGGATGGTGTGACAAACATGACATTTTGCTGACCGGCCACATGATGAGGGAACCTTTTCTGGAATGCCAGACGATGGCGTTAGGAGAGGCCATGCGTTCTTATCGTTCATTTGGGGTGCCCGGTATGGACATTTTGTGTGACCGCAGGGAGCTCACTACAGCGAAACAGGTACAGAGCGCCGTACATCAATTTGATGCGCCGGGGATGACCAGTGAGATTTATGGCGTTACCAATTGGGATTTTGATTTCCGGGGACATAAAATGGCCGGAGACTGGCAGGCAGCGCTGGGAGTGACCTGCCGTGCGCATCACCGCACATGGACATCCATGGGCGGGGAGGCCAAAAGAGATTACCCGGCTTCTATAGGACACCAATCACCGTGGTATGAGGAATATTTCTATATAGAGGACTACTTTGCCAGACTGAATACAATTTTGACCAGAGGAAAGCCCTGTGTAAAGGTAGGCGTGATACATTCGATTGAACCTTACTGGCTTTACTGGGGCACCCAGGAGCATACGGATGAAATTCGCAGAGAAAGGGAAGAAAACTTTGTAAATCTGGTAAAGTGGCTTCTTCTTGGCCTTATAGATTTTGATTTTCTTTCGGAGTCTTTACTGGCAGATTTTGTACAGGAGGATAAGGAAGGATTCCAGGCCGGCGCTATGAAATATGACGTAGTGCTGATACCGGACTGCATGACGCTGCGCAGGAGAACTTTAGAGAGACTTAAGGAATTTGAGGGCCGGGGCGGTAAGGTAATCTTTGCAGGGAGAGTCCCGGAGTATGTAGATGCAATGCCTGAGAGAGAAGTGGCAAAGCTGGCTGAACGCTGTCAGAGGATCCGGTATTCCAGACAGGCGGTTTTGGAAGCTTTAGAGCCATATCGGATTCTGGATATACGTGATGTGACAGGAAGAAGGAGTACAAACTTCCTCTATCAGATGAGGGAAGAGGGGGAGGAAAGATGGTTGTTTGCAGCTCATTGCGAAAAGCCGGAAAATCCCGATTTGGCGGAAGCGGAAATCCTGCGTTTTGCCGTACCGGGAAATTATGGGCTGGAGAAGTATGACGCTCTTACAGGAACTAAAAAGAGCTGTCCCGTAATATATGAAAAAGAAAAAACGATCTGGAAGGAAGTTTCTTATGAACAGGATGCTTTCCTGTACCGTTTGTATCCAGTCTGCGGACAGATAACAGAGGAAAAGGTTGAAGCAGGAAAAAAGAGCGAAATAGGGCAAAAAAATTTGAGCCAGTTAAAGCTCCCCGGCCTGATGCCGGTGACTTTGCATGAGCCCAATGTTCTGCTCTTAGACCGTGCCGAATATGCATTTGATTAAGATGGATGGAATCAAGAGGAAGACATATTAAGAATTGATAACAGATTCAGGGAGAAATTGGGAATGCCCCTGCGCACGGAGGCTTTGGCTCAGCCCTGGGTGGATGCCGGAAAGCGGGAGCAGGAAGGGCATGTACTGCATCTGAGGTTCTATGTAGAGGCTCTGCAAAAGGCAGATGGAGTCCTGCTTGCATTGGAACAGCCTGAACATACAAAGGTATCATGGAATGGTGAGCCGGTAGAAGCAAAGATTTTGGGCTGGTATGTGGATGAGGCTGTCAAAACCATAGGGCTGGGTGAAGTAAAGGCTGGTTTAAATATACTAGAGCTTCAAATTTCCTTTGACGGGAAAATTCCCGTTGAAAATGTTTATTTGCTGGGAGACTTTGGAGTTATTCTGCGCGGAAAAACGGCATATATCACGGAACCGGTACGGGAGTTGGCTTTCGGTGACATATGCGGCCAGGGGTTGCCTTTTTATGGAGGTAATATAACCTATCACGTGGCTTTCGGACTGGTAAGTTCTGTAGACGAATTGGAAATCCAAATCTCTATGTTCCGCGCGCCGTTGATTCGGGCAAAAATAGACGGAGCTGATTTGGGGCGGATCGTTTTTTCTCCTTATAGTGTGAAAACCGGACAACTGGAGGCAGGAGAGCATTTACTGGAGCTGACTGTTTATGGTAACCGAGTTAATACGTTTGGGCCGGTTCATAACTGCAATCAAAAAGAGACCTGGATTGGGCCGGATGCATGGAGGAGCACCGGGACCTCCTGGTCATATGAATATCAATTGAAGCCTTCCGGTATATTGATTAGTCCGTCACTGAAAATAAGGAGCTGAGCAGAGCCCTGTCCCCGCGGTCCTATTGCAGCTCTCACAGTAACAGACAAAATAATTTGGCGTTTACTATAATTTGAATCCTGTGTATAATGTCAGTGAAGGAGTACATCGATATGATACAAAAGGATTACCTGAAATGCCCGGTCTGTTCTTCCTGCTTTCTGTCCGGGAATAATGACAAAAGCATAGTCTGCACCCGCGGCCACAATTTTGATCTGGCCAGAGCGGGGTATGTGAATTTCTGCGGCGGAGCAACAGGCAGGCTCTACGAAAACAAAGAGCTTTTCAGGGCGAGAAGGAATATTTATGACGCTGGCTTTTTTCGGGGAGTGGAGGAGCAGGCCGGCATTTTTCTGAGAACCCTTTTTCCGGAAGGCGGGGCTGTTGTTGTGGAGGCCGGATGCGGGGAAGGCTCTTTTCTTTCCTCTCTGCAGATGGAAAATCCGGGAAATACGTATATCGGCCTGGATATTTCAAAGAGCGCAGTTAAAATGGCGGCGCAGAAAGACGCGCAGATAAGCTGGCTGGTGGCGGATGTGTGTAAAATGCCCTTAAAGGACGGCTGCGCCGACTGCATGATTGACATGCTGACGCCCGCCAATTATGGAGAGTTTAACCGGATCTTAAAGCCGGGCGCCTACATAATAAAAATCATACCCGGCGACGATTACCTGATTGAATTAAGACAAAAGCTGGGATTGAAGCTGTATGAAAACAAAGAGGTGGACAGATTCTTTTTTGAGCATTTCGAGCTGATAGAGCAAAGACGGGTAAAATATAATTTTGTCTGCGCCCCTTCTCTCCAGGAGGACATTTACACGATGACGCCGATGTCAGGAGGAAGGGGAAACGGAGAGCCTGGGGAAAGGGTGGATTCAGTTACAATGGATTTGAGGCTGCTGGTCGGGAGGAAGGAGTAAGAGATGAGGGTATTATTTATAGGGAACAGCCATACATTTTACAATGATATGCCGCATATGTTTGCAGAAATCTGCCGCGAGAACCAAAAAGAGACAGAGGTTACCATGCTGGCCCACGGCGGGAAGGGCTGGGATTTCCATGTGGAGGAGCCGGAGGTGAAATTCAATATTCTTTATGGAGGATATGACGCGGTGATTCTCCAACACACGGCACATCCCATGGGCGACTTGGAGGTTATGAACGAAAGCGGCAAAAAGCTGATCGAGTGGATAAGGCAGGCGGGAGCAAGAGCGATTTTGTATATGACATGGACGACGAAGAAGGATGGGGAAGAGGCTCAGGAGGCCATGAGCGGCGCTTACCGGAGACTGCAGGAGGAAACCGGCTGCGAGCTGGCGCCTGTAGGGGAAAATTGGTGGAAGTATCACAGGCAGCATCCCGCAGAGGAAATGTATGCGCAGGATGGGGAGCACGCCTCAAAAACCGGCTCCCGTTTGGCGGCCGCCACAATCGCTGAGGTTTATCTCGGCAAAAACCGGCTTGCATTTTAACCGGAAATATTGTATGTTTTAATTAGACAGAAAAGGCGTTGAAGAGAAGAGTAGATCATTTGCGCTTTTACAGAGACCTCAGGACGGTGAAAATGAGGAAAGCTATACAATGATTGAACATGGCCTCGGAGCTGCGCACCGAAGACAGGAATGTCCAGGCTGCGACGGGCGCACCCGTTATAGTGACAGGCTATCGGCAGATCATTTCCTGCCCGTAGCTGATGAGACTTGTGTCGTGAGGCATAGGTGAATTTAGGGTGGTATCACGAAGCGGTAAGGCTCTCGTCCCTGAAAAGAAATTTTCAGAGAGGAGGGCCTTTTTTTGATGGTTTTGCAGTTCTAGGATGGTGTACCCCAAATTACAAGCATGAACAAGTCTTAAAGGAGGAAAAAATGAAAAATATTTTAATTGCCGGAGCGTGGCCCTATGCCAACGGATCGCTCCACATCGGTCATATAGCAGGTTTGCTGCCGGGAGATGTGCTGGCGCGTTATCACCGGGCAAAGGGAGATCAGGTTTGTTATGTATCAGGAAGCGATTGCCACGGTACGCCTGTGGCGATCAGAGCCAAAAAGGAGAATCTGACGCCAAAGGAGATCAGTGATCAATATCATAAGGAGTTCGAGGTGTGCTTTCAGTGGCTGGGCTTCAGCTATGATCTGTATTCCAAAACCTCCTCCAGGGAGCATATCCGGTTTGTGCAGGAATTTCATAAGAAATTATATGAGAGCCCCTATGTATACGAAAAGGAAGTGCCTCAGGCGTATTGTGAACACTGCCGGAGCTTTTTGGCGGACCGGTTTGTGACCGGAATCTGTCCGGTGTGCAAAGAGGCGGCGAGAGGGGATCAGTGTGACGCCTGCGGGGAGGTATTAGAGCCGGAGCAATTGGAAAACCCGGTGTGCGCAGTCTGTTCGAAAAAGATCACCTTCAGAAATACAAGGCATCTCTATATCGCTCTCTCCAAGCTGGAAAAGGAGCTCAAGGCCTTTGTGGAGAGTCATGAAAACTGGAGGAAGAATGCAATTGCATTTTCCAAACGGTATATAGAAGAAGGGGTAAGGGACAGAGCCCTTACCAGAGATTTGGACTGGGGGATAGATGTTCCCCAAAAGGGGTATGAGGATAAAAAAATCTATATCTGGGCAGAAAATGTACTGGGCTATCTGTCTTTGAGCAAAATCGTGGCAGAGAAGAGAGGAGAGAGCTTTCGGGAATTGTGGGGAGAGCATGCAAAGCATTATTATGTCCATGGGAAGGACAACATTCCTTTTCACACGATTATACTGCCCGGGCTGCTTTTGGCGCAGGGAGAGGGCTTGCGCCTTCCGGATGAGATTGTCTCCAGCGAGTATTTGACGCTGGAGGGAAAGAAAATTTCCACCAGCCGGAATTATGCGGTCTGGGTGAAGGAGCTTATGGAAAGATATGAGGCGGATTCCCTGAGGTATTATCTGATTGCAAACGGGGCGGAGAAGCGGGATGCGGATTTTTCGTGGCGGGATTTTATTACCAGCCATAACAATGAGCTTTTGGGGGCCTGGGGAAATTTCGTCAACAGGACGCTGGCTTTTATTATAAAATATCTGGAGGAAAAAGTGCCCGAAGGAACCATGGATAGAGAAAACGCAGAGAGGATCGACGGGCTCTTTGAAAAAGCCGGAGAGCTCATTGAAAAGGGACGTCTGAAGGAAGCCCTTGACGATATTTTTTCCTTTGTCCGTTATTCTAACAAGTATTTTGACCTTCATCAGCCATGGGTTACGCGGAATACAGACTTGGCGGATTGCCGGAATACACTGTATAACTGTGTGCAGATGATTGCCAGTCTGGCGGTTTTGCTGGAACCGTTTCTTCCTTTTTCGTCGCAAAAGGTCAGAGGCTGGCTTTTGCTTGACAGCAGTTGGGAGAGAAAGGCGGTTCCCGCAGGAGCCGCAATACCGCAGATACAGGTTTTATTCTCCAGAATTGACAAAAAGAGGATCGGGGAAGAAGAAGAGAGCCTGCGGGAGAGCTGCAAAAGAAAGGGGGATGCTTTTTAAGAGAAGGTTGCTTTTTCCCTTTATTTTTCTTATACTGAAAGAGGGTTTGGGGAAGAAAATAAAGGAATCTGAGGTTAATATTATGTTAAAACGAATTTTTACAGGGGCTGTGGCCGGGGTGCTTTGCTTTGCCCTGACGGCATGCCAGCCTTCGGAAGAAAAGATTACACAGGCAAAGGAGAAATACGGACAGCTTACCGAAGCGCATAACCAGGTGGTGGAAGCCCACAAAAAGGTGACGGATACCTCTCTGGATGAAGAATTGATGGCCCTGAAGGAAAAGGCGGGCGAAATAGAGGATTATAATCTGGCAGAGATGAAGGACGAGGAAATCGACCGGCTCATCGGAACCATGGATTCTATGATTGCAGATTATGAGGAGTACCTTGCCGCCCTGTCAGAGATAAGGCAGAAGGAGGAAGAGGCGGTTCTGACCTCTATTACTTTAGCCCTTACGAACCAGACAGGCTTTACATTTTCAAAGCTGATTTTTCATGAGAAAGGAGATAAGGGAGCCCAGGTTAATGTGTTGGAGGATATGGGGGCGCTGGCTCCGGATCAGTCTCTGACCGGGCTGATCATACAAAGGGACGTGGATCATACGCCGTGGGTACTGGTTCTGTCAGATGAGAGCGGAAAAGAATTTACGATCGAGCTGTCTGTGGGAGAGTATCCCCAGGAGGGGGTATCCCTCCTGCTTTCCTATGATGAGGAACAGGACGAAATCCTGGTGTCATAAAAATTTTTCCGAAACAGAGGGAATTTTGTTGTGGATTGTTAAGGAGAGCATAGATGGAGAAGGCGTATGAGCTGGAATTCTTCGGTGAAAAAAACGGAAGCCTGTTCGTGAATTGCTGCGGGATGTCGAGGACAGAGCCGTTTCATAGCTTCGGCCCGGCGTTTAAGCCTCATTATGTAATTCACTTTGTCCTAAGCGGAAGGGGAAGACTCTCTATCGGCGGTAAGGAGTATCTGCTGGAGCGGGGATATGGATTCCTGATTCCGCCGGATGAGCTGGTTTTTTATGAGGCGGACGGAAAGAATCCATGGACTTATATCTGGGTAGGCTTTCATGGAAGCCTGGCGCAGGAGCTGATTGCATCTATAGGGCTGTCACTTTCCAACCCTGTATTTGGCTCGGACAAGGAAAAAGAACTCTCCAGGGCAGTGATGGACATGATGGAACATAATACGGTGGGGATCGCCAATGAGCTCAGAAGAAACGGCCAGCTTCATATGTTCCTGTCTCTGATCGCACAGAGCGCCCATATTGAAGAAAAGGGGGCGACGGATAAGGCGGACCATTATGTGAGGAGGGCGGTAGAATTTATCCTGAATAACTACTGTAACCCTATCAAGGTTACCGATGTGGCGGATTATGTCTGCATCAACAGAAGCTATCTGTATACGCTGTTCCGTAACTCTATGGGGATGTCTCCCCAGCAGTTTCTGGCCACCTTCCGCATCAACAGGGCGGCGGAGCTTTTGCAGCTTACCTCCCTTCCGGTAGAGAGCATTGCCCTTTCCTGCGGATATTCCGATCCTTTGGTATTTACCAAATCATTTAAGCAGATGAAAAAAATGTCTCCTTCTTCCTACCGGAAGGAGATGCAAAAGGGGGAGACAAGGAAAAGCAAGGAATATTTGAAGCAGATAGAGGATTTTATTAATCAGGTTAATAAGATAAAGTGTTAACATTTTGACAGCCTTTCTTAACAAAGCTGTATGGCTTTAAATGTGCCTTTTATCCTATAATGACACTATCAAAAAGGAAACTTGACATGCGCAGAAGCAGCGCAGAAATGAGGGAAAAATGAAAGAGACATTACTGAAAAAATTTAATGAAGTGTATGGGGATTCGGAAGGCGTGAAGGTGTTTTTCGCGCCGGGCCGGGTGAATTTGATCGGAGAACATACAGACTATAACGGAGGCCATGTATTTCCCTGCGCGCTCACAATCGGAACCTATGGGGCAGCGAGGGTGAGAGGCGACAGAAAGCTTCGTTTTTACTCCATGAATTTTGATCATCTTGGGGTGATCGAGTCGGATTTGGATTCTCTGACGCCTCAGAAGGAGGCGGGATGGACCAATTATCCCAAGGGGGTGATGTGGGCCTTCGAAAAGAGGGGGTTTGCGATTCCTTCCGGAATGGATATTCTTTTAAACGGCAATATTCCCAACGGCTCCGGACTTTCTTCCTCCGCTTCTATAGAAGTGCTCATGGGTTATATTCTCAGGGATTTCTTTGGGTTTGAGGTGAGCAATCAGGATTTGGCGCTGATCGGCCAGTACTCCGAAAATAATTTTAACGGCGTAAATTGCGGGATCATGGATCAGTTTGCCATTGCCATGGGCAAAAAGTCAAACGCTATCTTTCTGGATACGGCGGATCTTTCCTATACCTATGCGCCGATCAAGCTGGAGGGCGCTAAGATCGTGATTGCCTGCAGCAATAAGAAGAGAGGGCTTGGGGATTCTAAGTACAACGAGAGAAGAAGCGAGTGTGAGACGGCCCTTTCCGAATTGCAGAAGGCGGTGGATATCAAGGCTCTCGGGGATCTGAGCGAGGAGCAGTTTGAGGAGTATAAGTCGGCCATCAAGGATCCGGTGAGGGTAAGAAGGGCCAAACATGCGGTATACGAAAACCAGCGTACCGTTAAAGCGGTAAAAGCCCTTGAAGAAAATGACATTGCGCAGTTCGGGCAGATGATGAACGCTTCCCATGTATCCCTGCGGGATGATTATGAGGTGACAGGAATTGAGCTGGACACCCTGGTGGAAGAGGCGTGGAAGGTAGAAGGCGTGATTGGTTCCCGTATGACAGGCGCCGGTTTTGGAGGCTGTACGGTGAGCCTGGTAAAGGATGAGGCGATTGACGGCTTTATCAGACAGGTGGGCGACGCTTACCTTGCCAAAATCGGCTACAGTGCGGATTTTTATGTGGTGGAAGTAGGAGACGGCCCCTGCACCTTATAAGCTGCCGGGATTGAGTGGAAAATATTGGTTTTAAGGCTGAAAGCTGCAGAATCGGGAAAGGTGTGGGTATGATTTATGATACATACAGAGATTAGGAAATTGGCGGAATATGGCGTTAAGACAGGACTTGTGCCAAAGGAAGATAAAATTTACACAATTAACCGCCTGCTGGAGCTGTTTGAGCTGGATGAGCTTGAAGAGATCAGTGAGGAACAGGCGGCGGAAATTGCGCAGACAAAAGCGGAGGATTTAGAGGAGATTCTCGGAAGGCTTCTGGACTATGCCTATGAGAAAGGGATCCTGAAGGAAAACGGCGTAGTATACCGGGATCTTTTGGATACCAGGATCATGAGTATTTTGATGCCCCGCCCCAGCGAGGTGATCAATGCCTTCGGGAAGCATTATGCCCAGGATCCTCAGAAGGCCACCGACTATTACTACAAGCTGAGCTGTGATTCCGATTATATCAGGCGTTACCGCATCAAAAAGGACGTGAAATGGATCACTTCCACAGAATATGGGGATTTGGATATTACGATTAATCTCTCCAAGCCCGAAAAGGATCCCAAGGCCATCGCCGCCGCAAGGACAGCGAAGCAGTCCGGTTATCCCAAATGCCTTCTTTGCAGGGAAAATGAGGGCTATGCTGGAAGGGTGAATCATCCGGCAAGGCAGAACCACAGGATTATTCCGGTAACCATTCAGGGAGATACCTGGGGCTTTCAGTATTCCCCCTACGTTTACTATAATGAGCACTGTATTGTGTTTAACGGGCAGCATATTCCCATGAAAATCGACAGGGGCGCGTTTTGCAAGCTGTTTGATTTTGTGAAGCAGTTTCCCCATTACTTCGTAGGCTCCAATGCCGACCTTCCCATTGTAGGAGGCTCGATCTTAAGCCATGACCATTTCCAAGGCGGCCACTATGAGTTTGCCATGGCGAAGGCGCCTGTGGAGAGAGGCGTGGTGATCAGAGGATTTGAGGATGTGGAGGCCGGGATTGTGAAATGGCCCATGTCCGTGATCCGGCTGAGGGCAAAGGATACGGAGAGGATCATTGAGCTGGCGGATCGGATTCTGCAACACTGGAGAGAGTATACCGATGAGGAGGCATTTGTTTTCGCAGAAACAGATGGAGAGCCCCATAACACGATTACGCCCATTGCCCGCAAGAGAGGGGAATATTTTGAGCTGGATCTGGTGCTTAGAAATAATATTACCACTAAGGAGCATCCTTTGGGAGTTTACCACCCTCACGCCAATCTCCATCATATCAAGAAGGAAAATATCGGACTGATCGAGGTGATGGGCCTTGCCGTTTTGCCCGCCCGCCTGAAGGATGAGATGGAAGAGCTTAAAAAGGCGATTTTGGAGGGTAAAAACCTGCGGGAGGATGAAATCCTTGAAAAACATGCGGATTGGGTGGAGGAATTTAAAGGAAATTATGAAACCATCGACGCCTCCAATATAGACGGCATTATCAGGAAAGAAATCGGAATCGTCTTTATGCAGGTACTCACAGATGCCGGCGTCTATAAGAGGACGCCAAAGGGGCAGCAGGCATTTGACCGCTTTATTGCGAGCCTGAACGAATAATGTAGTAAGTTAATATGTATTATTATCCGGCCTGTGCATCTGCTGCACAGGCCATAAAAATGATTTGAAAGAGGTCTTATGCAATTTTTACTGACTGCGGTAAATGCGAAATATATCCATTCCAACCCGGCGCTTTACAGTCTGAGAGCCTATGCAGGCGAGGCCTTAGAGCCCTATATCGGCTTGGCGGAATATACAATCAATCAAAGGATGGAAGAGATCTTAGGTGATCTGTATCAAAGACATCCGGATGTGATCGGCTTTTCCTGTTATATCTGGAACATCGGCTTAATCAAAGAGCTGCTCAGGGAGCTTCCCAAGGTGCTGCCGGATACGGATTTGTGGGTGGGCGGACCGGAGGTTTCCTATGAGACGCAAAGGCTTTTTGAAGAATTTCCAAAGCTTCGGGGCGTGATGACAGGTGAAGGGGAGGAGACCTTTAAGGAGCTTCTTGCTTATTATGTGAATATGCACAAGGGACAGGAAGCGGATTGGGGCGGCCCCATGAGACTGGAGGATATACCGGGGCTGGTTCTGGGAAGCGGAGCAACTGCCCCAAGGGCGCTTACGGATATGGACGGCCTCCCCTTTTTATATTCCTCCGAAAAGTCTTTGGAGGAATTTGCAAACAGAATTATTTACTACGAGACCAGCAGGGGGTGTCCCTTCCGGTGCGGCTACTGCCTTTCCTCCATAGATAAGAGGGTCAGGTTCCGTAATCTGGAAACAGTGAAAAAGGAGCTTCAGTTCTTTTTAGATCACAAAGTCCCCCAGGTCAAACTGATTGACAGGACATTTAACTGCAGCCGCTCCCGCGCAATGGAAATTTGGAGTTATCTTAAGGAACATGACAATGGGATTACCAATTTTCATTTTGAGATTGCCGCAGATATTTTAAGTCAGCAGGAGCTGGAGCTTCTTAAGGGGATGCGCCCCGGACTGATGCAGTTTGAAATCGGGGTGCAGACGACCAACGGGGCTGTCCTTGAAGAAATCGGCCGTGCCGTAAACGGGACACAGAAAGAGCCGGAATCCATCGCCAGAATCGAAAGAGCGGTTCGAGTGCTGCACAGCGGCAGAAACATACATATCCATTTGGATCTGATTGCAGGCCTTCCGCTGGAGGATTACGGCAGCTTTCAGAGTTCCTTTAACCGGGTATATGCCATGAAGCCTGAGCAGCTTCAACTGGGATTCTTAAAGGTACTGAAGGGAACCCCGATTTGGGAGAAGGCAGAGGATTATGGGATTGTCTTTCAGGACAAACCGCCTTATGAAGTGCTTTATACCAAATGGCTCTCCTACGGGCAGATTTTGAAGCTGAAGCAGGTGGAGGAGATGGTGGAAATATACTATAACTCCGGGCAGTTTACCCATACACTGCCGGTTCTTGAGGGGGAGTTTATAGCGCCCTTTAGCTTCTATGCGGCATTGGCGGCTTTTTATGAAAGGAAAGGGTATTTTACCCGTACTCCGGCAAGGAGCAGCAGGTATCAGGTGCTTTTAGAGTTTGCCATGGAGACGGCAAAGGAAAGGGAGGAGCTTTGGAGGGAGCTTTTGACCTTTGATTTTTATCTGAGGGAGAAAGCAAAGAGCCGGCCTTGTTTCGCAAAAGATTTGTCCCCTTACAGGGAAGAAATATGGGAGCTTTATCAAAAGGAAGAAAAACAGACAGGCCTGCTGAAACGCTGCAGCAGGTATCATGCCAGACAGATTATGAATATGACGCATATGGATGTTTTTTTCTATCCTGTGTGGAAGGAGCGGGGAAAGCAGGTCCAGCGGCGCAGGGAAAAACCGGCCTTTATTCTTTTCGATTATGAGGAGAAGGAGGCGCTTACCGGAAATGCGGCAGTATGGGCGGCAAAGGAGTAGGGCAGTCCAAAACTGCTAATGATGAATATGGAGAAAGGATTAGCCATATATTGTAACACACATTAAAAAATGCAGGTTACAATATATGGCTTTTGCTTTATCCAACATTTCAAATATTATTATTCCCGTCCTGATATTTTATATCATTGCCTATGGAGTGGTTAATAAAACGAATGTGTATGAAGATTTCGTAAAGGGGGCGAAGGAAGGGCTTAAGACAGTGGTGGGCATCATGCCCACGCTGGTAGCGCTCATGACGGCAGTGGGAATCCTGCGTGCCTCTGGTTTTCTGACCTTTCTGGGAAATCTGGTGCGGCCTCTCACGGAAAAAATAGGGTTTCCGGCAGAGCTGGTGCCTCTTACCTTCATCAAAATGTTTTCCTCCTCGGCGGCCACTTCGCTGGTATTGGATATTTTTAAAACATATGGTACGGATTCCCTGACCGGCTTGATTACTTCGATCATGATGAGCTGTACCGAAACGATTTTTTATACCATGAGCGTGTACTTTTTGGCGGCAAAGGTGACAAAAACCAGATATACCTTAAAGGGGGCGCTTTTGTCTACACTGGCGGGAATCGTGTCCAGTGTGGTGCTGGCGGGGATGATGCTGGGCGGCTGAAAAGAGCAGGAGCATGGAATAAAGTATCTATGCATCTGACCGGATCTCCTGGCTTTTTATGAGCTGCCGGATGGCGTCAAAAAGATAGGGCTTGAAGCTTTCAATGTCGGCAGGTTCATCGTACAAAATAGAGCTGTAGCAGGTGGAGCTCACAAGCTCAACAATCATGAACAGGAGGATTTCCGGATTCTTAAAGGCCTTGGGAGAGTTCTCAAGGATTTTATAAATATTATAAAAGTCCACTTCGGAATCCTCGCTGGGGGAGATCAGTTCGTTTTTAAAAATACCCCAGCTTAAGTTTTTGGAAATGAAATTAAGAAGGGACTTATCGGCGCTGAACTGCCCGATAATATGATCCGCAAGAAAAATAATCCGATCCTCTAACTCTGTCAGGTCTGTTTCGGAGAGGGCGGCGTCTGCAACGGAAAAAATGCGTCTGGCCTTGTGGGCGATCAGCTTGTTGCGGATGTCGTATTTATCCTTGAAGTAGAGATAAAAGGTTCCCTTGGCCACACCGGCCGCGTCTACAATATTGTTGATGGTAGTCTTATTGATTCCCTGAGTGGTGAAAAGTTCAAATGCCGTATTCAGAAGCGCGTCCCGCTTCTGTTTTTTGTTTATGTCGATTTTTTTCATAAAAGATACCTCGTAACACTTACATTATAGTAAAAACAGGGGAAAGTCAATTCAGAAAAGCCTGTAATCCCGGTAGTCTTTTATTCTTAACTTTTACTTTATATTTATTTTATAATTCCATAATTGACCAATAGTCATTTCTGTGTCATAATACACAATATAGAAAATGACCGATGGTCATATATAAAAGGAGAGTGTGTATAAATGGAAAAGTTTGGAAGAAAGGTTGTGCAATTCAGGATACCGATCCTAGTCATAAGCCTGCTGCTTTTGATTCCTTCCTTTCTGGGGTATGTAGGTACCAGAGTCAACTATGATATTCTCTCTTATCTGCCAAAGGACATCGAAACCATGGTAGGACAGAATATTCTGGTTGATGAGTTTGGTACAGGAGCCTTTTCCATGTTTGTGGTGGAAGGGATGGAGCCCAGGGAAATTGCCAGACTGAAGGCGGATATTGAACGGGTAGAGCATGTGGAAAAGGTGATCTGGTATGACTCGGTTATGGACATTTCCGTTCCTATGGAGATGATGCCGGATGAGATCTACGAGGCCTTTAACAGCGGCGAGGCCACGATGATGGCAATCATATTTAATGAAACCACATCCGCGGACGGAACTATGGAGGCCATAGAAAATATCAGGAAAGCGGCGGATAAGAATTGCTTTTTGAGCGGAATGTCTGCGGTGGTGACGGATACCAAAAATCTGTCAGAGAGGGAGGCCCCCGTTTATGTGTGTATTGCAGTTTTGCTTTCCTGCCTGGTTTTGTCTCTCACGATGGACTCCTTCCTGATCCCCTTTCTGTTTTTGTTAAGTATAGGGATGGCTATTGTGTATAATCTGGGAAGCAACGTTTTTATGGGCGAGATTTCCTATATTACCAAGGCGCTGAGCGCCGTATTACAGCTTGGCGTCACGATGGATTATTCTATTTTCCTGTGGCACAGCTATCAGGAAAAGAACAGGGAAATTTCGGATAAAAAGGAAGCAATGGCAATGGCGGTGGCAGATACGATTACCTCGGTGGTGAGCAGCTCCATGACCACGGTGGCAGGTTTTATAGCCCTGTGCTTTATGAGCTTTACCCTGGGCATGGACTTGGGGATTGTTATGGCCAAGGGAGTCGTGATTGGAGTCGTGGCCTGCATTACGATTCTGCCCTCCATGATTTTAGTCTTTGACAGGGCCCTGCGGAAAACAAGGCACAAGGCGCTGCTGCCTGAGATGAAGGGATTTGGCAGATTTGTCACAGAGCGTTACAGGATATTTATGGCCTTGTTTGTCCTTCTGCTTCTCCCGGCCCTGTTTGGATATAAAAACACGAAGGTTTATTACAATCTGGACGAGACGCTTCCCAAGGATTTGCCGAGTATCGTGGCAAACGATAAGCTGAATGAAAAATTTGATATGAACGCAACCCATATGCTGCTGCTGAGCGCCGATCTGGCGGATAAGGATGTGAAGCATATGACGGAGGAGATGAAGAAGGTGGACGGCGTCAATTGGGTGCTGGGATTAAGCGCCGTAAAGGGGGCGTCCATACCCTCGGAATTTATACCCCAGGACTTGACAGGTTCTCTGAAAAATGAGAACTGGCAGCTTCTTTTGATCGGCTCACAATATAAGGTAGCTTCTGAGGAGGTGAACAGGCAGTGTGAGAGCCTGAGCGCCGTTTGCAAATCCTATGACGATAAAGGCATGCTGGTGGGGGAAGCACCCTGTACAAAGGACCTGATCGAAATTACGGATAAGGATTTCAAAACGGTAAGCGTGGTTTCCATCGGTGTGATTTTTATCATTATCATGCTTGTGTTTAAGTCTCTTTCCCTGCCGGTCATCCTGGTTGCAGTGATTGAGACGGCGATTTTCATTAACATGGGGCTCCCCTATTATACAGGGACAGAAATTCCCTTTATCGCTTCCGTAGTAATCGGCACGATTCAGCTTGGGGCGACGGTGGATTACGCCATATTAATGACCACCAGATACAGGAAAGAGAGGGGGGAGGGGATGGATAAGCAGGAGGCTGTTGCCATTGCCTGCCAGAGCAGTGTGAAATCCATTTTGGTCAGTGCCTTATCCTTCTTCGCAGCTACCTTTGGGGTAGGACTGTATTCCAATATAGATATGATCAGTTCTCTCTGTACCCTTATGGCCAGGGGCGCGCTGATCAGCATGCTGTCCGTTATTTTCATTTTGCCGTCCATGTTCATGGTTTTCGACGGACTGATTATGAAAGGCGGACTGAAAAATAAAAACAGAAAAAATCATTCTTTAGGACAGGAGGCAGTTTCATTATGAATAAAAACAGAAAAACAGCGATGAGTCTTATTTTGAGTACATCAATGCTTCTTACGGCCTGCGGCGGGGCACAGGAAAAGTCCGCGGCCATGATTACGCAGGAAAATCAGGAGCAGGTTTTGGAGCAGGTGCTGACGGCACAGGTAAGCCCCTCTCACAGCAGCGAGGCGGGCAAAGAAGAGACAGTCTATGTGCTGGCAGATGCAGAAGGCAGCGTAAATCAGGTGATTGTCAGTGATTGGCTTAAGAACAGCAGCGGAGAGGAGAGCCTGGGCGACTGCACCGATCTGAAGGATATTGAGAATGTAAAGGGCTACGAAACCTTTGAACAGGATGAAAGCGGTAATGTAACCTGGAGGGCGGAAGGGGCGGATATTTACTACAGAGGCAGTACCGAAAAGGCGCTTCCTGTGGAGGTAAAGCTTTCTTATCAGTTGGACGGTAAGGATATTACACCGCAGGAGCTTGCAGGCAAAAGCGGCAGGGTTACCATCCGTATAGACTATGAAAATAAAGAAGCTCAGAGTGTGGAAATAGGCGGTAAGAAGCAGGAGATCAAGGTACCATTTGCCATGCTCTCCGGGATGGTGCTGCCCCAGGATACTTTTTCAAATATCGAGGTGACAAACGCAAGGCTGCTCTCGGAGGGAAATAACAGTGTGGTGGTTGGCATTGCCTTTCCGGGGCTTAAGGAAAGCATTGATCTGGAGGAACTAAAGGATAAGATTAAGGAAGAAGAGGACAGGGAAAAGCTGGAGGAGACCGAGATCCCGGATTATATTGAGATCACCGCAGATGCAGAAGAGTTTGAGCTGGGGATGACTATGACGGTGGCGATGAGCGATATTCTTTCCGACATTAATCTCACGGATTCCTTTGACCTTTCAGAAATCAATGATTCCATGAATGAGCTTCAGGAGGGATCCGACAAATTAAAGGACGGAACGGCAGATCTGAAGGATGGCAGCGGCCGGCTAAAGGATGGTACTGAGGAGCTTCTTGCAGGGACAGATGATCTTTGGGAGGGCACGGTGGAATTAAAGGACGGAACCCAGGAGCTGTTTGAGAAGTCAGCGCTTTTGGATGACGGCGCAGGAGCGCTGGGGGACGGTGCTGCACAGTTGGATGAGGGAGCAGGAAGGCTGGACGAGGGAGCCCAGGCACTTTTGGAGGGAACCTCCGCCCTTGTGGAGGGTACAGACACCCTGCAAAGCGGAGTTTCAGAGCTGACTACAGGGGCAAGCGCTTTGCAAGATGGCGGACAAAAGCTGGCGGACGGAACCGAGGGGCTTTTGAACGGGGCAAAGCTGCTGGATGCGGGAGCCGGAGAGCTGGCCCAGGGCCTTTTGAGCGCCCGGAACGGGGCAGAGCAGCTTCAGGCCAATATGAATGCGGCAAAAAACGCTTCCGAACAGCTTAAAGACAGTTCAAGCAGGCTGTATGGATTGGCCCAGGCTGTTGTGGGAGGCAACTCTCAAACCATTCAGGAAATGTCGGCGCTGATTGAGGGGGAGCTTGCCCGGGCAAGAGAAAACAAAGAGGCGGCCCAGGGTGAGGCAGATCAGGCAAGAGCGGAATACTCCGGCGCAGAGGAAGTTCTGGCCCTGGCCTGCAGTCCTGATTCATACAATGTGGAGGTGATTTCAGGTGAGGGTACTCAGGAGATAAGCCGGGAAGTGGCGGTTGACGTTGAGGTTCCGGTAACAACCAGAGTGGTCAGCAGCTATCAAACCTTAGCAGAAGGGGAGAATGATGATGGCAGCCAGGAAGTTGTGACACAGGAGAGCGTGGAGGAATCTACCAGCATTGAGACACAGACCGTATATGAGACGGTGGAGACACAGGTGCCGGTATACGAAACACAGACCATCCAGGTGCAGTCCATTGATACCGCAGAGGTACAAAATGCGGTGGCAGCGTACCGGGAAGCGGGGAGCCGGCTTGCAGACTGTGAGGCAAAAGTGAGGGCCTGTGAGGAACAGATTGCCGTCCTGGAGGCTTTATCCTGTGCGCTGGCCTCGAACAGCGCTGCAAATCCACAGGCAGGAGCGCTGGTGGACGGACTCGGACTTTTAGCAGGCGGAATGAACGAGCTGGATAACGGCCTTACACAGCTTTCGGCGGGGGTGGATCAACTGGCAGGGGAACAGGGGCTCAAAGCCTTAAGCCTGGGGGCAAATCAGCTCAAAAGCGGTACGGCTTCAGCCGTTTCCGGAGCACAGGAGCTGGACGGCGGAGCCAATAGCCTGAAACAGGGGATCGATGCTCTGAATGAAGGAGCAGGCCGTCTGGCAGAGGGGACAGGAAGTCTAAAGGACGGTGCGCAGCAGTTAAAGAGCGGCACACAGGACTTAAAGAGCGGCACCTTTGAGCTGAAGAGAGGCGCCCTGGAACTGAAAGACGGCGCCTGGGAGCTAAAGGCCGGCACTGCGGCGCTGGCGGAGGGAACAGGAACCTTAAACGACGGTGCGGGGACGCTTAAGGATGGCGTAAACACTCTGAAAGACGGTGTGCTGACCTTAGATGAGGGAGCGGGGACTCTGGATGAGGGAGCCCTTGCCCTGATGGATGGAATGTTTGAATTTGACGAGGAGGGAATCAGCAGGCTCACGGGGCTCTTCGGAGAGGATGTGCAGGATGTGATTGACCGGCTCAGGGCCGTTTCCGACGCAGGAAAAGAATACAATACTTTCACGAGACTGCCAAAGGGCATGGATGGCAGTGTAAAATTCATTATTAAGACGGAAGCGATTAAAAACAAATAAGAAGTAACAGACAGGCAGCGGAAATGACGTTTATTTTGCAATAAATGTTGCATCCGCTGCCTGAAAGCGTTAAAGTAAAGGCAGGAAATTGTGGAAACAAAAAACACATACAGGAAAGGTTAAAAGGGTAAGGATTATGGCGATTTTGTCAATGAAGGTTTTAGACAAGAATGGAAAGACTCTCTTCGTAAGCAGCGGAGAGGATGCCTGCAGTCTGGTCTGCACGGCGGAGTATAAGGAAGGAGACATGATCGTGCTGGAAGCTTCCCAAAAGAATATCCATGTATGGATACAGGTGGACGACGCTATGGGGCCGGCGCTTTGCTATATTACGGACAATGTTATTTACAGGATTCCTTTCGGAGAAAAAAGAATCAGCTATTCCCCCAAAACTTTTTCGGGAAACCGGCACTATCTCTATGCGAGAACAGCCAGGGAGGATGAAGTTCTTGCCTATCGGAATCTGGCGCTGAACGTATGCGACCAGCATGGCGATACCCATTGCTATCCGCATGCCTTTGCCAATGTGGAAACCAGGGGGGAGGCAGTATTTGCCGCCCGCAATGCAATTGACGGTGTCTGTGAGAACCGTTCCCATGGGGAGTGGCCTTATGAGTCATGGGGAATCAACAGAAGAGATGATGCGGAGATGACGGTAGATTTCGGGAGAGAAGTGGAGGCGGATAAGATTGTACTGTATACAAGGGCGGATTTCCCTCACGATAACTGGTGGAAGCAGGTGACGCTCACCTTTTCCGACGGTACAAGCCTTGACTGGGAGCTTGAAAAGAGCCGGCTTCCTCATGTGCTTACCATGGAACCAAAAAAAATTACATGGGTCAGGCTGAGTAATCTGATTAAAGCCGACGACCCATCCCCGTTTCCTGCATTAAGTCAGATTGAGGTGTACGGCAGGGGAACGGTTTAGGTATATTATGCCGCCTGGATCGGGCGGCAATGACGGAATTTTTTCAGGGAAAGGATATTTAAATGGATACAACGAAAATAGAGTTAAAGCAGGGCTGGCGTTTTCATCTGGGCGAGTGTGAAGAGGCGTGGTATAAAGGCTATGACGACAGGAGCTGGCGAAGGGTAATGGTCCCCCATGACTGGTCTGTGGAAGCGCCCTTTTCAAAAGAATATTCCAGCGGAACAGGGTATCTGGCAGGAGGGACCGGCTGGTACCGGCTCCGGTTTTCTCTGCCGGAAGCATATCAGGGGAAAAGGCTCAGGCTGGTGTTTGACGGTGTATACAAAAACAGCCAGGTCTGGTGCAACAGCTATTATCTGGGAAAGAGGCCCAGCGGATACAGTGCCTTTTCCTATGATATTACGGATTTTGCCTCTTTCGGAGAGACGCAAAACGTTATTTCCGTGAAAGTGGTCCACACGGATCTGGCAGATTCCCGCTGGTTTACCGGCAGCGGCATTACAAGGAAGGTATGGCTTGTCCTGGAGGAGAGCGTGCATCCCAGGGAGTATGGCTGCAGCTTCAGGTCAATAGAGGTATCCCAAGGGGAGAAGGGATACCTGGCGCAAATCGAGGTGCTTCATGAGCCGGTAAATACAGAGAAGCAGGCGCTGCAGCTCAGAATCGAAACAGCCTTTGTGCAAGAGGATGGAAGTGTGGCTGCAAGACTGACCGGGGAGGGAGAGCTTTTGGGTGCGGGAGCAGACCGATATGAATTGGGAAAACAGGTAGCGGGCCTGCCGCAGCGGTTGCTGCTTCAGGGAAAAATAGAGAACGCAAAGCTCTGGTCGCCTGAGAGCCCCTGCTTATATAAGATGAAAACCTGGTATCAGGTAAACGGAGGAGAAAAATATCTGGTACATGAGGAAAAGGTGGGAATCAGGACCATCTCCTTCCGGCCGGACGAAGGGTTTTTCTTAAACGGAAAGGAAACCAAGCTTAAGGGCGTCTGTGTCCATCACGACGGCGGCTGTCTCGGGGCGGCCATGAGCAGCGAGGTATGGCAGCGCAGGCTCAGGGAGCTGAAGGAGTGCGGATGCAATGCCGTCCGATGCAGCCACAACCCCCATATGCCGGAGCTTTATGCGCTCTGCGACGCAATGGGCTTTCTCATGATGGACGAGGCCTTTGACGAGTGGGAAAATCCCAAGAATAAATGGTCGGTGGGGCATAATGTCTATCCGCCCAGGCATCAGGGCTATTTTGAGGATTTTCCGCAGTGGCATGAAAGGGATCTGCGGACGATGGTGCGCAGGGACAGGAACCATCCGTCGGTTATTCTCTGGAGCATCGGAAATGAAATCGACTATCCCAACGATCCCTACTGCCATGCCATGTTCCAGACTATGACAGGAAATAATGACGCCAACAAACCGGAGGCGGAGCGGAAATATGATGCGGATAAGCCCAATATGGAAAGGCTTTCGGTGATTGCGGCGCATCTGGCGGAAATTGTAAGGCAGGAGGACGAAAGCCGTCCGGTAACACTGGCGGCGGCGTTCCCGGAGCTGTCCTCGCAAATCGGTTTTTTTGATGCGCTGGATGTGGTGGGCTACAATTATAAGGAGCATTTGTACGAGGAGGATCACAAGCGGTTTCCTCACAAAACCTTTTTGGGAAGCGAGAACGGCCACAGCTATGAGGCCTGGCGGGCCGTGACGGATCACCCCTATATCTGCGGGCAGTTTTTGTGGACAGGGATTGATTATCTGGGAGAAGCCCACGGGTGGCCCGTGCATGGTTCCCAGGCGGGTATTTTGACCACTGCCGGCTTCAGAAAACCGGAGTATTACAGGCGGCAGGCATTTTGGAGGCAGGAGCTGACCATGCGCCTTGCGACCAGGCCAGAGGACGCAGGAGAGGAAAGCTGGCTGCCTATGACGGAAAGCTGGAATTACCCTGAAGGCGCCGGCGTCATTGTAAAGTGCTATGCCAATCCGCCAAAGGGGGCCTGCATCGTCTTAAAGTGTAACGGAAAAGAGGCAGGGAGGCAGAGCGAGTACCAGTCAGACGGCGCATATCTTTTCCGTATGAAGTATGAGCCCGGGGTGCTGGAAGCGGTATGTCTGGGAGCGGATGGAAATGTCCTTCAGACATGCTGCCTGAAAACGACGGGGGAAGCAGTGAGCCTTTCCGGCAGTCTCTGGAAGGAAAAGGATCTTCTCACAGGAGCGGAGTGGGAGGAGAGCTCTGCGCAGCCTGGCTATCTGTATCAGATTCTTGTGACTCTTGCGGACGGGCAGGGGAATGAGACGCTGTGGGAGCAGCGGGAGATAAGGGTGCAGGTTCAGGGAGCAGGAGAGCTTGCGGGAATGGATAACGGAAATCTGGCGGACGTCACTGCCTTTTCCTCCGAAACCAGAGAAACCTTTGCCGGGAAAATGGCAGTATATGTGCGCAGGATCGGGCCGGGAAGCATTCAGGTATTTCTGGAGCTGGCAGACGGCAAAGAAAAGGAGTATTTCAGTCCTGTTTATGGGACGGCGGTTTTGTTATAATGAAGATAGAGTTGCAAACTGTTATTGTTTCAGGTATTGTCATACTGCTGTCGGCTGTTTTGCTTGGATGGATTTTCAGAAAACTTCTCTGGAGGGGCCGCAGAAAATCAGACCGTTTTGAGGATATGGAAGGCCATGAGTTTGAATACTTCTGTGCGGATCTGTTGGAAGAGCGGGGATTTACGGAAGTGGAGGTCACCAGGGGAAGCGGGGATTACGGAATCGACATTCTGGCAGAAAAGGAAGGCGTCACCTATGCCATCCAGTGCAAGCGTTACTCTGGGCCGGTGGGCGTCAAGGCCGTTCAGGAGGCCTATGCCGGGAGGGATTATTACGACCGGATGGTGGGAGCAGTGATGACGAACCAATATTTTACGGGGCCGGCAGTGGAAGCAGCCGGCAAACTGAAAATTTTGCTTTGGGACGGTGGGTATATCGAGGAGATGATGGAGGAGAGAGACTGTCAGTAGGATGACAGTCTCTCATAAAGTCCCTGAAAATCCGAAGGGCCTGTTTCCAGGACAAACCGGTGAAAACGCGGGAGAGAGAACTCCTCCCCCCATAGTTTGGCCGCCTGATCTCTCAGGGAGAGAAATTCCAGAAAGCCGAGATAATATTTCAGATAATTTACCGGTTCTTCCACAATGTACTGATAGATGGAGGAGACGGTTTCCTGGCCCTTGATTCCCATTTTTCCAAGTATTGCCTGTACCTGGGAGAGGGTTGCCCCCTCATAATGGATGGCTATGTCAAGGAGCGAATAGAGACAGAGCTGGAGGTTGCGGTTCAGCCTGCAGGCTTCATACCAGGAGGCCTTTAGCGGGTCGGTATCCTGCACCATTTGTCTTGCATAATAATAGGAAAGATTTTCCGCATAGAGGGCCCAGCCTTCCGTATATCCGCCGTAATGCAGCAGATAGCGGAGGCAGGAGGCGTTTTGCTCCTTTAGGTAGAGCTGGCTGAATACGGTTTGATAAAGATGGCCCGGATAGCCCTCATGGGCCAGCGTGGTATACAGGGTAAGGGCATCAGGCATATTTTTGTGATTGATATAGATAATGTTATTTTTCATATCGTCAATAGGCGGCGTCAGATAGTAAGCCGGGCTGCTGTAATTTTCCATAGAGGGGGACACGCTTTTGATGGTGCAGGAGGGCACGAAGCGATCCTCTGTCTGGGGAAAGGGCGGAAAGTCTTCAGAGATACGGCTTTGCAGGTCAGAGAGCATTTCTTCAGGGAGAGTATAGGGGAAGGACGAAAAGCTCTCCGGCGTCTCTGCGCCAAGGGCAGGATATTTTTGCAGCAGAACAACCAAAGCGGCCAGAGTTTGCTGGAAATCCTCCCAGAGCAGAGCCTTAACCTCCGGAATGCTTCGCGCGGAGCCTGTGGAGGAGGCAAGGAGATACTCGTAGTATGGCCGCCCCTGGGGGAAATAGCATAAACCCATAGAGTTGCTTCCGCTGCCCTTCAGGACAGTAAAGGCATCGGCAGTCTTTTCATAGGCAGGCGCCATTACAGTGGTAAGCAGTCTGTCATTTTCGGAAATCCAGCGTTCTTTTTGGTCTGAAGTGATGATTCCGTCTTTTTCCAGAACGTTTAAACGCTCTTCAAAGGTGGTGTGGAGAAAGTGACTGCCCTGGGAGAGAGAAGTATGATCCATGATAAGGGAACATGCATCAATGATTTTCTGGGCGGCGGCATCGGACATAAAGAGTCCCTTTTCAGATTTTTCCTTTTCATACTGAATCAGTCCGTCAAAATAGGTATCAGTCTGATCTAAAATATGAAGATAGTCCTCCACATCCTTCGGCGAACGGAAGGTATAGTCGGCAAGGAGGATGGGCAGGGAGGAATGCATCCCCTGGGACGGAGAAAGAGGCTCGTCGTAATGGGAATAGGAAGCCCCCGAAAGACGCAGTGTAAAGTAACGGTTTAACAATTGCCAGGTGTAAGCGTCGCTTTCGTTAAGACGCTCAGGCGATATTTGGGAAAGCCTGGAAAGGACGGCTTCAATTACCTCCTGCCCGTTATCCGAATCCGGCTCATAGGAGGAGAGACGTACCTCTTGCGTAAACCCATAGTCCTGGGGATTAGCCAGCGTATAGTGCAGGCTTAAGGTGTTGCCGGAAAGCTCCGAATAAAATAATTCCTCTGCCAGCGCCTGGAACCTGCGGCTGTCGTTTGTGAGAAAAAACAGTGACAGGATAAGCGTCAGAAAGCAAAGCAGCAGGAGGGAACAAAGAACTTTTTGTTTACGGGTAAATTTTATTTTCACTGACAAGGCAAAGACCTCGAAGGACTATTCGTTTGATTATATGAAGCACTTGTGATAAAATATTACACACATTGACTTGTGCCTGGGGGAGAGCCTCAGGGTACGGAAAGTAAAAAGGTATTAAAGATGTACATTTTAGCGCCATCTCTTCTTGCGGCAGATTTTAATATACTAGGACGGCAGATTGAGGAAACGGAGCGGGCCGGCGCAGCGTATCTTCATATAGATGTTATGGACGGCACCTTTGTTCCAAGCATTTCCTTTGGAATGCCTCTGATTGAGTCGATCAGACAGACCAGCAGGCAGTTTTTTGACGTTCATTTGATGATTATGCATCCTGAGAGACATATCAGGAAATTTGTGGAATGCGGTGCGGACGGCATTACCTTTCACCTGGAGGCAGCGGAGGATGCGGATGAAATTATTGAATGCATCCATTCCTGCGGGGCCCAGGCAGGAATCTCCATCAAGCCCCAGACACCCATAGAAGCAGTTTATCCATATCTTTCCAGGGTAGAGATGATTCTTGTTATGAGCGTGGAGCCCGGGGCAGGAGGACAGCCTTTTATGCCGGAGGCTTACCACAGAATCCGGCGGCTGCGGAATTATATTGATGAGCATGATCTGCCTGTGAAAATTGAGGTGGACGGCGGTGTGGGCAAAAAAAATGTAAGAGAAATCATAGATGCCGGCGCAGATATTTTTGTGGCAGGCTCCGCGGTATTTAAAAAACGGAGCATAAGCAGCAATATTTCTCAATTTATGCAGGCATTTAAAGAAAAAGAAGGTAGAACAAAACATGGAAAAGATAGGTAGAAATGCCCCCTGTTGGTGCGGCAGCGGCAAAAAATATAAAGCCTGCCATATGGCGATGGATGAAAAAATCCATCGCTATGAGCTGGAAGGACACATTGTACCGGACAGAAGCATGCTCAAGACAAAAGAGCAGATTGAAGGAATCCGGGAGAGCAGTAAAATAAATATTGCCATACTGGACGCGGTGGGGGACATGATAGGCGTCGGCGTAACCACCCAGCAGATCGACGACCTTGTTTATAAAATGACGAAGGAGCTGGGCGGGATTCCGGCCTCTCTTCATTACGACGGTTTTCCAAAGAGCGTGTGTACCTCCATCAATGAGGTGGTCTGCCATGGAATTCCTTCTGAGGACGTGGTTCTGAAAGAGGGAGATATTGTAAATGTAGATGCCACTACCATATATAAAGGGTATTTTGCGGATTCTTCCAGGATGTATTGCATCGGCGAGGTCAGTGAAGAAAAGAAAAAGCTGGTAAGAGTTACCAAGGAATGTATGGAGAAGGGGCTTGCCATGGTAAAGCCCTGGAATTTTCTGGGAGATATGGGGCAGGCGGTTCATGACCATGCCCGGGCGAACGGCTACAGTGTGGTGGTGGAGATCGGCGGTCACGGCGTAGGGCTGGAATTTCATGAGGATCCCTTTGTAAGCTATGTGACCAAGGCCGGTACGGAAATGCTGATGGTGCCTGGCATGGTATTTACCATAGAGCCTATGGTAAATATGGGAACCAGCGAAGTTTATATTGATGAGGATGATAACTGGACGGTTTACACCGCGGACGGGAAGCCTTCGGCTCAGTGGGAAATTACTGTAGCGGTGACGGAAGATGGCTGTGAGGTTCTCACATGGTAAAGTTCAGGGGCAGGAGCGGTCATACATGAAAGAATCCGGGAAGATTTTGTGTGGCCGTTTCTTTGTTTAGAGCGTGTCTGAAAATTCTTTTAGTCTGATTTTCAAACATACTCTGGGAAAGGAGAAGATGATGTATGATGTGGTGATTATCGGCGCAGGAGTAAGCGGCTGCGCCATTGCAAGAGAGCTTTCCCGTCTGGAGCTGAAGACTGTGGTTCTTGAGAGGGCATCGGATGTGTGCGAGGGCACCTCAAAGGCCAACAGCGGAATTGTACATGCGGGCTATGATGCGGTTCCGGGTACGCTGAAGGCGAGGCTGAATGTGGAGGGAAGCCGGAAGATGGAGGCTCTTTCAAAGGAGCTGGACTTTTCTTACAGAAGAAACGGCTCTCTTGTGCTTTGTTTTGACGAAAAGGATCTGCATAAGCTGACGGAGCTGAAGGAGAGAGGCGAGGCAAACGGTGTGGAGGGGCTTCGTATTTTAAGCAGGCAGGAGCTTGCAGAGCAGGAGCCCGCTGTAGGAGACGAGGCCGTGGCGGCGTTGTATGCTCCCACAGGAGGGATCGTGTGCCCCTTTGGACTTACCATTGCTTTGGCAGAAAACGCGGCGGATAACGGTGTGGAATTCCGGTTCGGTCAGGAAGTGACGAATATTCTCAAAAAGCAGGAGGGATATTTAATCGAAACCCGGGAAAAGGCTTATGAGTCCAAGGTAGTCATCAACGCGGCCGGCGTTTATGCAGACCGGATTCATAATCTTGTGAGCGGCATCTTTATGGAGATTACGCCAAGAAAGGGAGAATATCTGCTCTATGACAAGAAGGTAGGGACGCTTGTAAACAGTACCCTGTTCCAGCTTCCCACCGCCCTCGGAAAAGGAATCCTGGTGACGCCTACGGTACACGGGAATCTTTTGACCGGGCCCACGGCACAGGATATTTTGGATAAGGAGGGGACAGACACCTCCCGGGAGGGAATCGCCCAGGTGTCGGCAAAGGCCTCTCTCAGTGTAAAAGAGATTCCGGCCAGAGAGGTGATTACCTCTTTTTCAGGCCTTCGGGCCCATATTACGGCGTGGGAGAAGCCGGAAGGCGAAGAAAAGGGCAGGACGGAGGAAGATTTTGTGATCGGGCAGGCGCCGGATGCACCCGGATTTATCGACGTTGCGGGGATGGAGTCCCCGGGGCTTTCCTGCGCACCGGCAACCGGGGAGTACGTGGCGCAGATCGTAAAGGAACTGCTCAATCCCAAAGAAAAAGAAAGCTTTGTGGGAACCAGAAAAGGGATTCCTGACATGGCGCTGGCATCCGACGAGGAGAGACACAGGCTGATCGGCGAAAACCCGGCCTACGGGAATGTAATATGCCGATGTGAAATGGTTACGGAGGGAGAAATTCTGGATGCCATACACAGGACATTAGGGGCAGTAACAGTTGACGGAATTAAGCGGCGTACCCGGGCGGGAATGGGAAGATGCCAGTCGGGCTTCTGTAATCCTAGGGTAGTGGAGATTCTGGCAAGGGAGCTTAAAAAGGACGAGAGCGAAATTCGGAAGGCGGGAGAAAATTCCTGGTATTTATTATAGCATCAGGGAGTAAATGAGGACAGGGATGCATCGGTAAGGCGCACAGATGGGAGTGGCGATGAAAAAAACAGATTTGATTATTATAGGGGGCGGCCCTGCCGGGATGGCGGCAGCTCTTGCCGCATACGAAAAGGGAATCAGGGATATTTTGATTCTGGAGCGTGACAGGGAGCTGGGAGGAATCTTAAATCAGTGTATTCATAACGGGTTCGGGCTTCACACCTTTAAGGAGGAACTGACAGGGCCGGAGTATGCCGCCCGCTATGTGGACATGGTTTTAGGGAAACAAATTCCCAGTCTGTTAAATACCATGGTAATTGATGTACAGGGAGGAACAACCTGTAAGGTTACGGCTATGAACAGGCAGGAGGGGCTGTTTGAGATAGAGGCAAAGGCAGTGGTATTGGCTATGGGCTGCCGGGAGCGTTCAAGAGGCGCCATGAACATTCCGGGCTTTCGTCCTGCCGGGATTTTTTCCGCGGGAACAGCACAGCGGTATGTGAACATCGAAGGAAGAATGCCGGGGAGAGAAGTGGTGGTGCTCGGCTCCGGGGATATTGGATTGATTATGGCCAGACGTATGACGCTTCAGGGAGCAAAGGTAAAAATGGTGGCGGAAATCATGCCGTATTCCGGAGGGCTTAAGCGAAATATTGTCCAGTGTCTGGATGATTTCGGCATTCCCTTAAAGCTCAGCCACACGGTAACACAGATCCACGGAAAAGAGCGGGTAGAGGGAGTCACGGTGGCAAAGGTGGATGAAAAGCTTGCACCGGTTCCCGGGACTGAGCAGTATGTTGCGTGTGATACCCTGCTTTTGTCCTGTGGACTGATTCCGGAAAATGAGCTGAGCCAGGCGGCCGGAGCCGAAATGGATGATGTGACCCAGGGCCCTGTAGTCAATGCAAGGCTGGAAACCACCGCAAAGGGGATCTTTGCCTGCGGAAATGTGCTTCATGTGCATGATCTGGTGGATAATGTTTCCATTGAGGCAGAGAGGGCGGGTACTTTTGCGGCAGAATATATCCTGAATGGAGAAAGTGACTGGGGAGAAGCGCTCCGGCCCAAAATTCCGGCCAAATCCAAATCTACACTGCCGGAGGGAAGAGATGCGGCAAGCCAGCTCATCTGTATCGGCTGCCCTGTGGGCTGTCTGATTACTGTGGAAAAGAAAGAGGACGGAACTCTTGACATTACCGGAAATACCTGTAAGAAGGGAGAAGCCTATGCCCGCAATGAATTTACGGCTCCGGTCAGGACGGTAACCTCCATGGTCACTGTGGAAAACGGACGGGGAAAGGTGGTTGCGGTAAAGACGGAATCGGAAATACCCAAAGGGAAGATCGCAGAATGTATGGAGGAAATCCGAAGCACACGGGTCTGCGCGCCTGTCAGGGTGGGGGATGTACTGATTAAAAACGTGGCCGGGACTTCGGTTTCGGTGATCGCCACAGGAAACATGGATTCGGTATAAAGGGATGGCAAAAGAACAGGGGGTATGATATGAGCAAATATATTATGGCATTGGATCAGGGGACGACCAGCTCAAGGTGTATTCTTTTTAACAGAAAGGGAGAGATCCAGAGTATTGCCCAGAAGGAATTCGGGCAGATTTACCCAAGGCCCGGCTGGGTAGAGCATAATCCTATGGAGATCTGGTCTTCTCAGATGGCGGTGACCATGGAGGCCATGGCTCAGGTGGGGGCCGACGCCTCGGATATTGCGGGGATAGGTATCACAAATCAGAGAGAAACTACAATTATATGGGATAAGATTACCGGAGAACCGGTTTATAATGCAATTGTCTGGCAGTGCAGGAGAACGGCAGAAAAGATAGACGAGCTGGTGGCGGCCGGATACGGAGAACAGATACGTGAAAGGACAGGGCTTGTGCCGGATGCCTATTTCAGCGCCACCAAGATTGCCTGGATTCTGGATAACGTACCGGAGGCGAGAAGCAGGGCGGAAAACGGAGAGCTTCTTTTTGGGACGGTGGATAGCTGGCTGATCTGGAACATGACAAAGGGGGAAATTCATGTAACGGATTATACCAATGCATCCCGTACCATGCTTTATGATATACATAAGCTTTGCTGGGATGAGGAATTATTGAAGCTGTTCAATATTCCGCCCTGTATCCTGCCCCAGGTAAAGCCCTCCAGTTGCATTTACGGATATACCGAAAGCGCCACCTTGGGTGGGCGTATTCCCATTGCGGGGATTGCAGGGGATCAGCAGGCCGCCCTGTTTGGCCAGTGCTGCTTTTCCAAGGGACAGGTAAAAAATACCTATGGCACAGGCTGCTTCCTTCTCATGAATACAGGGAAAGAGGCGATTGCCTCAAACAACGGGCTTTTGACCACCATAGCGGCAAGCGTCGGGGATGAGGTAGAGTATGCTCTGGAAGGAAGTGTGTTTGTGGCCGGCGCGGCAGTGCAGTGGCTTCGGGACGGGATGCGGATGGTAAAGAGTGCTTCCCAGACCCAGGACTATGCCCATCAGGCGCAGGAGGGAACGGAAGGCGTTTATGTGGTGCCTGCCTTTGCAGGAATGGGGGCTCCTTATTGGAATCCTTACGCAAGGGGATGCGTGGTGGGAATCACCAGAGGCTGTAAGAAAGAGCATTTTATCCGCGCTACCCTGGAGTCCATTGCCTATCAGACCTATGATGTGCTGAAGGCCATGGAGGAGGATGCAGAGGTATCGATTGCAGGTCTTAAGGTGGACGGCGGGGCCAGCGCCAATGATTTTCTGATGCAGTTCCAGGCGGATATTCTGGGAGCCCGGGTTTACCGTCCCGAGTGTATAGAAACAACGGCTCTTGGGGCCGCTTATCTGGCAGGGCTGGCATGCGGATATTGGTCCGGCAGAGAAGAGATCCGCGATAACTGGCAGCTCGGCAGAGAGTTTGTTCATGAAATGAGTGAAAATAGCAGGGGGCAGCTTTTAAAAGGATGGAAAAAGGCAGTGAAATGTGCGCTTGCCTGGACGGAGGATTAAGTCATTGGATAATATATTATTTTTAAATCCGGTATTTAAACAGATGATTTGGGGCGGCAGCCGGCTCAGGGAGCAGTTTGGCTACGAGATTCCGGGAGAGGATACAGGGGAGTGCTGGGCCATAAGCGCCCATCCCAACGGGGACTGCACGGTCAGGGAGGGGATTTACCAGGGAAAGACCCTGTCGGAGCTGTGGTCATCCCATCCCGGGCTTTTTGGAAATCCCGGGACAGACAGATTCCCGCTTCTTATAAAGATTATAGACGCCAGGGATGACCTGAGTATCCAGGTACATCCCGATGATTGTTATGCAAGAGAGCATGAAAACGGTTCCCTGGGAAAAACGGAGTGCTGGTATATCCTTGACTGTCCCCAGGATGCGGCTCTGGTTGTGGGGCATAATGCGGGCACAAGGCAGGAACTGGAGGAGATGATCCGTGAGGGGAAATGGACGGAGCTGATCCGCCGGATTCCGGTGAAGAAGGGAGATTTCATCCAGATCAATCCCGGTACGGTACATGCCATCCAGGGCGGAATGATGATCCTGGAGACCCAGCAAAACAGTGATATTACTTACAGGGTATACGACTATGACAGACTTACGGATGGAAAGCCCAGGCAGCTTCATGTAGAGCAGAGCATCGATGTGATCACAGTGCCGGCTCCTTCCGCGGCAGAAAGCGTAAGCCCTGCGGCCGGCCTTTTAGGAAATACCCTGCATGAGCTGATAGCCTGCGATTATTACAGGGTTTGGAAGCTTGAGCTGGACGGACAGCTTTCGTTTGAGCAGAGCCATCCCTTCCTGAATGTGAGCGTGATTGAAGGGCAGGGGAAGGTAAATGGAAAAGAGATCAGAAAGGGAGATCACTTTATTGTGCCTCACGGATTCGGAACGGTAGAGCTGCAGGGGAACATGGCGCTTATTATGTCCTCCATAGAGTAAATATTTCCGCAAAGAAACAGAAAGAATAAACAAAAGATTCATTGAAAGTGTTAATTTCCGCACAGAGGGGAGAAGTTTTATGATCAACGAGCAATACAAAAAGATGTTGGAGGGCAAATCCGTAATCAGACAGCTCTCCGAATTTGCCACGGCCAGAGGCAAAGAAATCGGTTATGAGAACGTATATGATTATAGCCTTGGAAATCCTTCCGTCCCGGTTCCAGAGAAATTTACAAAGGTAATGATCGACCTGCTTCAGACCAAAAATTCTATGGAGCTGCACGGCTACAGCCCCAGCGTCGGCATTGCCTCTGTGAAGGATAAGATTGCGGCGTCCCTGAATCAGAGATTTGGGATGGCGTACACCGGGAATCACATTTTCCCGACGACAGGTGCGGCGGGCGCTCTGGCCCATGCCCTGCGCTGTGTCACGAAGCCGGGAGATGAGGTGCTTACCTTTGCGCCCTATTTTCCGGAATATTACTGCTATGTGAATATGACGGGCGCTAAGATGAAGGTGGTAGCCGCGGATACGGAGAAATTCCAGATTAATATGGAAAATCTGGAGGAGCTTTTGACAGAAAATGTAGCGGCCGTGCTGATCAACACCCCCAATAATCCCTCCGGTGCAGTTTACAGTGCGGAAACATTGACAAAGCTTGCAGAGCTGATGGGAAGGAAACAGAAGGAGTACGGACATGATATTTTCCTGATCTCCGATGAGCCCTACAGAGAGATTGTATTTGACGGTATGGATGCGCCTTATGTAGCCAAATACTATGATAACACCCTGACCTGTTATTCTTACTCCAAGTCGCTTTCCCTTCCGGGAGAGAGAATCGGATATGTGGCGGCGAATCCCAAATGCCGGGATGCGGAGCTGATCAGCGCGATGTGCAGCCAAATATCCAGGGGAATCGGGCATAACTGTCCGCCCTCTATCATTCAATTGGCGGTAGCCGAGGTGGAGGGGCTTACCGGAGATATGTCGGTATATGAGACCAACAGGAATATTTTATATAAGGAACTGACGGAGCTTGGATTTGACTGTACAAGGCCCGGGGGAACCTTTTATATTTTCCCCAAAGCATTGGAGGAGGATGCGGCCGCATTCTGCCAAAAAGCGCTGAAGTACGATCTGGTGCTGGTGCCCTCCGACAGCTTTGGCGTGCCGGGCTATTTCCGCATGGCTTATTGTATCAGTACGCAAAAGGTAGAATGTTCTCTCCATGCGCTGCGTAAATTTGTAAGAGAGAATTATTAATTCAGATAAGGCCCGGCATGCGGGAGAGGATTTGACTTTATCAGGAAGAGAGGCATGGTTCAATGGTAGAATTTTTAAAGGCAGTACTTTTTGGAATTGTGGAGGGAATCACAGAGTGGCTTCCGATCAGCAGCACAGGTCATATGATACTGCTTAATGAGTTTGTGAAGCTGGATGTTTCGGAGGAATTCTGGGAAATGTTTCTGGTGGTAATCCAGCTTGGCGCCATACTTGCGGTGGTTCTTTTATTCTGGAACCAGATCTGGCCCTTTGGCAAAAAAAATAACAGACATCCGGCGGGACGGTCAGGATTTCTTTCCTATTGTAAAAAGGATATTTGGGTACTGTGGTTTAAAATTGTGGTGGCCTGCCTGCCTGCCGCGGTAGTGGGGATTTTGTTCGACGAGTTTTTTGAAAGCCTGTTTTATAACAGCGTGTGTGTGGCTGTCGCTCTGATTGTGTTTGGCGTGGGATTTATCCTGATCGAGAACCGGAATAAGGGAATGAAAATAAAAATCGGCTCCCTGGCGGATATTACCTTTACCACGGCGCTGATTATAGGCATGTTCCAGTTGATAGCGGCAATTTTCCCGGGGACATCCCGCTCCGGCGCTACAATTCTGGGGGCCCTTCTGATCGGGGTATCCAGAACGGTAGCCGCAGAGTTTACCTTTTTTCTGGCTATACCGGTGATGCTTGGAGCGAGTCTCTTAAAGGTATTAAAATTTGGTTTTTCGTTTAGCGCAAATGAAATGATGGTGCTGGCGACAGGTATGATTACGGCGTTTGTTATCTCTGTCGTGGTAATCCGTTTTTTGATGGGATATATCAAGAAGCATGATTTTAAGGTGTTTGGCTGGTATCGTATTATATTAGGGATTATTGTGCTTTTGTACTTTGGAATTGTAAGGTAATGCGGTTTTTGAATGAAAATATGAAGAAATAGCCGTTTTTAAGCCTGTTTGGCCTGTCAATCAGTTGACAAACCGCAAATTAAAGAGTATACTGCTTTCGAGTAAAAACAAAGCGTTTTTAAGGAAATGTACTGATTCATAGGGATGGCCGGGGAGCCTGCTGTCTGTGGTTATGGTCAGTATGTGTTAGAGAATGTGTTTCTCTGCGTGAAAGGAGTTTATTATCGTGGCAGTAAAGAAAACAGAGTCAACAACAAAGACGAAAGCAACACCGGCTAAAAAAGAAGTTAAGTCTGCTGAGAAGACATCAGAGGTAAAGACAGAAATAAAGGCAGAAGCCAAAGACGTTAAGGAACCTGCAAAGAAGACAACGACCAGAAAAGCAAGCGCGAAGCCTGCTGCGGAAGAGGTTAAAAAAGAAACCGTGAAGAAGGAAACCGCCGGGAAAGCCCAAGCAGCGCCCGAGGTAAAGGCAGCCGTTCATTTTGAGTTAGAAGGCAGGTCTTATACACCCGAGGATTTGCTGAAGATCTGCAAGGATGTATGGAAATATGATTTAAACGGTAAGGAAGAAGAACTGGGAAGCGTTGAATTGTATGTGAAACCGGAAGAGAGCGTTACATATTACGTGATCAACGGCGACATCAAGGGAAGCTTCAATATATAAAATCAATCATTCAGCAATTCTCTTACAAGGATACATTTCTTATATCGGTAGACGGCCACTGTCGGGGCTTTCTTCGGATAGATATTCTGAAAATTCAAAAGGATAATCGGATGGATACTGCATGAGCGGTATCCATTTTTGCTTTAGAATTTTTTAATAATTATTTTTGACTATATGTGTTGACAATAAATAGGGTAAGTGATATTTTATGTTAAGAAGATGTTAGCACTCCATAAGGTTGAGTGCTAACAAATACAAAAACCGGCAGACAAACTAAAATTCTATGGCAGATATTTATAAGACTGACAGATACAGAAAGGGATGATGGAGTTGCAGTTAAGTGAAAGAAAAATCAAAATATTGCAGGCCATTATCCGTAATTACCTGGAAACAGGAGAGCCGGTAGGGAGCAGGACGATCTCCAAATATACGGATTTAAACTTAAGCTCAGCTACCATCCGCAACGAGATGTCAGATTTGGAGGAGATGGGATATATTGTACAGCCTCACACCTCGGCGGGGAGAATACCTTCCGATATGGGATACCGGCTTTATGTGGACACCATGATGGAGGAGAAGGACAGAGAGCTGGAAGAGCTGAAGGAAATGATGCTTGAGAAAGAGGATAAGATGGATCACCTTCTCAAGCAGGTTGCGAAGCTTTTAGCCGCAAATACCAATTACGTGTCGATGATTTCCGCTCCTACCATCCATACCAATAAAATTAAGTTTATACAGCTCTCCCGGATGGATGCCGGCCAAATCCTGGCAGTGGTAGTTGCAGAGGGAAATGTGATCAAGAACAACATCATTCCGGTGCCGGAAAGGCTGGATGATGAAACCCTTTTGAAGCTGAATATTCTTTTGAATACCCATTTAAACGGTCTGGCTCTGGAGGAGATTAATCTTGGCATGATTTCGGCTATGAAGCAGCAGGCCGGGATACACAGCGCCATTGTAGGAGATGTGATCGACGCTATTGCCGAGTCGATTAAGGCTGATGAGGATTTGGAGGTTTACACCAGCGGCGCCAATAATATTTTCAAGTACCCGGAGCTGGCTGATCATCAGAGAGCAAGTGAAATTATCAATACCTTTGAAGAAAGCCGGATGCTGACGGAGCTGGTTCAGGGAACGCTTTCGGGTGAGAGCAACACGGGGATCCAGGTTTACATCGGAAACGAAACGCCGATTCAGGCAATGAAGGACTGCAGTGTGGTGACTGCCACCTATGAATTGGGAGAAGGGATGCGCGGAACCATCGGTATTATCGGTCCGAAACGGATGGATTATGATAAGGTGATCGGCGCGCTTAAGACAATCACCCATCAACTGGACGAATTGTATAAAAACAAGACATAGAGATGGAAAGGGATGAAGCTGATGAATGAAGAAATGAAGGATATACAGGAAACGGCAGAACAGGAGCAGGAGACGGTTAACGTGAAGGAGCAGGGGCCTGAGGAGGAAGAACAGATTCGGGCAGAATGCGGGCAGACAGAGGAAGAAGAAAACGGCAGCGCTGAGAGCCAGACGCAGGACCAGGACGCGCCGGAAGGCGAAAAGGAAGAGGAGGCGAAGGCCTCAGAGGAGACCTGGGCAGAAAAAAGGGCAGCTAAGAAGAAGCTGAAGGCTGACAAAAAGCAGGATGCTCTTAAGGAGAAAATTGAGGAGCTGGAAGACCGGGTAAAACGCCAGATGGCAGAATTCGAGAATTTCCGGAAGCGTACCGAAAAAGAAAAATCCGCTATGTTTGAAACAGGAGCCAAGAGTGTAATCGAAAAGATTCTGCCTGTGGTAGACAATTTTGAGCGAGGATTAGCGACTGTTCCCGAGGCGGATAAAGGGGCGCCCTTTGCGGAGGGAATGGAAATGATCTACAAACAGCTTCTGACAGAGCTGGAGAAGATGGAGGTTAAGCCCATACCGGCGGTGGGAGAGGAATTTGATCCTAATTTCCACAATGCAGTGATGCAGGTGGAAAGCGAGGAATATGAATCCGGTGTGATTGCCCAGGAGCTGCAGAAGGGTTATACTTACAGGGACAGCGTGGTAAGACACAGTATGGTAGCGGTGGTCAGCTAATCGCCGCATTTGACACAATGAGAGTAATAAACTTTTTTTATAGCATATAAACAAAAATCCAGGAGGAGATAATTATGAGTAAAATAATTGGTATTGATTTAGGTACAACAAATAGCTGCGTGGCAGTTATGGAGGGCGGTAAGCCCACTGTTATCGCAAATGCTGAAGGGGCAAGAACCACACCCTCCGTAGTGGCCTTTACCAAAACAGGTGAGAGACTGATTGGTGAGCCTGCCAAGCGTCAGGCCGTAACCAATGCGGAGAAGACCATTTCATCTATTAAGAGGGATATGGGTACAGACAGAGGACGTACCGTGGATGACAAGAAATATTCCCCTCAGCAGATTTCCGCAATGATTCTCCAGAAGCTCAAGGCAGACGCAGAGAGCTATTTGGGGGAAAAGGTAACGGAGGCAGTTATCACGGTTCCCGCTTATTTTAATGATGCGCAGCGTCAGGCTACGAAGGATGCGGGCAAGATTGCGGGTCTGGATGTAAAGCGTATTATCAACGAGCCTACGGCGGCAGCTCTGGCCTACGGACTCGACAATGAAAAAGAGCAGAGAATCATGGTATACGACTTAGGCGGCGGTACCTTTGACGTGTCGATCATTGAGATCGGGGAGGGCGTTATTGAGGTTCTGGCAACCAACGGCGACACCCGTCTTGGAGGAGACGATTTCGATAACCGGTTAACAGAGTGGATGATCAGTGAGTTCAAGAAGGCGGAAGGCGTGGACTTATCAGGCGATAAGATGGCCCTTCAGAGGTTAAAGGAGGCAGCGGAGAAGGCGAAGAAGGAGCTCTCCTCAGCGACAACTACCAATATTAACCTTCCGTTCATCACAGCCACAGCAGAGGGTCCTAAGCATTTTGATATGAACCTTTCAAGAGCAAAGTTTGATGAGCTCACCCATGATCTGGTTGAAAAGACGGCGATCCCGGTTCAGAATGCCATGAAGGACGCAGGACTCACCAACGGCGATCTCGGCCAGGTGCTTCTGGTAGGCGGTTCTACCCGTATCCCTGCCGTGCAGGAAAAGGTAAAACAGCTCACCGGACATGAGCCCAGCAAAACATTGAATCCTGACGAGTGCGTTGCATTAGGCGCTTCCATTCAGGGCGGTAAGCTGGCAGGAGATGCAGGCGCAGGCGAAATCCTTCTTCTTGATGTTACGCCTCTTTCTCTGTCCATTGAAACGATGGGAGGCATCGCAACAAGGCTGATTGAGAGAAATACTACAATTCCTACCAAGAAGAGCCAGATCTTCTCCACTGCAGCAGATAATCAGACCGCGGTTGACATCAACGTTTTACAGGGCGAAAGACAGTTTGCAAGAGATAATAAGTCCTTAGGACAATTCAGATTAGACGGGATCCCTCCGGCAATGCGCGGAGTTCCTCAGATTGAGGTTACCTTTGATATTGACGCCAACGGTATTGTCAATGTTTCCGCAAAGGATCTGGGCACCGGCAAGGAGCAGCATATTACCATCACTGCAAGTTCCAACATGTCAGATGATGAGATCGATAAGGCCGTAAAGGAAGCCGCTGAGTTTGAAGCCCAGGATAAGAAGAGAAAGGAAGCCATTGATACAAGAAATGAAGCAGATTCCTTCGTATTCCAGACCGAGAAGGCATTAAACGAAGTGGGCGATAAGATCGACGCTTCTGAAAAGGCCAATGTAGAGGCTGATGTCCAGGCAGTTAAGGATATTCTTGAAAGAACCAAGGATCAGGAAATGTCAGATTCCGATATTGACGCTCTGAAGGCGGCAAGAGAAAAGCTTACCACGAGCGCGCAGGCACTGTTCACCAAGATGTATGAGAATATGCAGCAGGCAGGGGGCGCAGGCCCCGATATGGGAGCGGGCCCGGATATGAGCGGAGCAGCCGATGCAGGAGCAGCAGATGACGTGGTTGACGGGGATTATCGCGAGGTTTAATACAAAAAAGTTTAAAGCTTATTCTGAGGCGGCGCTTGACAGCAAATGGCGTGAAAAGTCATTTGCTGTATGCCGCCTTGGGTGGTGTATAGTGTGCCCATCCGGCACGGGAGGAGTTTGAAATGGCAGAACAGAAACGCGATTATTATGAAGTGCTTGGGATTGATAAGAACGCAGATGAGGCCGCCATAAAAAAAGCCTACAGGGCGCTTGCCAAAAAGTATCATCCGGATATGAACCCGGGAGATGCGGAAGCGGAAAAAAAGTTTAAGGAAGCTTCTGAAGCTTACGCGATTTTGAGTGACCCGGAGAAGAAGAGACAGTACGATCAGTTTGGCCATGCTGCCTTTGAGGGAGGGGCTGGCGGTTTTGGCGGCTTTGATTTCAACAGTACTGACTTCAGTGATATTTTCGGCGATATTTTCGGCGACTTCTTTGGCGGCGGACGTAAGAGCCGGGGCAACAACGGCCCTATGAAAGGTGCGAATATCAGAACCAGCGTCAGGATCACCTTTGAGGAGGCTGTATTCGGCGTTGAAAAGGAAATAGAGCTGACCTTAAAGGATGAGTGTAAGACCTGCCGTGGAACCGGGGCAAAGCCGGGTACCAATCCGGAAACCTGCCAGAAATGCGGCGGTAAAGGTCAGGTAGTTTTCACCCAGCAGTCTTTCTTCGGTACGGTGAGAAACGTACAGACCTGTCCGGAGTGTAACGGCACCGGAAAAGTGGTTAAAGAAAAGTGTATGGACTGTCACGGGTCGGGTTATATTGCCAGCCGAAAGAAAATCCAGGTATCGATTCCCGCAGGAATTGACAACGGGCAGAGTGTCCGCATCAGAGATAAGGGCGAGCCCGGTATGAACGGCGGGCCCAGAGGGGATCTGCTGGTAGAGGTAATCGTAGGACGCCATCCCATATTCCAGCGTCAGGATTATAATATTTATTCCACCGTACCGATTTCTTACGCGGTGGCAGCCCTTGGCGGCGACGTGGTGGTGGATACGGTAGACGGCAGGGTGCTTTATGAGGTGAAAGCCGGAACCCAGACGGACACCAAGGTCCGCCTGAAAGGAAAAGGCGTACCTACTCTCAGAAACAAAGAGGTCAGAGGAGATCACTATGTGACATTGGTGGTACAGACGCCGGAGAGACTTTCTCATGAGGCAAAGGAGCTCTTAAAGCAGTTTGATGCCGTGACCGGCGACAGCTTAAATGCCGCTAAAAATATCCAGGCCGATAAGAGTGAAACAAAAGATACCAAGAAAAAGAAATTCTGGAAATAAAGATAAAAAACATAAAACAGAGGCTATGGAAAAGCGAGGCGGACTGGCTTTTCCATAGCCCCTGTTTCATTATAAAGAGTCATATTTTTTGAAAACCATGCATAAAATGCTATCAGGCCTCTTAAAGCCGCCCGGACGGCTTTTGAACTGTATTCAGGCTTGCATATCCCCGGGAGGCCGGAGGCTTAATCGGACAGCTCTCTGAGCATATTTACAATATAGCCCGAAAGGCTTGAATTTAAATTTTCCGCAACCGGAATCAAAGCCTGAATTTTTTGGGGTTCACCCTGCCCGAGGTAGATGTCGGCTAAAAGCTTGTAGGTGGCGCTGACGTCGGTGCGGGTACTCACGGCAAATTCCAAAATCTGGCGGGCCTGGTCTGCATAGCCGTTTTTGAAAAGAGCTGACGCCCAGGTTTGAAGAGTGCGGACAAGAACCGTATAGCTCTGGTCGTAGCGGGAGAGCAGCTCAATGTTGGGGGCACCGTATGAAAGCTTTAAATCGGTATTGCTGATTCCGGTAAAATTTACAATCGGATTTTCCGCCAGAGAGCGTAAGGTTTCGTGACACTCCGAAACGGTGGGATCTAGGGGGAGGACATCCATGGGCAGACTCTCAAAGGGAATTTGAATGTAATCCAGGTCGTCAAGGGGCTTACGGCGGGTGCTGTTGGCCGCCGCTTCCTTTTCCCAAAAGCTTTGGTTGGATTTTTCATCCAGATTTCTGCGTTTATGGAGCTCATATCCAAGCCAGATACAGAATATGATAAAACTTGCAAAAATGGGGAATTTCATATATAATATCCTTTCAGAAAGATTACTGCCATGGGCAAAATTTGCCCAGAGGGGAGAAAATATGTTTCATTTTCACAACAAAAAAAATAAAAAAATTTTTTCAGTGATCATTGTCACGCTTTTGATACTTGCAATGATAGTACCAACTATAGCATCTTTTATGTATTAAATCAAATGGGATTTATGAGATAGCTGGTGTGAAATTTTAATTTTGCACGTAATTTTATGCCTGCGGCCCGAAGCATGCAGGCTACGGAAAGGCATGGTTTTTTTATGAAAAGATGGATAAAAGGACTGATCTGCTTTGCAATGGCGATAAGCCTTTTGGGGCTGTGGGGCTCTAAGGCGCAGGCTGAAGAAGAAAAGGGCGGGGCTAAAAGAATACTGCCGGGTATTTTTATTGAGAGCATTTCCCTGGAAGGGAAAACGGCCGGGGAAGCGAAGGCGGAGGTGGAACGCTATGTCAGTGAGGTTCTCAGCAAAAAGGTAATCTCGCTGCTATCCATAGATGGAAATAAGATAGATATAACGCCGGCAGAGATAGGACTTCGCTGGAGTAATACAGAGATTGCAGAGGAGGCGGCCGGCATCGGTCAGACCGGAAATGTGGTTGCCCGCTATAAGGCGGCTAAGGATCTCCAATATGAGAATAAAGTATTCCACATGGAGTTTGAGGTAGACAGAGAACAAATCAGGCAGATTCTCGAGCAGCAGTGTGCCGTTTTCAATGTGGAGGCCAGGGATGCAACTCTCTCCCGGGTAGACGGGAGCTTTGTCATAAACGAAGGTCAGACGGGTAAGGTAGTAGATGTAGAAGCATCCACACAGCTTATTTATGATTATTTTAACAGCGACTGGAACGAGGGAGAAGGCGGTTCTATTGAACTGATTGTGTCGGTGGATGAACCCAAGGGAACCAGGGAAGAGCTTGGAAAGGTGAAGGATATACTTGGAACCTTTACCACCAGCTATCGGACCTCCGGTTCGGCCAGAAGCGCCAATGTGGCCAATGGGTGCGCGCTGATAAACGGTACAACCCTGTATCCCGGGGATGAATTTTCAACCTGCAAGGCGATTACGCCCTTTACCTCTGAAAACGGTTACTACATGGCAGCATCCTATTTGAACGGTCAGGTAGTGGACAGCTTGGGAGGCGGTATCTGCCAGGTTTCAACCACGCTTTACAATGCAGTGCTGTTATCGGAGCTGGATGTTACGGAGCGGCATAATCATTCTATGATTGTGACCTATGTGGATCCTTCTGCGGATGCTGCAATTGCAGAGTCCTCAGGGAAGGATTTTAAGTTTATCAATAACACCCAGGCCCCTCTTTATATTGAAGGTGTTACTACGGACGATAAACATATTACCTTTACTATTTACGGTGTGGAGACCAGGGACAGCGGCCATCAGGTGCGCTATGAAAGCGAGGTGGTCAGCACCACCTATCCTGACACGGAAGTGATCCATGTCAATGAATCTCTTCCCTTAGGTTCGGTTTCCGTACAGTCGGCCCATATCGGATATAAAGCAAATTTGTGGAAGATTGTCACGGAGAACGGAAAGGAGGTCAGCCGGGAGCAGATTAATTCCAGTTCTTACAAGGTAACTCCCCGGACGGCGACGGTGGGTGTTGCCACCTCCGATCCGAATGCATATAACCAGATCATGGCAGCGATTGCCACAAATAGTATTGACCATGTGAAGAATGTGGCCGCGGCCTTAGCGGCAGGGGAAGTACCTCCTCCCACCGTTTTGCCCGCAGACCCGGCGGCCGGTCAGCCCATAGAAGGAGGAGCAGTTCCGGCGGATCCGGGGGCAGCGGCCGCGCCGCCAGAAGCAGGAGCGCCGGTTTCACCGCCGCAGGAGCCGGCAGCGGCTGTGTCCCCGGAGGAGGCGCCGGCGGAGTGAGGTTCGGGATGAAGACAGGAAAAATATCCGAAAATATTCTGAAGCGATCCGTGCTCGGAAAAATAAAAACCCATAGAAGCGAAATACAAAAAGGTGCAGGCGTAGGAGAGGACTGCGCCTTTTTGGCATGGGAAGACGCCGGCTCTGATCTGACCGCTGTCAGCACCCAGACGTTCGACCTTCCTGTGAAGAGAGGAAGCTATTATGCAATTATGTCGGCCGCTAATAATCTGGCGGCTTCAGGCGCTGTTTCTGCGGCTGTTACACTGTCTTTAACCCTCCCGCAAAAGACGCAGGAGCCGGTTTTAAAGGAGCTTATGGAGCAGGCGGAGGAATGCTGCAGAGAGCTGAATATCCAGATTGCCGGCGGCCATACGCAGGTAAGCGGGGCTGTTAACTGGCCGGTGGTCACAGCCACGGCGATTGGCAGATTTGCCAGGAGAGAGAGTAAATCGGAACCGCGCGGGAATAAGGATGTTGTAATGAGTAAATGGATTGGCATAGAGGGAACGGCCATCCTTGCCTGCGAGAAGGAAGAAGAGCTGCTAAAGCGGTTCTCGCCCAGATTTTTGGGAGCGGCAAGAGAGCAGGTGCGGTATCTCTCAGTGGAGAGGGAGGCAGCCATAGCGCTTAAGTCCAGCGTTTATGCAATGCACGATGTGAGAAGCGGCGGTATTTTCGGTGCATTGTGGGAGCTTTCCCAGAAGTTAGGCGTTGGACTATCCATTGATTTAAAGAAGATTCCGGTGAAACAGGAGACCATTGAAATCTGTGAGTTTTTTAATATAAGTCCCTATGAACTTTTATCAGGGGGAGCTCTGATTATGGTGACAGAGGATGGCAACGGGCTTACAGCAGCGCTGGAAAAAGCAGGAGTTTCGGCTTCTGTGATCGGCGCCGTCAATGACGGCAATGATAAGCTGATCATAAACGGGGAGGAGACCAGATATTTGGGACCTGTTGTATCGGATGAGATTTATAAAATAAGATTTAGATAAGAAAGGACTGGATAGCATGATGAGAGAACAGATTTTGGCGATTATAGAGAAGAACAGCCGCATCAATATTAAGGAGCTTGCGGTGATCCTGGGAGCGGATGAGCTTACCATTGCAAACGAATTAAAAGCGATGGAGGAGGAAGGGGTAATCTGCGGATACCATACCATGATTGACTGGGAAAAGACTTCTATCGAGAAGGTAACGGCACTGATCGAGGTAAGAATTACCCCCCAGAGGGGGCAGGGCTATGACAACATAGCAGAGAGGATTTACAAATATCCGGAGGTAAACAGCGTCTATCTGATTTCGGGAGGATATGATCTTTTGGTTACGCTGGAGGGAAAGTCCCTGAAGGCTGTTTCAAGCTTTGTGTCGGATAAGCTGTCTACCCTGGAGGGAGTTCTGAGCACGGCCACTCACTTCATTTTAAAGAAATATAAGGATCACGGGACGATATTGGCTCAAAAATATGAGGATACCAGGGAGAAGGTGACACCATGAGAAATCCATTAGCAGATAAAGTAATTTCGATTAAGCCCTCAGGGATCCGGAAATTTTTTGACATCGTAAGCGAGATGAAGGACGCTATATCTCTCGGCGTGGGGGAACCGGATTTTGACACACCCTGGCATATCAGGGATGAGGGAATTTATTCCCTTGAAAAGGGACGCACATTCTATACTTCCAATTCCGGATTAAAGGAATTAAAGATAGAGATAGCGAATTACATACACAGGACCCAGGGGATTTCCTATGATTCGGAGCATGAGGTGATCGTCACGGTAGGCGGTTCCGAGGCGATTGATATTGCCCTGAGAGCGATGCTCAATCCCGGGGAGGAGGTGCTGATTCCCCAGCCCAGCTTTGTGTCTTATGAGCCATGTACCATCCTTGCAGGGGGAGAGCCTGTAATCATTGACCTGAAGGAGGAAGATGAGTTTAAGTTGACGCCCGAGGAGCTCAGAGCCGCCATCACGGAGAAAACAAAGATATTGATTCTTCCCTTCCCCAATAACCCTACGGGGGCAACTATGGAAAAAGAGGAGCTGGAGGCCATTGCGGAGATTGTCCGCGAAAAGGATATTTTTGTGATTACGGATGAAATTTATGGGGAGCTGACCTATAACGGAAAGCACGTTTCCCTGGCGAGCCTGCCGGGAATGCAGGAGAGGACGGTGCTCATCAACGGTTTTTCCAAGGCCTATGCCATGACAGGATGGAGGCTTGGGTATGCCTGTGCGCCGAGGCAGATTATGGAGCAGATGCTCAAGATCCATCAGTTTGCCATCATGTGCGCACCTACCACCAGCCAGTATGCCGCAGTAGAGGCATTGAAGAACGGCGATGATGATGTGGCCATGATGCGGGAGTCCTATAACCAGAGAAGAAGATTTCTGATACATGCCTTTAAGGAGATGGGATTGAAATGCTTTGAGCCTTACGGTGCGTTTTATGTGTTTCCCTGCATTAAAGAATTCGGCATGACCAGTGAAGAGTTTGCAGAAAGGCTTCTGGCGGAGGAGAAAGTAGCGGTCGTGCCGGGGACGGCATTTGGAGACTGCGGGGAAGGATTCCTCAGGATTTCCTATGCCTACTCCCTGGAAAATCTGAAAGTCGCCTTGGATAAGATCGGAGCCTTTATTGCCAGACTTCGAAAAGAGCAGTAGATTTATGAAATAGTTTGAGACAAAATATCAGGCGGTATCTGCAGAATGCAGATACCGCCGTTTTATTCTAAGTTAAGTCCGAAAAATTCCGGATATAGTCTTATTATCCTTTTACAGCGCCGATCATAACACCCTTTACAAAGTATTTTTGTACGAAAGGATAAATACACAGAACAGGCACCGTGGTCAGGATGATAGTTGCGTATTTGATTGCCTCCGCAAACTGATTTACCTGGTCGTTTTCCGAAGCGGCTGAATTCAGCACATTGGAATTCGCAATCAGGATAGAACGCATAATGTTCTGGATGGGCAGCATTTCGTTGTCCTTCAGATAGATGGAAGCGTTGAACCAGGAATTCCAGTGGGCTACGCCGTAGTAAAGCAAAAGCACTGCCAGCGTGGGCTTAATCAGAGGAACAACAATCTTGAAAAGAATTGTCAGATCCTGGGCTCCGTCTATATATGCGGACTCCCGCAGAGAGTCCGGCACAGCCTCTATGGCAGTCCGGCATATGATGGCATTGTACACGCTCAGCGCTCCCGGCAGAATCAGGGCGAACAGGGAATTGTACAGTCCCAGGCTTCTGATATTCAGATATGCGGGAATCATACCGCCTGAGAAGAACATGGTGAACATAATCAATCCCTGGATCAAAGGCTTAAACATCATATTTTTAGAGGCCATGAAATATCCGGCAAACAGTGTCAGCAGGATATTAATGGGCAGAGAGGCCACCAGTACGATCAGGATATTTCGGTATCCTGACAGTAACAGAGGGTGGGTCAGGGCAAGCTTATATGCTCCCAACGTAAACTCGTGGGGACGCAGCATCAGTCCCGGATGGGATACCAGGTAGGTATTCGACGTAAGCGATGCGCAGAACACATACCAGATAGGATAAAGAGTCACAATGCACAGCGCAATGAGAATAATTCCGTTTATGACTGAGAATATCCGATCTCCAGTGGATTCTATTCTTTTTGAACCTCGTGAATGTTTCTTCATATCTGTCTCCTCCTTCTCAGAACAGGCTGGATTCTGTTGTTTTCCTGCTGATGGCGTTCGTTATGATGAGGAATACCAGATTGACCAGCGTATTAAACAGCCCGATTGCAGTTGACATGGAATACATTGGAGTACCGCTGGTCGGGAATGACAGGCGGTAGGTATAGGTGGAGATAACGTCTGCCACCTCATAGGTAGACGGATTATACAATAGCAGGATTTTTTCGTAGCCGATGTTAAGAATACCGCCCATCCGGAGAATGAAGAGAATCATAATCGTGGGAACAAGTCCGGGCAACGTGATATGCAGCATCTGCTTGAACCGGTTTGCGCCGTCCACCCGCGCCGCCTCGTATTGCTCCTGATCAATGCCGGAAAGCGCGGCCAGATAAATAATGGAATTCCAGCCAATTCCCTGCCAGACATCCGAGAGCACATAAATCCTGCGGAAGTAGCTGGGGTCTCCCAGATAATTCTTTGCGGTTCCGCCCAGGAAGACCGCGATCTGTGCAAACAGTCCATCCTGCATGGTAAATACCTTTAACATGGCGCACATAACTACCATGGAAATGAAGTAGGGCATGTATGTAATGGTTTGAACCGTTCTTTTGAAAGCACTATTCCGTACCTCGTTGATCAGAAGGGCCAGAATGATCGGTGCGGGGAAGCTTACGATAATTGTAAGCCCGCTTAGTAGGAAGGTATTCCTGACAACACGGGGAAAATAGGGATCCTTTATAAAATTGACAAACCATTTATACCAGGGAATTGCCCAGGCCGAACCCTCAATGCCCCGGGTAACCTTGTAATCTTTAAAAGCAATGATCAGGCCGTACATCGGTTTATAGCAAAACAATGCCAGATAAATAAGAACGGGGATGATCATGATATATTTCCATTTATTCAGGTTCCAGTCTCTGCGAAGTCTTTTTTTAAATGAACTAGATCCGCCTGCTTTTACAGCGTCTGATTTCATAGCTGTACTCCTTTCTAAGCATATACAGGACGGGAAAAATAATATTCTCTCCTGACTGCCATACTGTCAAATAAAAATATCTCCCTGCTGAAAAACTACTATCCAGTCCATCAGCAAGGAGATGTCTGCTTCACAATTCTATTTGCTTAATAGGTGGGGACAGATTCCTTAACGTGCCAGATACCTGTCATAGCAATCCTGACGGATTTCCAGTATACGGGTCAGGTTGTAGGATTCAAGTCCATCCAGATACTCCTGCCATGCAGCGTCGTCATCCACATCCTTATCGCCCTTCATGAAAGCGGTATAAGATTCGCTGACATAGGTCGGGATATTCTGTGCGATCTGATCCAGTTCATCTGCCTCGGCAGTGGTGAAGGTAACGCCGGTAGGCCATTTCCATCCGCTGGTCACTGCCAGATTCTTTTCTTCGTCATCATAGATATAGAACCAGGTATTGTTTGCCTCAATAGCAGCCTCGCTGTTTTTCAGATACAATAAATTAGTCGCCTGAATATCGGGGCCAGACCAGGTTGAACCGTTGTATTTGGTCATGGGATCGGTGTCCTTGTCGTCTGTAACAAGGCTGGTAAATGCCGGAACGCCGTTTTCGTCATATTCCCATGAAACACCCTCTGTTCCGTAGTTCCAATACAGCATGCCTTCCTCGGTATAGGAATAGTTGAGCATCTGCAGGCAGAGCTTCATGGTTTCTTCGTCGGCACATTTAGTGATAACCGTCGTCTGTGTTCCGATACCGGGGCCGCCGAATACTGCGGAGAGTGTGCCGTCATCGCCTGTAGGCCAGGGAATGCCTGCCCATACGGGCTCTTTTCCGTCGGCTACACGTTCATTGTTCCAGTTGTTCATCTGGCCCATGGATGTGTAGGAGATACCGCATTTGTCGTTGTGGATTTTGGTTTTGATAGTTGTATCATCCTCGGTGGTCATATCCTGGTCAATCAAACCGTCTTCCCACATTTTGTTCAGCCATTTGAGATATTCGCGCCACTCAGGCTGGCTGGGACCGAATCCTACCTTACCGTCTTTCACATACCAGCCCCAGGTTGCATCAGAGCCGCCGTAAGCGCCGAAGGAACCGGAAAAGCCCATAGACTTAAATCTCATATCCGCTGCGTTGAAGTAAGCGCCGTATTTCTCGTTGAAGACACGTACCACATTCTCAAATTCTGAGATAGTTTTGGGAATTTCGAGTCCGCATTCTTCGAGCCAGTCTGTACGGACTACCGGGCCTAAATAAGTGTCGTTCCAGCCGCCGTCCTCACGGAAGAAACCGAAAGCATAATATTGTCCGTTATCTGTCTTCATAGCCTGGTCATAAGCGGGATTGCTCTTGAGCCATGCATAATAATCCGGAGCATATTCCTGAATATAATCGGTCAGATCCCAAATAACCTCATCTTCAATGTACTGGTTGGCGTTGTTCATGGCATACATAACCATAATATCGGGAAGATTCATGGGATCAGCCATCAGAGTACTGGTAAAGGTGTTGGCGTCAGCGCCGGTTGTGGGGAAGGACCACTCGATATTTACCCCAAGGTTTTCGGCAAGTCCGATATGGAACGGGGATTCGGTTGCATCCACAAACTTTTCATGAGGGTTGATTCCGTCCTGTGCATACCAACTGACAGTAAGATCGCTGTTCAGAGGATATGTAATGCTTCCTGCTGCTGCGGAAGCGCCGTCGCCTTCCTCGGTGTCGGAATCGCCTGACTCTGCCGTTTGCTCCGTGCTCTCACTTCCCGCATTACTTTCCTCTGACTTGCTGGAAGAAGAAGCATCTGTGCCGGAACCGGAAGATGAACCGTTACCGCCACATCCTGCAAGCATAATGGCGCTTGCGGTCACTACGCTGAGCAGTTTTAATAACTTTTTTCTTTTCATTTTTGGCCTCCTTGTTTTGGTAGATATTGGAATTAAAGTACGATTCCTCTAAAACAATATATAATAAAAATATTGACAAGTCAAGCAAAAAATGGATGACTTGTCAATATTTTTTGTGATTTTTGCCAGATAAATATTTGCGATACGTATATTTTTATTGGCATATTTTGTTTAAAATCCCGGAATGAAAAAGGAAAATATCTACAATCTACAGAATCGGGGAAAACGTATGCTTTTGTTTCAGGGCGCTTACGCTGTTAATAGATCTGATACTCTGCAATAATGCTCGCTTCCACCTGAATTTCGCCGGGCATAATGCCAGCAGAGTCCGCGACGGCGCCTGCCAGCTCTTCTTTCTCGGCAGAGCTGCGGAGTTTGTTTACAAGAGCCTGGTCCGAATAACGGGCCTGAGAATAGCCGCTGGTTTCCGTGATGTTCAGAATCCTGCCGACGCTGCAGCCGGCGGCAGCCGCCAGAACCTCTGCTTTTTTCCGGGCACAGGCAACGGCGGCAGTTAAGGCCTCCTGATAGCTTTCGTCATAATGACTGGCCTGATAAGTAATTGACCGGATGGAATTGATGCCGCCTGAAACGGATTCGGACAAAATTTCATCAAGCCGGTCAATGGGCAGATCGGAGACGGTGAGCGTGGTAATTGCCTCATAGCCGGTAACCCGGGGAGTATTGCCGGAGTAATTATAAACAGGATTCATGTAATAATCCGAGGTTTGGATGGATGTCTCGTCGATGCTTTGGGCTGTAAGGAGCGCAATCACCTGGCTGACGGCCTCTGTGTTTTTTTGCTGGCAGGCGGCGGCATTGGCTGCCTCTGTGCGGACAGCGTATTCGATCTGGGCAATATCCGGGACAACGGTAACCTTTTCACTGCTGTTTACGGTGATAGAGTTGGTTCCGGAGAGGGAAGCGTCGCCTGCTCCCCGCAGAGCCTGTGAAGCGGAGGACTGCTGCGGGCTTTCGGCCGGATTAGGAGAGGGGGAGCCCTGGGGGCTCGGGGTGTTGGAGGAAACACTGCAGCCAGTAAATATTGCGACAGCGATTCCTGCGGTAAGTACAGCTAAAATTTTCTTCATAAATAAATCCTCCTTTGATTTCTGCATGTGATCTGATATAGATACGCAGAAGGAGGGAGGATTTTATGGTAATTTCCTATAGCAGGAGACTGCCTGCCAAAGCCTGCGAAAAGCGTTTAAGTATGCTCAGGCCAGTGGAGCCGATGCAGCCTTCCTTTTTGCTGCATTTGCAAAAATCCCTGTTGGCGCAGTGCCTCGTAGAGAATGATGGCTGCGGAATTGGACAAATTCAGGGAGCGGATGTCAGGCAGCATGGGAATACGGATACAGCTATCCTCGCAGTCTACCAGTATTTCCTCCGGAATCCCCGCGCTTTCCTTTCCGAACATGATAAAGTCATCGGGGGAATAGGAAACATCCGTATAGATACGCCGGGCCTTGGTGGTAGCCATCCAGATCTTTGCGCCGGGATGGAGCGCCTTAAATTCTTCAAAATTCATATATCTGGTTACGTCCAGGGATTCCCAGTAATCCATTCCCGCGCGCTTTAATTCCTTTTCGCTCAGGCGAAAGCCCAGGGGCTCGATTAAGTGAAGGCTGGTTCCTGTTGCGGCACAGGTTCTTCCTATATTTCCTGTATTTGCCGGAATTTCCGGCTGGTGCAGTATGATGTGCATGATATAAAGAATCCTTTCAATCTTCGTTTCCGCCATCCGTCAGCGGCAGGGAAAAAATAAACTCTGTCCCCACGCCTTCGGTGCTGATGACATTGATGTGTTCCCCGTGTGCATGGATGATTTCTTTGGTGATGGAAAGACCAAGGCCTGTGCCTTTTTTGTCCTTACCCCTGGATAGGTCGGATTTATAAAATCTGTCCCAGATCAGCTTTAAATCATCCTTGGGGATACCGATTCCCCTGTCCTTGACAGATACAAAAACCTTATTGTGTTTTTCGGTGGTTTCAATTTTGATGATGGAATCGCTGTGGCTGAATTTAATTGCATTGTCAAGCAGATTGTAGAGCACCTGCTGGATTTTGCCCACATCTGCATTTACAAACAGCTCATCCCCTGTGAGGATCAGCTCAATGGCAATGGTCTTGCTTTTGCAGGTGCCCTCAAAGGAGGCGGCGGTATTGCGGATGACCTTGTTGATGTCAAAGTCATTTTTGTCCAGCAGCATTCCCTTGGTATTTAAATTATTCAGAACCAGAAGACTGTTTGTGAGCTTGATAAGCCGCTCTGTCTCATTTACAACGATGGTCAGGTATTTCTCATAGAGCTCCGGCGGTATGGTGCCGTCCAGCATGGCCTCCAGATACCCCTTGATGGAGGTGAGAGGGGAGCGGAAGTCGTGGGAAACATTGGCCACAAATTTTTTTTGATCGTCCTCGGAGCGGGCAATTTCATTTGCCATATAAGAAAGGGTTGCGCCCAGATAGCCGATCTCATCCTCACTGTCAATTTGAAGCTCATAATGCATATTCCCGGAGGCATATTGCTCCGTCGCCTCGGTGATTCTGCGCAGAGGAAGGTACACCATCTCCGTAAAAAAGATCAGGATAATCAAGGACAGCAAGAAAAGGATCACCAGCATCAGGTAGGAGATATTTAAAAGTCCATTGGATGATGCCAGGATATTGCTCATAGGATAGTGGATCACCACATAGCCCCGCACCTTATAATCGGAAGTGATCGGGGCAAAAACGCTGAGCTGATCCTGGGTAAAGCTGTCAAAAAAATTCCCTATAGTATAATAGGAATTTTCCGTGACGGTAGGATCAAAGCCTTCGATCACGGTCTCGTTCCCTACGTCAACAGGCGCATGGGAGTCCAGGATCATCAGGCCGGATGGGTTAATGATCCATAAATTGGCAGAAAGGTAGGTGTCCAGGGAGTCAAGCTGTTTTTTAACCGTATCCAGGGAGGTTTCGTTGTTGTACAAATCCGCGGCATAGGTGTTGGCGATCAGGGTAGCCTCCCTGTAAAGGGCCTCCGCTTTTTCTCTCGTGAGCTGCTCCGTGGTCATATTGCTGACAAAGGTAGCCACAACCACAAAGCCAAAGAAACCAAAAATAAAATAGGCAAGCAAAAACTTCAGGTAGAGGGTTTTTCTCATTGCCTTACCTCAAATTTATAGCCGATTCCCCAGATGGTGGCGATCCGCCATCCGGCATGGTCGCTTATTTTTTCGCGCAGCCGTTTGATATGTACGTCTACCGTCCTGGTATCGCCGATATATTCATAGCCCCAGAGCTGGTCGAGAAGCTGCTCCCTTGTAAAGACATGGTTGGGGGAGGAGGCGAGAAAATACAAAAGCTCCAGCTCCTTAGGAGGCATTTCTACGGTTTTGCCCATATAAACAACGGAATAATTCGTCAGATTGACGGAAAGATCCGGGTATTCCACACATTTTACGTCAGGCGCTGCGGGGGCAGCGGCAGCAGGCTTATACCTTCGCAGCACAGCCTTTACCCTTGCGACCAGCTCCTTGGAATCGAAGGGTTTTTCCATATAATCGTCAGCTCCCAGCTCCAGCCCCAGTACCTTGTCAAAAATCTCCCCTTTGGCGGAGAGCATAATAATAGGAATAGAGGATTTGGCACGGATCTCCCGGCAGACCTGATAGCCGTCAATACCGGGCAGCATCAAATCCAGCAAAATCAGGTTGGGTGCAAAGGAGTCTGCCAGAAGCAGGGCGCTTTCCCCGTCGCCGGCGATCATCGTCTCAAAGCACTCTTTTGTGAGATAAAGGGAAATGAGTTCCGCAATATTGCTGTCATCATCAACAATTAATATTTTTTGTCTGTTTACCATTTGAAAACCCCTTTTTTATTCTTTAAAGGTTACAATTGTGACTCCTGCATCGCCCTCTCCGTATTCGCCCAGGCGGTAGGACTTGATATATTTGATTCGCTTCAGGTGGCTGTGTACGGCGCTGCGCAGCGCTCCTGTCCCTTTGCCGTGAACCACTCTCACAGAGGAAAGGTGGGCCAGGTAGGCGTCGTCCAGATACTTATCCAGCTCCGAGAGGGCTTCATCCACAGTCCGTCCCAAAAGATTGATTTCCGGGGAGATAGTGAGGGACTTGGACATCTTTACCTTCCCTGTATGGCTTTTGGACAGGGGGGAGGTATCACGCAGGCCGGGAAGGGCATCTGCCGGGATCAGCGCCAGATCCTTTATATTGGTCTGGGAACGGAGAGCGCCGCACTGCACAAAAAGATTGCCCCGATGGTCGGGAAGGGTGCTTACCTTTCCTTTTAAACCCATGGAAAGGATTTTAACACTGTCCCCCACTTTGATCTGATCCGGTTTTGCCAGTTTTTCGGTTTTTGGGCTCTGGGCTTTGACAGCCAGCTTGTCGTTTTTCTTTCCGATTTCGCCCCGCAGGCGTTCCCTGGTTTTCTCTAAATCCTTCAGGGAGGCGCCGGGGCCGGCCTTCTGATAGATACGGATGGTTTCGTCCGCAACATCCTTGGCCTCCTGCAGGATTTCACGGGCCTGCTCGTTGGCCTGTCTGAGTATTTTGTCCTTGGCCAGATCGATTCTCTCGTTTTTCTCCTGAAGCTTTTTCCTTAAGGCCTTTATTTCTTCCTTGTAGGAAGCAATTTCCAGCCTCTCCTTTTCAATGGTGACCCTGTTGTTTTCCAGATCGGTGAGCAGATCCTCGAAGCTTTTATCCTCGGTGTTGATCTGGGTTCTGGCAGCGTCGATGATGTAGTCCGGGAGTCCTAATTTGGAGGAGATGGCAAAGGCGTTGCTCTTTCCGGGAATCCCGATCAAAAGCCGGTAGGTGGGAGCTAAGGTCTCCACGTTAAACTCACAGCAGGCGTTTTCCACAAAGTCAGTGGAAAGGGCATAGACCTTAAGCTCGCTGTAGTGGGTGGTGGCCATGGTGCGGATCCCCCGGGTGTGAAGGTGATCCAGAATTGCAACGGCCAGAGCGGCCCCTTCCGTGGGATCGGTTCCTGCCCCCAGCTCGTCAAAAAGGCAAAGGGAGTCCTGATCCGCATTTTTTAAAATGGAAACGATGCTGGTCATATGGGAGGAAAAGGTACTTAAACTCTGCTCGATACTCTGTTCGTCGCCAATATCGGCAAAGACCTCCGTAAAAATAGAGAGCTCAGAGCGATCCAGGGCGGGAATGTGGAGCCCGGCCTGACCCATCAGGGTAAATAGCCCGACGGTTTTCAGAGACACGGTTTTGCCCCCTGTGTTAGGCCCGGTGACTACGAGCAAATCGAAATCCTTTCCCAGATGAATATCAATGGGAACCACCTTTTTGGCAGGAAGCAGAGGATGGCGTCCCTTGCGGATGCGGATATAGTGTTCTGTGTTAAAAAGAGGCATGGTTGCATTCTGATCCATGGCAAGGGAGGCCTTGGCGAACACAAAGTCCAGAAATGTCATAATCCTCTGGTTCTCGGTGATTTCAGGAATATGCTCTCCGGCCTGGGCGCTTAAGTCGGCCAGGACAGCCTCAATTTCTTCTTTTTCTTTGATGGCAAGCTCCCTGAGCTGGTTGTTTAAACTCACTACGGCGGCAGGCTCGATAAAGAAGGTGGAGCCGGTGGAGGACTGATCGTGTATCATACCGGGTACCTGGCTTTTGTATTCTGCCTTTACGGGAATACAGTATCTGTTGTCCCGCATGGTGATGACCGCATCCTGCAGATAACTCCGGCTGGAGCCGTTTACCATGGAGATGAGCTGGGAGTGGATTTTTTCGCCGGTAACGGTAATAGAGCGCCGTACATGCTTCAGCCCCGGGCTGGCGTCATCCGCGATCTCATCCTCCGAGAGGATACAGCGGTTGATCTCCCCGGAGAGAAGGCTTAAGGGCTCAAGCCTATGGAAGTAATCCGCCAGAGAGTTAGCATGATCCTGGGAATAGGGATGGCCTGTAGGGTGGGAAGCCGGCTGCTCTTCCTTGGGTCCGCGACCATAGGCTTTGATCCTGCTCACATTTTCCAGAAGCCTTGCGATCCTTAAAAGCTCAGGAGCCGGCAGGGAGCTTCCCATTTCAAGGCGGCGCATTGCCAGGGAAAGATCATGGTTCCCTCCAAAGGAGGTGGAACCCTTGGCAAAGAGCATGGAAAGGGCGTCGGCAGTCTGCTGCTGGGCCAACCGGATCTTTGAAAGGTCAGTCTGCGGTACCAGAGCCCGGCACATGGCCCGGCCTGGCTCGGAGCTGGCTTTTTCGGCTAAGAGATGAATGATTTTGGTATATTCCAGTGTATGTAAAACTTTTTCGTTCATATAAGACCTCGCTCGCTGTATGCTGGGTAAAAAATTTATGGCATCAGTGCGTTTCATTATATCATATTTCATAAGGGGATACCAGAAATTCCTGTGGCGTAAAAAAAGATTGTATAAAAGCGACCCATCAAGAGTCGCTTCTGTACAATCGTTTCGTTTGCGTTTTTTATTTGTAAATCAACGCATATGCATAGAAATTATTTGTCTTTATTGTAATGGTTTCAGGGCTGCTGTCCAAATCACTGTAAATAATCGGCTGTCCACCCTTTGTAACGCAGATCATCTTATACTCCCTGTCCTTTTTATAAATGGCCGACGGGATTTTTATGCTGAGCTGTATTTCTTCATCCATGTGGTAGGTAGCATCGGTAAGCGGATAAATGTTATAAGTCCTGCCAATCGTATAATCTCCGAGAACTGCCTCAAAAGACTGAAAGCACATAGGTCCCTGCATGGCATTCTTTATGCCAACCTGATAGGTACCGTCACTTGGCTGGGCAAACTGGATCGCTTCTTTTCCCATACAGGCATACCGCTTTGCCTCATCGGGAGTTGCAGGTTTCCATACTTCCACAAAGGCTTTTATGCTGGACTCTATGATGGAGGCCGTGGATTCGCTCGTTATCCTGTTGCTGTCAGAGGATGCAATATTGCCGGGCCTGTCACTGGGGTCGCTTCCGGAGTCATCGCCGGGTTTGTTTCCAGAGCCATCACCGGGCTTGTTTCCAGAGCCATCACCGGGCTTGTTTCCAGAGCCATCGCCGGGGTTGTTCCCAGAGCCATCGCCAGGCTTATTACCGGAATCACCGCTTTCATCCGGATCTGCGGGCTTGAAATCTCCCGGGTCATTTGGGTCAGAAGCGAATGGATCATCAAAGGGGACGTCATATTTTATATTAGCATTTGGCATACTATTGAGGATAAACCGCCCGCCGATACTAATCCAGGTGGCTTCACTGCCGCCGAAGGAGATCGTGCCGCCATACTGGATATAGGTACTGGTAAAGGGATTCTCCCCAATCTCGGAAATGTTGGCCGGGATATAGACTTCCGCTAACAATGTACAGGACTGAAACATAAAATTGCTGACTGCTTTCAGGCCTTGTGGCAGAGTAACGCTGACTAACTTCTGGCACTGTGCAAAAGCACTGTCGCCAATTTCTACTGCTCCTGTGCCCGGCGCAAACCTGATCTGAATGACTTCCTTACAGCTTGTAAACGCATTTGAACCGACAGACGTAATACTTGCCGGAAAGTCGAGATACTTGAGTGCGGTACATGCCTGAAAAGCTCCATCGCCGATGGTCTCAACTCCCTCGGGAATGGACGCTGAAGTTAAATTTTCACAACCTTGAAAGGCACTGTCCTCAACGTTGAGCGTTGTCTTTGGAATCGTTACGGCCACCAGTTTTGAATTTTGGAAAGCGCTAGTCCCGATACGGGTAATACCATCAGGGAGATATACCGTCAGGGCAGGGCTGCCATAAAAGGCATAGCTGCCGATGCTTGTGATACCATTCTCAATAATAATGGTATTAATTTTGTCGATATATGGATCCCATGTTGGCCGTGCGGTTTCGGTATACTCCGGCATATCGCCTGTGCCGGAGATGGTTAACACTCCGGCATTCGTCAGCGTCCAGCCCAGCGTGCCTTCCGTGCCTTCCTGTGCCGTGTCGTCAGCATGATCATTTTCAGTATAACCATCCGGATAACGGGTGACGAGAAAATCTGCTGTCATAATGTCAGCTACACTGATTGCCCGCCCCCAATGCACGGACTTATTGTAGTTTGCCTCGGCAACCGTCACGCCGCCGCTGCTGATCTGCAGCACAATGACGAAGTGGCTGTTATTGTTTATCCGCAAAATATCGCCAACCTTAATGTCTTCGTAGCTGAATCCGCCTCTGTCAATGGTTCTGGAAGGCAGGCTTCCAAAGGCCTCATCGCTTAAGATGAAGGCAAAAGCCGCACAGCCAACGCCCAAATTTGCACCTTTGATATAGCCACCCTGAAATCGGTAATACTCTCCCAGGCTGCCAGCGCTTCCGTAGGGCTCAAAGTTAGTCCAGGTCATACCCTCAGGATATTGATCCTGTAGATTCATCATGGCAGCATAAGCTTCCTGGTAGGTTGGACAGGCTCCTGCGGCTCTTGCCATCTGAAAAGGCTGACCAGTCGATTCTTCCGAACCATCATTTGTAAAGAAAGGCTCTTGGTCTGACCAGACGCCGGCAGGTATGGTAAGTTCCTCAGTGTTCTTTGGTTCCCCGATTTCCTCAACTTCCTCAGCTTCCATCAAATGGTCGGTACTGGCGGGAGAGCTTTCTTGCGAATCAACCGTGTCCGCCTCTTCTGCGGAATCCTTTGCAGGCTCTGTGGATTCTGTGGAATCTTCTGTAGCCTGTGTTGTTGCCTCTTCTGCTGTCTCTTCCGGGGCATCGGAACCGGCAGCCTGTTCGGCATCTGTGGAGGGCGGCTTGCTTAAGCTGTCTAAATCAGCCGACCCGGTTTCATAGACTTCTTCCATCGGGGCAGATTCACTATCCGCGGAAAACTCCCGGGATCCGGCGGCAGTTGCTGTCACGCTTGAAAACAACAGTATGGCAATAGACGCCGCTGAAATGACCTTCATGTGTTTGATACGTTGCATAATATACTCCCTTCTTGATAGGAATGATTTAATGGCATAACACTCCCGGTACTCTGTCCTGAAAAACCTTGTGTAAATATTTCGGTCTGTTTTTGGGTGTACAAGTCGGGAATACGCAGCGTAGCCTGCTGAGCCTGCGTTTCTGAACCCGCATACTCGAAAAAATATCCTCGAGAATTGACACAGGAACTTCAAGGACAGAGTACTGAAATCTACCATCATTATACTATATTAATTACTTATAGCTAGTATATTTTTTTATAAAACATTCCAGATGGGGACAGGTGTTTTCGTTGCATTTACAGGAGGGTTTTGTTAGAATGATGGAAAGCATGGCGGCATAGCTGCTGTGCAGCCCATGAGAATAACAGGAAAGAGAAGGAAATAAGCGTGTCGGCTTTTGTGGAAAAACATAGAAAACTCATATTCTGTATGATACTGGCGGCGGCATTTTTGACGATTTATATTTACAATATACTGACGCCTTATCTGTCGGATGACTATGCTTACGCGGTTCATGTGCGGGAGGCAGATTCCCTGTGGGATCTGGTGAAACAGCAGTATGGGGAATACCTTTCAAACAGTGGGCGGGTGATCGGTCAGTTTAATGTGCGCCTGTCTCTGGCTGTGGATAAGCAGGTGTTTAATGTGGTGAACAGCGCCATGTTTGTGGGACTGGTTTTGCTTATGTACGCCAATATCCGCCGCAAAAAGAAGAATGACATTTTTGTGCTCCTGCTTATCATTACTTTTCTGTGGAGGTTTGCGGTGAGTTTTGGGCAGACTATGCTCTGGATCTGCGGAGCCTGCAATTATCTGTGGGGGAGCGTGATTATTCTGGGATTTGTCACTCTTTACAGGCATTTTCTGGAGGCTCCGGAGAAGATAAAGCATGGCGCTCTGACGGCGCTGGGAATGTTTCTGTACGGGACAGCGGCCGGATGGTGCAACGAAAATACCTCCGGGGGCGGGCTTTTGCTTGTGCTGATGTTTGGGGCGAATGCCTGGTGGAATAAGAAAAAGCAGGGGCAAAGGTGTATTTCCCCTTTTATGATTTCCGGCGCTCTGGGGATGTGCTGCGGGATTCTGGGGATGATCTCGGCTCCGGGGATCAGGAACCGGAGTGAGACAATGTCGGAGGGGGCATACACAGGACTTGTGGGGCTTCTTTCCAGGACGTATAAGATCACCATAAATCTTCGGGAACTGTTTTTGGCAGTGATTGTTATTACGGCGATCGTTTTGGTATTTCTTGTGCTGCAGCAAAAGCTGGAAGGCTGGCGGCAGATTCATAATAACGAAACGATTCTGTTTCTTGCAGGGGCAATTGCCACCAGCTATGCCCTTGCCATAGCGCCTACCCCTATGAACAGGGCGTATTTCGGCGCTGGAATCTTTCTATTTATCGCCTGCATCCAGGGGATTGTGGATGTGGCGGAAAAAGAACAGATTGTGCGGGCAGCGAAGTACAGCCTGGTCAGCGTCCTTTGTGTGTGGCTCTTTTTTACCTATCTGGATAATCTGGTGAACCTTGCAAGGATTTACCGGGAGGAACAGGAGAGGATTGCCCTGATTATGGCGGATAAGGCGGATCCGGAAGGGGACGGTATCGTGGTGGTGCCTAAGTTTCGGGAGGCTTTTGAGAATCCGTACAGCGACGCCCATAATTCGGATATGGAGGATGACAAGGACTACTGGATCAATCTGTATTACGAGACTTATTATGACGTGGGAAATATTACGGCGATCCCCCGGGATGAGTGGGAGGAGTTGTATGGAGAGCAATGAAGGGTTGCGAACGCCGGATTGGAGCGGTTTGCAGGACAATCCTTGTAACCTGTGCCCCCGGAACTGTATGGTGAATCGAAGAGAAGGACAGAGAGGATTTTGCGGCGCGGATGAGCGCATTTTCCTGGGAAGGGCAGCCCTGCACATGTGGGAGGAACCCTGTATTTCCGGCAGGAGTGGGTCAGGGACGGTGTTCTTTTCGGGCTGTAACCTGCGGTGCGTTTATTGCCAAAATTATGAGATTTCCGCGGGGGGAAAGGGAAAGCAGGTAACAAAGGAAAGGCTGGCGGAGATATTTCTTGAATTGCAGGAAAAGGGGGCCGCCAATATTAATCTGGTCACACCGGATCACTATATCCTGGAAGTAGCGCAGGCTGTCCTCGGCGCCCGTGCAAAGGGGCTTCGGATTCCTATCGTATATAACGGAAGCGGTTATGAAAAAAGCGGGGTGATCCGCAGGCTGGATGGAATTGTGGATGTTTTCCTCACGGATTTTAAATATATGGACGGTAATCTGGCGCAGAAATATTCCGCCGCACCGGATTATCCAAAGGCGGCAAAGGCGGCTCTTGAGGAAATGGTGCGGCTGGCGGGGGAACCTCTTTTTGACGATGAGGGCATGATGCAGAAGGGAGTCATCGTCAGGCATCTGCTTTTGCCCGGCCACAAGAAAAACGCAAGGGACGTGATCCGGTATGTGTATGAGACTTACGGGGACAAGGTGTACTTAAGTCTGATGAATCAGTATACGCCCTTTGACAGGGTGAAGGAAATCCCGGGCGCTCAGGAGCTTGGCAGGAAGGTTACCAGAAGAGAGTACGAGGCAGTGGTGGATTATGCCATTTCACTTGGAGTGAAAAATGCCTTTATCCAGGAAGGGGATGTGGCAAAGGAGAGCTTTGTGCCGGAGTTTGAGGGGGAATAAGGTGACGAATATGTTTGATATTTCACAATTTGATGAGTACAGAGAAGATAACAGAAGAGAAGTGAAAAAGGCAAGCGGCGGTCTGCCGATTTCACTTTGGGAGACTTATTCTGCTTTCGCAAATTGCTACGGGGGTGTCATTATTCTTGGCGTAAAAGAGGAGAAAGACGGGCGTTGGAAAACAACTGGTCTGCAGAATGAATATAAACTGCGAAAAGATTTTTGGGACACGATTAATAATCGTAAGAAAGTGAATATAAATCTTTTATCAGATGACAATTTGAAGGTTTATATAGTAGGTGAAAATAGGGATGTCATCATGGTTATTCATGTACCAAGGGCTAAAAGAGAGCAGAAACCAGTTTATATTAATGACGATATATTTGCCGGAACCTTTCGCCGAAATTTTGAAGGAGATTATCACTGTACCAGATTGCAGGTTAAAACGATGCTTCGTGACCAGGCGGAAAATACTATGGATATGGAAGTGCTTGATGAGATTCCTATGGAGGACTTAAATTATGAAACGATACAGGGTTATCGTAACCGCCATAGAACATTAAAAGAAGGGCATCCCTTTGGGCGCTTAAACGATCATGAGTATTTAAGAAGTATAGGAGCTGCCGCAGTTTCAATGGTGGACAGACAATTGCATCCTACGGCGGCAGGTATGCTTATGTTTGGTGATGAATACAACATTGTGAGACATTTCCCGGAATATTTTTTGGATTACAGAGAAGTTCTGGATTCATCCATCCGCTGGACGGACAGACTGCAGTCAAGTTCGGGGGAGTGGTCTGGTAATTTATGTGATTTTTATTTTAGAGTTTATAATAAAATAATCAAGGACATAAAAGTACCTTTCAAAATGTATGGCGGGGATCGTATTGATGATACTCCTGTACATAAGGCGGTTAGGGAGGCATTGGCAAATTGTTTGATCAATGCTGATTTTTATGGGGTTCGAGGCGTGGTTATAAAAAAGGAGCCGGATAAACTGATTTTTGAGAATCCCGGATATATAAGAACAGGAAAAAATCAGATGCGTATAGGAGGAGAATCAGATCCTCGTAATAAAGGTCTTATGAAAATGTTTAATTTGATCAACATTGGTGAACGTGCAGGAAGCGGCGTTCCTAATATATTTAATGTTTGGGAGGACGAAGGATGGAAAGAGCCGGAGATTATTGAGAGATTTGGGCCGGACAGGACAGTGTTAATACTCACGTTTGCCAAAAAAGTGGCGAAAAAAAGTGGCGAAAAAAAAGTGGCGAAAAAAAGTGGCGAAAAAAAAGTGACGAAAAGAACACAGGAAAAATACAAATTAATCCTGAACATGATGGAGTCCGGTAAATGGTATAAGGCATCCGAATTTGAAAGCGTTGTGGATGTGAAGGAATCGCGGATTAAAGTATTGCTTAATGAATTGACAGAGCTAGGGCTGGTGGAAAGCGTTGGCAGTACAAAGGGCAAAAGGTACAAGAAAGAAGAAACGGAAAAGTAAATGAAAAGAAAAGATTCTTGGCTTGGAGGAGAAAGAAAAATGTCAATAGAAAAAGTCAGAAATTACTTTAAAAGAACAGGAATGGAATATCGTATCCAGGAGTTTGACGTAGCTTACGCCGGAAGAGGTGCCGGGGCTGGTTGGGCATACGGTGGGAGGAGTCTGCCCTTTTGCGGTGAATGAGGGAGTGAGGGTCTACCTTGATCTGTCCCTTAAGAGGTTTGAGACGATATTTCCCGCATGTGGGAGCGGCAACAGCGCAATCGAGCTGACAATAGAAGAACTGGAGAAGCATTCTCTGTATTCAGAGTGGGTGGACGTGTGTAAATGGTATTGACAGAGAGGCAGGATAAGATGAAATTCAGCGGAATAAGGACAGAATAAACGCATGAATGAATATAACGGCATATCAGCCACAAAAATTGTGCAGATTTACAAACACACTTTTTTCAA
>ERZ808037.52-NODE-52-length-124980-cov-11.894118_pt1 | contig 124980 bp, 106 predicted proteins | sample MGYA00380190_ERZ808037 | MGnify/ENA primary metagenome ERZ808037 (study PRJEB31490, sample SAMN06133399) | mouse gut metagenome | isolation source: J9 | host: mice | place: China: Chengdu | collected 2015-05 ...
CACATAGGCATCCTTCGGCTTCTTCCCTGCCACATAATCAAGGAACGCCTTTAATTCATCACTCACATCATCCAGAGTTCCTTTTGCATTGAGAAATATCTTTACCGCCTCATCACCCATAGAAATGCTACCGTCTTCTTTACAGATATTTTCAAAGGTATAAATATGCCGCCCTTTCCCATATAAATCAAATGGACAGATAAATATAACATAGCTTCGCTTTAACTCATCATAAAGCTGCCCTTTGTCGATAAGCTGCAGGTCTATCATACTCTGATAATACCGGCTTCTCTTAGGAAGTTCCTTTGTATGACTTACCTGCATTTCTATGTCGTAAACAACTTCTTTCTCATCTTTTACATACACATCCAGCCTCACACTACGAGCATCCATATCCATGTTGATACTTTTCTGCAATTCTGGATATTCAATGCGTTCAATGTTCAAATCCGGGAGAATCCTTTGCAATAACTCTTTGCACAATTCCGGATTCTGCATGACCTTGCCAAACAGGAAATCATTGGATATGCTTAATTCTTCCCATTTTGTCTGCTTTTCCTCTATGTTGCCCATAGTTTTACCTGCTTTCTTCCCGTAAATGACTGCCGGAAAACTCTATATATACCATAGCCTTGCTATCTCCTACTCTTATTATACACAGTCTTCCGGCCAATTACAATACGAACAGAACCTGTCTATTTTGACGAATAAGACCTTATAGCATCCAGAATGTGCTCAGGACTGCACCACTTTTTATTCGTATTCCGGCAGTTTTGTAAAATTAACTCGTTCCCCATCAGCCACGCCTACATACATATCATTTGTCCTTCGTCCAATCTTCAGATAATGCTCAATGACAAATTTAGCGGTATATGGCATCTCCAATACCGATAGCTCCGAAAGTGTAAACCACCTGCTTATCCCTTCCGTTGATACAATGTGATCACCCGTCTTATTGTCCAGTTCCGCAAAAAAATAGTAATTCTGCCGGATTTCTCCTTTCATCCTCCGCAAAGTAACATACCTCAGCAACAGATTCCTGATACCACCTTCACTTATTCCTAATTCTTCTTTCAGTTCTCTCAATACACATGCTCTTGGATCGTTTAGTTCATTCTCTTCAAAATGACCTCCCGCAGCTCCAACCCATGTATCGCTCACAACGCGGCCGCGCTGCCGGAAAAGCAATAGCATTTTATCTCCTTTTGTTATATATAGAGAAGTCATGTTCCTTAGTTTCTCATCCATTTACAAGCCACCCTCCCTTATCATTTTTTATCCTACTAATCCATTTTTCCTGTAGATCCATAGATTTTATACAACATACTCTTTCCATGAATCTTTTGCACTTCCTCAAAACTTCGCACTTACTTATGATATGGTTCCCCATTGATAATCCGATACGCCCGGTAAATTTGCTCGCACAAAATTACCCGCATCAGTTGATGGGGAAAAGTCATATCGGAAAAGCTGACAGCCTGTTGAGAGCGTTTCCTCACTTTTTCGTGAAGTCCCAGGGAACCGCCAATCACAAAGACCATATGGCTCTGTCCGCTGAGTCCCGCCCGGTTAATGGCTTCCGCAAAGCCTTCCGAAGTATAGCGCTTTCCCTGTATCTCCAAAGTACATACAAAGGCTCCCTCCTCCAGGCGGGCCAAAAGTCTGTCTGCTTCCCGCTCCCGAATCTGATCTTCCAGCGCCGCAGACGCTTTGTCCGGTGTCCTTTCGTCAGCCACTTCCACAATCTCCAGCCTGCAGTATCTGCTCAGCCGCTTGACATACTCGTCCACTGCTTCCCGATAAAAACTCTCCTTGATCTTCCCTACACACAATATGGTGATTTTCATGGTTTGGTCCCCCTAAAAATGATACCTGGAATCCGGAAGAATTCTCCCGGATTCCAGGTATTAAGACATCCTATACAAATGCAGAAACGCATCTTATCCCTCCGGGAAGATCGTGTCATACATGTCGTCCACAAAGTGATCCAGAAATTCCTGGTCCAAATTCACAAACTGACGGTTCAGCAGGGCTTTGATCAGGGCCACCCGGCGGAAATACCACTCTTCCTCGGGTGCGGCAGACAGCTGCAGGCTGGCATCCACTTTAGCCCCCTCCAGATTCTCCCTGCACCACTTCTCCATAGTGCTCCTGAGGGAATTCTCGGAATCGGCCTCTCTGGCATACTGCTTGGAATTTTTCAGGGAAACAAAACCCATGACAATAAAAATCACAAACATAGCCCCCATGATACCGCCGATCATAAAACGGTTGCTTCCCTGCAGTTTTAGGGGCAAAACCCCGGCCAGCAGCAGCCCCAGAGCTATCAGGCCCAGGCCGCCCACAATCAGCAGCGTCCAAGCCGAGGACCTGTTCTCTGCCGCCTGCTCCGACTTATTCTGATAGCCATGAGAGGATCTGCGCACCGGCTGAGGCTGGGGTTTCCGCTCCTCCCCAGTCCCTGCCCCCACCCCAAACCACTGGGGCTGAGGCGCCTCCGCTTCCTGCCGGACCTGTTCCTCCTGCATCCTGACGGCCTCCTCGGCCTGCCGCACCTGTTCCTGCTGCATGTACACAGATCCCAGCTTAACAGCCTTCTGCCTGTGCTTTTCGTCAATCAGAAGTTCGTGCACCGCCTCTTTCTCATCATAGACGATCTCCATATCCTTCAGGCCATTGTACTCCAGATATTCCTTCAGCCGGGTCAACTCTGCCTCAGATCCAAAAATCAGCGGAACCCTGTTCACAATCTCCTTTTCTGTCACCAGCTGGCAGCCGCAATCCGCACATACGGCGATACCGTCTCTGTACTCATTCCTGCACTTGGGACATATCAACATATACCCTCTCCTCCTCGCAACCCTGCCCATTTGCTCCAGGCTTATCTCTGCCCATAATACACTAGTTCATGTTGGAAAGATATTCATCAATCCCTTTCGCTGCCGCCTTTCCGGCCCCCATTGCCAGAATTACGGTAGCAGCCCCCGTCACGGCGTCACCCCCGGCATACACAGCCTCCTTGGTGGTCCTGCCGTTCTCTTCTTCCGCCACAATGCATTTCCACTTGTTGGTCTCCAACCCCTCGGTGGTGGAAGAAATCAGCGGATTAGGGGAAGTCCCCAGAGACATGATCACCGTATCCACCTCCAGCACAAACTCGGACCCGGCCACTTCCACCGGTCTTCTTCTGCCGGACTCGTCAGGCTCACCCAGTTCCATTCGGATGCACCTCATGCCCGTCACCCAGCCCTTATCATCCGCCAGAATCTCGGTGGGGTTCGTCAGCAGGTCAAATATAATGCCCTCTTCCTTTGCGTGGTGTACTTCCTCCACACGGGCAGGCAGTTCCTCCTCACTGCGGCGATACACAATATGCACCTCCGCCCCCAGCCGCAGGGCGGTACGGGCCGCATCCATGGCCACGTTGCCGCCTCCCACCACGGCCACTTTCTTTCCCCGCATAATGGGAGTGCTGCTGTTTTCGTCAAAAGCCTTCATCAGATTGCTTCTGGTCAGGTACTCGTTGGCGGAAAACACGCCGTTGCTGTTCTCGCCGGGAATGCCCATGAACTTGGGCAGCCCTGCGCCCGAACCGATAAACACTGCCGAGAAACCCTCCTCGGTCAAAAGCTGGTCGATGGTAACGGATTTGCCCACCACCACATTGGTCTCTATCTTTACACCCAGGGATTTCACGTTCTCAATCTCCCTGGCCACCACCGCCTCCTTGGGCAGACGGAACTCGGGAATGCCATATACCAGCACGCCGCCGGGCTCATGCAATGCCTCGAAGATGGTCACTTCATACCCCAGCTTGGCCAGATCTCCGGCACAGGTCAGCCCTGCGGGGCCGGAGCCGATCACAGCCACTTTTTTCCCCTTTTTCTCCTTGGCTCCCTCCGGCTTTATGCCCTGCTCCCTGGCGTAATCTGCCACAAAGCGCTCCAGTTTTCCGATGGATACCGGCTCTCCCTTGATGCCCCGGATGCATTTGCCCTCACACTGGCTCTCCTGGGGACACACCCGTCCGCACACGGCGGGCAGGGCGCTGGCCTGACTGATGGTCTGGTAAGCCCCCTCCATATCTCCGTTTTTCACCTGCTCCACAAAGCCCGGAATGTTGATCGCCACGGGACAGCCCTTGACGCACTGCGCATTCTTGCAGTTAATGCAGCGGGCCGCCTCCTCCATGGCCTCTTCTCTGTTGTATCCCAGACATACTTCTTCAAAATTCTTCCCACGTGCCTGCGCATCCTGTTCCCTCACAGGCACTTTCTTCAAAACATCCATCTCTATTCTCCTATTTAAGTTCCCCATCCGCCCTCACGGCACATCTGACCGGCGCTCGTCATGTAACTGCTTTGTCAACCGTCTGCTGTCCCATGCCTTTCCCGGCAGATGCTATTTTCAGTTCCGCATTCTTCTGTCGCTTCACCCGCTGCAGTTGCCGCATCCTCCATGGTGGGTGGCCCCTTCCCTGGCTTTCAGGAAAGCCCTGCCCTCCTCTGTCCTGTAGATCTGCTGACGGCTCATGGCCTCATCAAAATTCACCTGGTGTCCGTCAAATTCCGGACCGTCCACACAGGCGAACTTCACTTTGCCGCCCACTGTCACGCGGCAGGCGCCGCACATGCCTGTGCCGTCCACCATGATAGGGTTCAGACTGACAATGGTGGGGATGCCCAGTTCCTTGGTAAGCAGGCAGACAAACTTCATCATGATCATGGGACCGATGGCCACGCAGCAGTCATACTGCTTTCCTTCTGCCACCAGATCCTTGACGGTCTGGGTAACCATGCCGCTCCTGCCATAAGAACCGTCGTCGGTGGTCACATACAGATTACCTGCCACGGCCTCCATCTCCTTCTCCAGAATCAGCAGGTCTCTGGTCTTGCTGCCCACCACCACGTCCACGGCGATACCACGCTCATGAAGCCATTTCACCTGGGGGTATACAGGTGCAGCCCCCACGCCTCCGGCCACAAACAGAAGTTTCTTGTTCTTCAGACTCTCGATATCCTCGGAAACAAACTCAGACGCACAGCCCAGAGGCCCCACGAAATCGTGAAAGCTGTCCCCTGCTTTCAGAGCGGACATCATCTGGGTGGACGCGCCCACAATCTGGAACACGATGGTCACCGTGCCCCGTTCCCTGTCATAGTCACACACCGTCAGGGGAATCCTCTCTCCCTCTGCATCCGTCCTGACAATCACGAATTGGCCGGGCTGGCAATATTTTGCCACCCGCTCCGCCTCCACCTCCATCAGATAGATATTGGTGGTAAGTTCCTCTGCTCTGACAATCTTGTACATACTCTCCTCCTACTTATAATTCCGGAACATACTGTTCCCGTTCCGCATTTTCCCTTCTGCCGTGTGGGGCGGCGCTGCCCTGTCTGTCCGCTCCTGAGGCCGCATATACAGCAATGGGCAGTCCGGCCCATCATGGAATTTCTGCTATGCTGTAGCTGCCGCCGTCCGTCAGCAGCTTATAGCAGATACAGTTATATGCATGGACTGCGTAATAACTGCCTGTGCGGATGCTGCCCCCGCTTTCGTCCACATGCAGTTCCGCAAAGATATAATAATCCTCCTCGCCAACTGTCAGCGGATATTGGAACCGATACTGGTATATGCCGCTTTCTCCTGCAAATCCCTCAGGGGTCTGGATTCTCCCCGTGCGCATCATCTCATTATAGACAGTCACTGTGGCCATATCCACCGAAATATCCGTATTTAACTGCAGACTGTAAGCACGCTCCGCAACCTCGCCCACGATCCCATCCTCCTCAATGATGGCAAAGGAGTACACGGAATCGCCCAAGGGCATGGGAATGGGCCCCGTATACCGTGCAGAGTCTATGGTGGGAACCGTGCCGTCCGTGGTATAGTAAACCGTTTCATCCTCCTCCCGATTGATCTGGATCAGGGTGGGACTGCTGTACTGGCCGCTGGCCGTCACCACATCCGGCGCAACGGGAATCTTCAGTTCGATCAGGTAGTTCTTGGTCACCACATCGCTGACCAGACCATATTGGTTTACAAACACGGCCTTGATGGTATGTTCCCCGTTGTCCAGGAAGATGGGCGCCGTATATACCGAACTGTTCTCATCCGGCTCCGAGCCGTCCATGGTATAGTAGATAGTCCCCGCCGTGTTGGAACTGAGTTTCAGGGGCAAAATCTCCTGATAATACCCTTCCTCAAACCCGAACTCCGGCGCTTTGGCCTGTAAGTTCTGATATGTGCTTCTGATAACTTCATTATCACAGTTATTCAGCAGACTGTCAATCGTCTGGTAATCATTTCTGGCCCTGTAGGACTGAATCAGCTGGGAATAGGCCCTCTCAAGCTGCTTCTGGTCCAGCAGTCCGCCTTCAATCAGGTCCGACAACTGGCTCTCATATCCCCCAACATTATCCATTGTATAATAACATTCCGCCAGGGCAAATCCCACTTCCGGATCGGTGCTGCCTAATTGCCGGGCACGGATATAATAGCTGACCGCCTGTTCATAGTTCTGGGCCCTGACACATTCCACCGCTCTGGCAATCTGGTATTCCACGGAATTCTCCATATGCTGCCAGACGCCGATCAGCACGCCGGACAGAACCAGAATCAGCAGGAAAAATATCCCGATCAGCCATCCCAGATAACTCTTCTTCTTTTTTTGAGGGAACTCCGGCCCGGCCGTCTCCCCGGAAGAGAAAGCAGTTTCAGAAATTTGCAGTTCTTCCGCAATATGTTCCAGCGTAGCCTGCATGCTCTGTTCCACTTCCGATTCAAAATCGGGTACAATGTGTATATCTTCCCCGCAGACCCCGCAATAGAGCGAACCCTCTTCTATTTCTGCTCCGCATTTCGGACAATTCATACGAATTTACTTCCGCCCTTTCAACAAAATACCCCTCAACGTTCCTGAAGCAAAACGCTGTCCACACAATTCTTCATCAACATGGCTATGGTCATGGGACCCACGCCGCCGGGAACCGGGGTGATGGCACTGCAGTGAGGCGCCACGGAACCATAATCCACATCCCCGCACAACTTATTGTTGTCATCCCGGTGAATGCCCACGTCAACCACCACGGCTCCCTCCTTTACATAGTCCGCAGTAATCATCAGAGGTTTACCCACCGCCACCACCAGGATATCCGCCCGGCGGGTGACTGCCTTTAAATCCTCGGTCCGGCTGTGGGCCACCGTCACGGTGCCGTTCTCCCGCAAAAGCAGCAGGGCCATGGGCTTGCCCACAATATTACTGCGGCCCACCACCACGCATTCCTTCCCGCTGACGGAAATGCCGGAGCGCTTCAGCAGTTGAATTACCCCGGCGGGGGTGCAGGACACAAATCCCTTTTTCCCGATACATAACGCCCCCACATTCATGGGATGAAATCCGTCCACATCCTTAAGCGGGCTGATGGCATTGAGTACCTTTTCCTCGTTGATCTGTCCCGGCAGAGGCAGCTGCACCAAAATGCCGTTCACATCCGCCCTGGCATTGAGTTCCTCCACCAGAGAAAGCAGCTCCTGCTCCGTGGTTTGGGAGGGCAGTTCATAGGACAGGGAACGAATCCCGATATACTCGCAGGCCTTCTTCTTGTTGCGCACATAAACGCTGGAGGCGGGATCGTCCCCCACCTGTATCACCGCCAGACAGATTTCCTTCCCCTGGGCCCTGTAAACCGCCACCTGCTCCTTCAACTCGTCTTTGATCTCCGCGCTGATTTGCTTCCCGTCAATAATCTGTGTCATTTCATCCTCCCATCTTATTTTCGCAAATATCCTCCCGACACGCTTTTGCAGCCACCGTCCAGGCTTCCTCAAAATAATCCCGTGATCCTCCCCTGTTCATCCACGTCGATCCCATAGGCAGCAGGATTCCTGGACAGCCCGGGCATAGTCACCACGGCTCCCGTCAGCACCACCACAAATCCGGCGCCGGCGGAAACATAAACTTCCCGTACATTCATCTCAAAGTTCTCCGGCCTGCCCAGCAGAGCCGGGTCATCGGACAGGGAATACTGGGTCTTGGCCATACACACCGGCAGTTCCCCATAGCCCAGTTCCTCCAGACGCTGCAACTGCTTTGCCGCTCCGGGAGCAAAATGTACTTTCCCTGCCCCATAGATTTCCGTGGCTACCTTTACCACCTTGTCCTTTAAGGGCAGACTGTCCTCATACAGCACCCGGAAATGGCTCTCTTTCTGCTCCAGAGTCTCCAGAACCTTTTCCGCCAGTTCCACGCCGCCCCGGCCGCCCTGTTCCCACACTCTGGCCAGAGCGAAAGCACAGCCTCTTTCCTCACAGAAATGCTTTACAAAAGCGGTCTCCGCCTCCGTGTCGGCTGTGAACGCATTCAGCGTCACCACCACCGGCACACCGTACTTCTGCAGATTTTCGATATGCTTCTCCAGATTGACAATCCCTCTTTCCAGAGCTTCCAGATTCTCCTGGGAAAGCTGCTCTTTTCGCACACCGCCGTTATATTTCAGCGCTCTTATGGTGGCTACCAGCACCACGGCGTCCGGCGCCAGCCGCGCCTGACGGCATTTGATGTCAAAGAACTTCTCCGCGCCCAGATCCGCACCGAATCCCGCCTCCGTGATGCAGTAATCCGCCATTTTCAAGGCTGCCCTGGTGGCGATGATGGAATTGCATCCATGGGCGATGTTGGCAAAGGGACCGCCGTGTACCAATGCCGGAGTATGCTCCAGAGTCTGGATCAGATTGGGCTTGAGAGCGTCTTTCAGCAGAGCCGCCATGGCTCCCACAGCCTGAAGCTGTCCCGCTGTCACAGGTTCCCCCTCATAATTGTAGGCCACTACGATCCGGGAAAGTCTTTCCTTCAGATCCTGCAGATCGGTGGCCAGACAAAGGATGGCCATGATCTCCGAAGCCACCGTGATCACAAAATGATCCTCCCGGACCACGCCGTCCATCTTGGCCCCCATGCCCACCACAATGTTGCGCAGCACCCGGTCGTTCATATCCATGCAGCGCTTCCACACCACCTGCCGGGTGTCGATCCCCAGTTCGTTGCCCTGCTGGATATGGTTGTCCAGCAGCGCTGCCAGCAGATTATTGGCGCTGGTAATGGCGTGAAAATCCCCGGTGAAATGAAGGTTCAGATCCTCCATGGGCACCACCTGGGCATATCCTCCCCCGGCTGCCCCTCCCTTAATGCCGAAACACGGCCCCAGAGAAGGCTCCCGCAGAGCGATAACCGCCTTTTTCCCCAACTGCCCGAAGGCTTCTCCCAGGCCCACGGTGACCGTGGTCTTGCCCTCCCCGGCCGGGGTGGGATTGATGGCCGTCACCAGGATCAGTTTGCCTTCCGGCCGGTCCTGAAGCCGCCGGATATAGTCATCGGAAACCTTGGCCTTATATTTGCCGTACAGTTCCAACTCCTCCTGGGGGATTCCCGCGCGCTCCGCCACCAGTGTGACCGGCTCCAGCACCGCTTCCTGCGCAATCTGAATGTCTGTTTTCATGGTCCGCCTCCTTTTTACCCTACATAATTTCCGGGCAGTCTTGTTATACAATTTCCTCCAGCATCTGCTCAAACTCCTCCGTGCTCATCAGGATCTTCCGGGGCTTGGTGCCCTCCTCCTCCCCCACGACCCCATAGTCATGAAGCTGTTCCATGATCCGCGCCGCACGGTTGAAGCCGATCTTGAAAGCGCGCTGCAGCATACCGATGGAAGCCTTATCCTTGTCGATGATGAAGCGCCCGGCCTCCTCAAAGTACTCGTCTCTCTCGTCTCCGCCTCCTGGACCTCCAGGGCCGCCCATACTCTTAAGCTGCTCTTCCACATCTGCGGCATAGGTGTTGCCCAGAGTCTGGTTTTTCAAAAAATCCACCACGTCGGACACTTCCTTGTCTGACACAAAAGCACCCTGTATTCTGGCCGGCTTGGAATACCCCTGGGGGTAAAATAGCATGTCCCCCTTGCCCAGCAGCTTTTCCGCGCCGTTCATATCCAGGATGGTGCGGGAGTCCACGCCGCTGGACACGGAGAAGGCCACCCGGCTGGGCATGTTGGCCTTGATCAGGCCGGTGATGACATCCACACTGGGCCGCTGGGTAGCAATAATCAGGTGGATGCCCGCCGCCCTGGCAAGCTGGGCCAGGCGGCAGATGGACTCCTCCACTTCCCCCGGGGATACCATCATCAGATCCGCCAGCTCATCCACAATAATGACGATCTGGGGCATCTTGGCAGGGGCCTGGGGATCACTTTCCCTCATAGCCTCCACCTTCTTATTGTAACCCTTCAGGTCACGCACGTTGAAATCCGCAAATTTCTTATAGCGGTCAGTCATCTCCGCCACCCCCCAATGCAGAGCGGCAGAGGCTTTCTTGGGATCCGTCACCACCGGGATCAACAGATGGGGAATACCGTTGTATACGCTGAGTTCCACCACCTTGGGATCCACCATAATCAGCTTCACCTCCTCCGGGTGAGCCTTATACAGGATACTCATAATCAAAGTGTTGATACACACAGACTTGCCGGAACCGGTGGCTCCCGCAATCAGCATATGGGGCATCTTGGCTATGTCCGACACCACCGTCTGTCCTCCGATATCCTTACCCACGGCAAAAGCCAGGTTGGAGGAAAAATCTTTGAACTCCTTGCTCTCCAGCAAATCCCGCAGCGCCACCGCCATGTTTTCCTTGTTGGGCACCTCAATGCCGATGGCCGCCTTGCCGGGTATGGGCGCCTCGATGCGGATATCCGTGGCTGCCAGGTTCAGCTTGATATCATCGGTAAGTCCCACGATCTTGCTGACCTTAACGCCCTGTTCCGGCTGCAGTTCATATCTGGTCACACTGGGACCCTGGCTGATATCGGTGATGGTGACCCTGACCCCAAAATTCTCCAGGGTCTGCTGCAGGCGCATGGCCGTCTGTTTCAGTTCCTGGGTGGTATCCTTATTTCCTCCCTTGCCCTTCTGCAGCAGAGATACAGGCGGGAACATATATTTCCTGGGAATAACAGCCCCCTGCACCGCCCCCATGTCCTGCGTCTGCTGGGTCCTCCCTTCCCGGCTGGAGGACTCCTCCAGGCGCGCCGCAGGTCTGACCCGCTGACCGGACGGCTCCTCCACATCCTCCCTGTGTACCCGGATGTCCTGGCCCTCAAAAGTCTCCCCTGCCTGTACAGGGCCGCCTGCCTCATGCAGTTCTTCCGCTCTCGGCGGATTCTCCGTCTCCGAAGAATCCTCCTGCCGGATAGGACTGTTGAAAGGGTTCACCGGCGCCACGGGATCCGGCTCCAGGGTAGAATAAAACTGCTCCGGTTCCTCCTCTGCCTCATCAATTGTCAACTGATGCGCACTGCGTATGCGGATATTGTCAAAGTCAAAAACGCTGCCCAAAGGCTTCTCTTCCTCCGGCAGTTCCGGCATAACGCCCTCCTCCCCGGAAGGTATGTACTCTTCCCCGTCCTCATTCCACATGATCTCATGGATATCGTCACGCCTGCGCTCTTCGCTTCCCCGGGTGATGGCCGTGTCCAGAATCACGCCGGACACCTTTCTGTCCATCCGCAGAATCTTTTCCGTCTCCTTCTCCTCCCGGCGCTGCGCTCTGCCGCTTTCCTTCTCCATTGCCCTCTGACGGCGCTCCTCCTCCCGTCTGGCCCTGGCCTGCTCCTGTTCCTCCCGGCGCAGCCTGTCCGCTTCCTGACGCTGCTCCCGGCGGCTGAGATATTCCTCCTCCTGTTCCTCTCTGCGCGCTCTCGCATACTCTCTCCTGCGCTGGGAATCTTCCCTGGTGCGCTCCAGCATCCGAAAACCGCCGTTTTTCATGCCGCTGATCAGAGACTTTTCCGTCATAAGGATGAAACTGATCGCGCCGCAGAGCAGTACCACCAACACCGTCCCTATAGTCTCCAGATAATGGTGCAGCAGATAGGCCAGGCTGCCGCCGATGACGCCGCCGCCGGTCCTGTCCCCCCGGGCTGTATCATAAATCCGCGCCATATCATATTTTTCCAGAGACAGGCTGTTTTGGGCAAACAATTCACAGACCACGCCCACCATCAGAAACAGAACGGCGCCTGCAATCAGCTTACGCAGCGCATTGGGATTGCCGGAATTGGCATACCAGAAGGACACGGCCACAAATAAAAGCACCGGCACCGCATAGGAAGTTAATCCGAACAGACCAAATAAGACCCCGCTGACCAGATCGCCGGCCGGACCGATAATGCCGAAGTTGCATAAAAACAAAATTACCATCAAGATGAAAAATATAATCAAGCCAATCTCGTGGAACAGTTCATTTTCTTTCTCATAATCATATGTAGGGGCTTTGCCCTTCCTGCCGGAGCCGGACGACTTTTTGCCGCCTCTCTTGCCTGCCGCTGAAGATGCCCTCCTGCCTGATGAATTTGCCATCTCACCATACTCCTTTTCCCCGGGGGGCCAGGGCCTGTGTACCCGGCCCTGGACAAACAAACATTATTATACCATTTCCCGCCCCGATTGTCATCCTTTAATTTGCCGCCTCTCCGGCCTTCTCCTCCGTCTCGGTATTTTCGGCGTCCCGCTCCCGCATCAGTTCATGAAGTTTGGCTACCGCCCTGTCTATCCCCCCCACCTCGTTAATGATGCCCATTTTCACAGCCTCCTGTCCCACCAGTATGGTTCCCACATCCTTGGTGAGCATACCTGTCTCCATCATCAGTTCTTCCATACGCTTCTGGCCAATCTCGCAGTGATGACAGACGAATCCGGTGATCCGGTCCTGAATCTGCTTGAAATAGTCAAAAGTCTGGGGCACGCCGATCACCGTGCCGTTCATGCGCACCGGATGGATCACCATGGTCCCCGTGGGCACGATGAAAGAATACCTGGTGCTGACGGCGATGGGCACGCCGATGGAGTGACTGCCCCCCAGCACCAGGGACACGGTGGGCTTGCTCAGGGAGGCCAGCATCTCCGCTATGGCCAGCCCTGCCTCCACATCCCCGCCCATGGTGTTCAGGATCACCAGCACACCGTCGATCTCCTGGCTGTCCTCGATGGCCGCCAGCTGAGGCAGGATATGTTCGTATTTCGTAGTCTTGGAGTTGCCGGACAGATTGTCGTGCCCCTCGATCTCACCTATTATGGACAACAGGTGGATATTTTTGTGGTCCGCGTTCTGGTTAAGTGTCACCTGACCGATTTTTTCGATCCGTTCGTCCCGATGCTCTTCTTCCCCGATGCGTTTGTCTTTGTCGCTCATAATGATCCCCCAATCTTCGGATAACTTAAAGAGAAGAACCCTTCCCGGTTCTCCTCTTATCGTAACCAGATATGCGGTTTTCATTCTCGGGTTTTTCTTCCCTGTTTTACGAATTAGAAATCAAAATTGTCACCGGGATCCACTTCCAGGTCATAATGCATTTGGGAAGCCTCTGGCTGGATGGGGAAATCCATTACCTTTTTCACATGCTTTTTCGGCAGCGGCAGAGGATTCTCTATCAGCTGTATCTGTCTGAGCTCCTCCCGCTTCTTTTCAGTCATCTCTTCCCTCTCCCCCGCTTGAGGAACTGCGTTTGCAGGCTGCTCCGGCAAGCTTTCCACGGGCCGCTCCGGGGGCCAGACACCGGCCGAAAGGCCTTCCTTCTGTCCGGCAGCCACAGGCTCCGGCATATCCTGGTCCAAGTCCTCCACCACCGCCTCCGGCAGACCCGGTTCTTCTGCCTCCCGGCCTTCCTGGACAAACAATTCGCAGAACGCCACCCCGGCCAGCCCCGTCATGGCAAAGAACATCTGGTAACTGCCATTCATATTGGGCGTCAGAATGCCCAGCATCCGCATCAGGGTCACAGACAGCACCGTAACCACCCAGGGAGAAAACCTTTCCTCATTTTTTCTGCGCATAAAGGTAAAAATCCCCAGTGCCATCAGTGCCAGCAACAGGAAGGTTTCATAGCCTCCTTCCTGGAAAAAAAAGCTGTAGTCCGCCCCTTTTAACGAATATGTGACCCCCCAGGCCTGCAATACTCTGCCAAAGGTGGAGCCGCTCATAATACTGTCCAACTGCACCAGCAGGCAAAAGACGCCTGCCATGGCCAGCATGGAAGCCAGAAACTGGGCCACCCATTGCAGCATGCCCCTTTGTTCCCGCTTCAGCACCGGCAGACCGCACAGCGGGATTGCCAAAGTAAAGCCCACAATATCCGTATATCCTGCAAATCCCGCCAACGCGCCGCAAAGCACCGCCAGGACCCAGGTGAGAGTCCGGCCACCGGGCCGGGTGCTCCTCCACAGATACTGAGCAATAATCAGCAGGATCAACGCATATATACAGAAATACAACATCTTGGGAGAATAGGTCACCCCGGCCCTGACCGAGCCTGGGGCCAATGTCAGAAACAGCAGGGACACCAGGGCCGGCCCTCTGCCGGCCAACCGCCGCACGGCAAAATAGGCAATGATAATCCCCAGCATCTGCAAAACAAGCTGCAGATAGATTCCTGCCATCCATTTGTTGCCCACCACCCGGAATAAGCCGTTCAACAGGCACAGATAGTAATAGACGCTGCCCTGCACCAACTGGGCCTGCATGCCCTCCTCCGTCACTTTGGCGACTTCATAGTAAGCGGCTTCCTCCCCCGCCCCGCCGGTCATGACCAGACGCAGCACGGTTCCCACCCCCAGAAGCGCCGCTGCCAAAACTCCTTCTATCAAGGCAGCCCTGTCGGAAGTCATCTTCTTGATCTGCACACGGTCCACCAGCCTTTTGGCCAGGAAATAAACCAGAAAAAGAGATCCGAAGGCCAGCGCCACAAGGAGCAGGGCCATATAGGGCACACCCGTATCCTGGTGCCCCACCACCATCCCCATAAAGGACAGCACCACACCGATTCCCATCAGATACAGCGCCCAAATTCCATAACTCACCGCATTTTTCTTGAAACTCATCCTACGTCTCCCGCTCCTTCATGAAGCCCTCACTCCAATATCTTTTCGATATTGTATCTGGGGCGCTGCTTCACCTCCATATAGATCTTGCCGATATACTGGCCCACCATGCCCACAGCCATAAGCTGCAGGCCGCCCAGAAACCAGATGGAGAGGATCAGAGACGTCCATCCCGGCACCACGCTGCCGGTAAAATAGGAGATCAGTGCATATATCGCCGCGAAAACGGAGCAGACGATAATGAAAAGCCCCAGCCCGGTTATCATGCTGATGGGCTTCACGCTGAACGAAGAAATGCCGTTGAAAGCCAGTGCCAGCATCTTCTTCAGGGGGTACTTGGACTCTCCCGCCACCCGCTCTTTCCTGTCATAGTAGACGTTGTCGGTCTGATAGCCGATCAGCGGCATCATGCCCCGAAGAAAGAGGTTGGTCTCCTTATACTGGGAAAAATGTTCCACCGCCCGTCTGGACATCAGACGAAAGTCCGCATGGTTATATACAGTTTTCACGCCCATCAGCGCCATCAGCTTATAAAATGCCTGAGCTGTGGTACGCTTGAAAAAGGTATCCGTCTTTCGCTCCCTGCGGACACCGTACACAATGTCATTGCCCTCATGGAACTTATCAATCATCTCCTCAATCACGGTCACATCGTCCTGCAGATCCGCATCGATGGAGACTGTCACATCGCAGCGCTCCATGGCTGTCAGAAGTCCAGCCGTCAGCGCAAACTGGTGTCCCACATTGCCCGCCAGCTTCACCCCGCGGATCTGCCCGGGATACAGCCTGTGCTCCTCCTCGATCAGTTCCCAGGTCCTGTCCCGGCTGCCATCGTTGACAAACAGGATAAAACTCTCCGGGGCCACCTTCTCCCTGGCCACCAGGTCATCCAGCACTCCCCGCAACGCTTCGGAGGCGATCTTCAGCACCTCCTCCTCGTTATAACATGGAACTACGATCGCCAGTCTGTCCATCCTATGTCCTCCTCTACTCGTCCCAGTTATGGTACACATTCTGCACATCGTCGTCATCTTCCAGGATATCCAGAATCCTGTTGAGATTCTTGACGGCGGTTTCGTCTGTCAGGGTCACATAATTTTGAGGCAGCATGGTGACTTCCGCGCTTACCATGGGGATACCGGCCTCCTCCAGGCCCCGCCGCACCGTCTCCAGCGCATCCGGGTCCGTGAGTACCTCGAAGCTGTCCTCCTCCTCCGCAATATCGTCCGCTCCCGCATCCAGAGCCGTCATCATCAGATCGTCAAACTCCATGTCACACTCTTCCCGGTCTATGATGATCTGCCCCTTCTTGTCAAACATGAAAGACACGCAGCCGGGAGTACCGATATTGCCCTGCCCCTTGGTGAAAGCGCTCCTCACATTGGCGGCGGTACGGTTCTTGTTGTCCGTGAGAGTGTCCACGATGATGGCAATGCCGTTGGGGCCATAGCCTTCATACGTAATGTACTCATAATTTACATTGCCCACGTCCCCGGCTGCCTTCTTAATTCCCCTCTCAATGGTATCGTTGGGCATATTGTTGGACTTGGCCTTGGCAATCACCGTGGCCAGCTTGAAATTATTGTTGGGATCCGGGCCGCCCTCCTTCACCGCCACGGCGATTTCCCGTCCCAGAATGGTGAAAATCTTACCCTTTGCCGCGTCGTTCTTCTCCTTTTTATGCTTAATGTTCGCAAATTTAGAATGTCCTGACATATTTTCTCTCCTTATTCCTATAGTATTCCTATCGTCTATTGCGCTCCGTCATACAGCCGGCCCTTTACGGCCCTGCCCTGTTCCCTGCCCGGCTTTACTGCTCCATATCAGCAGCGCCCGTTTCGGATTTTTCTCCGCCCTGCTCTTCATTATCCTCCTCCGGCAGCTTTGTCACCAGAACACTGTGGATCATTTTGTTTTCCACGGACAGAACCTTGAAATGATAACCGTCCACGGAGATCTCAAACTCCTCGTCCTCACTCGGAATCTTGTCCATTCTGGAAATCAGGAAACCGTTCAGCGTCTCGAAGTCTTCCTCGTGGAAAGAGATATGGAATAACTCTTCCAGATCCTCCAGAGGGGTCTTTCCCTCGATGATATACTCGTCCTTCCCTTTCTCCTCGATGAAGTCCTCCTCCTCGTCGTATTCGTCCAGAATGTTGCCCACAATCTCTTCCAGAATATCCTCCATGGTCACCAGCCCTGCCGTCTGGCCGTACTCATCCACCACAATCACCATCTGCAGCTTGCCCGACTGCATCTGGCGGAACAATTCGTCAATGTTCCTGGTCTGGGGGATATACACCGGCTCCCGCAGAAGGTCACAGAGCTGTCCGATGCTGCAGTACTGCTTATCCTCCGTATGATGGTAACGCATGGCGTCCTTCAGATAAAGGATACCCACGATATGGTCCATATTTTCCTCATACACCGGATAGCGGCTGTTTTTGCCCTCCGCCAGAAAATCCAGAGCGTCCTTGAGCAGCATGGAACCGTCCAGCGCCACGATATTGTTTCGATGGGTCATGATGTCCTGGGCTTCCTTATCTCCGAACTCAAAGATATTGGAAATCATCTCCGCCTCGCTGGCCTGGATGATGCCCTGCTCATGCCCCTCGTTCACCATATTGATGATCTCTTCCTCGGTCACATCCGCTTCATCACCCACATTCCTGGCACCGAAAAGACGCAGTACCAGATTGGCGGACACCGTCACCAGCCCGGTGAAAGGAGTCAGCAGCTTCATCACCACATACACCACATGGATGCTGGCATAAGCCCAGCGTTCCGGCAGGCGCCTGGCAATTTTCTTGGGCAGAAGCACACCGAATGTAAGCAGTATGTACAGCAGAAACACCATGGTAACCACCGCAGAAACAGCGGTGATCACAGCCAGGGGAACGGACACGATTTCTTCCAGGTTCCTCTTCGCGAAACCTTCCAGAAAATCCTTCACCACCCCCAGCCAGATTCCCAGATACACGCCTCCGATCACCACATTGTTCAAGGTGATGATCAGCTGCATGGAATTCACATACCGGGTGGGGTCCTCCAGGATCTTCAACAATCGCTGGGATCGTCGGTCCTTCTCCTCCCTGGCCTTTTTCTCCACCTCTTTGGGATTCAGCTGCTCTACCGCCGCGCCGAACCCGTGGAAAAACATATCAATCAATACGAGAACTACAAAAATTATACTGGCAGTGGGCCCACTGTCGTCCATTTTCCTATCACTCCTTTGTCCTGTCAGATGTTGTTAATCATACCATCATTAGTTCTATTCGTCAAGGAACAGTCTCTTTTTATGTATCCAGTTCCAGACTGATCATCAGCGCCCTGTTGACTTTCCGCATGATTTCCCCCTCCAGGTGGCAGACTTTTGTCTTGAGGCGCTTCTTGTCTATCGTGCGAAGCTGTTCCAGCAGAATCACGGAATCTTTGTCCATGTCGTACTCCAGCGCACTCAGTTCAATGTGGGTGGGCAGTTTGGCCTTATTCATCTTGGAGGTGATGGCAGCGCAGATCACTGTGGGGCTGTGCCGGTTGCCCACATCGTTCTGGATGATCAGCACCGGACGGATCCCTCCCTGTTCCGAGCCTATCACAGGCCGCAGGTCCGCGTAAAATATGTCTCCTCTTCTCATTCCCTGATACCTCTCGAATTTATTGTTTACTCTGAGTATTTCCATTTCTTCTCAAGGTATACAGATGCGGCAAAACTTTGTCCCGGGCCGGATTTTACTGCAGCAGACGCCCTTCCCGAAGGTAGACCCGGGGGACACGGGGGCTTAAGTCACACATCAGTTCATAGTTAAACCGCCCTGACAGCACTCCCAGTTCCTGGGCCGTGATCTCCTCCCGGCCGTCCCGGCCCAGCAGCACCACAGGTTCCCCTTCCGATACCTGGGGCAGATCGGAGAGATCCACCATCAGCTGATCCATGCACACTCTGCCCAGTATGGGAACACGCTTCCCCCGGACCAGTACGCTGCCCTTCCCGGACAGGCTTCTGGGATAGCCGTCCCCGTACCCCACAGGCACGGTTCCCACCCGCATGCGCCGCTCCGCCATGAAAGTGCCCCCGTAACTGATGCTTTGCCCCGGCTCCACCTCCTTCACATAGACCAGATGGCTGTGAAGGGACAGGGCGGGCCGCAGCCAGTCCGCCTCCCCGGCCATCTCCCCGGAGGGGTACAGGCCGTACAGAATTATCCCCGCCCGCACCAGATCCAGATGAGCCTCTTTCATTCGCAGGATTCCCGCGCTGTTGGAGGCGTGACGACAGGGGATCCCCATCCCCAGCCGTGCCTCCGCCCGATCCACGAACTGCCGGAAGCGTTCCATCTGCCCCTCCGTATATCCCATGTCTGCCTCGTCCGCCTTGGCGAAATGGGTGAAGATTCCCTCCAGTTCCAGATATTCCGAAGCTGCGATCCTTTCCAGGAAAGCCAGGTTTTCTTCCCGGGGCTGTATCCCGATCCTTCCCATCCCCGTATCCACCTTCACATGAACATAGGCCTTTCTCCCCACACGCTTTGCAGCCGCCTCCAGCTGCCCCGGGGTGTCCTCCCGGAATATGGTCATGCGCACATCCTGGCGGATCAGTTCTTCATAGGCATAGGGAAAAGTGTAACCCAGCACCAGAATAGGCTTTCCGATCCCCGCATGCCGCAGTTCCATGGCCTCCTCCGCCGTGGCGGTGGCAAATCCCCCCACTTCTTCCATTTTCTCTATGGCCCTGGCGATGGGCACGCTGCCATGGCCGTAGCCGTCGCATTTTACCACGGCCAGAATCTTTGCCCGGGGTCCCGTCTGCAAACCGATGTGCTCCAAATTGGACTCTATGGCGTCCAGATCAATCTGCGCATATACCCTGCTGTATTCCCACTCCCTGCTATCCATAACTTTTTCTTCCTCTCTATTCAAGTACCTGGAGTGCCGCATATTCCCCGACGGCCTCCGCCAGCCTTCCGGCGGTCAGGCCATGGCTGCCGTACCGCCGGGCAGCCCGCTCCCCGGCCAGCCCGTGCAGATATACTCCCACACTTGCCGCCTCAAAAGCCTCCGCCCCCTGGGCCAGCAGAGCCGCTATAACACCGGTGAGCACATCGCCGCTGCCTGCGGTCCCCATGCCGTTGTCCCCTGAAAGGTTTACGCAGATCTCCCCCTGTTCCCTGCACACCAGGGTTCTGGCTCCCTTGCACACCAGAATGCAATGAAGATCCCGGGCCAGTGCCCTGGACACATGCTCCCGGTCCTCCCGGACCTGTTCCATGGTCTTGCCGCTGAGCCGGGATAATTCCCCCTCGTGCGGAGTCAGGATCATGCTTCTGCCCGCTTCGCCCTGCCCTGCGGCCAGAATCTGCAGACTCATGTCGCCGGCGATCAGGTTCAGCGCGTCCGCGTCCAGCACCAGCGGCAAACGGCTCTCCGCCAGCAGCCCCGTCAAAATCCCCTTTCCTACGGCATTTCTGCCCAGCCCCGGCCCAATGGCGGCCACATCCGCCCAATCGCAGACCTGCCGCCAATCCTCCGGCCCGGCCCACAATACCTCCGGCACCGCCGTCTGCAGGATGCATCGATTCTCCTCCGGGCATACTACCTTTACCATGCCGGCCCCGGCATGATACGCCGCCCTGGCCGCCAGCACCGCCGCCCCCGGCATCTGCTCAAACCCGGCCGCCAGCAGTACTTTGCCAAAACTCCCCTTGTGCCCGTCCGGCCGTCTGGGAGGCAAAAGCGCTGTCGCCGGCTCTTCATAGTAGAACATGCCAGGCTTATTCCCCGCCGCTTCAAAGCAGGTCTGATTGATGCCGATTTCCTTCACGGCCAGCCTTCCGGCGTACTCAGCCCCGGGGTAAAAAAGCAGGCCCTTCTTGGCCCAGCCGAAGGTCACGGTCAGATCCGCACGCACGGCCTCCCCCATCACCCTGCCCGTGGACGCGTGGATGCCGCTGGGCACATCAATGGACAGCTTATAGCCCTCCCTGCGGTTTATCTCCCGGATGACTGCCCCATACTCCCCCTGTATCTGCCGGGAGAGTCCTATACCGAAAAGAGCATCCACCAATACAGTATATTCCTCAACGGGCCAGTTACTGACCACCCGGACAGGATAAAACCCCATAATTTTATACTGCCTTTCCCATTCCCGGGTACAATGTGCCCTGGAGCCTGCCGAATACACCGTAACCTGCCAGCCTTCCTGAGACAGGATCCGAGCCACGGCCAATCCGTCTGCGCCGTTATTGCCGCTTCCCGCCACTACCAGAAGACTTTTATCCTCCGCCCGCAGCTTTCTGGCTGCGGCATATCCCCTGATCTCCTCCGCCACGGCCAGAGCCGCCCGCTCCATCAGCACAGAAGCCGGCATACCCAGGATGTCCATAACAGTCTCCTCATAATGTTTCATCTCCCGGGCATCCACCACATATTTCATAACGCCTTTCCTCCTCAGATGAAATCCTTTGTCCGCAGACTTTCGTTGCCACGAAAAAGCGAGAGGGCCGTCACAACGCAACAGTCCCTCTCCCCCTATTTTTTCTCGTTGCCGCTCCCGTCCTCTTTCTTCTGTCCGACGGCCATGGGATCATACTGCATGTCAAACAGATCAATTACCTCCGCGCCGAACAAATCATGCATGTAGGAATAAATCTGCCGATTCTGATATTCCATCTCCTGTTTGCGGACCAGATTTTTCTTGAGCTCAATCCGAATGTTTTTTACCCACTGAGCGATCTCCACGATCTGCCGGGTGTTCTCCTGCATGCTCTCATAGCAATAACTCATGGTCAGCAGCATAAGGGCATGATTCACCTGCTCGATCTGCCGGGGCAGATCCATCAGTTCGTCCTGATATTCCTCCAGCTTCTCGTTGCACTCCTCAATCAGCCGTTTATGGTCATCCAGCTTTTTCTCCAGGGATTTACTGTACTTCTGCCCCAGTTCGTTGGCCATGGGCACGATCTCATCCATCAATTTCTTTTTCAGCTTCTTAATGTTTTTTGAGTCCACGTTCAACTGGCCCTGACGCTGCACCAGTTCGTTGAGCTGCTTTTCCTTCTCCTGTATCCTGGGCAATTCAGCCAGGTCCGTGAACAACTTGTACCAGTTGTTATCCAGCGTCAGTACCGGCACTCTTTTCCCCGCCAGTGCCTGCTCGTATATATCTGACTTGTCTCCCACCACACATCCGTCCTTTCGCTAGTCCCTAATGCCCGTTTTCCTGAAGATATCTGTTGATATTGTAGGACAGTTTCATCAGGCTGTCGGACAGGTGTACACTCTCCACCTGTATCCCTTCCGGAACATTCAGATCCACATGGGCAAAATTCCAAATGGCTTTGATACCGTTCTGTACCAGGCGTTCGGCCACCTCCACCGCGCTGGTCTTGGGGATCGCCAGCACTGCTATGTCCACGTCGTTGTCGCGGATAAACTGTTCCATCTCCTCCATTGGCTGCACCCGGATTCCCCGGACCTCCCTGCCCGCCAAAGAAGGGTTTTGGTCAAAAATTCCGCAGAAAATGAAACCTCTCCGCTCAAAATTCAGATAACCGCCCAGCGCCTGCCCCAAATTTCCCGCTCCTATAATGATAAAGCGATGCGTCCGATCCAGCCCCAGTATCCTGCTGATCTCCTGATACAGGTATTCCACATTGTACCCATAGCCCTGCTGCCCGAAACCGCCGAAATTGTTCAGATCCTGACGGATCTGCGAGGCCGTCACCTTCATCCGTTCGCTGAGTTCCTGGGAGGAAACCCTTTCCAGGCCCTCATCCTTCAGATCTCCAAGGTACCGCAGATACCTGGGCAGACGCCCGATGACCGCCTGGGATATTTCCTTCTCTTCCATCATATCCTCCAAAGTGCAAATCTAACTGTATTTATTATATCTGACTGTTAAATATATGTCAATGAATTGGGGAGAAATCCCAAAAACAATGCTCCAGACGGGCAATTCTCCCATCCGGAGCGGGTATCGGGACAATATTTACAGCAGACCGTCCAGGGTCTCCCGGATGGCTTTGATAAAGTCCAGGCAGTTCAGCACCACAGGGTTCTCACAGGTGGAGATGGAAGCCAGAGACCGGGTCATCTTGCCGTCCTCCACAGTCTTGACACAGGCTTTCTCCAGCTTTTCGCTGAAAGCTACAAGCTGGGGAATATGGTCCAGTTCGCCTCTCTTTCTCAAAGCGCCGGTCCAGGCAAAGATGGTGGCGATACCGTTGGTGGATGTCTCCTCCCCTTTCAAATGCTTGTAATAATGCTGCTGCACCGTGCCGTGGGCCGCCTCGTACTCATAGACACCGCTGGGAGATACCAGCACCGAGGTCATCATGGACAAATCGCCGTAGGCCGTGGCCACCATATCCGACATCACATCTCCGTCATAGTTCTTGCAGGCCCAGATAAAGCCGCCCTCGGAACGGATCACCCTTGCCACCGCATCGTCGATCAGGGTGTAAAAATACTGGATTCCCAATTCCTTGAATTTCGCCGCATACTCCTGGTCATAGATTTCCTGAAAAATATCCTTGAAAGTATGGTCGTACTTCTTGGAGATGGTATCCTTGGTGGCAAACCACAAATCCTGCCTGCTGTCCAGGGCATAGTTAAAACATGCCCTGGCAAAACTGGATATGGACTTTTCCGTGTTGTGAATGCCCTGCAGGATGCCAGGGCCCGTGAATTCATGAATGGTCTCCCGGATCTCCCTTCCGTCCTCCCCGGTAAACACCAGTTCCGCCCTGCCGGGACCGGGCACTTTAATCTCGGTATTCTTATACACGTCCCCGTAGGCATGTCTGGCAATGGTAATGGGCTTATTCCACTTATTCACGTAAGGGACAATATTATTGATCAGGATGGGGGCGCGGAACACGGTACCGTCCAATATGGCACGGATGGTGCCGTTGGGGCTTTTCCACATCTCTTTCAGATTGTACTCCGTCATTCTGGCCGCGTTTGGCGTAATGGTGGCGCATTTCACCGCAACGCCGTATTTCAGCGTGGCATTGGCGGAGTCCACCGTCACCTGGTCGTCCGTTTCATTCCGGTGTTCCAGCCCCAGGTCATAGTATTCCGTCTTCAGATCCACATAGGGCAGGATCAGTTCGTCCTTGATCATCTGCCACATAACACGGGTCATCTCGTCCCCGTCCATCTCTACCAGCGGGGTAGTCATTTTGATTCTTTCCATTTTGCAGCCTCTCTTTCTTTATATAATGTATGCTTTTTCACCCTGGTTTTCTGTCGTGGTACGCTTCGTGCAGGCCGTTCTTCACCATATTGTCATAGGCGTTGATCATATGACGGTTGGCCAACTGCTCGGCCCTCTCCCCGTCTCCCGCCTTGATGGCCTGCAGAATCTCCTCGTGCTCTTCGTTGGACTTGGGGCCTCGGTTCTTGCTGGCCAGGGTCTTTCTCCGCACCCGCAGCACATACTGATGGAAATCCTTCAGCTGATGCTCCAGGATCTTGCTGTTGCAGGCCTCATACATGATATCATGGAACCGGTTGTCCAGTTCCGCCAGTTGATCCAGATGGCCCTTCTGGGCATGGAACTTGGACAGGTAGATATTCTCCTCCATCTCCTCCATTTGTTCCCGGGTAATATGTTCCGTGGCCCACCGGGCGCAGAGCCCTTCCAGCAGAGAACGGATCATATAAATATCCTTTACATCCTTTTCCGTAATGCCGGTCACATAAGCCCCCTTATTGGGAATAATCTGGATCAGCCCCTCCAGTTCCAACTGCCGGAAAGCCTCCCGGACCGGAGTGCGGCTGACGCCCAGTTCCTCACCGATGGCCACTTCCTTCAGTTCCTCATTCTCCTCGTATTTACCGCTCAGAATATCTTCCCTGAGTTTGTGGAATACTCTGCCCCGCAGGGAGTACTTGTCCGTAACTTCCTGCTTCACATCATAATGACTGCTCATCTCCGCCTCCAATGGTATAACCTTTTTCCCCGCAGATCCGCTCCAGGCAAGCCACGATCTCTTCGTCCGTCAGCACCGTCACCCGGCCCCCTGCGTATTCCTGATCCACCCAGACCTTGATCTCTCTGACCAAAGGGGAATTCTTCTCCACCTGCCGGTCCTCCCTGAGTTTATAATAGGTATTGATCCAATGGGCAATGCCCGCCAGACCGGATGTGTTGGAGATTGCGCACAGCACGGGCCTGTTCAGGAATTTTTCCGTGTCAAAGATATTGTATATCTCCTCATTTTTCAGCAGCCCGTCCGCATGGATGCCAGCCCTGGTCACATTGAAATTCTTGCCTACAAAAGGAGTTCTGGGAGGAATCTGATAGCCAATTTCCTTCTCATAATATTCTGCCAGTTCCGTAATCACCGTAGTGTCCATGCCGTTCAAATCGCCCTTCAGCTGTGCATACTCAAACACCATGGCCTCCAGCGGTGTATTGCCTGTCCTCTCTCCGATGCCGAACAGGGAAGTGTTGATGCCGGAGCAGCCGTAAAGCCAGGCCGTGGTAGAATTGGCCACCGCCTTGTAAAAATCATTGTGTCCATGCCACTCAATCAGTTCATGAGGCACTCCTGCATGGGTATGTATGGCATAGATGATGCCCTGCACGCTCCTGGGTATCACGGCGCCGGGATAGTTGACGCCATATCCCATGGTATCGCAGGCCCTGACCTTGACGGGAATCTGATATTCCTTCATCAGTTTCATCAGTTCCAGGCAGAAAGGCACCACATAGCCGTAGATATCCGCCCTGGTGATATCTTCCAGATGACATCTGGGGCTGATCCCCTCCTCCAGGCAGTCCCGGATCACGCTGAGATAATGATCCATGGCCTGTCTTCTGGTCATCTTCAGCTTCAGGAAGATATGGTAGTCCGAGCAGGACACCAGAATCCCGGTCTCCTTCATGCCGATCTCCTTTACCAGCTTAAAATCCTCCTTGCTGGCCCGGATCCAGCTTGTGACCTCCGGAAACCGATACCCTCTCTCCATACATTTATAGACCGCATCCCTGTCCTTCTTGCTGTACAGAAAGAACTCACTGGCACGCACCATGCCGTTTGGACCGCCCAATTGATGCAGATAGTCATAGATGGTCACAATCTGCTCCGTGGTGTAGGGAGCCCTGGACTGCTGGCCATCCCGGAAAGTGGTGTCTGTGATCCAGATTTCCCTGGGCATATTATGGGGCACGATTCTGTCATTAAACGGTATCTTGGGAATCTCCGAATAGGGGAACATATTACGGAATACATTGGGCTTCTCCACATCGTCCAATATATACATATGCTCTTCAATTTCCAGCAGATTATTGTGCTGGTTCATGGTCACCGGCCGACTCTGGAAGGCTTCGTTGTCTCTCATGATCTCTCCTCCTGCTACAAATGCCGCGAAGTCTCTCCCCGGGCGCGGGGAGGCTGTCTACTCCGCAGTTTTTCCGTGCGCATATGTACATGTGCCTGGGCGCAAAACTTTCAGAACGCGGCTCAGTTCGGCAGTTTGCCCGTTCCTATGTGTACATTTGCCCTCCGGCACATGGGATTCGTCCTCCCGGCCCACTGTCTCATGCGATTCAGACATACCTCCGCAGATGATTCTGGCCGGGACTTTCATATACACCTCTTGTATAAGAGTATACAATTATACCGTGAATGTCAATGCTTTTTTTGCTTTTGCTCCCTATCTGCTTTCCCCGGGGCCATCCAGCAGACCGCTCAGATTCACCATGCCCCACCCCGCTGATGTCAAATTAGTGTTATGAACTTAAGTAACTACCTCCCTTTCACTCTGAATAATCCCACTCAATCTCCATTCGCTTTCCCTTATATACCGTCACCTTTTTTATGAATGCATCCACCACCTCCTGCGTCAATTCCTCCAAATGTAAATAGTGGATGATCTGTTTCATATCCTGAATCACTTTCCCCGCCTCTTCTTCCCCCCTGTCCTGTTCCGTCTCCACTGCTTTTATCTTACCCGCCAATTCCTCCATCTGCCCGTCCAACTGATCGGCCCTGCAGCGGTATTCCCGGGCATCCATCTGTCCATCCGCATAGTTTTCGTACAGAGAATCCTTTTCTTTCTGCATACCATGGTACTGTTTCCTGTACTCCCTGGCTTTTCCGGCCAATTCCTCCAGTATCCGTTTCTGAAACTGCTCCAGATCCCCCCGCTGCCTCAGCAGGTCTCCCCTATGCATCAGCTCTTTCGTTAACAGTGTAAGAACCATTTCCTCCAATATGGACGCATTCATATAGGTGCAGCACTCAGGTATCTGCAAAAACGCATGTTGATCACACCAAAAATGTTGTGGATGTTTTCTCTGTCTTGGTTTATACCTCAAAGCGTATCCGCACCCGCCACAATATATTTTCCCTGTCAGCGGATGCTTTTCCCGCTTTCTTTTTGCGGAGCAGCCCAGAGCCTTCTTTGCCGCACGGGCAAACATCTCCGATGTCACCAACGGTTCATGGTGGTTTTCAATCACTTTCCATTCACTTTTGGGAACCGCGATCCTGTCCTTACTGCCAACGGACTTGCGGATGGTCTTTCCGTAGGCCATTTCCCCAATGTAGAAACGATTGTCCAAAATTCTGCGGACAGCATTCATGCTCCAGATGTGTTTTCCCTTTGGGGGCTTTTTATCGGGGGAACGCAGTTGGCGCGCCGTGGGAATCTGCTCTGCGTAAAGTTTCTTTACGATCTGTGCAGTACTCATGCCTTCCGCCGCCAGAGAAAAGATATAGCGGACGATCTCTGCCTCTCTTTTATTGACGACCACCATATTTTTCACTTCTCTGCTTTTTTCGTATCCCAGGGGAACCTGCCCAAATACATATTCCCCGCCGGCGCATTTGCTGTCAAAGGATGCTTTTACTTTGACGGACACGTCCTTGCTGTACAGGTCATAGAGCAGTGTCTTGAATGCCAGATCCAGAGTAATTGCCGCGCCGCCATGCTCCCTGCTGTCATATCCGTCGTTGATCGCTATGAAGTCCACTCCCATAAAGGGAAATATTTGATTCAAATATGTTCCCATCTCTATATAATCTCTGGAAAAACGGGACATATCTTTCACCAGAATGCAGCCGATCCGATTCTGCCTGACCTGTTTCAGCATTTCCTGCATCCCAGGCCGCTCCATGTTGGTTCCGGTAAAACCATCGTCGCAAAATTCAATCACTTCACTGTCCGCCAGCCTGGTGTCGCGGCCTATGTATTCCAGCAGATATTTTCTCTGGCTGCTGATGCTGTTGCTCTCCTCCCGTCCCCTTTGCCTCATTTCCGTCTGGACATCCTCCTGAGAGATCCGCAGGTAAATGGCTGTTCTGTGCTTTTCCCTCATGTCACTTCACCTCCTTAGTCCAGACATCACCGTAAGGCAGTACGACTTCCATCCGCTTTCCCGGATAGACATATATCTTCTTGATCAATATCTCCATCAGATCTTTCGTCAATCGTTTTTGGGGGTTCGGCTTGAAAAAGATACGCACTGCCTTTAAGTATGCTTCCCCCCTCTGTTTTAGATTCTTTGCCCTTTCCTGATACTGTTCTTTCTGCTTTTCTAATTCCATAAGGCGCTGGTCTTTCCAGAGCCGGCAGCGGCCATATTCTTCCTGGAGCAGTTTTCCCATGCGGTATGCCATATACTTCTCACCCTCTTCCTCTGAAAGCGCCAAAAGCTGCCTGTCCGTCTGCCGCAGTTTCTGCTCCAGTTCCTGTTGCTTCTGCCGCACCAGAGCCTGCCCCTGCTCCACATATTCTTTTTGCTGTTTTAACCAAGTGGTAAACTCCGTCTGAAACAGGACAGACAGAATATCCGTCAGTTCTGTCTTGGAAATTCTGTTCGTAAGCGTACCTTGCTCTCTTTTTGTGCCGATACTATTCAGACAAAAATACCCCTCTCTGCGTTCCCTCCTGCCGTCCACATATTCTTTAACGTGGCTGTTTCTGGTCATCTTCCTGCCGCATACGCCGCAATAAAGCACCTTGTCAAATATATTTTCTTCGATCGGACAGCCTTTTGTGGGATGCCCGTGGCTGTTTGTGCGTTCCTGTATTCTGCGACAGATATTCAGGGCTTGTTCGAATAATTTCAGGTCAATCAATGGCTCATGGGCGTTCTCTCTTTTTACCCATTCTTCTTTCGGTTTGCGGATACGGTTTTCTTCCTTTCTGGCCGTAAGGGAAGTTTTGCCCTGCACCAAGGCGCCGATATAGGTCTCGCTTTTTATGATTCGTTCCACGGCTCCCCTGTTCCAGCCTCTGTACTCTGCCCCTGGCGGGCAGTATACCTCTCCGCTTTTCCTATATGCGGACGGTGGATTGATCCTTCTTTTTTTCAGCCAGTCCGCCACGGCTTGACAATTTTCCGTCTCCACAAACAGCTCATATATTAAACGGACAATCTCTGCCGTGTTCCCGTCAGGACAGAGTTTCCTGACCCGCCCCTCCTGATAGGCCTCGTAGCCGTAGGGCGGCGGGCCTCCCACATAGGCCCCCTCCTCCCTGCGCTGTCTCAGAGACAGCTTTGCCCTGGCGGAAAAGTCTTTGGCGTACATGTCATTTACCAGATTTTTTATCTCGGATGCCATCTGCCCTGCGTTGCCGCCGTTTGTGCCTGTGTCGTACCCGTCCGCGACCGCAATGAATCGGACGCCCAAAAACGGGAATATTTTTTCTATGTAGTTTCCGGCCTCCAGATAGTTCCTGCCAAATCTGGACAGATCCTTTACGATCACACAGTTAATCTCACCCAGCCGCACATCCTGCATCAGTTGCTTAAAAGCGACACGGTCGAAGTTCGTCCCTGTTTTTCCCAGATCGGTATAACGACCAACGATTTCTATCTTATCTCTGTGGTTCCGATTCCAGTCCTCCGCATATTTCTCCGCGATCTCGATCTGCATTTCCGCGGATTCGTTCTTTTTCATGTCCCGATCTGAGGACAGTCTGGCATAGACACCCGCCTTATACAGCTTGGTTCCCTGCTGTTTTTGTCGGCCTGCTCTCTGGACTGCAGCTGCTGCGCTGTCTGGGGCATGGACACGCTTTGATGTTCTCCCCATATCACGCCCTCCTTTCCATTCCGGCAGACGCATTTTGCGTCTCATTCCCGGTAGGGATAAATGTCCCAGAGGGATCGGAAGCAGCCTTTTCGTTATAGTCCGCCATGGCCCGGTACGGGTCGGTGAAGTAGAATTCCATCTCCACCCGCTTTCCCTCATAGACCCGGATCCTTTTGACAAGGCTGGCAAGGGTATGGCGGTCGATCTCCTTTAATTCCAGGGAGTTTTTAAAGGATGCCAGCCGTCCCGCGCTGCGCAGGCCGAATATAAACGACTCCCGGACAAGCCGCTCCTGGTTTTCTTCCGCCGCTGACAGCTTTTCTGCCTTTCTTTGAAACGCACTGCGGAGCCGGTCAAATTCCCCCTTGGTGATAACCCCTGTGCGCAGATCCTCATACAGTCCCGCGCACAGGCTGTAGTATTTATCCTTCTCTTGTTTGAGACGGGCAATTTCCCTATTATAATAGACGACTGCCTGCAAGTTCGCCTCACATTCCTTTGCCTGTGCGTACAGCCGCCCCTGTTCCAGAAAGACATTAACATATCGGCGGATGGCAGTTTCAGCCAATTCCTTCAACACCGCCTCCAGGGTACTGTGGCGGCTGCATCCTTCTCCACGGTTCTTTGTGGAGCAGATATAGTATACCTTTTCTGTCCCCTTATAGCGGTTGACCCGCCTTACCATCTGCTCTCTGCAATCCCCGCAGAAGAGCAGCCCCATAAAGGGGCTTAACTCTTTCCTCGCCGGGCTGATGCGCCCGTCTGCTTTAAGGAGGTTCTGCACAATGGCAAAATCGTCCGAGGAGACAATGGCCTCATGGGTGTTTTCCACCCTTACCCATTCCTCTCTCGGTTTTTCCACGCATTTCTTTATCTTGTAATTGATCCGCTCCGTCTTTCCCTGTACCAGATGGCCCAGGTAAATCTCGTTGGTCAATATCCTCTTGACCGCCGTATCGCTCCACTTCGAACTGTTTCCCCCTGAAAATCCACCCCGGTAGTTAAGTCCCAGGGATTTCTTATATTCCCTTGGGGAAAGGATGCAAAGGGCATTCAATTTTTCCGCAATGGCGGAAGCCGCCATTCCTTCAATCTTCCAGGCAAAAATTCTCCGCACGATCCCGGCGGCATAGTCGTCCACCAGCAGCTTATTTCTATTCTCCGGCGATTTTTGGTAGCCATATACGGCGAAAGCGGCCAGGCATTCCCCATTCCCCCGCTTGACCGCAAGCTGGCTCTTGACCTTAACGGAAATATCCCGGCAGTAGCTGTCGTTTATGAAATTTTTAACCGGCAGCACAATATTCCGCTCTCCGGCATCGGCCGAAAAACTGTCATAGTGATCGGTAAGCGCGATAAATCGCACTCCAAGGGCCGGAAATACCCGTTCCAGATATCTCCCGGTCTCGATGTAATCCCGCCCGAAACGGGACAGGTCTTTCACAATGACGCAATTCACCCTGCCCGCCTCAATGTCTCTCATCATCCTTTTAAATTCTGGTCTGTTGAAATCGCTGCCGGAATAATTGTCATCCGCATAGCAGTCAAAGAGTTCCATATCCATCTGCCCTTCGATAAAAGAGCGGATCAGCTCTCTCTGACTGCCGATGCTGTTGCTCTCGGCTTTGAATGTGCCATCTTTTTTCTCTGCCGTTCCGAAAGCAGCGATGGTTCCCACTTCGCTGTCCTCCCTGGAAAGGCGAAGATACATGGCTGCAAGGAACGGTTTTTGTTCCCCCGTTTCTTTCATGCTGTCACTCCTGACTTATATTCTGGTGATGGCAACAAGCCTCTTTTATGGCTTTTGAAAGCCTTATGAAAATGTTCTATAGGTATATTTCCGACATTCTCCGCAGATATTCCGCCATTTTATCATCTATCGTAGCTCCGCCTTCCTGGAATCGGACTTTTACCACATAGTCCCCGATTCGGTTCACATAGACATTCTTTGTCTGTCTGGCAAAAGCATCCAGCTTTTTCTCCACCGGCTGTGAAGTGTCGATTTCTATATCCCGCAGGTCGGTGAGTTCAGAAATCTCCACAGTTCGAATATCCACCTCCGCCATTCCTGTAAGGATTTCCTCCGACAGTTTCAAGGCCATCTCCCCTTTCCTGATATACCTGATCTATAAGCGCAGCCCCGCGCCGTTCTGGTTCTTTTCGCGGTTGCATGCTATCATATACTCATTCTATTCGTCTGTTGGATTGTCCCATGACTACTCACATATCTTAGCGCATATTTGAAAAATCATTACCGCCATCTGGCAGAAAGCATTTTTTAAGCAAAAAATAAGCAGGAACCGCCTCCGGTATAGGAGTCAGCTTCCTGCTTGGGAACGATTTTCCTGGCTTTAAAAGAAATTGCTGTGATTCTACTTATTCTCACTAATATATACGCTTGCGCGATTTTGAATTATTTTCGCAACATCGTCCACATTTCGATCATTGTTAAACAGATATTCGGCTTCTTCCAGTAAGATGCCTTTCAGTTCTTGATCATCTGCTGTGTTATACTCAATTTTATTAATAATTGTTTTCAGCATTTCGGCATCTTCCGCAGTTATTTCATAAATATTTTCAGGATCTTCCCCCTCAAAACGTATGGCGTCTTTCGCTACTTTTTCACCGTTTGCGTCATATTCTGTTCTCATGGCGGCCTCTATTTTTTTTTCCAGAGAGCTGATCCGAACAGGCAATCCCCTTTTTATATTGTCCTGAAATTCTTCATCAAGCAGGCTCTTTAAAAATTCCCAAGACTTCTCTTTATTTTGGCTGGATGCACTGATCCCGATCGCAAGATTTGTAATTTCCGCCATATTTCCTCCCCCCTCATCAAACGGATATCCTATATATGTGGGTGTACTTCCAAAAAGCATTCTTACATAAGCGGTCCCATAGACATTATTAATGGATACCGGATACAAAAGGGCACGTCCTTCTGTAAAAAACGCTTTTGCCGAGTAATCATTATCTATATTTAAATTCAGAGGAAATCTATTGGAAAACCGCAAAAGTTCTTTAAAACTTTCACTGTCAAAATCACAGGTGCCAGTTCCCCAGTCAATATAATTTTCCAGGCTGCCAAAACATATCATTCCAAATACAGCCAGCTTGGTTTCCCCCGGAAAAAGAATACTCCCCTCATCCAACATATCGTAAGCATCTACCAACTGATTAATATTCATACGATCCAAGCCAGCCAAAGCCGCATGATCCGTGGCATAGGAGTCTATTGTATAATTGGGTACAAGAACAAACAAACTGTCATCTATTTCAAAGGCTTCCCAAATATTACATTGAAAATTATGCCGGTCAAGCATTTTATCCTTTTGCATGAAAGGATATAAATCAATCATTATTCCGCAGGACGCGTCAAGCGGTGAATATCGATTTCCAAAGTCCACCATATCAGGACCTTTTCCGGCACTGATCTCAATTTTTATTTGATTGAGGGCATCATACAGATCAGGGTAATTATCCAGATAATTAACGATCTCTATTTTCACATCCGAATGATTCTCATTATACCGATCCACCCATTGACATAAACTGGAGGATTTCCCTTGAAAAGTCGCCAGCTTCAAGATATCTGCCTCTGCTTCCGCAGACGGCTTTGTGCCGCATCCGGCAAGCAAAAAGCATAGCATTGTTACGCCCCATAAAAACTGCTTTTTCATCTTTCCCAATCTCCTTATTCGCCCGCCGGAATATATTTTAAATGGACCTCATTTTCGGTTCTCTCTAACAGAAGCAGCCTTCCGTCAGTCAAAAATGTAAGAGGCCAGAAATATGTATCTTGGGGGATATTCAGATCCGGTATCGTCTTGCGGTTTTCAAGGATTCCTTTTTCATTATCATAAGCCCAGATTCCGCTATATGGGCTAAATAATAGAAAATCTGTATCCGTGCCCATGGACATTTCACTGAATGTTTCGTTTCCAGGAAACGCAAAGGAGGATTCTTCTTTTTTTATAGAACAAGTTTCCATATTAAGCGCGCCTATTTTCAATGTGTCGCTCTGATCACCGTAAACAAGATAAATGAAACCATCCCTTCCTGCTTCGGCTTCGTAGATCCATCTGATTTCCAGCGATTCAGGTGAAAAGCTGTGCATAAGTCCCCCTTCGCTGTCTATAATGATCCCATTTCGATTCATCATCCATTGAAAATAATAATTGCCTTCTTTATCAATCAGAAACCAAAGCGGCACCTGTTTTGTCTCAATGTGCGAAGAAATATCAATCTCTTTGTCAATCTGACCGCTTTCATCAAGGCGCCAGATAAACCACTCATCGCCATCGGAATCCGCCGCCAGCAAATGAATCCTCCCATAGGGATCCATGGCAACATGGCAGATATCCATTTCTTTCGGGTTGTCAATATATACCCTGGAATGTTCATCTGCGCCCATTGGCATGACATATAAATCAGGTTCACCATATGCAAGATATATTTTTTCCCCATCAGACGCGCAGCGATGCATCGCTCTCAACAGGTCAATCTCATCATTACCATTATAGCGAATATATTCTTCTTTCATATTTACAGCAGTTTCCAATGCATCCTCTTCTTCATCCTCTTCCGTTTCTGCCATGTTTTCGGAATAATTTATATCGTTTTCCTCAGTAACGCGATTGTCAGCTGCTTCCGATAAAGGACCGCTACCGTATTCTTGTCCGCAACCGGATAGAAAACATACGCCAATAAAAGATAAAATCAGTACTTTCCTTTTGAAAATCCGCTTTCTCAAACCCATCTTATACCTCCGCTCAAAAGAAAAATACATATTCTATTCTCTCCAAACTATACCGGGAGAATAGAATATGTATTAAAACCCAATCTTTAGGATTCCGACTCCCAATCATGAATAAAATAAGACCATTCCATCCAGCCTACCGTCTGATTCTTTTCTCTCCTTAAATAGACCCACGCCGGGTAATCATGATCGATTTCATCGCTCAATGTTATTTTTTCGCCCCTGTACATTAATCCTAAGACAACTCCATTTAAACCCGGTGTTTCTCTTAGGCGCACACCGTCTCCATTGACTAATCCCGGTTGTACAAAGGCTGCATATGCAACTAATGGTGTTGTTAAAATGATAGCCGTCAGAAACAGCGCAAAAGCATTAATCGTATTTATCTTGATTCTTTTCATCAATTTTCTTTTCATCATTCTTATACCTCCTTTGCACTTCAGCACACACTCTGTTATCACTGCCAAAAATTTACTTCACTGTTTCTATTCCACTGGATTCCCCTCCTCCCTTTTGGCTGCTTTTCTGTAACATACAAATCTTAACGATTCAATATGTTATAAATGTCAAAACTGCTTATTACACGTCAAGACTCTTCTCGATAATTATATCACACGAATTCTATTTACAAAACCTGTATTTCATCGACAAATATTGACATTATTTTTAAATTTGCTGATTTTCCTGCAACTTGACACTATAATACCACTCTCCCCCTGCTGATTCCAGGGAGCCCCCAGATCCCGGGCCGAATATATCAGTCGTTCACGCACCCGGTCATTGGACAGATAGGGCTCTTTTTGTAACAGCAGGGCAGCACATCCCGTTACAATGGGGGTTGCCATGGATGTTCCGCTCTTGACCGTATAGTATTCCGGACGTCTTCCCTTCTGCCAGTAGGCATTACAGGACATGATATCCGTTCCCGGCGCCACCAGGTCCGGCTTGCGGATGCGGCTTCCCTCCTGTCCCCGTCCGGAATACAGACTGCAGCTGCCGGGATCTCCCCGCCGATAGCTTCCGTCGTGACAGCCCACCATAATTACCCTATCCCCAGTACCGATGGCAGAGAGCGTGTTCTCTCCCGGCCCTTTGTTGCCCGCCGCGCAGACCACCACCAACCCCAGCTTCCACAGTCGCTGCACCGCTTCAGCCAGCGCGGAGACCTTCTCCCGATCCCGAAGCTGGCCGATCCCCACCGAGATATTCACCACCCTGATATCATACCTCCTGTAATTCCTCTCTACGAACAGAAGCCCCTGCAGCATGTGTTCCATGCTGCCGTCTCCCTGATGGTCCAACACTTTGCATACCACCAGGCGGCTGTCCGGCGCGATCCCCCTGTATCTGCCGTCAGACATCCTGCCGCTGCCGCACAGGATGCCGCACACATGGGTTCCGTGACCGTTGTCGTCATAACAGGCTGCTTCTCTGCCCTTTCCCCGGACAAAATCAAAAAAAGCATCCAAACGCCCCTCCAGGTCCGGATGCACGGCCATGCCTGTATCCAGCACCGCCACCGTGACGCCATATTTCTGCCAGGATTTTAAATCGACCCTCTCCGCTCCGATCTGTCCTCTGACGCGTTGCATTTCCGTTCTTCCCCCAATCCGCTTCTTCTACCGGGCAGTTGTCGCCACCCATCTATAAGATATGCCGCGCAGCGCGTATTGTTATTGTAAACGAATCGGAAGAATGGCATAAAATAACGGCGTGACCAAAGTCACGCCGTCCTCTTCTTACGCTGTAATAAAATCATTGCCAACCCCAAGGCCAACAGGCCTGTGCCCAGTATCCACTTGGGATGGACAGGGTCTCCTGTATCCGGAGAAGCGTCTCTCCTGCCGTAATCGGTGATCACCGCCCGGCCATCCACCACATCCCCCTGAGCATACAAACTTCCGCTTCCATAAATACCGTATACCGACAGATAGTCCGTAGAAAATCTGATCTGCTCACCGTCTGTGGCAACGGGAAGATATTCCAGCTGCCCATTGCGATCTACTGTTACCAACCGTAAATCCTTATTCTGCAACTGCTCCGGCAAAGGCATCGTAACTTCCAAGGCCTGCTTGCCCAGGCGGGTAATCCTTCCTCCGCTGCTGCCCTCGTAGAGACTGAGGGTATAACACAAAGTATCCATAGGCAGTCCCTGCTGATAAATCCGCCTGTAGGCGGCATCCAGTTCCGGTGCTTCCCCGATGCCGGCCAGCTTCCGAACCTGCAGCAAATCCCCCTCACCCTGGGGAGAAAGCCGGGCCTGAAGTTCCATATCCCCTGCTACTGTCAAATCCCCGCTTGAGGAAACCTGCCATTTGGGTATGGAATAACTTATCTGATCCATGCCCTGCAGCGTGTAACTTTGCCCGTCAATCCGAACCGTTCCGCTCCAGGATCTGCCCTGTACCTCTGCCACAGACAGATAAGTGGCATCCGCTGCCAGCACATTGTCTTCCAGATGTCCCATAACCCCGTTGTATACCGTCTGTCCGCTGTCCAGAACCGTGCCTTCCAACTCCTGGCCCATAAGATGATTGTACGCCAGCACATATTCCACATTGTCAAACGCATTGATACGGTAGCCCTCGTTAGACCGCCTGTCTGCGGAAAGTTCCCGGCCTGCTGCGGGAACCTGCCCCTGCAGCAGGACCACGCCCCCCACATCCTGTCGGGCAAAAGCCCCCAGTCCCACACTTTCTACTGAGGCCGGCAATACCACCCACTCCAGGGGACAGTGGTAAAAAGCCCTGTCACGGATAATCCGCACTCCGGACATGCCCGACACCTGTCTGAGATTATCGCAGTCCGCAAAGGCCGCTTCCCCGATGATCTCCAATGAATCCGGCAGGGTCAGCGAAGTAATTTCCGTATGACCCTGAAATACTTCGGGGCCGATCTGCCGTATTCCTTCAGGAATGCGGACCTGCGCTTCCTTTCCCTTATAGGCCAGCAATATACCGTCCCCGGCCACCAGATAGTCCCCGGCTCCCTGCTCAAAAAACAGATTTACCCAGCCGGTATGATCAAAGGCCTTGGGGGCTATATGGGTGATTGTGCCTGGCAGCTGCACCTGTCCCAGCCGGTCGCAATGATAAAAGGCGCCATAGCCAATGCTGGTCACCCCCTCCGGTATAACCACCTCCTGCAAACTGCTTCTGGCGAAGGAAAACTCTCCGATCTCCTCCAGGCCTTCCGGCAGCGCCAGACTCCCCAGATTCTGATAACCATAGTAAGCCCGATCTGCCAGTACACTGCCGTCCACCAGTGTGTATTTCACAGTTCCCTTAGCCTTTTCCGTGGTGTATTCCCGCATGGACTGAGCCTCCCGGCTTTCAGACACCGAACCTCCCCCGCTTGATACCTGGGGCTGGGTATTATCCATAAACACCACCGCCATATTGCCCACCACTGTGGAAGTGCCCAATTCCCTGCCCGGAATATCTGTAACCGGTTGATCAGAACCGCCGAAAATATCAGAAATACCATTGACCAAATTCTCCAGGAAACTGCCGGAAACATTGTCTGAATTTCCGGGCTGCGGCGCGGGCAATTCCCCTTCCGAAGGGGGCTGAACAGGTGGTGTAACCATCTCCCCATAATCTTCAATATCCTCGTATTCCGGCATTTCCTTCCGTTTCTCCGAAAAATACAGGGCAAAACGTTCTCCCTCCGTGCCAATATCATATTCGATTTCCAACCGATAACAGCCGTCAAAAGCCGTATCATGTACGGAACGCACGGTATAGGGAATTTTGACAGTCCGCAGGGAGGCACAGTCCGCAAAAGCCATAATGCCGATCCGAGCGATATTGTCCGGGAAATAGACCGACTCAAGTTCCGGGCAGTTGGCAAAAACGTAATCTCCCACCTCGCCAAGCCCCTCTCCCAGCCCCACCTTTTCCAGTTGACTGCATCCCCAGAAAGCGTAGGGTTCTATTTTTTCCACATTCTCCGGGATTGTCACTCTGGTAATGGTAGTATTGTTCTGAAAAGCACCTTCACCGATCACTTTTACATCAGACGGAACAGACACGTCGGTTGCCGTGCCTGTATAACTGATCAGCGTAGTTCCGTCCATTTTAAAATCGGAAGCGAATGACGATGCATCCGCCTCCGGTACAGGAATCTGCATGATCAGGACCGCCGTTATAATAAGCATAATCCCTATCACATTCCATTTAATTTTCATAGTATCCTCTTTATCTTGCCGCCGCTGCTTTCACCGGCACTCCATTCTTCTCTTTCTTAATGAACAAGATGAAGGAAATACATGCCAGGCCCATGGCCAGGAACCACTTGGGATGAATTCCGTCGCCTGTCTTGGGGGTGCTGTCCTGAATCGTTCCCGCTGACAAATCCTTGGTGTCCACATAAATCACATAGGGTGAAAAATGTGTGGCCGTAAAGCTGATGCAGGGCACGCCGGATATGGTGGTAAATTTGGGTGTCAGCTTCTCCAGTCTGCCATCCACCACGCTTGCAACCTTGTTGTTACCCGCATAAGGGATCAGGGAATCCGGAATAGGCAGAGTAATATCCACTGCCAGGCCCGTGGTATCCGTGATCTTATTGGTCCCCGTAGAATCATAAAGACTGATGTCCATAGGGAAGTAGGAAATATTTGTCAAATCTCCATACTCATTCATCAGAGCTTTCAGCGCTGCCTCCGTGGCATTGGCATCTTCCGAAATCTTTACAACGAAATTATCCGAAGAGCCGTTTACCGTCACGGAAACTACCCCTGTGTTGGAAAGGCCATTCTTATTGATCACAACAGTAGTGCCATTGCTGCTGCCTGTGGAAGAACCGCTGCCATTGCCCGTTCCGGTACCATTGCCTGTGCTGCCGCCGGGCCGGGTAACGGTTCCCGTATTACCAGTATTGGTCTTGGACTTATAGTTTGCCGTCATAGTTACATTGGATGCCGGCATAATCAACACGGTTCCCATTGAGGACTTGCTGGCCACCACCGCTGTTGAAGGCTCCACCGTCCAGCCACTGAATTCCGAATTGTTGCTGGGATTATCCGCAATTACAATAACCTGGGCGCCCACCACATAACTGCCGGAACCGGAACCGTTCCTGACGGTAAGTGTGAAGATACCGGGCACAGGAGACGGGGACGGAGATGCCGTCGCATTGGGGTTCGGTGTTGCCGTTGCTCCCGGCACGGGAGTCGGCGTTGCATTGGGATTCGGCGTTGCGTTCGGGTCAGGCGTAGGCGTAGGCCAGCCGGGCCCTACCGGTACATACTGGGCATAAGTGTCCGTATCCTTGGTAATCTCCGTAACATCCGGTTTCCAACCGGTAAATCTCCAGCCGCTCCGTTCCGGTACCCTGGGTTCCGTTGCCTTTTCACCAGGCGCTATGCGCTGGGAAGAAATAAGCACATCCTTACCGTCATCACCCGTGACATAAAAATTAACGGTAAACTTATTCTCATCTGTATCTACCTTGTCATATTTCGCGATACAAATAGTGTCCTTCTCAATATTAGTGCAAGGAGGCGCCCAACCAACAAAACGCTTTCCGGGCTTTTCCGGAACCACGGGAGGCTTTGCATCCTGTCCGGGGAATACACGATCCGTTCCCAATACCGTCACGCCATCCTCATCCATAAAGGTAACTGTCAGTTTGGAATCTTCCGGATTATTTGCCTTATAAGAGCCTAAGCAATCCAAATCTCGGGAAACACCGCGGTAATCAGGGAACCATCCCAGGAAAGTATAGCCTTCAAATTCGGGAGGCGTAGGAGGAACTGCATCTTCTCCTCCTTTTACAGTCTGGGTTTCCAGAAGCTGTTGTTCACCGCTGATGGGATTCAATATGCCAAATGACACTTTGAACTCCAATTCTATAGGCTTGTCGCTGATATTGATATTCCCATGGTTGCTCGCATAAATATTGGCTGCGCTGTCAGGCTCACAGTAGAATTCAATCGTCTTATACTTCTCTCTGGCAATTCCATCGTCCTCCTCTGTTTCCGTATGAGGACTGTTCTTATCTGTATTAAAAGCATCCAAATCAATATAGCTGACACTGCCGGGAATTTCCAACGAACTGACGGCACTGTTCTTAAACGCATTCTTCTGGATCTGCTTACAGGTCTTGGGCAGATACACGGCAAACATATTACTCTTTGCCATCTCGCTGGCCGCAAATGAATACTCCGGTACTTTATCAATGGCTGACTCTCTCAAATCCACAATACCTATTCCGGAACAGTCATAGAAAGCTTCCTTGGCAATCCCTGTAACCCCTGCCAGTTCTCCTGCTTTAACGGAAGTAGAACCGCTCTTGACGCCTCTGGATTCCAGACATTCAATCAACATTCCTTTTTCTCCGCCGTTCAGGCCATAAATAATGGATTCCTCACAGCGGAAATTGGGTCCGTCCTGAAAACTGACATAACTCACATTCGGACAGCCGGCAAACGGCCTAACGCCCATGGCATTCACATTGGCCGATATTTCAACCTTCTCCAGATTCACACAGTCTCTGAAAGCATAATCACCAATCGTAGAAGTGTCTCCGAAAATATACAGTTCCTTCAAGTTTAAACAGCCCTTGAATGTCTCCGGTAAAATCTCCTTGATACCGTTAGTTGTAATGGTCTTCTCGAGACCATTTTTGGTTTCTTTGCTCTCATTCTCTATAAACAAGTCTTTCTTGACAGACTCAATACCCTGGGGCAGCTGGATATTCAGCGCGGAGTTGATAATCTCCCTCTCATAGTCTGTCAAATCGGCAGAACTGCCAAAATTCGCTTTTGCGTTCTTTGCCGCCTCCTTCATTTCGTCAGTCATATAAGGAAACTGATCTAACCAGGTATTCTGATCCAGATTCTCAAAGATCGGGTAATCAATCAACTCGTTCTTATCTGTATCCTCATTATACTTCACGGTAAGATTGGTAGGCCAGCCACTGTAATACGTGATATATGTGCGCTCCTGACTGCCAATATTAATGTTGTTGGACGGATTCATTGCATAATCAAAGGGACCGCTGGCATAGGAAATATCCCCTGTGAAGGTAAGTTTTAAATCTTTTCCCGTCAGCAGACTGCCGTCGCACCCGGCCTGATGAACTGCGGCCTCCTGGGTCTTAAAGGCATTGGCACCGATCTTACACTGCACCGGACTTTCAAAAATCACATCCGTCAGCTTATGACATCCCAGAAAAGCACCGTCTGCAATGGTCAGTACAGAAGACGGAATTGTTATCTTTTTCAGGAAGCAGTTATGCTGAAAACTGGTGGAACTGATGGTTGTAATTCTGTACGGACCAATGGTGGACGGCAGGATAATATTTTCCATGCCATTTTCTATATAGCAGTAAATCAATTCATTATTGGAATTGACTCTGAAGATCGCTTTCTTATCGGGATTGTCCGGATCCGGCTTGACAATCTCATACACATTCTGATCCAGATACTTGAACGCAATGCTATTGTCGTTGGCCGTGCGATGAAGCGTATCCAGCCGTGCCACATTGCTTGATGTGGCTGTGTTGACACCTTCAAAGTAAAAAGTCTCCGGCATCTCCGCCTTAAACGCTTCAAAATCATAAGCGCCGTCTGCAGTAAAATCCGCATTCTCATTTATTACCTTAATAGTCTGCAGATTCTTGCATCCCTGCACCATACTGAGCTTCAACTTATCTCCCGGCTTACCGCCATCGTAATTGCTGTTGCCCGTCACATTGTTGGGAATGACCAGACTGGTCAGGCTGATACAATTTTTAAAGGCGTGATCACCGATCGTATTCAAAGCCGTAACCCTGTCCGGGCTATACAATTCAATGGTAGCCAATTTCTGGCAGTTTTCAAAAGCGCCGTCACCAATGGCCTCCACCGGCGTGGGCATTTGAAATGCCGCCAGGCTCTGGCAGTTGTAGAACGCATGATCCCCAATCCTGCGCATATTACAGTTGGGGTCTACTATGATCTGCTTGATATTCAGACAGCTGTCAAAGGCATGGTTGCCAATGATCTCCAGGCCATTGCCCAGAGTAATGCTCATTAAACCCGTACAAGAGCAGAAAGCATAATCACCGATACCTTTGAGGTTAGGCCCCACCACCAGGTCTACAATATTTCCCTGTCCCTGGAAAACCCCCTTTACCTTGCCGGCCTCCACATCCGCTGCGGTGATCCAGTCGCTCACGGTAATCTTCTTAGTCACCTCATCAATGTGCAGCGCCTGGTTCCCAATGTATTCTACCGCAACATTGGTGATCCACTGATCCAGCGAATCTGTTGTCAGTTTAAAATTCGAGACATCGGACTTATCATACTTCGTATCATCTATCCTTGTGTAGAATTCATCAAAATCCAATGATCCCCAGCCAACTTCCGTATTCTTGGTATCATAGTAGCAAGGCAAAAACTCCGTGCGGGTAATGGGTTTATCCAAATCGTCGCTGGTCACATCCTCATTGACCACTACATAAACCACATTCCCCTGGGGATCTGTCTTATCCACCATAATTGGATTCCCCTGGCCGTCATACTGGGGCTGGTCAATACCGTTCTCATCCTTGATCGTTGCCTGCACTTTCTCCGTTTCTCTTGTTCCATATGCAGACGGATTCTTATCATACTCCGACTTCAATACCTTAGTACCGTCCAGCAGCTTATAATGCGGAAGGCTCTCCGTCTTCTGTTCATACAGCGGCTTACCCGTGGCAGGATCTTTCTCATGTACCACATGCTTCCAGAACAGAAAGTTCAGCCGCTGACCTACAGCCACATAGCCGTCGGAGGAACCCTGGACATCGGTAAATTTATCATACACGTTCACGGTATCGGGAATCGTAAGTTTACCGTTGGGCAAAGTGTGTCCGCTGCTGTTATATCCCAGGATCACCGCTACCTTATTGCCGCCGGCGCCAGATGTGGGGTTCACATAGGCAAACTGATACACGCCGTCACCAGTGGCATAGATATGCTCATCCGTCTTAATCTTCGGGATCGTGCTGTCCGCTTCCGTCAGCGTCACACCCAGTTTCCCACTCGTCCCCGTGCTGGCCTGCAAATCATCCACCGGGATCGCCGCCACCGCAATAGCGGACGCCAGGAACAAGGCTCCCAGAGTCTTTCTCACTCTCTTCCTTAATCTTCTGCTTTTCATCATTTTTGCCATCTTAACAACCATTTCCTTTCCAATGACTGTCTATTTAGATTGTCATATCCTGCTTGAAACCGGCGGTGTCAATCCTCCACCCGCCTGGCCACCACTACAAATCTCCCGTTATCCACATAGTAATCGCAGGTGGACAGGGTCAACAGACGATCCCCATAACTGGCCGTAACCCCCGTGTCGTACAGGGACATGGCCGCCATCTCCTGCATATTGGAGTCAAACTCCTGCTGGCTCAGGGTGTCTATGAACTGGTAATACTTGAAAACCACGTCTTCCTCGTTGTAGATCCTGGATCGGAACACATACATAACCTCATATGTACCCTTCTCGTAAATGGAATCAAACTGAATCAGGGGATGCTCTTTATAGTACTCCTCCGAGCTGTATTTGTCCAGCGTTCCGAACATATTGCCGCTCTGCATATGATGCCCGTAGATAATCAGGTTGGTACTGGGCTTTAACACATCGCAGTCCTTATCCAGAAACAGCGCTCCGTTCCTGTCCTTTTTCTGATTCACATTGTGGTCCAGAAAATACTCGTTGTTGGTAGTCTGCATCACAGGGTAATCTATTTTTGTATCGTCAATTTTCAGCCATCCGATAAGTCTTTTATTACTGTTATACAAATTTTTATATTCGTCCAGAACCTCGGGGATCACCCGCTCCCCTTCCTCCGTGTAATGAATCACGGGGCTGACCTCCTGCACAGGCAGTTCATGCGCCCTTTCCCGGAAAGCAGCCATGCGGGAGAATTCCTCCTCCGTCCGGGCAGCCTGGTAGGTGTATATGCCAAAATATCCCAGACATCCCACTGCCACCACGCTGCACAGCAGGGCCAGCCGCTTTCGGATTTTCTCCCGGCGCCGGAGTTCCTCCTGCACGAACTTCTCCATCTGGTCGTTACTTCCTGTCTCACCGGACGGATCCCGGGCCACCCCCTTTCCCCGGGAAGCCCCGGTTTTCCCGGCCGCCTGCCTGGCCCGTTTTCCGCGGGAAGGAGGCGATTTGGACAACTGCCTCAACGCATCTTCCGCTTCCTCCGTGAAATCCTGCCCAAGCAGAGTAAGGAAAGGGTACTTTTTCTCTTGCAATACCTTGACCAGCTGCGAGAGCTGACTGCGGTTCTGAAAGTCCACCTCCGCCCGCAGCCGATCTATTACCTGTTTGTCCTTGAGGGCCCTGCGGTATTCTGCTTCCGTGCGAAACTGCCTGCCCTCTACGATATAAACCTTCTGTGCCATCATCCTGCCTTAGCTGCTCCTGTCCCAGTCAGAAACATATGTACCCACATTCACTCCATATCACTTCTATTTTACTATATGTTCAAATTAATGCAAGTGTTTTTCGCAATATCTTGTAAAGAAATGTTGGAATCTTTCCATATATAGGAAAATCACGAGGCATCCCTGCCTCGTGACCTTTGCCCCACCTTACTCTGTGGGCTTCTCCACACGGCTGATCGCTGACTTCTGCATGGGAATACGGCAGTTCTTGTTGCTGCCAAACTCCACGATCACTGTGTCGTCCGCAATGTCGATCACCACCCCGTAAAAACCGGCGGTAGTCAACACGCTGTCGCCTATCTCCAGCGCCGACAACATGGCCTGCATTTTCTTCTGCTCCTTCTTCTGAGGACGAAACAGGAAAAACCAGATGGCCAGAAAAAACAAGCCGTAGATAACCACCATGGATAAGATTCCCATAGTTCCCCCGGCCTGGGTTGCTGCCGCCTCTTCACCGCTCAATAATATGCCCATATCTATTTCCCTCCAATTTTTTAATGCACTCAATATAACAATATACACAATGTTTGTCCCCAAGACAAGTATTTTTACTGATTTTACAAAAAATTAATGATCCTCACTTCTCAGGCGCTGCCATACCCGCCAGCTTCTCCTTCTTGTAAGCGGCAAAACGTCCCTGGTCCAGCGCGTCCCGGATCTCCGCCATCATGGTATTGTAAAAATACAGGTTGTGCAGCACGCACAGACGCATGCCCAACATTTCTCCGGCCTTCAGCAGATGCCGGATATACGCCCTGGAATACCGCCTGCAGGCAGGGCAGCCGCAGCCCTCCTCAACGGGCCTGTCGTCCAGTTCGTACTTGGCGTTAAACAGGTTGATCTTACCCTGATTCGTGTACAGATGTCCATGTCTCCCGTTCCTGCTGGGATAAACGCAGTCAAAAAAGTCCACGCCCCTCTCCACGCCCTCCAGGATATTGGCAGGGGTTCCCACTCCCATCAGATAGGTGGGCTTGTCCGCCGGCAAATATGGTACAACTTCCTCCAGGATATGATACATTTCCTGATGGGTCTCACCCACCGCCAGCCCTCCCACTGCGTAACCGTCCAATTCCAACTCCCGGATGCGCTTGGCATGTTCAATCCGGATGTCCTCATAGACCGCCCCCTGGTTGATGCCGAAGAGCATCTGTTTTTTGTTAAGAGTGTCCTCCAGGCTGTTAAGCCGCCCCATTTCCTTTCTGCAGCGCTCCAGCCACCGGGTGGTGCGCTCCACAGAAGCCTGCACATAAGCCCGGTCTGCCTTACTGGGGGCACACTCATCAAATGCCATGGCTATGGTGGAGGCCAGGTTGGACTGGATCCGCATACTCTCCTCCGGCCCCATAAAAATCCTGCGCCCGTCTATATGAGAGCGGAAATGCACCCCTTCTTCCTTAATCTTACGCAGCCCTGCCAGAGAGAACACCTGAAAACCGCCAGAGTCCGTAAGAATGGGCTTGTTCCAGGACATGAAGCGATGCAGCCCCCCCAGCTGTCTCACCACTTTGTCCCCTGGACGCACATGCAGGTGATAGGTGTTGGACAACTCCACCTGGGTACCGATGTCCTCCAGGTCCTCCGTGGACACCGCGCCCTTAATGGCCGCCACGGTACCCACATTCATAAATACCGGTGTCTCCACCACCCCGTGTACGGTGGACAGACGGCCCCGCTTGGCCCTGCCCTCCCTCTTTAATATCTGATACATGTATCCGCCTTTCCTCATTTACGAAATCAATCTATCTCTTCCAGAAACTCCTCCAACGTCAACTCCTGCTCCATGATAACCGTGGCTGCCTCCACTCCCACATAGCGGAAATGCCATGGCTCATACTCCACACTGGTTATGTACTCCTTGCCCTTGGGATATCGCACGATAAAGCCGAATTCCGCACAGTGTTCCTCCAGCCAGATTCCAGCCCCTGTCTCCCCAAAGCCCTGGGTCAGCGTGCCATAGGTATCGCAGACGATATCCAGGGAAAGACCAATCTGATGCTCGCTGGAATCCGGCACCATCACCACCTGGCTGGACAACTTGAACGCGTCCATGTAGGACATACCCTTTCCCATATACAATCTGATCTTTCTGGCGAACAGCCACTCCTGCCGGGTATCGCTTCGATAGGGGGATTTGATCAGCAGGTTGAACCCGGCCTCCTTGGCCGCCTGCATCATGGCCAGCAGATCATCAATAATCCGCTCGTCACACTGCTGGCTGCCCTTGATGGTGGCCAGAGTGAAGTCATAGTCCTCCGGGATTGGATGTTGCTTGTTTACCAGAATAAGCCGCCAGTCATCTGAGGAAAAGGAAAAGACTTCCCTGTCCTGTTCTCCCACAGACTCCGGCACTGCGTCCTGTCTCTCCTCCTGCTCCCTGCGGTAAGTCAAAATATCCTCCAGAACGATCTGGTCCTCCTCGTCCTCCTGGAGCAGGGCCGCTTCGTCCTCCTCAAAAAGCAATTCCTCCTCCCAGTCTTCCAGACCTTCCAGATCCACCTCCGCCTCCGGCGCCAACGACACTGACTCATCGCTGATCAGCGCCGTCAGACGCTCGTTCTGCTTATGTTCCTCGCCGTCCGGGAAAATCGGGAAAGAGAAACTGGCATAGGCAATAAAAATCACCAGCGACATCATCACCATGGCCAGCCGCTTTCTGTTATCTCTTATGTAATGCGCAAAATGGAAAAGAGAAACACAGAAATACATACCGATTATGGCAATTCTTCTGCGCACCGGTCCTTTCTTTCCCATTTTGAGCAGATAATATCTGACTACTTCCTCCATCGTTGTTTTCATGGGTTTCCTCTGCTTCTGCTGCCGGAAATACGGCAGTAATTACTGTTCAATGTGCATAAAATACAGGCATCGGCACTTTCTCAAAATAATATTATCACAGCTTTTTCAAAAACGCATCATTTTTTTTACGCAAAGTTGCTATTTTTTTTCAAATTCGATATAATCTTATAAAAAATGTTCCGGCTATGCCCCGGAACCCAAAACAGAAAGCGAGGAGAAAATGCTATGGCAGGATCATCTTTTGGCAATATATTCCGCATCACCACCTGGGGAGAATCCCATGGGCCCGCCCTGGGAGTGGTGGTGGACGGCTGTCCCGCCGGACTGGCTTTACAGGAGGAGGACATTCAGCGTTATCTGGACCGGCGCAGGCCAGGACAGAGTAATATCACCACCTCCCGCAGAGAAGCGGACCAGGTGGAAATCCTCTCCGGCGTATTTGAAGGACGAACCACGGGAACCCCCATCTCACTGCTGGTACGCAACACCTCCCAGATCTCCAGAGATTACGGCGAGATTGCCTCCTGCTACCGCCCCGGACATGCAGACTATTCTTTTGACCAGAAGTACGGCTTCCGGGACTATCGGGGGGGCGGTCGATCTTCGGGAAGGGAAACCACCGGCCGGGTAGCAGCGGGAGCCATCGCCTGCAAGATCCTGGAACATCTAGGCATTGGGGTCCGCGCCTACACCCGCTCCATCGGTCCCATCGTCATGGACCCTGCCCGCTTTGATGCCGCCGCCATCCAAGAGACCCGTACCGCCATGCCGGACCGGGAGGCAGACGCCCGGGCAGTGTCCTATCTGGAGGAAGCCATAAAACGTCTGGACTCTGTGGGCGGAGTGATGGAATGCCGGGCCGTCGGGGTTCCCGCCGGCATCGGTGACCCTGTTTTTCGTAAACTGGACGCCCTGCTGGCTCAGGCTGCCATGTCCATCGGCGCGGTAAAGGCAGTGGAGATCGGCGACGGAACCGCCGTAACCACCCGTTACGGCAGCGAGAACAACGATGCCTTTTGTATAAAGCAAGGCCGGGTGGCAAAGGCAACCAACCATGCCGGCGGCATTCTGGGCGGCATCAGTGACGGCGGCGACATCCTGATCCGGGCCCATGTAAAACCCACTCCCTCCATTTACGCCCCTCAACGGACGGTGAATCAATCCGGCCAGGAAATCAACCTCCAGATCAAAGGGCGCCATGATCCCATCATTGTCCCCAGGGCAGTGGTGGTACTGGAGTGCATGACCGCCATCACCCTTTTGGACGCCATGCTGTCCAACCTTTGCTGCCGCATGGACAGCCTGGAGACCTTCTATCGGAAACCGGAAACCTTGGGGGAATAATCTGCACGGACGTCACAAAGGGCCGGTTTCCCTTCCGCAGAAAACCGGCCCTTTTCATATACCTTTACGTCAATTTATGAAAAATAATTGAATTGGGAGCCATCAGCTTCATGGGCGCCCCGTTCATGGTCATGGTTCCGTTCTTTACATCGATTCTGAAGAAAGTCAATGTGTTGGACTCGTGATTCAAGGACACAACGAACTTATTATTCGGGAAGATATCTGCGTCCTTGGGAAATTCCCCGCTGATGGGCAGGCAGAAATTCTTGGTCAACAGGCCATCCTCCTTGTTCACATTATACAGGATCACCGAATTATCCCCCGCATTGGAACTGATCAGGTAATTATAATCCATGGAAAAACTCAGCGCACTGGCGGCACTGCCCTGAGTGGCGTCCTCATTAACAGTGGAGATGCTCTGAATCTTACCGAAATAGGGAACGCCTTCCCTGTCCTCATAGGAATACACGTCCACACAGCACTTCCACTCATGTACTATATAGATAAACCGTCCGTCCTGGGATATCTTTATATGCCTGGGTGCTGCCTCCATTTCGCTGCGGATCACATCGGCAATCCGCAGTTTGCCGCTTCCCGGATTAAAAGCATATACGTTCACATGGTCCATTCCCTGGTCCGCCACCAGCAGATATTTATTGTCATGAGTCATTCGGGCACAATTGATATGAGGACGAAAATTCCGTTCCGACAGGCTGCCCATGCCCTTGTGATACACTTCGTCAGTGATACCGCCGATAGAGCCGTCCTGCTCGATCTTCAACACGGTCAGTTTGCCGTCATGGTAACCGGCAACAAAGAGGTACTTGTCCGTGTAGTCCGTGGACAGATAACAGCCTCTCATCCCGTTGATGGGAGCAAAATTCAGCAGTTCCAGGCTGCCGTCCTTCATAATGGTGTATGCCTCCACGCCAAAATCCGTAATGGAATACAGGCATTTCCCATTGTGAGAGATTGTCACATAGGAAGAGTTGGTAATTTCCACCTTATCCTTTTCCGTGAACCGCCCCTTTTCCATATCCACATCATAAACTCTGATACCATGGCTATCCCCCATTGTATAGGTGGATACATACGCAACATATTTGTCCTTCGCCATAGCCACATACCTCCTCAAGTCATTTCTGTCACAGAACTTTATCCGAATTATAGCACAAAACCTCCCAAAAGACAAGGCAAAAGCCCGACCGTTTAAGGCGGGCTCTCGCTTTTTTCATCTTATTCCTGTAGTATCTAATCCGCATCACAGCCGCAGGTATCCCCGCCGGAAATACTGGGGAAACTGTTCCAAGCGGCGGGACCGCCCTGCTTGCAGTCATGGTGGTCGTGATGATCATGATGATCGTGGTGGTCATGATGATCATGATCATCATGACATCTCACCGGGCCACGGCCCTCTCCCATGCAGGGACAGTCATTGTCGCGGTCCCTCCGGCAGCACATGTCACCGCAGTCTCTGTCCTCACGACAGCACATATTGCCGCCTCTGGCACATCCGCAGCCACAGTTACAACCGCAGCCGCGACCGCACTGACCACCGCCGCAGGCCAGCAGCAAAAGGATAATCAGACAATTCATACGCTATGCTTCCTATCCATGTTTGTTACTCTATCCTATGCTGCAAAGGCGCCTTTGTGACTGGGCCGCCCGTCCGTTTTTCCATCCTGCTCCATACCGGCCCGCCCTCACAGGCGCACGCTCTGATACAGGGTAATGCTCCTGGGGCTCGTCCCCACAGTCTGCCCTTCCCCGGCAGCCTGCACTCTTTTTCTGTCTAACGGCTCCTTTTCTTCTGCCTGTTCTCCCTCTTCCGTATCCAATACCTTCCTCCACACCTGCCCCTTAGGCAATCTGGGCAGCGCGAAATCATGGCCTTCCCAGTGCATATTCACCGCAATATACCAGCAATCCTCCTGCCCCTCTCCGCCATAAGCGCCGTTGAGCATAAGGCCTATGTGCCTATTGTAAGGCTCCCAGGCAGGTCTCCAGGCTTCCGTACCATGATAGGATAGATCCGGGCTTCCGCAAGAACGGTAGTCCATCAATCGGCATTCCCGCTCCAGGTGAAAGATGCCATACCGCCTGCGCAGACGGATCAATCCCTGTACATAATCGTGCAGCACCCTCCTTCTCTCCAAATCTCTCCAATTTACCCAAGTCACACCGTTGTCCTGACAATAGGGATTATTGTTGCCCTTTTGGGTACGCCCAAACTCATCTCCCATGAAAATATAAGGGGTCCCCTGGGACAGCATCAGCAGAGTAAAAGCGTTTCGCAGTTGTTTCATCCGCAGCGCCGTCACCTGCTTTTTACGGGAAGGCCCTTCCGCGCCGCAGTTCCAACTGAAGTTACAGTCACTGCCGTCCCTGTTGTCCTCTCCGTTCTCCTCATTGTGCTTCCTGTCATAGGACACCAGATCCATCATGGTAAAGCCCGCATAATCCGAGAAATAATTGATTATGCCCTTCTGCAGGGGATTGCAGCGCATCCTTTGGGCCACTCCCTGCAGCATGCCCTCATCCCCTTTCAAAAACCGTCTCATTTCCTGCTGAAAGCCGTCATTATAGACGGCCAGGTTCCGATAGGCCGGTATCTTTTGATAACCGTAGATTTGCTCTGTGGGAAAATCATAATACCAAAGTTTGCAATCGCTGAGAGCCGGGTCCGACGCAATCGCCATGACCTGCAGATTCCCCCCCATCAGGTGAAAACCGTCTACATGATAGGCCCAAATCCAATACCGAAGCACGTCCAATATCTCGTCCGTAGATATATGGTCCGGGAAATAAAATTGCAGAATCAATTCCATCCCCCTGGCATGCAGCGCTTTCACCAGTTCCCTGAGTTCTGTGGCAGCATCTGCCGAGGCGGCATAACCACTTTTGGGGGCATAGTAATATCCCTCCTGATAGCCCCAATAATTCAGTCGGGGCTCCCTGGGCTGATAAAGCTCCCTGTTATATTCCTCAGATGTCTGCGCATCCTCCATCTCTATCTGTTCATAGATTGGCTGCAATTCCAGAGTAGTGACCCCCAAGCCCTGCAGATAGTCCAGCTTCTCCCCGATCCCGGCAAAGGTTCCCCTGGCCTTAACTTTGGAGGAGACATGCATGGTGAAGCCTCTCACATGAATTCCGTAACAGAGCGCATCCTCATAGGGGACTCTGGGGCAAGCATCGCCGCCCCAGTCATAAGAAGCATCATCAATCACCGCCCGATAATCTCCGGGGCTGCGGGGAGCACCGTACTTCCCCTGAAGTTCATAGGCCCGGCCCCAACGGTCAGGGAACACCTGATTCCCTCTGTAAAACAGATAACTGATCCCCTCTGCCGGAAAGCCCGTGACCACACCGTAGCGGATGCTGCCCAGCCTGTCCTGGGGACGGAAAGCATGCTTTTTCAAGAGTCTTCCGCTTCCCCTCTGGTAGACCAGAACGCCGCAGTCTTCCTCCTGAGAGGGAAAAGAAAATCTGATGCCGTCTATTCCCTGTCCAAGGGGATATGCCCCATATGGGAGCGGAAAATTCTCAAATGTCATATCGCCCACGCTTTCCTTTCTTAAATTAGAGTTCCGCATATTCCCTTCCATCATACAGGCTCCGGTGACGGAAAAAATATGTAGTTCCAAAGTCCCATGTCCTCCCCTGCCGATGTCTTTCCCGGCAGACGGATTCCATCACTGAATTTCATTTTCTTATAATCAGATTATAGCCTATTTTTTTCCGTCTGTAAATCTTATTGCAATAAAAAATGCAATATTGTACAATGAAGATGTGACCGTCATAGCCCTTGAATATTTGGCCCGGCAGGGCAGGATGGGGTTTAGGCATAAGGGCGATACATCGCAGAAAGAGAGGTACTTATTATGGGAAAAAATGAAGAACCCAATGAGGAAATGACCGTGGAACTGTCCCTGGACAACGGACAGGACGTGACATGTGCCGTCATAACCATCCTGGAGGTGGAGGGCCAGGACTATATCGTACTGCTGCCTCTGGATGAGAAAGGGGAGAATCAGGACGGTGAAGTATGGTTCTACCGTTACAGTGAAAATCCCGACGATCCCAACGAAGAGCCGGAGCTGGACTACATTGACAGTGATGAGGAGTATGAAAAGGTGACAGATGCCTTTGACGAGTTTCTGGACAATCAGGAATTCGACGAGATCCTGCCGGACGAGGAGTAACAGCTGACGCCGGAAGTCATACGCCCTGTTGTTCTAACAGTGGCTGCAGGAATGTGGAGGGAAGCCTGGGACGCTCTCTGGTACCGGTCTGGTACAGGAGTTCCAGGCTGACCCTGGCACGGGTCATCCCCACATAGAAAAGACGCCGTTCTTCCTCCAAAAGAGAATCCGTAACGGTGATGCCTCTTTTCAGCTTCGGTATATTTCCTTCGTTGACGTCCATCAGAAATACTCTGTCATATTCCAGGCCTTTGGCGGCATGCATGGTCAAAATATGTATGCCCTTTTTTTGTGCAGCATTGCCTGCAATGCCTGTGCATCCGTCTCCTTCTCTGCTTTCCCTGTCCGCGTTACACACACTCCCACTGCTTTCCTGAGACATACGGAGAGCTGTACTCTCCTGGCTGCGCTCCCACTCCCGGAAATCCCTGTATCCCGCGCAGTCTCCCTCCAACCAGTCCAGCACCTCCAACCAACTCTCCAGCAGTTCCCGGTTGTCCCCGGCCCTGCGACGCAGGAATTCCTCATATCCAAAGCCCCTTCGAATAAAGGTGATTCCCAATTCCAGAGAAAACCGCCGCAGCTGCTCCAACTTTCTCTCAAACTGCTCCACATCCCTTACAGCGTTTGGATTTTGACAGAAAGCCCCGCTGTAAAACTTTTTGACATGTTCGAAATCCACCACCGGGTGATCCAGCGCCTCCCTTCCCACACGCAATCTGGGACGGTTCCAGAGCCGCAGAAAAAGCTGCCGCTCTCTACAACCGTAAGCCGCCCGAAAATAGTCCATCACATCCCTTACAACGAAATGCTCATAAATATTGTTCAGCTTTTCCCTGACTACAAAAGGAATTCCCTCCTGCATCAGTTCCGCCCCGAAGGCCGCCAACAGACTGCCTGTACGGAACAGGACGGCCCACCGGTCCAATTCCAAAGGTGTCATGCCCCGACATTGGGACAGCACATAGCCCCTCTCCTCCCTTCCTCCCATAAAACCCACAATTCGCACATTCCCTTCGGTCTCTCTGTTGGAAGCAAATTGTTTTTCCACCCGCTGCCGATTGCAGGCAATAACCTTGGCAGATGCATCCACCACCTTCTGAACACATCGGTAATTCCTGCCCAGTACCACATGGGCGATCTCCTCCTGTGCTCCGGCACCAGGAGCGGACTCTAAATATTCCTCCATAAATTTTTGCATAATTCCGGGATCTGCCCCTCGAAACCCATAGATGGCCTGGTCATCATCCCCCACAGCAAAAAGATTTCCTCCCTTGGGATAGAGCATTTTCAGAATCTCATACTGCACCGGGTTACAGTCTTGAAACTCGTCCACCAGTGCATAAGGGTAGCGGCAGCGCCAATACTGCAGCAAACCCGCGTCCCGCTCCAATTCCCGGGCAGTGAGTACCAGCAAGTCATCCAGATCCAGTTGCCTGCGCTGTTCTTTCTCCTTTTCGAATCCCTGCCGAATCTTGCAGTAGCATTCCCTCCAGGGTTCCTGCAGCTGACCCATAGCCTCCTGCATCCTGCCCGTATTTTTATCAAAACTCATGGCAGAAAGCATGCTTTTTACGTCCTCCTGGCTCACCGGATCAAAATATTTGTCGTTTTCTCCCCGCCTGACTTTTATATCTTTCAGCAGCGGGTATATAAGTTTCTGCTTTTCTGCTTCTCCGATTATACGATAACGGGTATATTTCTCGGAACTTCTTAGAATTTGATAAAAGAAGGAATGAAAGGTTCCAAAGCTGACCTGCCCGGATTGGGCCTCTTCGGAATAAAGGAATTTTTCGGATATTTCCAGATATCTTCTTTGCATGGAACGGGCCGCCTCCCTGGTGAAGGTGATCACCAGGATCTGGCCAGGAGGGACCAGCCGCTCCTGCACCAGATACAGAATGCGGCTGGTCAAAACATGGGTTTTACCGGAGCCGGGGCCTGCCGTCACCAGCATGGGCCCCGCCCCGTGTGTTACCGCCCGGCGCTGTTCTTCGCTGAGATGCGCTAAAATCTCCGGCATCGGCCTATGCATTTTGCAGCAGTTCAACGCCTCTGCGGATGCGGCGCAGGGACTCCTCCTTGCCCAAAATCTCCATGATCTCCGTGGCACCGGCAGGCGTCATCTGTTTACCGGACACAGCGGTACGCACGGGCCACATTACATAGCCATTCTTACAGCCCTTCCGCTCCACATAGGCGCTCAGCGCCTGATAGAGCCCGTCATTGCTGTAATCCTCCTGAGCCTCCAGGATGGGAAGCACTTCCGTCAACACCTCCAGTGAAGAGGCGGCATCCGTTTTCATCTTCTTATGGGTATACATGGCCATATCATACTCCGGCAACTCAGCAAAAAAATCCACCAGCCCGGCAATATCAGGAAATACCTCAATGCGGGTCTTGACCATCGCGGCAATTTTTTTAAGATTAAGCTGTCCGGGCAATGCTTCCTTCAGATAAGGCTCTGCTATCTCATAAAACCCTTCAAAATCCATAGCTTTAATATACTCACCGTTCATCCAGCGCAGCTTCACGATATCAAACACCGCAGGGGACTTGCTGATACGATGGTAATCAAAGTTCTCAATCAATTCCTGCAGTGTGAAAATCTCCCGGTTATCCTCCGGGCTCCAGCCCAGCAGCGCGATATAGTTGATAATAGCCTCCGTCACAAATCCCTGTTCCAGCAAATCCTCAAAAGAAGAATGGCCGCTTCTCTTGGACAGCTTCTTGTGATTTTCATCGGTAATCAAGGGCAAGTGAATATACACTGGCACCTGCCACCCAAAGGCGTCATACAGACGCACATATTTAGGAGAGGAGGACAAATACTCATTGCCCCGCACCACATGCGTGATATGCATGGTATGGTCGTCCACCACATTGGCAAAATTGTAAGTCGGAAAACCATCGGATTTAATCAGGATCATATCGTCCAGCTCACTGTTCTCCACCGTGATATCACCGTAAAGTTCATCATGAAAAGTGGTGCTCCCCTCATTCGGGATATTTTGCCTGATCACAAAAGGCTTACCCGCCGCCAGATTGGCCTCCACCTCCTCCCTGGAAAGCCCCAGGCAGTGCTTGTCGTAGATACTGATCTCCTTGCCCTCCACCACCTCTGTTTTCAGGGAAGCCAAGCGTTCCCTGTCGCAGAAACAGTAATAGGCCTCACCCTTGTGCACGAGTTCTTCCGCATATTTCATATAAATGCCGGTTTTCATACGCTCACTCTGCACATAGGGACCATAGCCGCCATCCTTATCAGGACCTTCGTCATGTACCAATCCGGCCTTTGCCATAGTACGGTAAATGATTTCTGTGGCTCCGTCCACAAAGCGCTCCTGATCCGTATCCTCAATGCGCAGCATAAAATCTCCCCCCGCATGCTTGGCAATCAAAAACTCATAAAGCGCCGACCGCAGGTTCCCCACATGCATCTTTCCTGTAGGGCTGGGAGCATATCTAGTCCTTATCTTTTCCATCTCTCTATTTCCTTTCTTATTTTAAGTTCCGCATATCCCCTTACACCATACATTCTGGTGATCCATCTATGGCCGCCTTCGCGTCCCTATATGGATCAGTATACTGTAAGGGGATTTGCTGTTTTAAGTTCCGCATATCCCCTTACACCATACATTCTGGTGATCCATCTATGGCCGCCTTCGCGTCCCTATTTGGATCAGTATACTATAAGGGATCTTTACACGGTATCTGATCGTGAGCGGCCTCCTGGAATTTGCTCAGTTCCCTGGCCGCCTGGCCCAGGGCAATATTGGTTCCTGCACCTGCTATACAGCCCCCCGGGCAGGCCATTCCCTCAATCAGGCAGCCGTTCATCTTGCCCGCCTTGGCTAATAACAGTGCCTTTTTGCACTCTGTCAAACTCTCTGCATGCTCAATGCGCACTTCCGTGCCGGGATAGTACGCCTTGATACACGCCTCGATGGCGGAGGCCACCCCTCCCGCCACGCCATAGCCCCGTCCTGCGGCGGTGGCATCCTCCATATGGTCCAGGGCCTGAATCTCCTCCACCAGGATATTCCTGGCTTCAAACATGCCCGCCAATTCTTCGAAGGTTATGACAAAGTCCACATCGGAGCGCACTGTGGTGCGCATGGCTTCCAGTTTCTTAGAGGCGCAGGGGCCGATGAATACCACCAGGGCGTCCGGATGATCTTCCTTAATCTTTCGGGCCGTGGCCACCATGGGAGTCAGTTCCGGGCTGATCTTGTCAATCGTCTCGGGGAACAGATGCTCCGCCATCATGATCCAGGAGGGGCAGCAGGAAGTCAAGCTGAACGCCTGCTGTCCCGTGGCGACTTCTTTCACATAATGTTCCGCCTCCGCCATACAGCCCGCGTCCGCGCCGATGGCTGTCTCGTATACATCCGCAAATCCCAGTTCCTTCAAAGCCGTTTTAAACATATCCGGAGTCACCTTCGGCCCGAACTGTCCCACGAAAGCCGGAGCAACCTGCGCAATCACGCTTTTGCCGGACTGCATTGCCCTAATCAGCTGAAAAATCTGAGATTTGTCAGCCACTGCGCCGAAAGGGCAACTAACCATGCACTGCCCGCAGGACACGCACATGTGATTATCAATTACCGCCCTGCCGTGGGCATCGCTTTTGATGGCCCCCAGGCCGCAGGCCGCCTTGCAGGGCCGCTCCCTGTGAGTGATGGCATCATAGGGACAGATTTCCTTGCACTTACCGCACCTGATACATTTTTCCTGGTCGATCACCGACTTTCCCTTCTCAAAGCGAATGGCACCTCTGGGGCACACCAGCTGACAGGGATGAGCCACACAACCCATACAGGCATTGGTGACTTCATACATATTCTCAGGGCAGGCATTGCAGGCTGAAGGGATCACCTGCATCAGAGGAGGCTCGTAATATTTCTCGGCTATATTGCTCTCCTCCATCCCTTCTGTCAGATGTCCGGGACGGTTGCGGTTCTCCGGCCGCAGGCTCATGCCCATGGCCAGCCGAATCCGCTCCCGGATAATGGCCCGGTCCCGGTACACGCTCTCCCAGTACTCCGATTCCTCATAGTCCACCAACTTGTAGGGCAGCGCTTCCATATCATCACGCAGGTTGGTTGAGGTATATGCCAGATTGGCTACCTCTCGGAACACCATCCGCCTGCGTTGACGAATCGGGGTATCAATTCCTCTCATACTGCTCATAGGCTACTCTCCTGATTTTTATTTTCGGACATTATGCAATCTGGTCAAGCCGTTCTTTGATGGTCCGCAGCTGCTCTTCCATGATATTGACCCGTATCGCTATCATTTCCTTTTCATCATCAATCCTGGTCGCTTCTCTCAACTTCCGATATAAGTCCAGATGTCCTTCCGCAACGCGCATAATATTTGGTCGAATCTCGTTTTCAAGAATCAACTTTATGCCTGTAACATCACTGTCCAGCCGATCCAGCCTTCCCCTGAATTCACTGAATTCTGTCTCCAATCTGTCCAGCCTTTCCTTAAATCCACCGAAATCTGCTTCCAGCCTGTCCAACCTTTCCTTAAATTCGCTGAATTCTGTCTCCAGCCTCTTCAATCTCTCATTAAATTTGCCAAATTCCGTCTCCAGCCTCTCCAACCTCTCGTTAAATTTGCCGAATTCCGTCTCCAGCCTCTTCAACCTCTCGTTAAATCCGCCAAATTGCGCCTCCAATTTGTCCAGCTTACCGAGTTTCGAGAGAATTAAGTCTAATTTTTCGCTCTCTGTCATAATACCCCCTCCATAATGAATGCACTCTGCTGCGCAGGAAACATCAAAAATGTCCGCATATCAATACCACATCCTGAAAATCCCCTGCCTGTGTTCAGTTGCTCTCCTGTTTGAGTTCCAAGCATAGATTTTCTGATGTACTGATAAAGAGAAAACTTCAAAAGAGAAAAGAATATATGCTCTGGAGATATAGTAGCATATACGGAAAAGATTTGCAAGCAAAAATTCCGAAATATTCTTTCCTGATTTCCGTTTTCAATCAGCGCAAAAGCAAAAGCCCCATCTGATAGACCAATGTGGTCACCCCCCAGGCCAGCGCCAGTTCAAAAGCAATCATCTTCAAAGTGAAAGCCCAGGAACCGCTCTCCTTTTTCACTGTCGCCACGGTAGCCACGCAGGGCACATACAGCAGACAGAACAGCATAAGGCAGTAAGCGTTCAAAGGGCCAAAGCCAGGGTAAGCCGCCTGCACATTGGCCACAATGGTCTCCATACCCGCGGCGGAATTGGCGTTGGACACACCGAACAGTACGGCAAAACTGGATACCACCACCTCCTTGGCGGAGATACCCGAGAGCAGCGCCACCCCGATCTGCCACATGCCAAGGCCCGCTGGAGACAGTATCGGCACCAGCAGCCGCCCGATCACGGCTCCGAAACTATCCGCCGGACTTTCCACCATACCCCCAACACCGAAATTCAGCAAAAACCAGATCACAATAGAGGCGAGGAAAATGGTAGTTCCCGCCTTGGAAAGATAATCTCTGACTTTGTTCAGCACATAAATGCGGATGGTCCGGGCGTTGGGCCGCTTGTACTCCGGCAGTTCAATAAGCAAAGAGTCGTTGGCTTTTCCCTTCTCCAGCTTGTTGAGTACCATGGCGGAGAGAATAGCCAGGACCATACCTGCCACATACAGAGAAAATGCCGTCAGCCCTGCACAGTCCGGAAAAAACATTCCGGAGAACAACACATAGATGGGCAGTCTGGCCGAACAGGACATAAAGGGAGTAACCAGCATGGTCTTGCGTCTGTCCCGCTCCGTCTCCAGGGCCCGGGTGGCCATGATGGCGGGAACGGTACAGCCAAACCCCAGAATCATGGGAAGGAATGCTTTGCCGGACAGTCCCACCCTGCCCATTACAGAATCCATCACATAGGCCACCCTAGACATATAGCCGCTATCCTCCAGCACCGCCAAAGCCAGAAAAAGGATGAAGATATTGGGCAGGAAGGTGAGGATTCCGCCCACCCCTGCAATAATGCCGTCCACCACCAGGGACTGCAGCCATCCCGCCACCTGCATGGCCGTAAACAGACGGCTTACTGAATCAGAGAAAATTTCCAGTCCCTGCTCAAACACCCCTTTAAGCAAATCCCCCACTGTAAAGGTCAGGAAAAAAACCAGGCACATGATCAGCAGGAAAACAGGGATTCCCAACACCGGATGGGTCAGAAGCCTGTCCGCCCTGTCCGTGGTAGCAGCCTTTTTGTCCCGGTGAAACAGGGTGTCCGCCACCACATGTTCAATATAGGCATATTTACACTGAATAATGTCTTTTTCATAGCTGCGTTCCACCACATTTGCGGTTTGAATGGGGTGCTCTATGCGCACTTCCTCATCGTCTTCCAGCAGCTTGATGGCATGCCAGCGCACCGATGAATGGGTAGGATAATGAGCCTCCATCATCACGGACAGCTTGGCAATCCTGTCCTCGATCTCTGAAGGATAATCCAAAATGTACTCCTCGGCTCCTTCTTCATAGTGGTGTACCACCGCATGGAGCAGGATGTCCAGCCCGGTGCGGCGGGCAGCGGACACAGGGACCACCGGGATCCCACCCAGCATCTCCGGGAGCCGGTGCAGATCTATCTCCATGCCCCGCTCCTTCACAATATCCATCATATTCAGGGCCAGCACCACAGGCTTTCCCAGCTCCAGAAGCTGCAGTGTCAGATACAGGTTACGCTCCAGAGAAGAGGCATCCACGATGTTAATTATCACATCGATTTCATCGTCCATGACACAACTCCGTGTAACTTTTTCTTCAATCGTATAACAGGTCAGGGAATAAATGCCCGGGGTATCCACCAGTCGGATTCCCATGCCCTCATACTCCGTCTCCCCCTCCACTTTCTCCACCGTGACCCCTGGCCAGTTGGCCACCTTCAGCCGGGATCCCGTCAAGGCGTTAAACAGGGTGGTCTTACCACAGTTGGGATTGCCCACACAGGCCACATGAATATATTTTTTATCGGATATGCGTTGTTTTTCCATGATTTCCTCTTCTCTCCAAATCACAAATTTATCTTTCCCGAGAAGGCAAAGAACACCGTTATTGCATAACGCATTCCTTTATCCTTCCCGCGTGTATTCACTGACTTCAATATTGGAGGAGAGATGCCTGCCCAGAGCCAATCTGGTACCCCGCACCTGGATGATCAGCGCCCCCCGCTTTTTTCGGTTTAAGATCCTGATCCGGGTGCCGTCATTGAGCCCCAATGCCTGCAGCCGCCTGGTTACCGCCGCTTCCACAAACAATCCCTCCACCGTATATTCTCTGTTCTTACACGCCTCATATAATGTCATATATCTGCCGCCTTCTTCCCCGCCTGCGCATGTCCTCCCAGCCTTCCACATGGGATAACAGATGAGTCCCTGCACAGCGCAACCCTATAATGTAAGTCGCCACTAACATGCTAATTATAGTCCGTTGGCCCTGACCCGTCAACTAAAAAGCGCACAAAAAAAGATGTCTTCCGACATCTTTCAGCAGACTCCGTTATTTCGCAGTGCCAGCTTGATCTCCTCAATCATATGGGCCACTTCATTCAGAGTCTTTACAATCTCGTTCATACGCACTTTCTCCACATCGTCGATAATACCGTCCCTCATAATGTCCACCAGATCCCGGGATATACTGTCCATGTCCTGGGCATACCCCAGAAACCGCAGTACCAGTCGATCCAGCTTGGCGCTCTCCTGTGAGGCAGGCTGCTCCTTCAGCAAATAGTCTGTGGTCACATGGAACAGGCCGCTGATGGCCAACAGTTTTTCAATCTCGGGGTAAGACGTGCCCAATTCCCATTTTGATACAGTCTGTCGACTGACCTGCAAAGTCTCCGCCAGATACGCCTGTGACATCCCTGCCTGTGTGCGAAGCGCGTATATTTTTTCCGCAAAACCCATTGTCGCTTTTATCCTCCTGTAAGTAAATTGTCCACAAATTACATGGGAGTACACGGACATTATTATAGCATTTCCCCTTGAAAATGGAAACCAACCAAAATATACAATTTTTGCCAATGGGTGCAACCAAAAGTTGCTCTCTCTACCAGCCTTTCACAAAAGTGTCTATATAGTGGTTCAGGCACTTTTCGATTACCCTGACAGCCTCCTCCCGGTCCCCTTTCTCGTTTACGGCCGTAGTCTTGTTCTCCAAAGACTTATATACAGTAAAGAAATGCTCCATCTCCTGCACCAGGTGAGGCGGCAGTTCAGAGATGTCATGATAGCAGTTATAATTGGGATCCTCGAAAGGCACCGCAATGATCTTTTCGTCGTTTTTGCCATTGTCCAGCATGGAAATCACACCGATGGGGTAAGCGCGCACCAGCGTCATGGGCTGAATAGGCTCGGAACAAAGCAGCAGCACATCCAGGGGATCACCGTCATCGCCATATGTACGGGGTATAAAACCATAATTAGCCGGATAGTGGGTAGAGGTATGCAGAATCCGATCCAGGATCAGAAGTCCCGTCTCCTTGTCCAGTTCGTATTTGTTCTTGCTGCCCTTGGAAATCTCAATCACGCAGATAAAATCCGTAGGCTTGATCCGGCTGGTACTGATGCTGTGCCAGATGCTGCCGTTCACCTGTTTCGTCTCGCTCATTTTACATCCTCCTCTGGGAGTCCATGAAAGTCAAATTATAAAATATGCAATATGCATTTACCCTGTCAGAATCACATTATAAACGATCCCTGAGCCCACGGTCAATAGCTTTGCACAAATATTTCTCTTGATCATACCATAATATTAACCAATCTCGCAAGTTATGAAAGGAGCAGCATGAAAGACTTTGGTTTTGACGGCAACTGCGACAAGTTCCCGGTGGGCATGGCCTATGTGCCCTGGCAGCAGTTTGACAAAATCTGTGACAATCTGGAAGAAGGCTTCCGCATCGGAACCATCTTTCCTGAACTGCATAAACCGTTTACAGGAAGGAGATGTGTGAAATGTTGAGCCAGGAAGGAATGCGTATGCTAAACGATATCAGCATCGTGGACTTTGTGCTGGTGGACCTGTCCCTGTATCTGGACACCCACCCCTTTGACCAGGAAGCCATGGAATACTTCAACCACTATGTACGGATCAAGAACAAGATGAGCCGGGATTTCTCCATGCGGTTTTTCCCCCTCACCAAGGACCTGGCGGAATCTAACAAAGAATGGAGATGGGGCGCCGCTCCTCTTCCATGGGAAGGAGAGTGTTAATCTATGTGGAGTTATGAACGCAGACTGCAATTTCCTGTGAACATCAAAGAGCCCAACGCAAAGCTGGCCCAAGTCATCATCTCCCAGTTCGGAGGTCCCGACGGCGAATTGGCTGCCAGCATGCGGTATTTGTCCCAAAAGTTTGCCACCCCCTACAAGGAAGTGGCCGGACTGCTGAACGACATCGGCACCGAGGAACTGGGACATCTGGAGATCATCGGCGCCATCGTATTCCAGCTCACCCGCAATCTGTGCATGGAAGAGATTCAAAAAAGCGGCTTTGACAAGTACTATGTAGACCATACACTGGGAATCTGGCCCCAGGCGGCAGGCGGCATCCCCTTTAATGCCTGCGAATTTCAGTCCAAAGGGGATATTATCACTGATTTGTTCGAAGACATGGCAGCGGAGCAGAAGGCCCGCAGCACTTATGACAATATCCTGCGCCTGGTGGACGATCCGGACGTATGTGCCCCCATCCAGTTCCTGCGGGAGAGGGAAATCGTTCATTTCCAAAGATTCGGTGAAGCCCTGCGCATCACCCAGGATAAATTGGACAGCAGGAACTTCTACGCCTTTAATCCCGGCTTCGACCGCTGCAAAGACTGCGACGACACCCCTGAGCCTACGCCGGGCTGTGACTGCGGGTGCGACTGCTAAAACACAAAAGGAAAAGGGCTTCCCGTCAGGGAGGCCCTCAGACTGTCAAAGAACCTCTGTTATGCAGCAGCACAGCAGAGGTTCTTTTTAAAAGCAGCCATACTCATTGTGACAAAAAACTGTCGGTGAACTGCCTTCCACTTCCACATCGCCAGTTTCTTAAGGTTCATGGCAGCATATTTCAGCCTTACCCACATATGGACTCTTTTCAGGCCCCGGTAAGGCGTATAACGCATTCCATATTTTTCTTTTGCGTCGGCAAAAACCCTCTCTATTGTCTGGGATCTGAATCGGTAACTTTCTTTTCCCTGCGCTGAATGCCGCATATCCTCCGCCTGTTCTATGTAATCCTCCCAGATATGGCGGGTCACTGTCTTCTGACATTCCCTGCTCTCCGTGCATAAATGTCTTGTTCCACATGCGGCGCACTGATATTTCAGACTCTTATACTCCCTGTAACCTTTCCAGTTGGTCGTGCTGTACAGCAAGCGCCTGTATTCTGGACAGATCACAATATCCAGATATTCGTCATATACATATTTATACCATTCATGAAACCCTTTCTTCGTCATCGGGCGCTTGCAAGGCAGGGATGGAATTCTCGCATTATATATGATATATTTACAAATCCACGGCGTTTTATATCCCGCATCCATCGTGGCTGTTTGAATCTCAGGGAACCGTCCGGTCACCTTCTCATAAAGCTGATCAAAGGCTACACTGTCATGTACCTTCCCACTTGTGACCACCGTATCCAGTATAAAGTTATGCCTGTCACATACGGTATGGACCTTATACGCAAAACAATGCTTATGATCCCCTTTCCGGAACATGCCGCTCTCCGGATCGGTCGTTGATACTATGACCTCCCGTTCCATGGGTTTCCCGCCGCCGCAGTTCCCGTCAAAAGGCTTTTTTCCATGTGCCCTGCGATCTTCATTGATCTCTTTCATAAGCTGCTCCTCATAGGCTTTCGCCGCAGAAGGGATCGCTTTTTTCATTTTCTTCTTGATGTTTGCGTTTGCTTTGATATGGGTCCCGTCCATAAACACTACTTCCGGGGAAAGATAACCGCTCTTTTGCGCCTCAAAAAGGATCCAGGTAAACCCCTTTTCTATGGTGTCCTCGCTGAATCGGTGCCTGAAGTTTTAACTGATGGCGGCAAAATGAGGGACCGGTTCATTGAGCAGATATCCCAGAAACCACCGGTACGCAATGTTCATATTAATTTCCTCCGCGGTACGCCGCAGGGATGGGATTCCATACAGGTGCTGGATGAGGACCATCTTAAACAGGACCACGGAATCAACGCAGGGACGCCCGTTATCCGAACAATAAAAGTCTTCCACAAAATCATAAATATGAATAAAATCCACAGCGCAGTCAATTTTCCGTAACAGATGATCCTGTGGAACAAGCCCCCTTCAAGACTGACCATTTCCAGTGTATTTCTTTCCGACTTTTCTTTTATCAGCATGTCTTCACCTCTGATTTTATTACATCAAAAAAAGCCAGCTTTTGCTGACCTTTTTTGACAGTCTGACCGCCCAATAGGATTACAACCTATCGGGCGGTTTTTGTCATTTTGCGCGGATTCTGCTGCAAGCCAATAATATTTCTTTGAAAAATATGATATCATTCTCCAAATGCCAGGTTCAGTTTCTCTGCCGCCTGTTCTCTTTTCAAAGAAAAACGTTGCATAATGGATTGCGTAATCTCCTCATCGGAATTCCCCTGTCTTAGCATACGCAGAATATGACAGACTATGGCCTGATCCAACTGTGCCGCTTCCCGGTCCTGTTGTGCCGTCTGCAATTCCTTCTGCAAATCTGCCGCTCTTTGCTGCGATTGCGCTGCTTCCTGCTGTGCCTTCTCTGCCTCCTGCTGCGCCTTCTCTGTCTCCTGCTGCGCCTTCTCTGCCTCCTGCTGTACCCGGGCCGCTTCCTGCTGCACTTGAGCCAGTTTCTGACGCTCTATCTCCACTTTTCTTCTCTCTTCCAAAATATCCAGTTTCGCGTTCTCAAATAATAATCCCATTTTTCGCTCCTTTATCTTGGCGACTGCGCCTTCCACCTCATTCTCCGATAGATTCATGTGATAAAGCAAAGCACGCAGTACATTGGCCAGTGTCTCCAACAGGTGCTCCGGCGTATTCCTCAAGATACTTTCCAGCTTTTCCTCGGACAAGCTGGTAAATTCCGACATATCCTCAAACGTCTGTATCTTGTTGATCAGCATGGCAAGCGAAATTTCATCGCCTCTCTCCAGCAGTTCTTCATTGCTGAAATCATGCAGATTGACAAGCTGATACCGAAAATGGGGCAGGTACTTCCCCAGAAGTTTTCCATGGTAAATTTTATCTGCCAAATCTTCCGGCGCCGTCCACCTGTCTGTACCTTCGTAGTACACCATGGGAAGAATGGGCGGATACCGAAACCCTTTCCGCCTGCTGATACCGGGACGCATCCTGTCCATCTCCTTTTCATAATCCTCCCATATATGAACCATGTAGCGCAATATCTGCATAACCACATTATACTCTACTTTTGTTTTGTGTTCAACCAGCGAAATAATGTAAAGCGGCAGCCCCTGCAGATTCGCGGTATCCGTCCGCCTGCATTTGATCGGATCCGACGCAGACAGGCTATCTTCTGTCCTGCATTCCCGGACCGGCAAATATTTTGAGAGATCCACCCGCTTGACGGTATCACTGTTTCGCTCCGTACTATATAAGGGGACATAGCGCTCCGATACATCCTCTATATCCTCAGGCCGGATTTGGCGCAGGATCTCCAGATCGGCATAGTCACGCAGGAATTGAGAACTGAGAATATGATCCGCAAAAATAATTTTACTGCTGCTGTCCCGAAGATTTGGATTCTGAACCTGTGGACTGTTAAAAACGATTTGTGCTTTTTCGGTCATTGAGACTCCTTTCTGTCGTAAGACCGCAGAAAGGAGAGGAATCCCGGACTTTGCCCACATATATAGTTTAAATACATATTTGGAACATCCGCTCCAAATATACGCCTTCTTTGTGTCAAGCAGTTAAGGATGTACAACATCCGAATTTACTCTACCTATCTGCCAATTAATGTTTTCAGGTAAACTAGGGGCGAAATGTCCCGCTTATCTTCGGCAAATGCCGAATAGCCGATACCATGCCCAGATTTTCTGATATGCGAATGTATTAACACTATACCACTTCTATTCCAAAACTGCAAGCCTTTTTTTCAGGCTCAAGGCTCTCTGCCACCTTCCTCAGCAAGACCTGAAAACGCTCCCGGCCTCGAAGCGGCTCAAAGCAGGCATCCTTTTCCAGCCCCTGCAGAATAGCCAGCCGGATCTCTCTGTTAATGACTAATTTTTCAGGTTCCGGCGCGATAGACGGGGCAAAGACCAGCGGATTGGGAGGATCCATCCGCTCGGTCATCCGATCCGCCAAACGCTCCAGACATACCAACGCTTTTTCCTGCTCTCCCACACGCAGATAAACCTCCGCAGCCAGGCCCGCACCCATGTTTCCCCCCACGGAAAACAGGCTGTCAATCTGCTCCAGTATCCGGCAAATCTCCAGCGCCCTGTCCTGTTCCGGCGAAATTTCCTCTCCCAGCAGGCCCATAAGACAGGTACGCAGGTCATACACCAGCTTATATGCCTGTCTTTGCAGGGCACGAAGCGCCTGGTCCCTCTGCCCTCTCTTGAGATAGAGTCTCACCCAGAGAGCGGTGAAATCCCCTGTGTTTGTCTGGTTTTCTTTCAGCAGTTTTTCAGCCTCTTCCAGTTCTCCCTCCTCCAGGTGCAGAGACACCAATATAGACAGGGCATGAAAATAATAAGCGGGATCCCCGCTTCGACACAGAGCCTGGGCCAGATCCTTTTTCTGCCTGGTCCAACGGTCCGTATCTCCGCCGGCTGTGCCCTGCTGCCCATCTTCCCCGTTCATGTTAAAAAGGGACAACGCGGCTATTGCACTGAACTTGAGAGGTATATCCGTAGGATATCTATGCAGCAGCCCGTTCAGCCTCTCCTCCGCCCGGGATATTTTACCTTCCCGCGCCAGTTCGATGATCTCCCCCATGTAGTTCTCCAAATCCTCCTGGGACAGTTCCTCCTCAAACGACAGCAGAGTATCCACATTGGTGCCCAAGACTCGGGCCAGCGGACAGAGCAGCATAATATCCGGACAGGAACTGCCCGTTTCCCATTTACTCACCGCCGGACCCGACACCCCCAGCGCTGCCGCAAGCTGCTCCTGGGTCATCCCCCTTGCCTTGCGCAGCGCCGTGATTTTTGCTCCCATTTTTTGTTCCATAAGTTTACCCCAACCTTTCCATTGTATGTACAACCCGAGCCCCGTCGGTAAAATATCCCGGCCATACCCGCTTTTTGCTTCCCAGCGGCTTCATCGAAATGATAACTATAGTATAAAGCCAACTCCGCCTCATACACAATGGAGGAAAAGTAAACTTTCCGTTAGATTTTTTTAACCTGCGTGAAGATTTTCTGCTATCTCAGTCAGTCCCTTTCAGATCCACATATCTGGGTGCATGTCCCACCGCGGGCAGAAATTTCTCCAACAAATCCCCAACTCTCATACGAATGGTGGATGTATTCATACAGGGATGGCAGCCGAAATATTCCCACTGCAAAATATCCCGGTCCATCAAAAGCCGCACCCGATTTTCCGTGTCATGCGTCAGACACATGACGCTGACACTGCCGGGACTGACGCACAGATACTTTTCCATGTACATCGCCTCCCCGAAGGACAGCCGGGAACTGCCGATCTGAGCGGAAAGTTCCCGGGTTTTAAACAGCTTGTCCCCGGGCATCATCAGCAGATAGAACTCTGTCCGCTGACGGTTGCACAAAAACAGATTTTTGCAGACCACCGCTCCGCCCAGCGCCTCCTCCACCTCCCGGCAGGCTTCCATGGTATTGGCCTGGGCATGGTCGATCCGCTGAAAGCAGATTCCCAGGCGGTCCAGCAGTTCATATACCGCCAGTTCCCTCTTCCGGCGATGGCGCTCTTCCCTGTTCGGAACTCCGGACAGCAACGCCAACTCCTGTTTCACCGGTCGGGCCATACCCCTGTACCAGCCGATCAGGCCGTTCTTTTTACAATAATATCCCGCGCCGGTCTGCTGAAGTACAGACAGCCGATTCCCGGGCTCCACCTCCAGCAGAGTATCCGCGTAATCACTGTAATGAAGCCTTTCTCCGTCCCGGTAAATCCAGTCCACAGGTCCCTCAAACTCCCGGCCCGATGATATCTGCCGCCATAACGCCATATCCCCCTTCTGCTCCAGAAGTTCCACCTGGTTCTCAAAATACTGGATATGCACACAAGAATCCCGGCCCGCCTGTCCCTCCAGGGCCTCCACCAGGGGAAATCCGTCATATCCCGTCCAACTGATCCCCTCAATCCCTGTCTGACAGTCCGGCAAAATGATCCCGTTTAACTGTCCCCCGCGCTTCAGTCCGTTGCCCCCGTCTATACACAGGATCTGCCTCTCCCTGTCAAACAGGGGACTCACGTCCTCTTTGTCTGCCCGGTACAGGCAGGTGGGCCAATGACCTGTCACCACCACATATTTTTGAAAAGCATACCCCTGACTCCAAAAATTATCATTTTTCAGATAGGCTGCCGGGTCTGTTCCCTCCAGCGTCTGCAGTTCCTCTGTGGGAATCCCCCCGTGGACAAACAAATATCTGCCCGCCGTCAGAATGGTGGGTCTGCTTCGGAGAAATTCCAGTTCGTCATGAAACTGCACCAGCATATGGCTGCGGTACTCCGCCGCCCTTTCTCCCGTTACCTGGCCGGCGGGAATTCCCATATCCGCCAACATCTCATGAAACAGGCTGCCGCCCCAGACCCGCTCTGCCCAACCCAGGAATCCCACCCAATCCGCCACACCCTCCGGCGAATCGTCCTCCACCTTGAGAAGCCTCCCCAGATCCACATTTCCCATGGACACATATACCGGCTGCCGTTGGGCCAGATCCATCACATATTGCAGCACCCGCAGACTTTCCGGACCTTTCTCAATCAGATCTCCCACCAGAATCAACAGATCGTCCCCTCCGTAATCCATCTGCCGCAATAGCTGTATGAGGCGGTCCAAATGCCCATGAATATCGCTGACCACCAGCAGGCGCTGCCCCGGTTTTGCCTCTATCCGCTGTATTGTCGTCTTTATCTCATGTATCATATGCCCCCCACTGTATTCCCTGGTTTCATTTTTCCCCAAAAGTATACCCCATTCCCAGGTAAAAAGGAATAGGGTAATCCGTACAAAAATTGTTTTGCCCGCTCACTCCTGTCTGGCCCTGGGCAGACGTCTGCGTACCAGGCGGTTTCGCAGCTTTATAAGGTTCAGCGGAAACAGAGGATATAGATAACTGCGGTGGGAAAGCGTCTTGTTGCAGCACATACACAGAGCCGCCACCAACAACCCCGCGCCATATCCCCAGATGCCGAAGATGGCCGTGAGGACCAGCGTGATTATGCGCATGAATTTCAATGCGTAACCCAATTCATAATTGGCCTGGGTGTAGTTGGCGATGGCCACGAAAGCCATATACAACATGACCTCGGAGGAGAACCAGCCGCTGTTGACGGAGAACTCTCCCAGCACCAGCGCGGCCATGACGCTGAGAGGCGTACTCAGCATATTGGGCGTGTTCACCGCCGCCAGCCGAAGCCCGTCTATGGCCAGTTCCAGGATCAGGAACTGCCACACCAGGGGGATATTGGGCGGTTCCTGCAGCATAATGAAAGAAAAGCCCTCCGGAATCCACTGAGGATGGTTCATCAGCAGCAGGAAAGTGGGCGTCATAAGGTAGGTCAACAGTGAGATCAGAAAACGGGTCATCCGCAGATAAGTGCCTGTCACAGGCGGAAAATAATAATCGTCCGCCTCCTCCACCACATCAAAAATAGTGGTGGGCAGAATCATGGCCGAAGGAGAATTGTCCACCAGCAAAATCACATTTCCCTCCAGCACCTGGGCCGCCGCCGTATCCGGTCTCTCCGTATACTTAAACTTGGGAAAAGGATTCCACCATCTCCCGGGAACCAGGCATTCCGCCAGGGATTCCTGGTTCATGGTCAGAGAATCTACCCGTATATTCCGGATCTTCTGCTTGATCTCCTCCAAAAATCCCTGATCCACCCGGGAATCCATATAGCAGAGCACAATGTCCGTCTTGGAACTTTTGCCGGCGCTCATCATCTCCATGCGCAAATCCGTGTCTCTGATCCTGCGCCGGATCAGCGCCGTGTTAAACACCACCGTCTCCACAAAGCCGTCCTTGGAGCCCCGCAGCACCTTATCCTTTTCCGGCTCCTCCACGCCTCTGGATGGATAAGAACGGGCATCAATCAGCACCGCCTCCCGATAGCCCTCCACCAGCAGCACAAATATGCCGGAAAGCACGCTGGAGGTTATTTTTTCCCACTCCTTCTCCTGATCCACTTCGATGTAGGGCAATCCCTTTTTCAGCAGCCGGGACGCGTCTTGGGGCATATCCTCCGGCTTCATGTCCATAAAATATTGCAGCAGCTTTTGCAGCATATCGTCCTTGCAGAAGCCGTCGATAAAATACAGGGCCGCCTCCCGGCCTCCCACCTCGATGGTGCGGGTCACCACATCAAAATTGCGATCCGTGGCAAGTTTTTGATTCAGCCAGACACTGTCCTGCTCCAGACAGCCGCTGACGGCGGTCCGGGAATCCCCGCCTTCGCTTTCTTCCCGGCTGCCCGTGCCCTGGGACAACTGTCCGCTGTATTGGTTTTCTCTGTTCTCAGCCATAAAAACTCCCTTCCTGAAATTGCCTTATTAAAGGGATATTGTGCCGGACAGGGAATATTTTATACTTGTTGCTTCTCTGCTTTTATGCTAAAGTGATAAGAAAAACAGCTTCTGGCAAAAACATATCTTGAGAGGAGATACCCGTGAGAAAAAAACTGTTGCCTGCCTTAGTCTGCCTGCTCCTGCTGACAGGCTGCGGTGAAAATCCCATAAACGCCAAATTTGACGGCGAGATAGCTGCCTTTTGCGAGAACGTATCCGCCATTGGGTCGAAAATCGACGCCATCCAGGTTGAAGCCGAAGAAAACAGTATCCGTTACGCTACCTCCGATCTGCTCTCCTATCTGGACGAGATGGAAATAGAATTCATGAAGTTCGCCAATATTGACTTCCCGGAAGAATATGATTATCTGGAAGATCTGGCGGACGAGGCAGGCCGGTACATGGAGGAAGCCGCTGCCTCCTACCACAAGGCCTACGAAGACGGCTTTCATCAGGAAATGGAAGAATACGCCCGTGAAAACTATGTCCGTGCCTGCAAGCGGATGCAGGTAATCCTGGCACATCTGCGGGGGGAAAATACAGAGGAAAGAGAACCCGATTAATTTGTTCGGTCAAATTTGGAAAAATGTATTGCAATAACAAATTTTTTCTATTATAATGAGAATTATATTAAAAATACATAGGAGGTTATGCGTTATGGACAAGAAAGTAACTGGTATTTTAGCTTACATCACTTGGATTGGCTGGCTGGTTGCATTTTTTGCAGGTGACAAGGAGGGGGCTAAGTTTCATCTTAACCAGGCTTTGATTGTGAACATCGCCCAAATTATCATAGGGGTTCTGGGCGTGATTCCTTTCGTCAACATTGTGGCCGGCCTTTTGGGCATCTTCGTGTTCGTATGCTGGATCATTGGTCTGATCGCCGCCTGCAAGGAAGAGGAAAAAGAGATTCCTCTGATCGGCGGCATCAAGATTTTAAAGTAAGTCTGCATTTACTTGATCGGCAACGGGGAGCGCATTTCATGATGCTTCATGATGCGCTCCTTTTGTGGAAAGAAAATAGTTTGAAGTTAAAACTTTTTTCGGATTGCGGCATACAGTGGGCATAGCTCCAGGTATGCAGGAGGTATAAAATGTATTATTGCAAAAACTGTGGTGAACCCTATATGTCTGACGAAGCCGTACTCTGCGTAAAATGCGGCGCAGGCAAGGGATTGGGCACCAACTACTGCCATAACTGCGGCAAGCCAGTGACCCCGGAGACCACCGTCTGCCTTAGCTGCGGCGTTCCCTGCTATCCGCCGGTAAACGCCAATGCCAAATCCAAGATTGCGGCAGGCCTGTTCGGAATCTTTCTGGGACAGTTCGGCGTACATAATTTTTATTTGGGTTATACCCAAAAAGCGGTCATCCAGTTGGTACTGACCATCGTGGGTTATGTGCTCTGCTGTGTGTTCGTAGGTATCTTTTTTGTTATGGCCACTTCCATCTGGGGTCTGGTAGAAGGTATCATGATCCTGGTTGGTAAGATAAATGTGGACGGTAATGGCATACCGTTATCCGAGTGACGCACCGGGTGCGAAGCTCCAAACAATTCATTCATTATGAGGAGGATTAAAAAATGGACGGTCAAAACTTCCAAAACAACTATCAGCAGCCTACACCCCCCGAGGGATCCCAGAAAACCGATACTCTGGCTATCGTTTCCCTGATTCTGGGAATTGCTTCCATTGTATTGGGTTGCTGCATCACCTATCTGGGCATTGCTCTGGGCGTGGGCGGCATCATCTGCTCCGTAATGTCCAAGAAGAAGCAGAAAAGCGGTCTGGCTACCGCCGGTCTGGTATGTTCCATCATCGGTATCGTATTTGCCGTGATCTGGATCATTTTCAGCGTTGCCATCATGGGCATGCTGGCTGCCGCCGGTATTGACATTACTTCCTACATGTAACCCATGAGGAAGCAGCGGTCATTGGAGGATAATTTATTTTGCCTGGGAGGCGTTTTCCTGGGAATAAGCCTTGTGGCAGGGGTACTGTTTTATTATGTACTCCTGCCACATCTTTCCCTGCCCCCCTGCGTGCTGTACAAATACTTCGGTCTTTACTGCCCCGGCTGCGGCGGCACAAGGGCCTTTGTCAGCCTGCTTCACGGCCATATTCTGCAATCCCTGTGGTATCACCCGCTGGTGCCCTACGCCGCCCTGCTCTACGGGGCATTTATGCTATCCCACGGGGCAGCCAGGCTCACCCGTTTCCGCTATTTCCACGGTCTGCGGTTCCGCAGCTGGTATCTCTATGGCGCACTGTGCCTCGTGGCGGTAAACTGGATCATTAAGAACTTACTGCTTTTATGTCTGGGAATCCGGCTCTGACGCAAAGTTTATACATTTCGTCTATTATGCCGCAAAACAAGACACTATGGTGTCCTGTTTTATTTGGTAAAATAATTCCATCTCAGGTCGGAAATCACAGAAGGAATCCGGCTGCCATGCCATACCGGGAGGATAAGTAAATGGTGAACTCTTTTGAAGAATTTTGCGGTGAACTTATAAAATGCGGTTTTTCCATGGGCGGAGGCAATGCAAAGGGAATCCATGCGGTTATCCCTTTCGACTGGAACTCCACCCCGGAAGATTCGCGGATCAGATGGCATACCGGCGATCCCGAGACCGATCCCTGGGAATGGCGGATGCGGGTTCTGAAAGAACGGGACGATATCGCCTATGCCAAGGTGTTTTTTGGTACCAGCGGCTATATCACAAAAGAATGGTATCCCCTGTTTCTGACCGTGCGCAGGCATGGCATGGTCTTTGACGAATGGTATGACGAGGGGAAAGCCAGCCAGATGGAAAGCAGCATCTATAAGGCAATCAGTGAAAACGGCCAGGTCGCCCTCCACGACCTGAAGCGCATCTGCAGCATTCAAAAAGAAGACGCCTCCCGTTTCGACCGGGCGCTGGTAAGCCTGCAGAGAAACCTGTTTATCACCATGTGCGGCCAGACCCAGAAAAAAAATCGACAGGGGCAGGGATATGGATGGAACAGCACCGTATTCTGCACCGTGGAAGATTTTTGGAAAGAGGACTTATCCACTGCCCTCTCCCCTCAGGATGCCTGTCAGGCGATTCGTGACCAGATCCTGAAGCTGAATCCCCAGGCCCAGGAGAAAAACATTCGGAAATTTATTCAGGCATAGTCTCCTGCCTCTCCTCCTGCTCCTCCTCTGTCCCCGGACCAATCTGTTCCAGGGGCAGAGCAGCAAAGGGTGAGAACTGAGCCGCCCGGTTCAGAAGCGGCATCTGGGGATGTCTGGTGGATACGGGATGGGGCAGATGGAGGATATCATCATAATTCATGCCTTGTGTCCTCCGATCTGATGGTTGCGCTCCCTGGCAGTGGCCCCCTCCTGTAAACTCGTCCCCTTTAAGACAGCATTTCTGCCATATTTCTTTTTCACGGCCAATACAGCTTCCTGCAGTTTCCGCTCCTTGGCCAACTTTGTATCCTCCGCCTCCTTCTCTCTCTCCATGGCTCCGTAGTCAGTGAACAAGTCCATCTGCACATAAGTATCCTCTCCTCCGACCTCTTTTTCATCCACCAGGCGGTTGGCGCCAAGAATTACACGGCGGACGGTCAGAACGGGATCCACAATTTCCTCATATAGTTTCATCACTGCCTCCACGATCTTCCGGCCGGAAGAAGTCCGGACTTTCAGGTTAGCGGTGCCGTGGGCATGTTTGGGGATTCTTCTGCCATATCGGTCCACAGTGACCTCACCCCTGTACCTTCCTCTGTCTCCCGGATTCGTCAGATTGTCTCTGTCATACCCCACCGTCAATGTCACCTGATCCGTTACCATTCTCTTTTCCACCAGTTCCAGAGCCAATGCGTCAGCCATCTCCCGCACCACCAGTCTGGCCCTCTCAAAATCATAGGGACATTGTAATACCTGCCCGGAACTGATACAGTTGGTCTCCGGCCGATATGCCCTGACCAGGTCCATGGTGACAGGCTCCCATCCCCAGGCATGGTCAATAAGCAGTTCCGCATTGACGCCGAACATCTTGTACAGCAATTCCTCATTGTGGTAATCCCGGTCCCCTCCCAGAGAACAGCGGGCAATATCTCCCATGGTAAAAAGGCCCGCCTCCTCCAGCTTTTTCCGATAGCCGTGCCCCACCCGCCAGAAATCGGTAAGGGGCCTGTGATCCCACAACGTTTTTCGGTAGGTCATTTCGTCCAGTTGGGCGATCCGCACCCCGTTTTCATCCGGCTTTACCTTCTTGGCCCCGATATCCATGGCAACCTTGCACAGATACAGATTGGTGCCGATCCCGGCGGTGGCGGTAACACCCGTCTCCTCCAACACATCCCCCAGGATCCGGGCGGCCAGCTCCCGGGGGGTCATGCGGTAAGTCCGCAGATAATGGGTCACATCCATGAACACCTCATCTATGGAGTAAATATGCATATCCTCCGGGGCAATATACTTCAGATAAATATTGTAGATCCGGGAACTATACTCCAGATAGAAAGCCATCCGGGGCGGCGCAATCACATAAGAAAGTTCCAGTTCCGGATGCTCCGCCAGTTCCGGAGCCAGGAAGGAAGAGCCGGTAAACCGCCTGCCCGGTGCTCTGTTTCTGCGCTCCCGGTTCACTTCCCTCACCCGCTGTACCACTTCGAACAGCCTGGCTCTGCCGGGAATTCCATAGGCTTTCAGGGAAGGGGATACTGCCAGACAGATGGTTTTTTCCGTGCGGCTGGCGTCCGCCACCACCAAATGGGTAGTGAGGGGGTCCAACTGCCGCTCCACGCATTCCACAGAGGCATAAAAAGACTTTAAATCAATGGCTATATAAGCATGCTGTCCGTCCACAGAATCCCCTCCCAAAATCTGCTATGACTGATTTCTCTGATCCTTCTTTCTAAGCAAAGCCGAGGTGTCCAGAGACTGGGGCCTTGAACCGCTTTGCTTACCTCCGGGGCTTTCCCGCTCCGCAGGCTCCTTCCCCATGTCCGGAAGCGTATTGTCTCCCTCTGATTTGCCATTGCCATGGGTCAAATCCGAGGCGATACTTTCCTTCTTCCGCTTTCCCCGGGCCGGGCGGCGGCTGAACCGGCGGTACAGCCCGGTGTCCTGGGGCCGGAAACAGAACCTGCGGAAAGCCACATCCAGAACAAACCACAGGAGGGCCAGCAGGATCAGCCACTGAGCCAGGTCATACCGCTCCCTGGCCCCGCTCCTTTTTTGTTTCCAGAAATTTTCCTTCGGATCCAGCATCCGTCCATAACGTTCCACAAAGGCGGTAAAAGCCCCATTGCCCACATTAAATTTATATTCATCGGAATACTGCACCACCGCGGCAGTGTTCACTGCGTTGGTGACGCTTCCCTGGTCCATCCGGCGCACGCTCAGATTATAGATGCCTGTCATGTCCGTATCCAGCCGTGCCTCATAGCTTCCCGGAGCCACGGCCTGCAGAACCTGGGTGTTGGTGTTGCCCTCCGGGTCAGTGTAAACCGCCTCCACCCGGGTTTCTTCGTCATAATCCAGAGCACGATAGGTGATATCCGTGTAGCCTCCTGCTGTGAGTACATCTACTGCGTCCTCACCGATGCCCGCATTACCTGCGCTGTAATCAATCAGACGCTTCCAGAGCTGCACATAGTCCTCCGCCCCGGCAAACTCGGCGGTCCACTGATTGGTCACGTCCGTGTTCCAGGCCACTGTGTGGCCCAGACCGTACTGCATCACTGTCAGCACGGGGTCGTCCTTCTCCGAAGCAATCAGCACATGAGCTGATCCCTTGGGTGTGGCGCTGACATATCCATAGATCAGAGGCCAGCCCTGTTCAAAGAGTCCACTGGTGATTTCATGACTCCCCACCGCCAGAGCAAACTTCCCGTTCTGCAAATAGGTATCCCCGCTGAGAAACACCTCCTGGGCAAAAATCCTGGGAATGTCAGCCGCCACATCGGAATAGTAATAACGGCCTCCGCAGCCATCCGCCAGCCGCTCCAGAAGTCTCTGGTCCGAGCCTTCCCCCACGGCCACTGTGGACAGCGTCACCCCTGCCGCCTTATAAGAAGAAATAAGCCTGTCATAGTCCCTGCTCTCCCCCTGGCCATCCGTCAGAAGTACCACATGACGGATACCCACATCGCATTCCGACACCCCATCCAGAGCCTCCCACAGCGACGGCTGAATGGTGGTTCCGCCCCCTTCCGGGATGGTCCCGATCTGGTTTTTGATCTCCTCTCTTTGGGAAACCAGGGTAGGTTTCACCACCCAGCCGAAGGTATCGTCAAAGGCCAGAACCCCCACATAATCGGTGCTCCGCATCTGGTCCACCGCCGTCTGGGCCGCAGCAACGGCCAAGTCCAGATTGGTGAGACCGTTTCCCGCTGCCGCACTCATGCTGCCGGAATGATCAATTACCATGACCATTGCCGTAGAAGGCGCCTCATTCACGCCCCGCAGTTCCATGTCCACCGGCAGAAGGGTCTCCAACACGCTCTCCCGATAACCGCCCAGCGCAAAACTCTCCTCTCCGCCGCAGCAGATCAGACCGCAGCCATAATCCTTCACATAGGTCTCCACATTGTCCAGAAATCCTTTCGGCAGATCCCCCAGATATACATTGACCAGAACAATGCTTCTGTATTCCAGCAACTCTTCCAGCGTTCCCGGCGCATTGCCCGCTGATACCACGCTATAGTCACAGTTTGCGCCCCGCAGCAGCTTTTCATACGCACCGGTGTCCTGCCCCATGCCGGAGACCACCAGCACCCTGGGCGCCGAATCCACCGCCGCAAAGGCGTGATAGCTGTCATTCTCCGAGCAGGTATCCCCGGCCGCTGCCACTCTGACCTCGAAGTTCTCCACATGCTCCCCCATAACTTCCTGGCGGAACTGGAAGCGGTTGGTCCCACGGTTCAAATGGACGGCATAAGCCTCCTGCTGCGTGCTGCCTCTCCAGATCTGAATCTGGGCCTCCGTCTCATAATTGCTCACCACCGTCACAGTCATGGAATAAGCGTCTCCCTGATACAGGTAGCTGGGCAGTTTCACCTCTTCCACATAGGCGTCCTGTCCCTGCTCCACCTGGTAAAGCAGAGCCAACAGTTCCACCTGCCGGGACATGAGAGCCGCCGCCGTGTCTGTCAAATCGCCCCTGGTCTCCCTGCCGTCGGTGAGCAGAACCAGCCGCCCGGCCCCTTCCGCCGGGATCATGGCCAGCGCCCTGGATACAGCCTCCTCAAAATTGGTGGCCGTCTTGTCCGGCAGAGACATAATCTGTGTGAAACGCTTTTCCCCGGTAAGAAACTGCTCCACCATAGAATCTTTTCCAAAGGTGACAATGCCATACTGATTTTTCCCGGGCATCTCCTCCACAGCGCGGCTTAGAAAGTTTTCCATGGCCCCCAGATTCTGCTGGTTGCTGTTGGAAATGTCCACCAGAAATATAGTGGTGTTCGCTCCGCTTTTTCTGTCAACGGACAGACCGCAAAGCGCCAGCAGAAGCAGGACTGCGCTCACCAGGCGCACCCCCAGATAGAATTTGCTTCGGCTGCGGGTCTGCCGCCTGTACAGCAACCATTCCAAGCCCAGCAGCAACAGCAGCAGCAACAGCAAGACATTGCGAAGTTTCTTTTTTACCGGCCCTTCATATGTTTCCCGATCCGCCGTGCCCTCCGCCGTAAGACGCCCGTCGGACTGACCCGCCGTGTCAAAACGCACCACATACTGTTCCGTCCGTTCCCCCGCACTGACCTGGTACAGACCTGCCTTCCGGGTCTCCGCCGTCAATGTCTCCACATCCAGATCCGCCTGGGGATGAAACAGCACTCTCTCCCCCGCCGTATAGAGATTTCCCGCCAAAAGGGATGTATCCCCCAGATAATGAATGGCATTGGAAATAAAGATGGGAAACTCTGCCTGCAGGGGAAAATCCGATTCCCGGATATCAAAGCCCACCACTACGGTTTTCACACCCTCATGTTCCCCGTAATACCCGGCACACTGCTCTCCGGCCCACAGAAAACCGATGCCCCAATCCGGGACCCGGTATACCTTGGTTTCATTGACTCCCACGGAGAAGGAAGATATGCCCGCAGTCAGATCGCAGGCTGTGGCAGTAAGCAGAACCCGCCGGACGGAGTCCGTGGCATTGTCGGGATCCGCGAACACCAGGCTGGGAGCCTCCTCCCGCCGGTTCCCGTCAACTCCTGCGTCATAGACCCGCACGTCCCCGGCTCCCTCGGGCAGTTCCCCCTCTGCTCCCACCTTGGTCAGGCTCTTCCCTGTAGCTGCCTGGTACGCCTTCTCCAGATAGGTATTGCCCGCGCCCACCAACACCGCCTGTATCTTGCCGGTCTGCCCGGCCACCGCATAGGCGGTATTGTCTTGCGGCAGGGAATCCCCCCGGCTTCTGCCCTCAAAGGATACGGAGCCCAATTCACTGCGCAGCGCCTCCCCCTGCCAGGAGAAAGATTCGAAGAAAACCAACCGGCTCTCTCCCGGCTCCAGGCTCAGTTGTTTGATCTCCTGCAGCTTTTTCCCCTGGTACAGGCTGATCTCCAGAGAGGCAGGCACATCGCTGTGATTGGTGAGACCGGAAGCGCAAACCACATTGAGCCCTCCGTCCGTCTCTTCCGTATCCGTATAAGACAGAAAATTGTTGGACACATTGTCCACCGCGCCGCCCATGATTCTCACCTGGGCATCAAAATAAGCGGCAAATCCCATGGCTTCCTCCGCGCCGTTGCCATCCGTGAATACAAAGACTTCCGCCGGAGCCGCCTGCTCCCCCGACTGTCCTCCCGCGCTGCGCAGGGTCTCCACCACCCCCTCAGCCCCCTGCAGATTCCCGGGACCATCGCAGCACTGAATCCGGTCCAGAGCGGTGTACAGACTCTGCCTGTCCCGCACTCCCACTGCCAGCATCTCGGTGCCCATACAGTCGCTGGTAACCAGGGAAAAAGCGGCTCCCTCCGAAGCGGCGATCAGGCCTTTTGCCTGGTCCACAGCCTCCTCCAGACGCGTCCTGCCCTCCCCCGTGTCATGCTGCATACTGCCGCTGGTATCCAGCACCAGCACCAGATTCCCCCTGCCGGTTCCCTGCCTTTGGAAGTAAGGGGACATCAAAGCCAGCACCAACAGAATCAATATCAAAATCTGAAGATACATCAGAAGATTGTGAATGAATTTCTCCAGAAAGGTCTTGGACTGCTGGTTACGAATCAACTGGTTCCACAACAAATTAGAGGAAATACGATAGTCTTTCCCCCTGGGCTTTAACAGATAAAAAATAATTACCACCGGGACTGCCAGCAACAGCGCCAACGGCCACATACTCTCAAATATCATAAATCACCCTTAAATCTCCAAACACCAACTGACGCCTGTCCCTTCCTGCGTCGCAGAGCACATAAGTTCCGCCGCCGGCACTGCAACCGGTGCCGCATCCGGCACTGCAGCCTTTTTTCATACGGTCGGTCAGTCCCTTCAGTGCTCTCTCGTAATCGTCTATGGCCCGGGCATCCACTGTCAGACGCAGTTTCGACTGGCTTTCCGCGTCGATCAGGTTCAGCGCTCCCTCCAATGTGACATGCAGTTCCTCCGGGGCCATGGTATGCAGCACCACCGGCCGCTGCCGGCAATAGCGAAGGTACTGCAGCAGCTTTTCATAATCCGGCGATGTCCCGTCCACCATACCCGGGTGCAGAAAGTCGCTGATGAGCACCGTCACCCCCGGCCCATGGCAGGGCATTTTCCTGGCAGCCGCCAGCATGTCCACCTGGCCGTTAAAAGTACGTTTCTCCAGCCAGTGCAGCACTTTGGAAAAACCGCTGCGCCCGCCTCTCACAGACAGCCCCCGGCCCATGTCTTTCATATCATAAAGCCAGAGCCGGTCCATATTGCCAAGGGCCAGGAAGGATACCACCGCCGCCAGATCCCTGGCCAGTTCGGCCTTGCTGTGAACCCCATAGTCCATGGAAGCGCTGGTGTCAATCAGGACCGAGACCACAGCTTCCTTCTCTTCCATATACTCCCGGATATACAGCTTGTCCAGCCTGGCGTACACATTCCAGTCCATGCGGCGCAAATCGTCACCGGGCATATATTCCCGGAAGTCAGAGAACTCCGCCGACAATCCTTTTTGTATGGATTTGCGGTTACCCGACATGTTCAAGCTGCTTTTATGGGACATCTGAAGCCGCAGCCGGGACAGAGCTTCATAAAAATTCCTGTCAAGCATAGATTCCTTTTTCCTTTGCTTCTATCAACTGCCGGATTACCGCGTCCTCTGATATTCCCTCGGAGACGGCGTCAAAATTCAGGATTAACCGATGGCGCAGTACCGGGTACGCCACGCTCTGTACATCCTCAAAAGACACGTTCACCCTGCCCTCCAGAAAGGCGCGGGCCCTGGAGGCACGGATCATCGCCTGGGCCGCCCGGGGGCTGGCCCCCTCCCGGATATAGGGGTGGGATTCATGGGTGGCCATAACCAGTTCCAGAAGATAATCCATGACGGCATCTGCAATGGGAATCCGGGCAATCAGTTCCCGGACCTGCAGAAGTTCCTCTCCCCCCATCAGACTGCGGATCCGGGGAGGCTGCTGCCCCTCCGTCAGTCCTACGATCCCCCGCAATTCTTCTTTGCTCGGGAATTGCACCAGCACTTTGAACAGAAAACGATCCAACTGGGCCTCCGGCAGGGGATAGGTTCCCTCCTGTTCAATGGGATTCTGGGTAGCCAATACCATAAACGGGTCCTTCAGGCCATGGCTTTCATTACCCACCGTCACCGTATGCTCCTGCATGGCCTCCAGCAGGGCAGACTGGGTCTTGGGTGTGGCGCGGTTGATCTCATCGGCCAGCACCAGATTGGCGAAGATGGGGCCCGGCTGGAATCGGAAACTGCTTCTGCCCTCCTCCTTCACCATGATATCAGTTCCCGTCACATCGCTGGGCATCAGGTCCGATGTGAACTGGATTCGCTTGAAAGGAAGGCTGAACACCTGGCCGATGGTGCGTACCAGCATGGTCTTGCCCAATCCCGGCATACCCTCCAAAAGCACATTCCCCCCGGAGAGCATCACCAGCATTACCTGTCGGATAATGTCTCTCTGACCGATGATCCCCTTGCCGATCTCCTGCTCACACTCCATGATTTTTTGCTGATACAACTCTAACTCTGCCATCCTGTTCTCCTTATTTATTTTCCGCAGGCTTCCTGCCTGTTTATTTGTTCAGGTTCTCAAAATAGTCCCGGATTACTGACTCCATGCCGCTGGGATACCGTCCTCTGGCAATGCCCTCGTAGGCATTGTCTGTATACTCTCCTATGACGGAATTGTAGTCCACATGTTCTCCCTCCCAGGCCAGACCGTTCTGCTGCCGGAAGTAGTCGGAATTCTGGTCTCCGTCTTTATTGCCGGTGAGGGAAGGATCCTCGCCCGGGGCGTTGGGAACACTGACATAGTCATGAGGGGTGTTGCTGCTGCCGGTGCCCCGGCCGGTTCCGTTGCCGCTGCCGCCCGCTCCGCCGGTACCTGCTCCTTCTCCCGTGCCCTGGCCGCCGGAACCCGCTCCTTCTCCCGCTCCCTGGCCGCCGGAACCCTCTCCTTCTCCCGCTCCCTGGCCGTCGGTGCCCGCTCCTTCTCCTGTTCCCTGGCCGCCGGTGCCCTCTCCTTCTCCTGTTCCCTGGCCGCCGGTACCCGCTCCTTCTCCTGTTCCCTGGCTGTCGGAACCCTCTCCTGAGCCCTGTTCCCGGCCGCCCGGGTTATCTTCTCCGGCACCTCCATCCCCTCCGGGATCACTGCCGGGCCCGGAGGAGGAGGCCTGAAGCCCTTCCCGGGCCCCGTCCCGGCCCGCCGCCTGAGCCATAGCCTGGGCAGAAGCGACACCCGCCGCCCCGGGATCTTCCATCTGCGCAGCAAGCCGGGCCAGACTCTGTCCCGCCTCCCGGTATTTATAATCCAGTCTCTCCTGGGCGGCGCCCAGACTCTCCCAGGTATCCGCCCGGGCCAATTCTTCCCCAGAGCGCCGCATTGCCTCCAACAGTTCCTGCACCCCTGCTCTCTGCTCCTCCGACAGAGCTTCCTGATCCACTCCCTCCAGAGCTTCCACCAGTTCCTCCAACTGTTCCAGTTCTTCCTCCGCCTGCTGCCCGATCTGATGACGAAGCAGCGCCTGGTCCCGGGCCGGGGACGGCACAAAAGCCAGTCCCACCGTCACCGCCGCGGACAACAGCAGGGCCAGCACATGCCTTCTGTGGGGGCACAGCGGAATCCTGATCCGATCCCGAAGCCGGTTATAATGAGAAAAGGCATCCTGTCTCTGCAAATCCGCCAGTTCCTCCCCGGTCTCCGCCCCCCTGTCCATCCACTCATAAGCCGTGGTCATACGCTCTTTCAATCCGAAAGAGTCCAGCCGCCTGGCCGCCTGAGCCATATTCACCCGACTGCAGACAGCATAGATTTCTCCGGCCAGAAACCCGCCCCCGAAACACAGTCCCGCCGCCAGGTGGACATAGTAGAAGGGCCACGCCAAAGAGGACAGTTCAAAGACCATCCCCATCACGCCCCCCGCCGCCGCAAACATGACACCGCAGTCAATGCACCTGGCCAGGTTCATTCTGTTTCTGCACTTTCTGATCTGTTCCGACAGGTATTTTCGGATATCCATATGCCTTCCCCTTTATCTCCGACCGCTCTTGGGCCGTCTGCCCCTGATGGGGTCGATCCGCCTGGAGGCGATCCAGAGAAACAAAAACGAGATCCCTACGAACAGCAGGGTTGCGATAATTAGCCACCAGTAACCCGAGGTCACTAAGACGATCGGTCCCCACACCTGGGAAGTCTGGGGCTGCCAACTCATGCTCGCGTGATTGCCCAGACTGTTTACCAGGGATTCTCCCATCATAATCCTGGCAAAAAATTCTGTCAGATAAACCGCAGGATTCAGAAGCAGCGTAAGATAAATATTATCACCGTAAACCTCATAGAACCGGGGCAGAGTCCCCAGAGTGTAATTCAGATTACTCTTAACCACTTCATACAACATCGTAGGCAGGGCAGTCCCCAGAAAGAACAGAAGGTAAAAGGCATAGGACATAATCACTGCACTGATGCTTCTCTTGCACAGGGAAGAACAAAGGATGCCGATACTGGCTGAAAAGAAGGACACCAACAGTGCTATCCCCAAAAACCAGAACAGATACGCCCAGGACATACCGCCGATTATAAAGGACAAAGCCATGACGGGCATACTGGCCACCACAAAAAACATTCCCTGCACCACGGCTGTCATCACCTTTCCCGCTATGATCGAAAAAGGAGACATACTGGTGGTCATCATGATGTCGAAGGTCTGACGTTCCTTCTCTCCGGATATGGAGGAGGCCGTCCTGATCGGCACCACCAGACCCAGAATGATCAGCTGAGTCACTGCCAATACCGGGTAAAGCCACACCATGGCGCTGTAGATATTGCTGGTGGAGTATCTGCTGGCACTCTGGATGACATTTATAGCCAGGAAAAAGACCAGTGCCAGGATCAATTCATAGGCAAACACACTCCAGCAGATCTTCATGCTGCGGGCCTGCACCTTTACATCTTTTTTTACGATTGGGTTGAGATACATTATACTGCCCTCCCTAACAAAAGTCTTACTTACTGGTTTCCGTCACCGGTGACGCGCATGAACAGCGTCTCCAGATCACCCTCCTGCTTATGGAATCCCGTCACCACCACGCCGCCTGCGATCATCTCCCCCACCAATCCGGCAATTTCCGGTTTGGTCATGTTATGGGACAGCCTGATCTCATGCTCTCCCGCCGAGTCCACCTTGACCTTCACATGCTCGCTGGCAATCCGCAGAGCCGTATCCCTTCCCTCGTCCAGGGTGATCACAAGCTGATTGCTGCCGAATACCCCTTCCATCACATCCTCAATGCGGCCCGCCGCCACCAGACTGCCACGGTTCATAATGCCGATGCTGTTACACATCTCGGAAAGTTCGGATAAAATGTGGGAACTGATCACGATGGTCTTACCCATGCTCTTTAAGTTCAGCAAAAGTTCCTTCATTTCCACCCGAGCTCTGGGATCCAATCCGGAGTTGGGCTCGTCCAGAATCAGCAGCGCCGGATTGTGGATCAGCGCTCTGGCCACACATAGCCTCTGTTTCATACCTCTGGAAAGCGTATCCACAAATGCCTCTTTTTTGTCGGAGAGATTCACCAGCTCCAGAAGATCATCCGAAACCTGCCGGATATCCCTGGCACTCATGCGGTACATGGAACCGTAAAAGTCCATATACTCCCGCACTTTCAGATTATCATACACCCCAAAGAAATCCGGCACATAGCCGATCTGCTTCCTGATCTCTTTCTGACGCGCCAGTGCGTCCACGCCATTGATGCTGATACTCCCGCCATCCGGCAGCATCAGCCCGCAGACCATCCGGATGGTGGTGGTCTTGCCCGCTCCGTTGGGTCCCACAAAACCGAACAGATCCCCTCTGGGGATGTGAAGCGTCAGATTGCCCACCGCCTGGAATTTGCCGTAACTTTTATTCAGATTATTGATATACAGCATCCTTACACCCCCGTTTCTCCATAGCCGTACAGACAGCCGTAGGAAGTCTCCTTACATTTGTCCGCTATGGCTCTGTCATATTGCTTCACCAATCCCACGATCACCGCACGCTCTCCGCCTCTGGGCGACTCCTCCTGGGCGATACCCAGACCGATGATAAGCGCCGCCATATCTTCCTCAACATATTCGCCGTCGGTACTGCGGTGTCCATAGAGAGAGATCATGTCACTGCGAAGCATATCCCCCTGATCCTCTATGGAACTGCTCCGGTACACACATCTGCCATCCGCCTCCGCCTGCTGCAAATCCAGAGTTTCCCCCGCCTTCACATCCTTAAATACCATAAGTTCCCGCTCCAGCCACACTGCCATATAGGCCAGGTCACAATCCGTCCCATTGGCGGCCATGCCGCTGATGCCTCCGTTGATGCCGGAATTAACCAGAAGTCTTTCCCCAGAGATGATTCCCCGGGATACCGCACGCCCTGCTGCATGGAGGAAGCCGTTGTCAAAGTTCTCCTGGGGCTTTATTCCCATATACAGCCCCTTGCTGTCGCGGCCTACCCTGTAAAAATAATCGTTGGTGTTATAGAAATATTTCCCCTCATATCCGTTCCAGCCGGGCCCGGCCACATCATAACCTTCCTCCAGGCGCACCTCCCAAGGCTTTACTCCCGAATGATATGCCAGAAAATAAGTATCTTCCCGGGTGCTGTCAGCCCGCTGGGCCGTGACGGAATACACTCTGGTCTCGTTGACCCGAGCCCCCTGTCCCAGGAAAAAAACAGCGGCAATAAACATAAGCCCCATTATGGGCACTCCCACCCAGTACCACTCGCGCTTTCCGCATTTGCGCAGGACCAGGTACAGCACCGGCCCCGCCAATACCACATAGATCATAATCAGCCATTTCAGCAGGGAAAAGTCCACCCCCGCGTTTCGGTTGTCTATAAAGGCCAGCAGCCTCTGCCCCACGCTGTCCATGCCGGAATACCGATTGTAGGACTGGTAACTGCGGGACTGCCCCATCAGTTCCTCATACATACCCTCCACAGCATAATTCCCCAGCTTTCGGAGCTGCTCATCCCCCAGAGAGCAGAAATAGACTGCCGCCGCCCCGTCTCCGATGGTCTTGTAAACAGCCGGGTTCTGGGAACCCTCATTTTCGTCCCCTTTCAAGCCGTAACGCAGCTGAGCGATCGTCATCTGCCCAAAATCAACTTCCGCTTCCACATAGCTGTAATAAAATCCGTATCGGTCGGCATTTTCGGCGGCCAAGTTCTCCTCTCCGGCCTCCCACACGCCCAGATACTCCATCTCCAGAAAATCCTCCTCAAAGCCGGAAAGGGTCTGCTCCCCGTATGCACCGGTTCCCAGGATCAGCCAGCCGCCGTCTTTCACCCATTCCTGAATCGCCAGGATATCCTCACCGCGAAGGGTGGATACATTAAACTGGTCAATGACCAGAAAATACAACCCCTCCAGATATCCCCGCAGGCTGTCTCCATCCAGTCTGATCAGGTTCAGGGGGTATGAATTCCCCTTCATATAGAGGCTGGATCCCCCGGCGTCCAGATAGGTAAGTTCGGAATAAGCATCGGATAAAATGCCCACGGCAATCCCCGGCGTGGAGCTGCCCAGCACATTCTTCAGCGGGATGGTCTGAAGCAGCCTGCCTTTTTCATCCAGAAAACGCAGGACGCATTCCCCTCTGATCTCATCCACTGCCCGGCCTGTCACCGTGACGGCAAACTGTTTCTTTCCCTGGGAAGGAAGCGTTACCTCCGTCTCATAGGCACAGTTTCCCATGCCGCTGGCAGCCTGAAAGACCACCTGCACCTTGCCGGAAAAATCCTCTCCCCTGTTTTCCACCGTGACCTGCACTACATAGTTTCCCTGGTCCTGCCGAAGCAATTCCACATTTCCGTAAAAGGAATTTTCCGAGGAGCCGTCTTCCGCATAAGCCACCCCTTTTCCCCAGCCTGTCCAAAATGCAAACACGCATAAAACCATAACCAGCGCCGCCGAAACTTTTTTTTGCATAGTTTTCTCCTTTTCCACATGAACCACTTCTTATTATAATAGCACAGCCTTTGGGTAAAATCCCGCAATTTTTGTAAAAAAAACCTTAAGAATTCATGAATGTACATAAAAAGAAGGGGCATTGCAGATTGCAGCAGCCCCTTCTTGCAAATATGTATATCTACAGTTTGAATATAGATAATTCTTCCATCAGGCTTTCTGCCTCCCGAGCCAGGTCTACCGTACTCTGGTCTACAGAATGCATCAGCGATGTAAGTTCCTCGATGGAGGCGTTCACCTGCTGGCTGGCGGCGGCATTGCTTTCGGAGACTTCTCCCAGCACGGATACTTCCTCTGCGATCCCCTGCATCTGTTCCTGGGTCTCCTCTACTGCTCGGCCGATGGCTTCCACCTGGGTGGTGTTTTTCCTGATGGCCTCGTCCACCTGCTTAAAGGAGACAATAACCTCCTCTATGCCCTTCATACTCTCCGAATTGTTCTGCACCACCACATCTATGCTGTCTGCACAATCCTTGAAGTCCTCTGTGATGTTGGAAATGATATCCTTGATCCCCACCAGTTCCCTGGCCGTATTCTCCGACAGGGTACGAATGCTGTCCGCCACCACTGAAAAGCCCCTACCCATTTCGCCCGCCCGGGCCGCCTCTATGGACGCGTTCAAAGAGAGCAGATTGGTCTGGGAGGCAATATCTTCAATGCTGTCCAGGATCTCGGACATCTTGGCGATCACCCGATTGGTTTCGTCAATCTTTTCCTTGATGCCCACCACACTCTGGGACATCAACTCACTGGTTTCCTGGGTGGCTTCGATCTTCTCCCGCATATCATTGCAATTATCCGTCAGGCTGGAAGAGCAGCTCTCAATATCTTCCACGCAGACGGCGATGTCAGAAGTTTTCTGCCGCATGACTCCGATGCCCCCCGTGATGCTGGCCACAATCCTCGCCTGGCTGGTATTATTCTGGGCCACATCCTCAATGGCCTTGGCAATCTCCTCACTGGCACTCAGTGTGGAGGCCGCCGTTCCCCGCAGGCTCTCCGCCGATCCCTGGGCCTCCCGGCTTACTTTGGAAATATCGGAAACCATCATCTTCAGCTTCCGTGCCATGGAGCTCACGGAGTTATTCATTGCGGCGATCTCATCCCGCCCTGCCATATCCCGTACTTCTCCGGTCAGATCGCCCTCGGCCACATGACTCACCGTGGCGCTCACATTGATAATCAGCCGGGCCATCCTGCTGACAATGATATAAGCTACAATGGTCACCAGTACAATGATCCCTGCGGAGATGGACAAAATGGCTGCCAGCAGCTGGGTCAGCACTTTCCGCACGTCCGCCTGGGGCTTTCCCGCAAACAGCATTCCTCCTTCCGTGGGCATATAATATCCGTAATAAGGTTGTCCGTCCACCATCACATCAGGGCTGAAAAATGTCCTGCCGCCGTTTAATGTAGTCTCAATCACTTCTGGGGAAGCCTTGGTCCCCACCACCCCTTCTATGGAACTGTACGCCCTGGTATCCCCCTCAAACACCGTAATGTCAATATCCATATCCCTGAACGCGTACAGATCATCGCTGTATCCCCTGCAGGCCGCCTGCAGCTGTCCCTCTATAGCCCGCACCAGCGCATCCTTAGCCTGTATAAATGAAAAAAAGCCCACACCAAACCCCAGAACCACCACCGGAATCAGAACCAACATAATCAATTTTTGTTTCAGTCTCATTTGTTTCCCTCCTCAAATAGATAAATCCCAGCCAAAAGGGACCGGGATAAAACCGGGATAGGTTTGGTATGATTTTAACACATTGCTTAATGTATTGCAAGAAAAAAGTGTACATTACCCATAAAATTGCACATATTTCCCCCGTGATATTATACAAAAATACCATTGTTTTTTTACCTTCAGCAAAATCATTTGGAAAATAAGTTCAATCCAGCATTCTTTCGAATACATCCTCCGGCACCGGCCTGCAATAATGGTATCCCTGGGCCACATAAGCGCCTATCTCCAGCATAAGCTCCGTGTCGGCTTTTGTCTCCACTCCCTCACATACCACCTGGGCATTTAAATCCCTGGCCAGATTCACAATGTTTTTCATAATCTGTACCTGCCGGACGCGATTCTCGTTGTTGAGAAGGAAAGACCGGTCCAGCTTGATAACGGAAGCCGGAATCTGTTCAAATACACCCAGGGAGGAATAACCCGAGCCGAAATCGTCTATGGAAAGACGCACCCCCTTTTCCCGCAGGATACCCACGACCTCCCTGACCTTCTGCTGCTGCACTTCCTCCATCACCAGGGTCTCTGTGATCTCCACCTCGATCAGTTCCCTGGGAATCTGGTATTTCTCAACTATCTCCTCAAATCTTTCCGGAAATCCGTCGGTAGTAAAATGAACCCGGGAAAAATTGCAGGATACAGGCACCACATTCTGCCCTGCGTCAAGGCGTCTTCGCAGCATCCTGCACACACTCTCCATCACAAAGAAATCAATGTCCCGGATCCTGCCGGTTCTTTCGTAAAAAGGCACAAAATAGCCCGGAGCCCGAACGGCCCCCTCTGCCGCAGGATCCTTAAACCGAACCAGCGCCTCCGCCCCCACAATCCGCTCATTGCGGATATCCACTTTTGCCTGATAATAGGCCACAAAATCTCTGTATGCATCCGCCGACTCCAGCAGCTTCTCCCGCTCATGATTTTCCCGAAGCTGCGTCCGCAGCTTTTTGTCATAGATCTGTACCGCGCTGCCATAATTGTTTTTCAGAGAGTCTACCAACTGGATACTCTCGGACAGGGCCCGCCCCAGGTCGCTGTCACCGTTTTCCAGACATCCTACGCCCATCGTCAGAGGCATATGGTTGTCCGTCTCTTCAAGGATGCGTTCGGAAACCCGGTCCGCGATATCCAGAAGCCTTCTTTTTAAAGCATTCAAATCCTCGTATTTTACAAAAAGCACAAAATGACTGCCATAGCTCCTGGCGTAAAGTTCTCTCCGGCTGTCCACCTCTTTTGAAAGCGCTTCTATAACCAGTTCCAGCACCCTCTGCCCCGCACTCCAGCCATACAGCGCATTATAACTCTTAAACTGGCCGATATCCGTGTACGCCACCGCGTAATTGCCGCTCCTGTCCCCGGCCAGCTTCCGGGCTGCCCGGTACCGCAGGTAATTCAGATTCCAAATATTGAATTCCGTGTCCTTATACATCAGCTTCTGCACCCGCATACTGTTGCGCAGAAGAAAAAACAGCACCAGAATAACGGCGGCTGCGCAGACGGAGAGAATGAGTATAATCGTAATACTGTTGTCACTGATAAAGTTTTCTATGCTCATCTTGGAATAAAAATTATCCTGAAGCATATAGTCATTGACCATCTTGTCACTGACCTCTATCAATTCTTTATTTAAAATGCTGATCAGAAGGGCGTTCTCCTGCTCCGCCACCACCATAAAAATGCTGTGGGCATCGCTCAATACACTGCGGATTTCCATCTTATTGAAACGAAGCTGAGAGCCTAACAGATATTCCGCCAGATAACCGTCACACATGGCCGCGTCAGCCTGTCCCGCTTTCACCGCGTACAGACTGTCAAGCTGTGTGGAAAAAGTCAGTAACCGGGTGTTCTCACCCGTAAATTTCCGAACAGCCTCCCCTGCCCGATTGCCCTCCTCTACCGCCAATGTGGCAATCGTGTCTGATTTATCATTCCTGCGCATAATGATGACCTGGGGAACCTGGGCATACACCTTTGTCACCGCCAATCCTTCCGCCTTCATATTTGCAGAGGATTCTCCACAGTAACCCAGGATGTGGATACGACCGTCCTTCAGTGCCTCTTTCGCTTCCTCCAGATCCTCCAGCTTCACATACTCAAAGAAAAGGCCCGTACTCACCGACACCTCCTCCAGCACCTGTCTGGTCAGCCCGGCGTATTCCCCATTATTCTCATAGGAGAAAGGATAATACTCCTCCAGATATCCCACGGTAAGCCTCTTCTGCTCCGCAATAAACTCCTTTTCTTCTTTGGTAAGCAGAATGGTCTGATCCAGTCTGCTGTCATAATATTTCACCATCAGCTCATTTTCCAACTCCGGACGATGCATTTTCACATCCGCCACGCCCTGGTTAAGCTCCCGCATCAAATCATCATTTCCCTGATACGTTATGTAATAGAAAGGCATGGGGGCAAATCTGCCCACAACACGCTGTCCCTCCCGGACTTCCGTGAGGGAATGCACCATGGCGTCAATCTCCCCTGCGTCAAGAGCGGCCTGCAGCGCGGCCGTGTCCTCATACTCCCGCACCCGGGGACTGGGAATGCCATGATCCGCCATATATTCATAGAATTCATCTTTTCGTATATAACTGCTCACAATTCCAAAAGCAGCACTGCCCATGGCAGCAAAATCTTCGTAGGCCAAGGTGCTGTCACTGTTGACGGCAACGGCCCCAAAGGTATAGCCGCTGGCCAGGCTGGCATATTGGTACACCTCCGCCCGCTCTTTGGAATACTGCGCCGATCCCACCAGGTCGATTTTCTGATCCCCCAGCATCTCCAGAGCGTGGTTCCAGTTTTCGCATACCACATACTCTACTTTCCAGTTCACATAGTCGCACAATGCTTCCAGATACTCCACATCCATGCCCGCGAAACTGCCGTCAGGCCGAATCTCATGATAACCCTCCATGGGGAAGAACCCCACCCGCACAATGCGCTTCTCCGCGCCATATACCATCCCAGGCCTTCCTCCTGACGCCGCTTCCAAAAGCGTGAATGCCCAGAATGCCAATAGAAGCAGCAAATACCGCTTTGCCCTGCCACCCGGCCTTTTCCCTGCATCTGCCATACGAATCCCCTGTCCAATCCTGCCAATTCCGTTAAGGAATATAGCGCGATCACCTTTGATTGGAGACACAATAGTACTACATGTAAAATATGTAAAAATAACTGTTTTTATTATTATATACCAACTTATTACTCTATCGCAAGTTCTTTCCGCAGGAAAGTTTCAAGGCTTTCAAGGGTTTCAAGGGAAATTTCAGCGTAATGCTAAGCCTTAAGGCGGCCTTTTGCTATGCCGAATTTCTTCCCGCTCAATAAGTATTGTTTCAACTTCCGCTGCAGCATTGTTTTTTCCGGCAGCTGTTCGTCAATGGTTTGAATGCCCGGGAAAATCCACCCCATATACCATGTGGCTTCATAATCCACATTCTCAATTTCAAACAGGTTTTGAAACAAAACTATATTGGAATTTTCCCCCAGAAATTCTTTTAATTCGGGCATTAACATCCAGGTACTGCATGTCAGACATACCGCTTCCCACCCGGCAAAATATTTTCTCCGAAATGCATAAAAACTCTCGAGGGAAAGGGCAACCTGCTCTTTTCGTAAATCGGCATCCGATGGAATATGAATTTCTATCTCCCTTTTTCCCTCGTCAACAAATTCATATTCCAATGCCCCGATCCGAAACTCATTTAGCGATATTTGACGGGGGAACCACCATGCCCAAATAAATTGATATGTTTGAAAATTCCGATAATGTTCCTTCAAAAATCTGGTGCAGAATTTCATTGTATCCGCAAAAATATCCATGGAAATATTGTGTTTTATGTACTCCGTGTATGAATATGTTCCGGCTATATTCAATAATTCCCAAAGCATTTTAATTCCGTCGGGATCATCACCCAATGCTTCCTGTAGCTCCCCGATTCCCTCACTCCATTCGCTGCGGTTTAAGACTTTTCTCACTGTGGTATCCGGTAAATGGACATTTCTCATATTTCCATACTCTACCAGTTTCTTTTCCACCTCATCAGGAATTTCCAATAATTTATACAACTCAATATTTTTCATTTGACAGCCTCCTCATTACGCCTCTCTTTTTTCCGATTATTATAGAATGCTTCCATCTAACGACAAAATCTGTACCGCTATTAATAATACTGTTTAATATAGCCGTAGGCTTTATCAAGCACTTCTTTGTATCTCTAACTGTCTCTGGAGCATTCGTACTTCCTCCATTTATCCAGTCATCAGCAATCTATCTTGCCGAACTGCTCTGTTGTGCACCAGTATACAATCCCTCTTAAAACTAAGATTTCATACATGCATTTAGATAAGCCAAATTATACGTATTACTTGAATTGAAACGATGTATTCTTTCTATGCAAAAACCATTCATTAGCAATATCTCGTTTTTGAAATTCTAGCAATATTTTTTCTGTATAGACATTACCTATTATATTTCTCAATTTCAGAGTTATCTCTACATCTAATTCTGGTTTTTCCTTATCTAAACCACTTAAAGATAATAATATTCCATAAGGGCAATCTTGTGCATAAATAGAAAAAAAAGTTTCTATGGGTTCTTTGCTTTCAACAATAATACCATTTATAACAATTTGTTCTTTCAAGAGAAAAATATCCCCATTCCCATATAAATGAAAACGTAACTCCCTATTTAAATCAAACAGCCCAATACATCTTTTATAGTCCTCAGCTTCTTTTTTTCTGAGATTTGTTTCCTCAATTATAAAATATCCTTTTTCTTTAGATATATTTTGTCTATTTATCTGCTTTGACAATCTAAGTTGCAAACATGCAATTACAACACTCAGCCCCGCAATAATTATTTGACATGTCCCACTGCTCATATTTTTCATATCTCCCTTATTACTATTTTATTCATATTTCACTAACTTACATCCCGCCCTCTCTTCTACTATTATTTCTCACGACTTTTATGCTTGTGGAAATAGGTTATTCGTGATCTTTCTGCCAAAATCATTGCGCTGATAGAGATGTAAGAGCCTTCACCAATTACCGGATTAAACTGCTTTAAGCCATGTATGGACTACTTGTTAGTTGAGAGTTTTCTAAAGTATGCATAAACTATCAATTGCATAGACACAGAGTATTTTCAACTTTTGCCCACAAAACTCCGAGATTAAAAATATACAAAAACCTCCCTCAGATTTCTCCAAGGGAGGCTTCATAACCATTAGTCTTACCGCACTTCTTAACTTAGAACTTACCTTCCTTGGCAGCTTCCTCGATGCTCACAGCCACAGCCACGGTAGCGCCGACCATAGGGTTGTTGCCCATACCGATCAGGCCCATCATCTCCACATGTGCGGGTACGGAAGAGGAACCTGCAAACTGCGCATCGGAGTGCATACGGCCCAGGGTGTCAGTAAAGCCGTAGGAAGCAGGACCTGCCGCCATATTGTCGGGATGCAGAGTACGGCCCGTGCCGCCGCCGGAGGCAACGGAGAAGTACTTCTTGTCGGCCTCGGTTCTCTCCTTCTTGTAGGTACCTGCCACGGGATGCTGGAACCTGGTGGGATTGGTGGAATTGCCGGTGATGGACACATCCACATTCTCCTTCCACATGATGGCAACGCCCTCGGGAACGCTGTTGGCGCCATAGCAGTTTACCTTGGCACGCAGACCCTCGGAATAGGATTTGCGGAATACTTCTTCCACGGTGTTGGTGTAGGGATCATACTTGGTCTCCACATATGTAAAACCGTTGATACGGGAAATAATCTGTGCGGCATCCTTGCCCAGACCGTTCAGGATGACGCGCAGAGGCTTCTGGCGTACCTTGTTGGCCTTCTCGGCGATACCGATTGCCCCTTCCGCGGCGGCGAAGGATTCATGACCTGCCAGGAAGCAGAAACAGTCGGTCTCCTCCTCCAGCAGCATCTTGCCCAAATTGCCATGTCCCAGACCCACCTTACGAGTGTCGGCAACGGAACCGGGGATGCAGAAAGCCTGCAGACCCTCTCCGATGGCAGCAGCAGCGTCTGCAGCCTTGCGGCAGCCCTTCTTGATGGCGATAGCAGCGCCTACGGTGTAGGCCCAGCATGCATTCTCAAAACAGATGGGCTGGATCTTCTTCACCTGCTCATACACGTCCAGACCGGCATCCTTGGTGATCTTCTCGGCTTCTTCGATCGAAGAGATGCCGTAACCGTTCAGTACTTTATTGATCTGATCAATACGTCTTTCATATGATTCAAATAAGGCCATTCCTTTTTACCTCCTCTTCTCTCTTATTTCACTTCTTTATCATTTCTGGGATCAATGATCTTCACCGCGTCAGCCACACGGCCATACTGGCCCTTGGACTTCTCATAGGCGGTGTTGGGATCGTCACCCTTCTTGATAAAGTCGGTCATCTTGCCCAGGTTCACGAACTGGTAGCCAATGATCTGATCCTCGGCGTCCAGAGCGATGCCTGTCACGTAACCCTCAGCCATCTCCAGATAGCGGGGACCTTTTGCCAATGTGCCGTACATGGTACCCACCTGGCTGCGCAGGCCTTTGCCCAGATCCTCCAGGCCGGCGCCAACGGGCAGACCTTCCTCGGAAAACGCGCTCTGGGAACGGCCATACACGATCTGCAGGAACAACTCTCTCATGGCGGTATTGATGGCATCGCATACCAGGTCGGTATTCAGCGCCTCCATTACGGTCAGGCCGGGCAGAATCTCTGCGGCCATTGCTGCGGAATGGGTCATGCCGGAACAGCCGATGGTCTCCACCAGCGCTTCCTGGATGATGCCCTCCTTCACATTCAGGGACAGCTTGCAGGCGCCCTGCTGGGGAGCACACCAGCCCACACCGTGGGTAAAGCCGGAGATATCCTCCACCTTCTTAGCCTGAACCCAGTTTGCTTCTTCAGGGATGGGAGCACAGCCGTGGTGAACGCCCTGCGCTACCGGACACATTTCTTCAACTTCTTTTGAGTAAATCATGTGAAATCTCCTTTCGTTTGTTGCTAAAACACTATTTTCCAATTTTGGAAAATGTATTCATAAATCATCTCATCTATTTTCTCATATTTCAGCCTAAAAATCCAGTGGAAAATCATTTTTTTGTATGATTTCGCAGTATACCCCGGAAATCCTCTGCCACAGTTTCTATCCACTCCCGCAGCATTTGCACCTGCGGCCGGTCCATCTCTCTGATCCACTGGTCATACTCCAGTTCCGGCTTCCAGTCCGTGAAAATATCCATGGGCCGGCAGCCGCCCGCCCCCTCCAGTACCGCTTCGCCGATGGAGGGCTGGGACCATTCTGCCGCCAGGCTGTTGTATCTGTCAAGCCTTTCCTTCATGCAGGTTTCAATGGTTTCCACCGCTCCTTTCAGAACCAGTTCCAGTTCAGAATCCTTTTGAACCCGGCTTCTTTCCAGGCGGACTTGCAGATACCATTCCCTAAGAGCATACAGCTGAGCCAGGAACTCCGCGTTTTTATCGTAGATCTGTCTGAACCGTTTCTCCGGAAACACCACATCCGAGGACGCCCAGTTCCGATCCATATTGCGCACGCTCTCCGCATGCATGGTCGAACCGGGCACATCATGCCGTATGACCTGCCCCGCCACCGTCATGGCGCCGAATCCCACGGTGGAAGGCCCCACCATCCCGGACTGTCCCCCCAGGAAAATACGCTGTTGGTCCAGGAACACCCCCTCCGTGACATTGCCCACCAGGGAAGGAGTGGCTTTGTCCCCGTTCTTCCCCCAGGGGGTGAAATTGAAGTGAATAAAACCGCTTCCCACCTCCGTATGTTCTTTGCGGGAACGTCCTCCGGAGATTAGTACATCACAGAAATTAATCAGCGAACCCAATGTGACACTGTACATCAATATGGATTGCTTCAGGCCCACGCAATGGGCCGTGGAAGCATATTCCTCCAGAAGCGTTCCCGCCCGGTAGTGGGAGTTGGCTCCCGCCTTGGCCCGGGGCAGCAGAGTGGCATCCGACAGAAAGCCGCTGCCCACCTCCCCATGGGCCCCTATGATGGAGTTATGGATTATCCCGGGACCTTCGGTGCCGATCTGCGCCCGGGAACCCACCAATGTGCGCGGCCCTGTGAGGCGGCTTCCCGGATAAAGCACACTGCCGCTGTAAATCCTGTCAAGATCCACTTCCGGGCCGATATAAGTCTGCCTGGGATCTATAATGACGACCCCTTTCTCCTCCAGGGTACGAATTCTTTCCTCTATTTCTTCCCGCATACAGCTTCCCCCTTTTCTTAATACGACAGGTTTTTCCCGCCTCCCCCAGCCGTCACTTTCCCTTTTGGTAAAACGCTTCCGATGCCCGGAAACATTGATGCAGGCTGCCCTGGTTGGCCAGCCCCTTTACCATGTTGGTACGACGGGTCACAAAATCATCCAGTTTCCCCATATATTCGTCCGCAGTGATGTTTCCGTCCGCCACCAGCGTCAGCCCTTTTTCCCAGCTTGCGGTGAGCGCCGGATCCAGGAGGGGCCGTATGGAGAGATTCACTACATCAAAGATCATCTCCCCCATCAGGGTGGGAGTGATCACCTGGGTTCTCTTATTCAGAGACAGATATTCAATATTCACCAGCTTTTTCAAAATCTCCGCTCTGGTGGCGCTGGTGCCGATGCCGCTGCCCTTGATCTGAGCCCGCAGCTCCTCATCTTCAATAAACTGTCCGGCATTTTCCATGGTCAAAATGATGCTGCCGGAATTGTAGCGTTTGGGCGGAGATGTCTCTCCCTCTTTGATCTCGTAGCCCCTGACCGAAAGACGGGAGCCTTTTTTCAGTCCCTTTAACAATGTCATGAACTGCTGATCACATCTCTGCTCCTCCTCGCCGTCTCCCGCCTGGCCCTGCTGCCCTGTGCCCTGGTCCTGGGAATCTGCTCCCGTCTGACCTTGCTGCCGATCCGCACTCTGCACCTGGGAACCGGTGTCTCCGCTCTTTTTGGAAAAGGAGTACTGCATCACTTTGAGATACCCCTCCTGGGCCAGCACCTTGAAATTGGCAAAAAAACTCTCCCCTGCCACTTTGGCCTCCAGCGTTATCTTCTGGTACACCGCCGCCGGATAGAAAATACTCAAAAACCGCCGGGTGATTACCTCATAAACCCTGGCAGACAGGGGCGCCAGACCCTGCAGACCGGCAAGGCCCTGCCCCGTAGGGATAATGGCATAGTGATCCGTGATCTGCTTGTCATTTACATAGCGGCTTTTGGCAAGATTTTTGCAGCTTCCCTGGCTCAGGATCTCTCTGGCAAAACCGCCGCACAGCCCATAGCCCTGCAGTCCCCCAAGATTTTTGTGAATCTCCTTGGCCACCGCCGTGGACAGCACCCTGGCGTCCGTCCTGGGATAAGTCACCATCTTTTTCTCATACAATTCCTGCACGATGCGCAGGGTCTCGTCGGGGCTGATCTTGAACAGCTTGGAACAATCATTCTGCAGTTCCGCCAGATTATACAAAAGGGGAGGATTCTTGTTCTCCTTCTTCCGGGTGACGGACTCCATTACCGCATCGCCGGAAAGCTGGTCAATCAGCGCCTGGGCGTCCTCCTTTTTCTTAAAGCCGTTTTCCTTGTAGAGTATGGGCGACCCGTAATAGCGGCTGCCCTCCACGGCTTTCCACTCCGCCTCCAGTTTCCTTTCCTCCAGATCGAAACTGCCCAGCACCCGGTAAAAAGGTGTTTTTACAAATGCCCGAATTTCGCGCTCCCGCTTCACCACCATACCCAGCACACAGGTCATCACCCGGCCCACGGAGATCACCGCCCGATCACGCTTGAGGTAATCCTTTACCGCCCTGCCGTATTTCAGGGTCAGCACCCGGGAAAAATTAATGCCCATCAGGTAATCCTCCTTGGCCCGCAAATAAGCGGCATCACTCAGGGCATCGTATTCTGACAAATCTTTAGCCTCTTTAATGCCCCGTCGGATCTCCTCTTCGGTCTGAGAGTCAATCCATACTCGCTTCCTCTCCTTTCCCCTGACTCCGGACATCTGTTCCACCAGACGATATATGTACTCCCCTTCCCGCCCGGAGTCGGTACACACATAAATAGTGGTCACATCCGGACGGTTTAAAAGGCCGCTGACAATGGTGAACTGTTTGCGCACATTGTCAATGACCTCATATTTGAACTCACGGGGAATGAACGGAATGGTATCCAAACTCCATTTTCCATATTTTGCGTCGTATACCTCGGGGTAACTCATGGTCACCAGATGGCCCACGCACCATGTGATAATGCAGTTCTGGGACTCCAGAAAACCGTCCCGCGAATTGGTATTCAGTTTCAAAGCCTTGGCAAATTCCTTGGCCACGCTGGGCTTCTCAGCTATAAATAAACTTTTTCCCAAATTAATCTTGCTCCTGTATCCCGGCCGCCTGACCAGTGCCAGGCTCCCGGGCTGCCTGGGTTGACGCCCCGTTCCCCTGGTATTTCAACGCCTGAAGGGGCGCTTATGCCATTTTTTCCAGCAATGCTTCCATCTCCTGTACGGGAAGCGGTCTGCCGAAATAATAGCCCTGGATAACATCACAGCCGATGGCATGAAGATACTTGTACTGCTGCTCCTGTTCCACGCCCTCCGCAATGGTCTCCAGCCCCAGCGTGCGCACCATGGAAATGATGCTCTCGGTGATCACCCGGGTAGCCGAGTCGGACAACACCGTGTCAATAAAGGATTTATCCACCTTTAAAGTATCTATGGGCAGCTTTTTCAGATAGGACAGAGAGGAAAAACCCGTACCAAAGTCATCCAGGGACACCCGTATCCCAAAGCCCCGCAGCGCCCGCAGTTTGGCCGTCACCTTGTCAAAATCCTCAATCAGCACACTCTCCGTGATCTCCAGTTCCACCTCCTGGGGATGTACCTGATAAGTGCTGAGAAGCTGCATAAGTTCATCCACAAATCCGTCCTTCATATATTGTATGGCCGACACATTGATGGACAACACCAGCGATTCCTCCTGCATATGCCGCCACTTGGCAAACTGCCGGATGCCCTCTTCCATGACCCAGCGGCCGATGGACACAATGGCCCCGTTCTGTTCCGCAATGGGGATGAACACCGCCGGACTGACCATACGCCCGGAGCCGTCCCGCCAGCGGATCAGCGCCTCCATCCCCCGCAGCTGCCGGTTGCCCGCGTAATACTGGGGCTGGTAATACAACTCAAAGCTGCGGCTGTGAACGGCGTCTTTCAGTTGGTTCTCAATCTGCACATTCTGCAAAAACTCGTTCAAAATAGGAGTGTCAAAGTATTGGATGGTGTTCTTTCCCATATCCTTGCTCTTGTACATGACGATCTCCGCGCAGCCGATCAGTTCCAACGCATTGGAGGCCGACTCTGGATATTCCGCCACTCCGATGCTGACGGTGATATTGATCTCCTGGCCGCCGCTTAACAGGAAGGGTCTGCGCATGCGCTCCTGGATCCGTTCATGGACGCCGTTTACGGTTTTCTGCCCCGTGGGATTATAGATGGCCATGCAGTAAATATCACTGTTCAAATGGCACACAATGATATCCTCGCAGGACATCTCCTTCAAAAAGCTGCCCACCTGCTGCACCAGTTCATCGCCCACAATGATTCCCAATCCGTCATTTACCTTACGGAAATCGTCAATGTCAATCAGCAGTACGCTTACGATCTCCCGCTCTTCCTGGGCCCTGCGCACATACTCTGACAGCAGCCGCACAAAATAGTTGCGGTTAAACAGGCCTGTGAGGGAGTCATAATAAGCCATGTAGGTCAACTCCTCATTCTGCTGTTTGAACTTGGTGATATCGCTGATACAGATAATCTTGTCCTGGGGAATCCCGTCCTTATCATAATACACCCTGGCCCGGAACTCCAGCCAGGCCCTTCGGTCCCGCAGCATGCACTCCGTCACGGCGTCCTGCCTCTGCTTTTTCTCCAGAAAAAGCACTTCTCTCAGGGGATCCACATAAGGTTCATCCACCATCTCGTACAGGCGGCCCAGGTCTTTCCAATCCCGAATGCGAAAGTTGAAAAAGCTGTCCCACTTTCCAAGCAGCCTGATTTCGCTCTTTTCGAAAGAGTAGTAAAGAAAGGCATTGTAGGAAGTCTCACAGACCAGGCGGTACATTTTTTCCTGTACGCTCAGTTTCTGATTTTTAGCAGTCAGCAAATCCACTTGATATCGCAGTTCGTTCATGGTCATACCCCGTATCCGCCTGGGCGGACTCTTAATCAATCGTTAAAGTGCCTTTTGAATCTGTAAAATATCATTCCTTTTTGGTGATATATCCCTGGGCCTTCAGCAGTTCCGCACAGAGCACTGCGCCGCCTGCCGCGCCCCGCACGGTGTTGTGAGACAGGCCAACGAACTTATAGTCGTACACCGCGTCTTCCCGGAGACGACCAATGCTGATCCCCATGCCGTTCTCAAAGTCCACGTCCAGAGAAACCTGGGGTCTGTTATCCTCCTCCATATAGCGGATGAACTGCTTCGGCGCGCTGGGCAGTTCCAGTCTCTGAGGCTCTCCGCTGAAACTTACCAGCTTCTGAATCAGCTGTTCTTTGGTGGGCTTTTTGCGAAACTTAACAAATACCGCCGCCGTGTGACCGTTCAGCACCGGCACCCTGATGCACTGACAGGTAATCACAGGGCTGGAGGCAGGCACAATCTGGCCGTCCACAATCTCGCCCCACAGGCGCAGAGGCTCCTTCTCGCTCTTCTCCTCCTCTCCGCCGATGAAGGGAATAATATTGCCCTCCATCTCGGGCCAGTCCTGAAAGGTCTTGCCCGCGCCGGAAATGGCCTGATAAGTGGTGGCCACCACCTCGTAGGGTTCAAACTCCTTCCATGCTGTCAGCACCGGAGCATAACTCTGAATGGAGCAGTTGGGTTTTACCGCCACAAAGCCCCTGGTGGTTCCCAGACGCTTTCTCTGGGCCTCTATGATCTTGGCGTGCTGGGGATTGATCTCCGGCACCATCATGGGCACATCGGGGGTCCAGCGGTGAGCGCTGTTGTTGGATACCACGGGTGTCTCGGTCCTGGCATACTCCTCCTCAATCTTCTTGATCTCCTCCTTGGTCATGTCCACGGCGCTGAACACAAAGTCCACGCCTGCCGCCACCTTCTCCACCTCGTTGACATTCATCACAACCAAGTTCTTCACAGCCTCCGGCATGGGAGTGTCCATCTTCCACCGGCCGCCCACAGCCTCCTCATAGCTCTTACCTGCGGAGCGGGGGCTGGCGGCAATAGCCGTCACCTCAAACCAGGGATGGTTCTCCAGCAGCGCGATAAAGCGCTGCCCAACCATACCCGTACCCCCCAAGATACCTACCTTCAACTTGTCACTCATCCTGTTCTCCTCCTCATTTTCTGTTCCGCAGCTTCCTTCTGCCAGCCCATAAGCCGGCCCTTTTATCTCCGGCTGCCCCGGCGTCTGTCCAAGGGCTGCGCTGTAGGGAAACCCGCTGTTTAACCTATTTGTAATTCGGCAGCTGCCAGTCTCTGGGCTGCCAATCCTCCTCCAGATATTCCCTGCTGATGCGGATTACCTCCTGCATGGCCTCCCTGCCGGGAGCGCCTACCGTCAGACGTTTCTCCACACATGCTTTCAGGGATATGGCTTCATAGAGATCCGGCCCGAATTTATCACTGATCCCCTGGAGTTCCTCCAGGCTCAGAGCATCTATGGCACAACCCTTATCAATACAGTATAACACAAGCCTTCCGATTATGCCATGGGCATCTCTGAAAGCCACCCCTTTGCCCACCAGATAGTCCGCCGCGTCCGTGGCGTTGGAAAAGCCGTTCATGGCACTGTCCGCCATCCTTTCCCTCCGAAAGCCCATGGTGCGCAGCATGCCGGTAAACAGGGACAGGCAGTTCTGGGCCGTCTCCATGGCGTCAAAGGCCATTTCCTTATCTTCCTGCATATCTTTATTATATGCAAGAGGAAGCCCCTTCATGGTGGTCAGCAGGGACAGCAGCGCCCCATACACCCGACCGGTCTTCCCCCGAACCAGTTCCGCTATGTCCGGATTCTTTTTCTGAGGCATAATGCTGCTGCCGGTAGAATAGGCATCGTCGATTTCCACGAATTGATACTCGTTGGAATTCCAGATAATGATCTCCTCACAGAAGCGGCTCATATGCATCATGATCATGGACAATGCGGAAAGAAATTCGATGAGATAATCCCTGTCGGACACGGAATCCATACTGTTCAGAGTCGGTCCCTCAAAGCCCAGCAGAGCCGCCGTGAAGCCTCTGTCCAGGGGATAGGTGGTGCCCGCCAGAGCCCCCGCTCCCAGCGGGCAGTAATTCATTCGGTCATGGATGTCCTTCAGCCTTTGCCGGTCCCTTTTGAACATCTCAAAATAGGCCCCGTAGTGATGGGCCAGGGTGGTGGGCTGCGCCTTCTGCAGATGGGTGAACCCGGGCATATATGTCTCCACATTGGCTTCCATGGTGTCCAGAATCACCGTCATCAGTTCCTTGAGCAGACCGTCCGTGGACACCACCTGCGCCCTGGTGTACAACCGCATGTCCAAAGCCACCTGATCGTTGCGGCTGCGGCCGGTATGCAGCTTCTTGCCAGGTTCTCCCACCCTCTCGATCAGATTAGCCTCCACAAAACTATGGATGTCCTCATATTTTTCATCAATGACAAGCCGCCCCGCCTCCACATCCTCCCGGATGCCGGTAAGGCCTTTGATCAACTCGTCCCGCTCCTGGGACGTCAGAATCCCCTGCTTGGCCAACATCACCACATGGGCGATGCTGCCCTCGATATCCTGGCGGTACAGCTTCCTGTCAAACCCGATGGACGCATTAAAGGCATAAACCTGACTGTCCGTGTCCTTGGTAAAGCGTCCTCCCCATAATGTAGCCATGCATTTCTCTCCATTCGTACTGTTTCGTTCCGTCCAAAGTAGAACTAACCTACATCATACCATGAATGGCACTTTATTGCAAGGAACGAATATAGTAAAGTAAATTCTAATTTTGAGAGGACTCACTTGGATGGATAAAAATATACTGGAGTTGAAAAACATCAGCTATTCCTACCATAGCCTCCATGGGGAGACCAAGGCGCTGGACCGGATCACCTTCGGGGTCCGGGAAGGGGAGTTCATAGCCGTGGTAGGCCCCAGCGGATGCGGTAAATCCACGCTGCTGTCCATTATCGCCGGTCTTCTGCCTGCGGAGGACGGCACGATTCTGGTCAACAATCCTGACGGCTCCCTGCACTACCCCCGGGTGGGCTACATGCTGCAGCGGGAGCATCTGTTTGAATGGCGCAGCATCTATAAAAATGTGATCCTTGGGCTGGAGATCAACCATATGCTGACCCCGGAACGACTGGAATATGTGGATTCACTGCTGCGGGACTATGACCTGGAGAAATTCAAGGATAAGCGCCCCAGCGAACTCTCCGGCGGCATGAAACAGCGGGCTGCCCTGATCCGTACCCTGGCTCTGGAACCTCAGCTCCTTTTACTGGATGAGCCTTTCAGCGCCCTGGACTACCAGACCAGGCTTATGGTGTCCGCCGATATCTGCCATCTGATCCGCAGAACCGGCAAAACCGTAATTCTGATCACCCACGACCTGTCGGAGGCGGTAAGTCTGGCCGACCGTATTGTGGTGCTCTCCGGCAGACCCGCCACCGTCAAGAAGGAAATACCCATCCACTTGACAATTCAGGACGATTCGCCTCTGGCCGCCCGCAACGCACCGGAGTTTAACGAATATTTCAATGAGTTATGGGAGGAGATGAGGACATGAGCAAGCATAAAAAAGAATTGACAAAACAGGAGGCGTTTGTACGGCAGCACCGGCGGCATCATCACCAGATTGCCTTTTACCGCATCTTTTTTTTCCTGCTGTTCCTGGCCCTGTGGGAAATCAGCGCCCGGCTGCACTGGATCGACAGCTTCTTTTTCTCCAGCCCCAGCCTGGTGGCCAAATGCCTTTGGGGGATGGTATTGGACCGCTCCCTGTTTGTGCATGTGGGCATTACCCTGTTGGAAACCATCGTCAGTTTCCTGCTGGTGTTCCTGATCAGCCTGTTTTCCGCCACGCTGCTGTGGTATTCCCAGAAGCTGTCCGAAATCACCGAACCTTACCTGGTGATTCTGAACAGTCTGCCCAAATCCGCCCTGGCTCCTCTCTTCATCGTGTGGCTGGGCACGGGCAGCACCACCATTGTGGTGGCGGGAATCTCCGTTGCCCTGTTCGGTTCCATTATCAGCTTCTACACCGGCTTCCAGCAGGTGGACAGTGAAAAAGTCACGCTGATCTACACTTTGGGGGGCCGTAAGGGCGATGCCTTCCGCAAAGTAATCCTGCCCGGCTCCATCCCCATCATGCTCAGCACTACGAAAGTCAATATCGGCCTGGCACTGGTGGGCGTCATCATCGGAGAATTTCTGGCTGCCAGGCAGGGTCTTGGATACCTGATTATCTACGGCAGCCAGGTATTCCAACTCAATCTGGTGATCACCAGCATCCTGATCCTGTGTGTCATCGCCATGGGTTTTTACAAAGGCATCCAGTGTGTAGAGCACCATATAAAAATACAGTTAAAAATGTGAGATTGACTTTTCCCGCATATTATGCTAAACTTTCCACAGTGACGCTTCAACGCTTTAAAGCATTAGCGTCTCATGTCCGCACCGACAGCTTCCGGGCGGCCCTGTCTGCCGTCCGGTCCGGCGCGGAACCCCAAAGATGCGCCGGACACGCAGCAGCAGTCCCATGTGCTGGCCCGGTGCGGAACTCCTAAATACGAAAGGATATCGAACTATGTTAAAACTGATCATTTTGATTCTCTACTTCGCCGTACTCATCGGCATCGGTCTTTACTGCCGCAAAAACGCCACGGATGTGAACGGCTTCGTGCTGGGAGGACGCTCCGTAGGGCCCTGGCTCACCGCCTTCGCCTATGGAACCTCCTATTTTTCCGCCGTGGTGTTCGTGGGCTATGCAGGACAGTTCGGCTGGAAATACGGCATCGCCGCCACATGGGCAGGCATCGGCAATGCCGTCATCGGCTCCCTGCTGGCCTGGGTGGTACTGGGAAGGCGCACCCGGATCATGACCCAGCACCTGGATTCCGCCACCATGCCGCAGTTTTTCGGGCAGCGCTTCGGCAGCAGACCGCTGAAAATCGCCGCCTCGGTAATTATTTTTATCTTCCTGATCCCCTATACGGCCTCCCTGTACAACGGGCTCTCCCGGCTGTTCGGCATGGCTTTTGACATCGACTACTCCGTATGTATCCTGCTGATGGCGGTGCTCACAGCTATCTATGTTATCGCCGGAGGCTATATGGCCACTGCCATCAATGATTTCATCCAGGGCATCATCATGCTCTTCGGCATCGTCACCGTCATTGTGGCCGTGATCCGAAACAAGGGCGGCTTCATGGCTGCCTATGAAGGACTGGCCCGGATCACAGACCCCGCGGTCACCGAGACGCCCGGTATTTTCGCCTCCTTCTTCGGACCGGATCCCCTGAATCTGCTGTTTGTGGTGATCCTCACCTCCCTGGGCACCTGGGGACTGCCCCAGATGGTACAGAAGTTTTACGCCATCAAAAACGAGGAATCCATCAAAAAAGGAACCATTATCTCCACCCTGTTTGCGCTGGTGGTGGCAGGAGGCTGCTATTTCCTGGGAGGCTTCGGCAGACTGTTCTCCGACCAGATCGACATCGCGGCAAATGGCTATGACTCTGTGATCCCCACCATGCTGCAGAACCTGGGACCGGTGCTGATTGCCCTGGTGGTCATTCTGGTGCTCTCAGCCTCCATGTCCACCTTAAGTTCCCTGGTCATCGCCTCCAGTTCCACCCTGACCATAGACTTTTTGAAAGAAACTTTTCTGAAAAAATTGGACGATAAAAAGCAGCTCCTGCTGATTCGCATTCTGGTGGTGGTGTTTATCGCCATCTCCGCCATTCTGGCGCTGATCCAGTACAAGAGTTCCATTACCTTTATCGCGCAGCTTATGGGCATCTCCTGGGGAGCGCTGGCAGGGGCTTTTCTGGCGCCGTTTCTGTACGCCCTGTATTGGAAAAAGACCACCAAAGCCGCCTGCTGGACATGCTTTATCTTCGGTTCCGGGCTGATGCTGGTGGAGATGGCAGCCCCCGGTCTTTTGCCTGCTATCATGCGAAACCCCATTAACTGCGGCGCCATAGCCATGCTGGCCGGGCTGGTTCTTGTACCGGTGGTGAGCCTGGTCACTCCAAAACCCGATCAAAAACTGGTGGAGGAGACTTTCGCCTGCTACAACAAAGAGACCATGGTCAAGCAGTCCACTGCCCTGGGCAAATAGCCATTAAGTAAAGGAAGAGGCCGGTTGACTGCACCGGCCCCTTTCTATATGGTTTTTTTGTTAACTCAAGAGTGCTGTTACAAAGTCTGCAAATCCCTGTTAAAACCCGGCAAGGAGTTCCAGCCAGTAAACTATAATACGACTGTATCTAATACCGCATTGGTGTTTGCCCGGTTTATCATTCATGAATTATTAACTATCAGAAATACTGTTTAAATATATATATGCATCTTCCAAAGATATCTCCGTTCTGATGGCAGTTATATCGGGATTGTCCTTAGAAATAAATTTAACCCTACATCCTTCTTCCCCGTAAACACTGTTCACAATACTATAGCTGTTTCTTAATGCTTCCATTTCCTTCTCATCTTTCACAACTTTCTGGAACACATGACCATCAGCTGCCTTCATCATATCCGCCAAAGTACCTTGGTATATAACTTTTCCTCTCTTTAGCACTCCGAGTTTAAAGCAAGTTGCACTCAAATCTTCAACCACATGAGTGGAAAAAAGAACAATTCTATCTCTGGAAAAATCGGACAATAAATTTCTGATCCTTATTCTTTCTTCAGGATCGAGTCCGGTAGTTGGCTCATCCACTATAAGCGCCTTGGGATCTGTCAGCATCGCCTGCATCAAACCGACTCTTCGCTTCATTCCTCCGGACAGTTGCCTGTTCTTTTTGTTCTGATGCTCAAGCATATGGGTTTGATCCAAAAGCATATCTATTCTTTCTTTTCTCTCCCTATTTTTTAACCCGCACAGACCGCCCAAATAGTCCAGAGTTTCTCTCACGGTCAGAGACGGATACAGCCCCAATTCCTGCGGAAGGTATCCAATCAATTTCTTTATCTCTTCCCTGTTTGCCGCGCACAGCTTCTGTCCGCAGATGGTAACACTGCCCTCCGTAGGCTCAAGTAATGTGGTCAGAATCCTCATTAATGTCGTCTTTCCGGCTCCGTTCTCTCCCAAGAGGCCAAAGATTCCTTCACCGATTTCAAAGCTGACATTATCTAATGCTTTATTCTCCTTAAACTTCATAGAAACATTTTCAATCGTAATGTTCATGAGTTATTCCTCCTGATATTTCACTATTCAATGTTTTCTTTGCGCTGGAACATCGTACTATAATAGGTCGATTTTTGCATCAGTTCATAATGGTTTCCTTCAGCCTCAACTTTCCCGTCTTTTAAAACTATGATATTATCCGCATCAACAATGCTGGTTAATCTATGCGTTATCAAAATAAATATCTTCCCATTACTGTTCTGAGCCAAATTATCCAGCAACTTGCGTTCCGTTAACTGATCAAGCGCTGAGGTGGCCTCATCCAACACCAAGATGGGGTTATCCTTTAAAAGTGCTCTGGCAATACAGATTCTTTGTTTTTCTCCTCCCGAGAGCTTTACTCCTCTGTCCCCGACAAAACTTTCGTACTGTTCCGGAAGCGACATAATAAAATCATGTATACAAGCAATTTTGCAGCACTGCACCACCTTATCCATGTCCTCGCAATCGTTCATGGCAATATTTTTCAGCACCGTATCATTAAATAAAAATGAATCCTGCCCTACAATCGAAATGTTATTTCTTAAATCTTTAATTGCATAGTCTTTATAGTCTTGTCCATCAATTCTTATTGTTCCGCCGCTTACACTCCATATTCGGTACAAAAGCGTCGTTAACGTTGACTTACCACATCCGCTCTCGCCCACTACTACATTGAAATTGTTTGGCTTAAACTTCATTGATACATCTTCCAAGACAGGTTTTTCTTCATAAGAAAAGAAAACATTTTCAAAGCTTATCTCCCTGCTTTCTTTACTCATGAACGCATTTGGTTCAAAAGAAGCCGGTTCAACTTCTGTCTCCCCCATAAAGTTTTCCAGGCGTCCCAGTGAAACAACAACCCCCTGTAAAGTCATAATCATACTTGAAATCTTTAGTACAGGAAGAACTAATCTTTGCGAATACATGTTAAATGCGATCAGGCAGCCTATTGACAAAGTGTTTCTCATCACCCTGAATCCGCCTACACCAAGTATCGTAATGGTAAAAAGTGCCGACAAAAAATTTAAGACCCCTGCGTTTTTTGCGTGCACCATTTTCATTTCATTGGTGCAGTTTTCCGATTCATTTATTCTCTTATCATGCTTTTTAAAGAAATATGATTGCCCGTTACTTAATATGCAGGAAAAAGTATTTGAAACAATCGTTTCAAGTATATCCGCATAATGGCTTTGCATATCCCTGGCTTTATTAGCCTTTTCCATACCTTTCTTTTGAAAGTATCTCTGGCTGAAAAATATAATCGGCAAAATACACAAAACCATCAAAAGCATATCCGCTTGAATTCGTGCAAGAAAAAACATCATAACGATTGCTGTGATTGTATCCATCACAAAATCAAAAATGACCGAAGATGTCAATGTTTTTATTTGAGACACATCGTTCATCATGGTCGTAAGTTTTTCGCCGATACGACTGTTGCTCAAATATCTCCCATCAAGCCTGTACATGTGCTCCAGGCACTGATTCTGGTATTTGATGTACGCTCTCTTCCCCATTTCATTGTACAATTTCTGAATGCTAATCCCCAGTATCACGTCCAGGAGTGTAAAAGCCAGAATTATACATATATATGTAAAAATATTTCTTCCGTCATTTTTCGGAATCGCCTCATCCATTATCTTGATGATATAGATGGGGGGAACCAATACGCTTACTATTTTTATTGCGGATAAAACAAAAACAGCCGCACTGATTTTGATATTACTTTTTAAATATATTTCCTTTACATATTTCCATAGAATTTTCAGACTATTATTCATAACTCTTCAAATTATCCTTTGCCTCTCTGATTTTGTTGCAAAGAGTATCTATTGAACTAAACCAAAAAATATTAATATTTGAATACGTAAGTTTAATCCCTATCTCTTTTTCTATGGCTTTTACAATGCCAAACACATTGTATCTTGTTAATCCCCATTCATACAGGTGTTTACCCTTAGAATTCATGACATCATTTAAACTGACCTTCAATTTTTCCGCCATAATATCGGCAACTTTTAAATAGATCTCGTCCCTGACCGATTCCACTGTGTATTCTTTAATCGATAAAGGATTCAAACAAATATCTTCTTTTGACCATGATTGCCGCTTGGCCAATCCTTCCAGAAACGTCTCTTTATCCGCAAAACTGCAGTTTTTGATTTTGTCCCAATGCAAAGAAACAATTCCCGAAAAAACTGCCGTAGCTTTGCTGTTTCCGCCAAACAGCTCGTATTGTCCTCGCTTTCCTCTGTATAAGTATGGTACGCAGTTTGCAACACACTGAACTTCATCGGTCTTTTTATACCAATAATCATCGGGGCTTTCAAATAGATTTCCATATATCCCGATTGTTCCTCTTAAACCCGATAGCAGCGAATCTATATTTCCGTTTGCGGCAGCCGCAATAATGACTTTACCCTGAGCAGCCAAATCCGCTACTATTTTTTTGTATTGTTCCGAAAACGCCATAGAATACGTCGATAAGCTCAAATTGATGATATCCACATCCACGTCTTTTAATAAATTCAATGCTCTGAGCAATCTTTCATCGGAACAGAGATTTTTTTCATTCAATATTTTGATTACAACAAACTGAATAGCGGGATTAATCGAAAGCATAGCCGAACAGCACAGCGTACCGTGTCCGTTTGAATCATATTCACTTTCGTCACCCGTCTCCTCCGCGTATTCAACATACTTAATTACGTGATTTTTATAAAAATCCAAATCTATTCCACTGTCTATTATTGCAATTTTACAAACCAAAGCATCACCCACTAATCTTTATTTGCTTTTTTATCAATTAATGATGTCCCCATAAAGAAAAATAACATCCCCACAACGATCGCTGTCACCTTTCCTTTGTACCAATCATCTTTGACACCATATGAAAAGAAATTAAACAAAGCAGGCAGGTTTAAAGCCACGGTCGAAATCAAAATCATCCAAACCACAATTCCTATTCCGATTCCCAAACCCATGTTAGCTGATAGATTCACACACAAATAACTTATGGCGCCAAACAAAAACATTACTGCCACTACCGAAAAAAAAGCCTGAATAAACATAGTCCCCGCTTCTTGACCCACATACACATGCAAGCCTTTTATTGAGTAGCCTGCAAAGCATATGCCTATCATACATGTTAAAAAAAGAAATCTTACAAGCAATCTTTTTAAAATATCCGCTGTTTTTCTTCTGTTTGGCAACAAATTATATACTTCGGCGGTTTTTTGCTGTATTTCGATATAATAAACATTCGAAAAAGTCAGGACAGCCAAAAAACTAAAGCATCTGTCCAAAGTAGCCCCAACATCCTCATACGTGTTACATCCGAACAGGATCGGAAACATAATTGAAAACATAATCACCGGGATACTGATATACCACGGAAGAGATACGCCGATGTAAGTTTTTATTTTTCTTAATAATGGACATTTCATAGTGGTCTTTATCTACACCCTTTTCTTTTCCCATAATACTATAGCAAGCATCACTGCCAAAGCAGCCAAAGCAAGAAGCCCTATCTGATAGATATAAAATTGATCTGCCATTTTCGTCTCGAAAAACAATTCGGGATATCTGACAAAAATCGCACCCGGACGATGCATATATTCAAAAATACCTTCCACATTTTTCACTCCGGCATTCGAAAAGAAAATCTGGACAAAAATAAGCGGAATTGCCGCAAAAGGCGACTTAAAAACATTGCTCAAAAGAAGAAAAACCGCGGAAACATAAACAATGCTCGGAGTCAGACACCAAAGCGTATATTTCCATATTCTCATGGTATTTACAGTAAAATCAAATCTGTCTTTGTTAAATAAAATAATGCCCTGAAACACAAGCGTTATTACCAAAACTGCTGACAAACCAATTAATATGCTGCCAAGTGCCTGCGATAAAATATACTTTCTGCCTGATATAGGCTTGGTATGAAGAAGCTCATAGATCTCTTTCTTACTGTCCGAACTAAAATAAAACGGATAAAGAATCAGACAAAAGAACGCAAAAATAGTTCCTAAGTAATCTGCATACTTGCGCCCCATATAATCCATGTAATCTTCCCTGCTCAAAGCATCTTTTATATACTCATTAACTTCTGTTACGGATCCGAATTTTTTCCCTTCACCCACATAAAAATAGAGGGAAACATCTGCCACAAAAGGGTATTCCTTTTGTAAATAATCTATTGCGTCCCGCATCTCCATTTTACGCGCGTTAATGCAAAATTGCTCTACCTGAGATTCATCCATCCCGATTGTTTCTACCAAATCTTTTCTCAATTTAAGCAGTCCGTCATCGAATCTTTCTTCTTCCGTCATGGGTATGTACCCATCCATCACATCCGCTTCTCCGACAAGAGCTTCGTCAAGAGGCTTTATATGCGAATCATCGGAAAAGTAATTTATTTTCAGATACTTACCGCACTCCATATATACAAATACTAACATCGCTATTATGCCAATATAATATATTGGGTTTTTCATAATGCGAAACATTTTACTTTTAATGACAAAGCACATATTATGCCCCCTTGCGTCTTTACTACTTTTTTTGGTAGGTGCTCTATAATATATTATAGAGCACCACAGAGTATTACGTCATACTCCTCTTACCAGAGGAACCAGGTCTTTGCAGTGTTTTCAGCATTATGCCATTCACAACCCATAGTACTGTAGTTAGCCTTTAACTCCCAATGGGCTCCGATATAACAATCGTCGTGACAACCCTGACCCTGAACATCAAGATTAAGGCTCTTGTCCTCAATCTTTTCAATCTTCAGCATAGCTTTTTCCTCCCTTCTTTTAGTATTCCATATATTCATGTGGTTATATGGTCAAATGAAGCCTACATTATTCACAAAGTAGTACCTCAACTAAAACTACTCCATGAATTATAAAATTTAATACATGTAGAAAAAACATCAAAATCCTTCTAAAAAAGGATATAATATACTCTTTTTCTATTAATAAGTGAAAAGCAAAATTTAATTAAAATATAGTAGCTGTGTGGCTTTTAGCCATTTTCAAGGTTCCTCTGTTAATAATTTTGGTGAAGCAAGTACTTTCCTAATTTTACCTTGATATGTTCATTTGCGCACATTATTGACATAGGTAAGTTAAAGTCCCCAGTATATGCGTAATTTATTATTTTACATCTCGTCATAACACAATAATCATATCTGGCACAATCTTCACACTGCTTATTTCTTTCATTTCCTACTTCTTTTATCTTATCAAGCAATTTCTCATTCGTGATTCCGTTCTCAACAGTGCCAAGCAAAAATTCTTCGTTAAATGCAACCGCCACGCAAGGATATATCTTTCCATCAGGCGTAATTGAAAAAGACGACTTTCCGCCATCGCATAATGTATTTTTTGTTTTTACAGCAGCTGCTCCGATTAATGAACTATTTATGTAAACGCCCTCTTCTTCCCTTTTTCTGATATAAATCGCTATCTTCTTTAATTCGTCCAGATATTCTGCAAGCATTTCACTTGTCCATCTACTCGATGTAAAGTCCAAATCAGCATCAATATTTTTTATTCCCAAGTCAGCGATGCTTTTAAAATTGTCAAACACTCTCTTGTATGTATCCGGAGTGATTGTCATCCTTGCAGTTAGATTGGGGATATATCTTAATAACAAATCTACACTCTTACACACTTCGCAGAAAGTACCCTGACCGCCCATATTAATCCTGTTTTTATTATGCTCTTCCGCAGTGCCATCTATACTCACGCTTAAGGATTCAAACTTCGCTAATGCAGGTATCATTTCCCTTCTGATTAATGTGGCATTTGTTGTCATAAAAAAGCTGGTCTTACACAGGCTGTCCGCAAGCGCATCCATGATATACTCGATGACTTCATAATTAAGCAGCGGTTCTCCGCCATGAAAGCGAACAACTATATGAGTCAGGCCATTTTCTTCTATCTTCTTTTTAACAAAGTCTACTGTTTTTTGAGCAACATCCGCTGACATTTCAGCTTTATGAAAATCCTTTTCATAACAATAAGTACAATATAAATTGCATTTTGTGGTTACAAATATCGTAAAAGTTGCCTTTTTCATCTATGATTCCACCTGTGCCGGCTTTTCTCCCCAAATAATCGGGTATAAATAAGCTTTTTTCCCTTCACAATAATCAGATAGATCTGAATGTTCACTCCTATAGTCCATAGCAGCATACGGACATGTCCAGCAAAAGTATCGAACATTACAATCACTGCAAATTTGTTCGTAATATGGATTGAACCTGTAAAATTCCATATCATTGTCAGAAATCGAATTCATGCGCTTCTTTAGAAAATCATATAGAGATTCTATCTCCATAATATTTCCGATTTTCTCCATACAGCTGTCAAAGGTATTACAAGGATAAATGAACCCCGATTCATTGATGTTAATCATTCTGATTCCGGCCTTACAAGTGCACGCCTTAGTAGCATCTCTAGCCTTTTCGATAGGAATACCGACTTTTTCATCTGCTTGTGTTATTTTCTCTAACTTTCTTAAGTATTCTTCATTTTCTTTCGCTCTCCCCGTAAATGAAAGTCTCCTTATCATCGGTTCCACGTTAAGCTTTTTACACAGTTCTCTAAACTTATTCTCTCCCTCATAATCCCTTCCCAGCGATACCATCGAAAGCGCTATTTTTTTCATTCCTTTTTCTTGCAGTAATGCAATATTTTTAATAACACGGGAAAAAACATTCTTTCCTCTGATGCTGCTGCAACTTTCTTCATCATATCCATCAAGACTAATATCAATCGACTCAACATTTTCGACGATATCCTTGACATTGTCATTGTTAATCAAAAGAGCATTTGTCATAAGCGCGATTTTAACATTCTTATCTTTTTTCTTTATATAACGAAGAATTTCAAAAAAATCTTTTCGCACCAAAGGTTCTCCGCCTGACAAAACAATAGTTTTCATTCGACACGGCACCAGTTTATCGATTATGCCCTTTATATCGTTTGTATCAAGAGGTTCGTCTCCTTCCAGGCCTTTTGCACTTGCAGCGCAATGTTTACACTGCAGATTGCACCTGTTGGTTATCGAAAATTGAACGCTCTCCAGCTGTGGTTCTTCTTCACATTCTCTTTCTTCGGCATCCACAACCACGCCTATTTTTTCCAGCCCATCAACCAGTTTTTTTATGTAAGCCTTGTCATCTTCATCCATAAAGGCTTCCAGAAAATCTTCTTTGGGCAGTCCTGCTTCCATGCCCCTTAGCAGATATTCATAACACTCTTTGGAAAATCTGATCCACCCGCCATCATACCGATTTACAGCCACAACCTGATTTCCATTGAATAAGAACTTTGCGCTTTTCGAAAAGCACATAGCATCCTTTTTCATTTTGATATACCCCCGGATTATTTTTAAATATTAAATCAATAAGCCCTTTCGCAAGAATGTCGTCCATGATTTTTGTGAAAGGGCTTTGATAATTTTTGATTGTTTTGCTTATGGCGCAGCCATTCAAAAATGATAAAACGGGTAAACACCAATGCAGTACTGGATACAGTCACATTATCGTTTACTGGCCGGAACTCCTTGCCGGATTTTAACAGGGATTTGCAGACTTTGCAGCAACACTCAACGGACCAGCGGCAGCCATACCTGCGTATAATCTCGGCGTCTGAATACGAACAATCCATGGACAGGAATGATGATATGCTTATTGCGGTTGCGCACGAAAACAAGTTTTACGGGTATACGGTGTTTCTTTGGTCTGACCGTGACGGAACCGAATATGTCACCCGGAGTATGATGCAGATATTATTTGAAGCCAATGACATCCAGACCCAAGCCTGGGACGTTTTTAATAAACGGCTCGTTGGTAAACCATGTGAGATATAGTTTGCGTTATTAACAGGCTACTGGTCAAGAGGCGTCTCCAAAAGCGTCCTGTCCCCGTCCTCCTCATCGCCATCCGGCCCAATATAGCTGGCCCCTCCAACCGCATCAGTGCCCAGGGCGTCTCCCTGGATCTGAGATCCGTCTTCTATCGGACTTTCCATTAATATCCCTTCTGCCTCTCTGCCGCTGCCCTCTGAACCAATGTGATAAGCCCCGTCCTGGGAATCAGCGCCTGTGCCGGTCGCCGCAAAGTTTTTCGCGTATATGTTTACACCCACTATCACCACTGCGCAAAAGCAGATCAGAATAAAAAACAATACCATTCTTTTTGTCTTCATGCTTCCCTCCTACAAAGAATATGACCCCGTAACCTTAATCGGCTTTGAGTCCCTGTTATATACCCCTATGCTATATGTTCCATCAACAGGAACGGTTATCTCGGAACTGCAGGAACTTTCATGAATGATTTCACTTGTCCAGGGCCTGCCTATATCACGATTAAAAAGGGCCAGAGAAAACTTTCCTGTGCTCTCAAAATTGCAGAAGATTTTTGTTCCCGCGGACAAATTGAACTGATTTTGACCATAGTACACATAGCCTACCGGAATCTCGTCAAAATCTAAATTCGCCGTATACCTTGGCATTATTGACACAAGGACATCCGCTTCTATCAGCTGAAGATTCTCATCTGTCTCAGCCTCATATAAACTCTCATTGGCATACGCTGTCATACACATTGATACACACAAAACAATACTTACAATCCAAGCAACCATCTTTTTCGTCATTTTCATACAACTCCTTTCTACCTGCAAAATAAATATAGGTTTGCATCACTAAAGACATATCCCCTCAATGCACAATTGCATATACGCTTACATTCTCAGTATAAATTCCGCCCTCCCTTCTTTGAAAAATAATTACCAAACTCCAAATAAATTGCAATTGCGCTTTGGGTTTCTCATTTACAAAAACATCTATCATTAAAACGCCTTCTAAAATTTCTTTTATATATTTTATCCAAAAAGTCTTTTCCTTTATTATATAAAAGTATCCTTATATTGTCAAGTACCAACCCGCATATCACTGCGCACACAATCCGTATACCACCGCAAGAATGAATTATATCCATCGTGCTCCCCTTCCCATACAACAAGCGCCCCACATACGCAAATGCAATATGTGCGGCGCTCAAAATCCCTTATTCTCTATTTTCCATTTATCCCCTGTTCTGCCGGGCCACCAGCTGATCAGCACCGTACTTCCTGCGCAGAGCCGGCTTCTCGATCTTGCCGGTGGCGTTCCGGGGCACCTCCGCGAAGATAATCTTCTTGGGCCTCTTATACCGCGGCAGTTCTTCACAGAATTTTTGGATCTCCTCCTCCGTGCAGGACATCCCCTCCTTAACGGCGATTATTGCGCCGGTGATCTCACCCAGGCGATTGTCCGGCAGGCCGATCACCGCCACATCCTTCACTTTTTCGCAGGCGCTCAAAAAGTTTTCGATCTGCACGGGATAGATATTTTCTCCACCGCTTACAATCACGTCCTTCTTTCGGTCCACCAGGAAAATGAAGCCGTCCTCATCCTGCATGGCCATGTCCCCGGTACGCAGCCAACCATCTCTCAGGGTAGCCGCCGTGGCCTCCGGATCATTGTAATAACAGGTCATGACACCGGGACCCTTGACGCACAGTTCTCCCACGTCCCCCTGCGCCACAGGCTGCCCGTCCTCGTCCACAATCTTGCACTTCCAGCGGTAACCGGGCACACCTATGGCTCCCACCTTCCGAATATTCTCGATTCCCAGATGTACGCAGCCCGGCCCGGTGGATTCGGACAGGCCGTAGTTGGTATCATACATATGATGAGGGAAATATTCCCTCCAGTGCTTGATCAGGGACGGCGGAACAGGCTGGGCGCCAATGTGCATCAGTCTCCACTGCCCCAGTTCATAATTCTCCAGCTTCAAGTCTCCCCGATCCAGGCTGCCCAGAATATCCTGAGCCCAGGGAACCAGCAGCCAGACAATGGTACAGTGTTCCTTGGATACTGTATCTAAAATAATTTCGGGCGTGGCGCCTTTAAGCAGTACAGCCCTGCTGCCTGCACACAGACTCCCCATCCAGTGGAACTTGGCCCCCGTATGGTACAGAGGAGGAATGCACAAAAACACATCGTCTCGATCCGTCAGATGATGCTTCTGCTCCATCTGAGCCGCCTGGGTCAAACTCTCATGATTGTGCAGAATGGCCTTGGGAAAACCGGTAGTACCAGAGGAAAAATAGATGGCGGCATCGTCCTCCTCCTCCAGGCGCACCAAGGGCGGCTGGCTGGAACAGTCCGCCACCAGTTCCCGATAACTCTCGGCAAAGGTGGGGCAGCCGTCTCCCACATAAATCAACAACCGGCCTTTGCTGAGTTGTCCTTCTATGGACTCAATACGACCGATAAATTCCGGCCCGAAAAACAGGATATGTACCTCTGCCAGATCTGCGCAATACTGAATCTCTTTGGCGTCAAAGCGAAAGTTAAAGGGCACGGCAATGGCTCCTGTTTTCAGGATGCCGAAATAAATGGGCAGCCATTCCAGACAGTTGAACATCAGGATCGCTACCCGGTCCCCTTTCTGAATCCCCCGCTGAATCAGCATGTTGGCCACTCTATTGGCCTTCTCGTCAAATACGCTCCAGGTAATCTCTCTCCTGTAAGGCTCCGCAGAGGTCTGCTGCACCAGATCATACTCTTTCCAGGTGGTGCGCTTGGTATCTTTCATCGTGGGATTCAGTTCCACCAAGGCCACTTCGTCCCCATATAGCTTGTGATTTCTCTCCAGTAAATCCGTAACGGGCATTGTCTTTCCCTCTCTGTACTTTTTTTCTGTGACGCTTTAAAGCGTTATAATACATCTTACTATACCTGAGAGAAAAAGTCAATGCGAGTAAAATATCTATCTTTATATCCCATTCATATTTTCCCGAAACGTATCAAAATCTTTTACCGCTGATGCCATTATATACCATTTTTTCAGAATCCTACTGTCCTCTTCGCTGTCGATGCGCTGGCGTATATCTCTGGGAATCTCCCCCAGACGCTCCAAAAACGTACATATTACCTGCCGCTCTCCCTCTGCCCTTCCCTCTGCGATTCCAATTAACTTTCCAAGGGCCATCCCAGCCTCCCGGCCGTCTTCATACGCCTCTTCCCGTTCCACTTCCACCGCATCATCATAATTCCACTGTGTATACAACATATTTACCACCTCCGAACCATGATTCCTTATAAACTCCGTCAAGACTCCCTCTACTTTGCAGTCCCTGACTGCCCGTTTAATCGCCTCGTCGCGAACCCATCCGGCGCCCAAATACTCTTTGATCCTCTGAATAAACCATGAATATTCATACATCGGACGGCATTCTTTCAACAGCTTATGTCCTGCTGGCAGATTTATATTGATTACTTTCACTTCCAATTCTACCATAGGATGCTCTGTTTTATCAAGAAATGCATCCGAAAGCCGCAATATTTTTTCTGGCGGACAGGTCTCATTACCATTGTAAAAAACATAGAACTCCGGCGTAGGAATCCGAAACTGTCTGCGTTTATAGAGCGTCCGCTCATCCAGCAGTTTCTCCAGAGTCCTTCCCAGATACAGTAAATCCCGCAGGGGCATGTTCTCGTTAATCGTAGACTGATGTTCACTGATGACCAGCACCCGATTCTTCACCGTGAACGCCAGATCATTCTTCCTGGCGACGAACAGCACTCCCTCCAGCGTCACATAAGTAATATCGTCTGGGGTTACCTCTTCGTCCCCCAGAGCGGCATACAGTCTCGACGCGTTTTCCGGTTCTCCGAAATACGCCGTAAACGCGCTGTCTTTCACCTCTCGGTTCGAAATAACTCTGCCGCTCTCTTTGGTCATAAATATTTTCTCCTCCCATGTATAGCACAAAAAAGCAGAAAGAATAACCCCCCGCCTGATGCGAGACCGCTATTCTTTCTGCCGTTGTAACTTTTATTATACACAATGAGAGATGAATGTCAAGTACCCAACATCTTTTCTTATTTAATAACTCCCTTTTCAGATTGGTGTTGCTGAAAGCGGATTTGCTGAACCATTCGTCAAAATATTCAAAGTGGGCAGTCCTCCACCAGTGGATGACTGCCCGATAAACTGGAAGTTATAAATCTGTTAAAAAAATCTCTGGTATTTGCTTTTTTCTAAATTTATGTTTTTGAACTTTAGTAAGTGGTATCTCATAATGTCTGCCGCTCTCTTTATATTTATTATCCAGAATATTATTGTAAAGAGAATTGATAAACTGTTTCCATTCGCTTAATCCACTTTTTTCTGCAAGCCCCTCTAAATAAGCAAATCCATCGGCAAGATAAAAAATCTTTAATGCTAATGCTAAATCACAATGAGGATTGATCAAAATCTCTTTTGGGGTTTCAAATCCATCATCCCAATTATATTCGTTCAAAAGTTCTTCCAGATCCTCATATAACATTTATAATGCCCTCCATCCTGATTTGTTGAGCCAATTATAGCACAGGATGCCTGTCATATCAATGTTCCTCTGTAGAAATCGCCGGAGTTATATTCCAGCAACACTTATTTTAAAAAGGATTTTAATAAATCTTTTTAATATATTTTTATATATTTCATGGTATTTATATATCTTATGATTTCCCTGACCTTGATGTAACGTACTTACCGCAGCACCGCCACACTGTAGGAAGGCAAAGTCAAAGTGTCTCCGCTCAGTGTTACTTTCTCTCCGTCCACAGAAAGATATCCCACGATTTCCGTATAACCATACTGTTCCCTGGAAAGCGTCACTTCCTTTTTGTCTGTCTCAGACAGATTATAGATCAGGTAAATTGTACTCCCATTATAAGTCTTGGAGATGGCGGCGATATCCAGATCCGTGATCTCCTCCAGCCGGGCCACTGTTCCTCTGGCAATCTCGGGATTCTGATTTCGCAGCAGGATAGTGTCTTTGTAAAAGCTGTAAATGGAATTTTCGTCCTTCATCTGTTCCTTGGCACAGACAAAACGATTTTCCTGGGGTTCCATATCTGCAGGGCCATCCGTCATTCCCTTGGCCTGGCTGTCGTCCGACCAATACATAGGTGCCCGTTTATTCTCATCCCTTCCGCTGCCGGTCATGCCGATCTCCTCGCCGTAATACACAAAAGCGCTGCCGCTCATCAGCACATTGAGGGGGGCCGACATCTTGATCTTTCGTTCGTCATACCGCAGATATCCCGCCGCCCTGGACAGGTCATGATTGACAAAAAACGGTGCGTCAATACCGTCCTCCCGGTTGTCCCGTATGGCATTCTGTATTCTTACCAGAGCCTTGGCGTAAGCCTGGGCGCTGTTGCTCTCCCCGTTGTAAGTCAGCGTCTTGGTAATCACACCGGAGGAATCCGCGAACTCAAAATTGAAGAAACTGTCTATACCGCTGGCATAATATTGTGCGTATACATTCATGCCGTCCCAGCACTCCCCTACCATATAGGCATTGGGATCAATGAATTTCACATAATCGTTCACCCAGGTCAGAACTTCCACGTTCTTGCTGGTATCATCGCCGTAAAAATGCTTTACGGCGTCTAACCTGAAGCCTCCCACTCCCTTATTCAGCCAGAAACTCATAATATCTTCAAATTCTTTCCGAAGCGCCTCACAGTCGAAGTTCACGTCCGGCATCCTGTCTGAAAAAGCGCCCTCGTAGTAGTAGTCCGTATTCCCTACCCGGTAATAGGTGGGCGAAGATGGATCTCCTTTGACGAAATTATAATAGGCATAATAGGGACATTCCTCTGCGGAGGGTTCCTTCCCCTCTTCCAACTGCCCCAGATATTCGCAGGCTGTCGTAAACCAGGGGTGCTCCGAGGAAGTATGGTTCAATACCAGATCAATAATCAGCTTGATCCCCCGCTTGTTGCACTCCTCCAACAATCTGTCAAAATCCTCCATGCTGCCGTACAGCGGATCAATGGCCTTATAATCCGTCACGTCATATTTATGATAGGAAGGGGAAGGCATAATGGGCATCAGCCAGATCCCATTAAAACCCATGTCCGACACATAGTCCAACTTGGAAATTACTCCCTGCAAATCTCCGATTCTGTCGCCGTCGCTGTCGTTAAACGAATACACAAATATCTCATACCATGTACGGTAATTATCGTCGATTACCTGCACTTCCCGGGAGCGCCAATCCTCTCCCTTGCCGCATGCCCCCAGGCTGCCCACCAGCAATACGCAAAACAGCAATACCGCCAGCATTCTCTTTCCCCTTTTTCCCGCCAGACGCATCTTCATTCCTCCTCCAAATATGCATTCATTCTATGTAAATCTTCTGTATCAAGAGTAACACCCTTTTGCCGCATTTGTCAAGCATATCAGACACCACCGCCTTACGCCCGGCCGCAGAAAGTGGATAATTTTTCTGTGGGACAGCAGTCTTAATTCTCCACTTTTACAGCCACCTGATATACGTCTTCATACACCACCTCCCCCACATAATTGGTATAGACCACATCATAGGGACGACGGTATTTGTCCAGCAATTCCAGGATGGGCTGCAGACGGTCCAGCATATGAACTGTAGACGCAGTCTTAAAATAACAGATTATTTTCTGATCCCCGGTGGTGCACATGGGCGGTTCGGACAGGTGGTCTACAAACCACTGCTCCGTTTCTTTGAATATGGCCGCATCCTCCCCGCTCATAATTCCGTCATAAATCAAACGCCAGCACAGGGAAAATACCCCTTTGGGCGCCTTGGTTACATAGGACAATTCTCTGCCCTGGATTCTCACATATTTTAAGTCCATAAATTTTCTCCTTCCTATTCCAAAATATATTTGGATAATATCCCTTACAGCCGATAAGGAATTATATATCTTATGGCTTGCAAGACTGTTTCTTCCTAAACCTCCATGCCCGCTGGGCACCACCATAAATGAAACTGTGCAGATGGCAGGGTGTTGAAATTGTTTTTGC